>Ga0209143_1001584_pt1 | contig 10398 bp, 10 predicted proteins | sample FaiFalFF_MnMetaG_3_FD_184739 | JGI IMG/M metagenome (GOLD analysis project Ga0209143, IMG submission 184739) | Freshwater microbial communities from Yellowstone National Park, Wyoming, USA - Fairy Falls B (FF_Mn_B) MetaG (SPAdes) (version 3) | ecosystem: Environmental > Aquatic > Freshwater >...
CGCACGGTCCGCACCAGGTCGCCCAGAAATTGAGTAGCACCACCTTGCCGCGCTGTTGGGCGAGCCGCTTACGCAAATCCTTCAGATTGGTTCTCGGTACTTTTGCCATGTTGCCATCCCTCAACGCGATTATACCTGAGCGGGCACAAGGGACAGCTGCATGGAACCATGAGAAGGATCGATTCGTATCGATATATGCACAAGCGTCTATCCAGTAGGTGAGGCGATGAGCGAGAAGCAGTGGGTGCGGATTGCACGGGCACTGGCAGACCCGACGCGATTGAGCCTGTTTCGCACGATTGCGGAGCAGGGCGAAATCTCGTGCGGGGCGCTGGCGGAGCGGTTCCCCGTGGCGCAGTCGACCGTGTCCCATCACCTGAATGTGCTGATTAATGCAGGCTTGGTCGAGATGCGCAAACAGGGGCAGCATCATCTCTTCCGCGTCTGTGCCCAGCCGTTGCAAGCGTTCTGCCAGCAGATGTTGCAACTGCTCGAGCAAGCCACCACCACGGCACCATCGCTCGATGCCACCCCTATGGAGACGCTTGAATCTAAATCAAGCCAGGAGGGATTGCAATGAGGAGTGTTCGGAAGTGGCGATGGATGGCGTATCTGAGCGTGCTGGCGTTAGGCGCTGGCTCCGTTCAAAGCGTGTCGGCACAACCCGTAACCTACCAGGTAGACCCTGTTCACTCGTTTGTTCTCTTCCGCGTGAAGCATATGAACACCGCTTACGCCTATGGGCGATTCAACTCGTTCAGCGGCACGATTGTGGTCAACGAGCAAGACCCCTCAAAAAGCTCCGTGGAGTTCGAAATCGACGCCAACAGCATCGACACAGGCAACAGTCAGCGCGACGACCACCTGCGTAGTCCCGACTTCTTCAATGTGCGCCAGTATCCCAAAATCACCTTCAAGAGTACCTCCATTCGCCGCATTAATGCCAACACTTTTGAGGTGAAGGGCAACTTGACCATTCGGGGCACCACACGCCCGCTGACCGTGCGCGTGACCTATGTGGGCAAGGGGCGCAACCCACGCGGACAGGAGATTATCGGCTTCGAGACCACCTTCACCATCAAGCGCAGCGAGTTCGGCGTCAGCTACGGGCTGAACGGCGGACTATCGGATGAGGTGCGCGTGACGATTGCGGTGGAGGCGGTGCGTCAGTGAGCGTGTGGCTGCAGGCTGTCATGAGTGCGGGTGTGCCCGCTTTGGTGGCAGGTGTTCTTTGGCTGCTGAGCGGGCGCATCCGCTTGCTCCAACGCTTCGAGTGGCTGCTTTCGCCGCTTGCCGTAGGAGCAGGCTACCTGACGGCGCATGGTTTCATCAGCGGCATGCCCCCCTTCCCCCCCACCGATTCCACGCATTGGCTGTTCTATTTTGCGCTGTTGGGCGTTGCGTTGGGCTGGCTGGCGGAGTTGCCCGCCGATTACCGCTGGCTCTGGGGCGCGCTGGGATTGCTTTTGCTCGGTTGGCTGATGGTACTGGGTTTCAAGCCGCTCCTCGAATCGGGCTATTGGTCGGCGTGGAATGGGGTTCGAATCATACTGCTGCTTACGCTCGCCACTTGGTTGCTCATGGTGCTAATTGCGCCGATAGGGGAGCAGGAGCGTGGCGCGGGTCTGCCGTTTCTGCTGGCGACGCTGGGCGGACTCAGTGCAGGGCTGATTTTTTACCATAAGAGCGCGTTGCTGGGTCAGTTAGCGGGTTCGCTGGGCGCGGTGCTGGGGATAGCCGTGCCGCTAAGCGGGGTCGTGCAGGGATTCCGATTGGGGCGCGGGGCAGTCGCGCTCGCGCTGATGCTGATGGCGTGGCTCTGGAGTATGGCGTATGGCTATGCCGAGTTGCCCGCTCACTTCCTCGCCTTGCTCTACCTGACGGGTGTGAGCCTCGCCATCAGCCGCCTGCACCCGCTAAGCCGCCTGCGCCCGATGGCGCTCTTCCTCGTGCGCCTCATGCTGTTGCTGCTGCTTCTCGGCATCCCGCTCCTGTTGAGTTATCAGACCTATATGGCAGCGCAGGGGGCGTCTCCCTATTAAGCAGGGCGTGCGGTCAGACCCGTTCGGGCACTTCGAAGCCTTTGGCGTAGTGGTCCCGGCGCAGCATGGCGTTCGCCTCGCGATCGTTGATGAACCGCTTGCGCTGGGGATCGAATCGCAAGGCGCGCTTGAGCCGATAGGAGATGTTCGCCAGATGCACCAGCTGCGCGGAAATCACACCTTCCTCCACCTCGCAATGGAGGTCTTCGCGCCGACGGCTGCGCACCGCCTGAATGAAGTTGCGGTAGTGATTGGACTCGCCTGTACCTGTCAAGGGGGGCAACTTCAGGTTTTCTGCGGGGGCAAGCTCATCTTGGGGTGAGCGACGCGGCTTGTAGTTATCGCCCGAAGACATATAGCCCAGCGAGCCGTACACCAAGTTGCCGACCTTGGCACCTTGCTCATCGTTGGTGTAAAGCCCGCGCACCTCAAATACGAGGAGCGAGCCGTCTTCGAACTCGAAGGTGGCGACTTGGGTGTTAGGTGTCTCGCCTTGGTCTTTGTAGCCGTAGCGTCCCCCTGTGGAGTAGACGCGCACGGGATAGCGTTTGTTCAGGAACCAGCGGGCGATGTCCAGCTGATGCACGCCCTGATTGCCGATGTCGCCGTTGCCATACAGCCAGAACCAGTGCCAGTTGTAATGCACATAGTTGGGATTGAAGCGACGGCGAGGTGCTGGTCCCTGCCAAAGCTCCCAATGGAGCCAGGGAGGTGGGTCGCTGTCAGGCTGGAAGCCGATGGGACCGCGCGGTTTGTAGCACAGCCCACGCGCCATGTAAACCTGCCCGATTTCGCCTGCCCAAGCACGCTGCACCGCGTTGCGCGTGATAGGGTCGGAGCGCGTCTGGTGCCCTACCTGCACGATGCGGTTATACTTGCGGGCGGCTTCGACCATCTTCTCGCCTTCGTGGAAGCTCCAGCAGGCGGGCTTCTCCACATACACATCCTTGCCTGCCTGGCATGCCCAGATGGTGATGAGGGCATGCCAGTGATTGGGCGTGGCGGTGGAGACCACATCCACCTCGCGGTCTTCGAGCAGTGCGCGCACATCGGTATAGAGTTTGGGGCGTTTGCCCTGTTTTTGCTCCACCATCGCGGCGCCCTGCGGAAGCAGTCGCTCATCCACATCGCACAACGCCACAATCTGCACACCATCGATTTCCAGAAAGTTGCGGATGTGGGTTTTGCCCTGCCCGTTGAATCCGACGATGGCGACGCCGATGGTGTCGTTCGGACTGTGGCTCCAGCTGCGCAGGAAGGTTAGCCCGGCTGCCGTGCCCAGTACCAGTTTGCCCGACTGAATCAGAAAAGTGCGCCGATCGATGCGTTCCATCTCCGCATGACCCCTGTTAGGGAGGATTCGGAGCGTCTGGCTGGGTTCCTGCTCGATTATCCGTTCGCCTGATTTTGACTTGGGGCAGCAGTTCCAGCACTTGTTCGCGTCGGGCGATTTCGGCGCCGCTGGTGGTAGCGGTGGCAGCCCCGGCGGCTGTGCCCCAGCGCAACGCCTCTTCGAAGGAGCCGCCTTGCGCGAGAATATGCAAGATACCTGCGACCATCGAATCGCCGCTGCCAATCGTGCTACGCACTTGCACTTGGGGCGGGATGGCACGGAAGGCGCCTTCGGGGGAGACCGCATCGGCGCCGCGTGCGCCACGCGAGATAATCACATAGCGGATGCCGCGGGCATGTAGATCGCGTGCGGCTTCGAAGCAGTCGGTGTCGGTGCGCAGGGCGCGTCCCAGTAGTCGCTCCGCCTCATGCTCGTTCGGCTTAATCAGTTCGGGTCGGGCGCGCAGCCCTGCCAGCATCGGGGGACCATCGCTATCGAGGGCGCAGGGCACACCTGCTTGATGGGCGCGTTCGATGAGGATGGCGTAGGCGTCGCGGGGCACGCCCGGTGGCAGGCTGCCCCCCATCGCCACCCACGATGCCTGCGGCAGATAGGCATCCAGTTTCGCCAGCAGTGCCTCCCAATGCTGGGGGCTGATTTCGGGACCGGGTTCGTTCAGCATCGTGGGGGGACGCCCTGATGTCTCCTCGATGCAGAGGTTGCGCCGCGTGGGCTTATCGAGCCAGATAAAATCGTGGGGGACACCCTCAGCCTGCAGCACGGCGCACACGAACTGACCCGTTTTGCCGCCGAGAAAGCCCAGCGCCATCACCGGGCTGCCCAGCGTGTGGGCGACCCGTGCCAGATTGATGCCCTTGCCGCCAGCGTCCACTTCCACCCGCAGCACGCGATTGGTGTCGTGCAGGTGCAGCTCCTCCACAAAAATCGTCTCATCCACCGACGGATTCAGCGTAATGGTGAGTATCATAGCGCCTTCAGCCTCTCTATTTCCTGCTTGATTTCATCCACAATCTCATGGTTAGCAATCTCTTTTGCTTTACCCTTTTTGACAGAGAAGACAATAAATACTTGTCCACCTTGATCCTTCTTGAACCGCTCGTGTGATTTTTGCATCCATTCTCGCCACTTATGTGGCTCGGGTGTCTGCTCATAGGTGGTAGGCTTAATTTGGATACCGATTGCCTTATTGCCAACGGGGATATAAAAATCAACATTGTATTTTCTGTCCCACTCATCTGGTGCTGGCTCAAGTTTTACACCCAGTTGACTTTCGAGTTGCTCATAAACAGTTCGCTTCTCAGTTTGGTAGCCTTCGTAGGTGCGATTAATAACCACTTCACGAACATAGCGGATGCAATCCTCTTCGGTAATGTCGTCAATTTCCGCTCTGAGCTGTTCGCTGATTTTTGCATAGAGTCGGCGTCCTACTTCCTGCAAATGTTCCTTCATCGTCTCACCGAACTTTTGCTTTATTCCTGGCAGGCTTGTCTGATTTAGATAGTATTGTTCCCATTCTTCAAGCGTTTTGGGGGCACACTCGCGAATTGCCTCGGATAATCTGCCCACATAGCGTGGGCGATTAAACTGCCAGCGATTGAATGCGATGTTTAGGACCCATTCCTTAGCCATTCTGTTTCTCCTCCGCAGCGATGAATCGTTCGCGATAGCGATGGGAGCAGTTCCTATCTGCTATTGCCAGCCCCATCTCGATCATTTTACGGTTCACGAACAGGCGATTGGTCAGATAAAGATACACGGGTGTTGGGGTCTTGCGCTCATCAACAGGCTGTTCGAAGCGCAAAATCACCCGCTTACCAACCACATAACGCCTTAGGTAGTCCCACGCTTGTTCATAGCGATTAGGTGGCACGACCACCCCCAAAAGGGAGACCATCAGTCCATTGTCCGTTAGCAGCACTGGCGCATGATTGTCGCTGTTTCTTCGTAGGGCAACCACTTTGTGGGTTGACTCGGGCGCGGATGGATACGGATGTAGTTCCATCAGCGGTTTGGCGTCCTTGATGCGTGGTTGGTATCGTTCGGGTGGTTCGACAGGGGGCAGCGCGACTTCGCGAGGCTGAATCTGGGCGTTGGGTGCGATCAGCGAATCGATGCCCAGTTTCTCTCGAATGACGGGAATGTAGTCAGGTTGAATCTCGTATCCGATAGCGTTGCGTCCCAGTTCGAGAGCAACCTTGATGGTGGTGCCGCTTCCAGTGAAGGGATCCAGTACCGTTTCCCCTACTACCGTGAACATTCGTATCAGTCGGCGCGGTAGCTCTTCGGGGAACATCGCCTCATGGAGGACCTGGCGTTCACCTGCGAACTGCCAGTGCCCGCTGAAATAGGCTTTCCATTCATCTCGCGACAGAGCGGACGCTTTGCGCGCCTCTGGGTCTATCGGTTCTAACCTGCCAGGCTTGCGAAACAGGAGAATATATTCATAATCTAGCTCCACGATGCCGTTCGGTGGATAGGGAAATGAACCCATTACGACCGCACCACCAGAAGGACGCATGGTGGTCTTTTTCTGCCAAATAATCGCGCCCAGATAATCGAAGCCGATCATCTCGCACTGGGCGATAATCTCCGCATGCAGCGGGATCACTTTGTACTGTCCGTAGAGAGTGGCGCGCGCAAACTGGTCGCCGATATTGATGCAGAGGCGTCGCCCGGGCTTCAGCACACGCCAGCACTCGCGCCACACACGACTCAAATCATACAGATACTCGTGCAGGGTCTGCCCGTAGCCGATCTGGTTTGGCACGCCATAATCTTTAATGTGCCAGTAGGGCGGCGAGGTGACGACCAGCGCGACACTTTGGCTGGCTATCTCCGCCATGTTGCGGCTATCGGCGATATAGACCCGTGCCTCCACCGCTCTCATCGACATAGATTTTACTCCGGTGGCAGCCAAATAGGGCTGCCACCGGGGTTGGGAAACCGCGTTCAACGCAGGGTGAAGGTACGCGAGAACGCAATCCCCGCATCGCTTTCGGCGGTCGGATGGAACCACCAAATGCCGATGTTCCAGTCGCCGAAGCGGCGCACTAACGCCAGATTATACAGAGTCGGCTCACCGGGCATGGTGCCCTGATGCGAATAGAACATCAGCGCCGTGTGCTGATCCAAGCGGTAGTTGGCAGCCACGAAGCCGATGTCGCGTCCGTTGTGCAGGCGCTGCCAGCCCGCCATGAGCGACAGGTTGCCCTCGGTGCGAACGCCCATCAGGTAGAAGCCCTCCTGCGAGCGGCGATAGGTGGAGGAAAAGCCATACCCCGTCAACACGCTCACAGGCGCACGCTCGCCCTGACGCGCCAGCTGATAGGTGACCAGCATACTGGTGCGCTCGCCATAATGCGAGTAGCCGATGCCCAGATCAAGCCGATCAGTAATCCCCGTTTTGAGAAAGGTGCGGAAGCGGTTCTCGTCGGAGCCGGGTGCAGCCAGCATGAACCAGCTCAGCTGCCCCTTCGGCACAGTGAGTTCAGCAAAACCCACCTCCACATCGCTCCGCTGCTGCGTCTGAATCACCACGCAGGCGGGACAACCACCTGTGCCTTCCTGTGCTTGCCCCATCCAGATCAGGACAAACACGCTCAACCCAACAATCAGTTTCCACTGTGTCATTGTTTTGCCTCCTGTGCTGAAAGATTTTTTGTGAAACAGAGAGTGGCTGCCCCAAAAGGGGCAGATTGGGAATGCGCCAAGCGCCCCCAAGACGGCGGGTGAACGCTCGGCAACAACGGCTTTCAGCACAGAGGCGGCGCGCGGGGGCAATCAGGAACGGCGGGCGGCGAGTGATTGTGAACGCCGGGCAAGCCGAAAATTGCCCCCACGGGCATCAGCACCTGCCCAACAGAATGCGAGGGCAGGGCGACAACCCAGAGAAACGGTTTCCAGCCCGGCGCCGAGGCCAATCGCGCCAGCTCGTAGTCTGCCTGTTGCAGTTGGCACCCACTGCAGTCGTGGGTGCAGCCGCTTGAACGCTCACAACAGGCGCGCTCGCTCTCGGAAAGGCAGCAGAGATCAGGAAGAGTCGTTGCAGGGTGCGCACAGCAAAGCAGCCGCGGCACTTCGCCACAGGCGCAAACACGCACCCAGAACACCCCCAGCGGTGCAAGGGCAAGCCACGAAGCCCCTAACAGCCACCCGATGCGTCGGAACGAGCGCAACACCAAAGCGATTATACCATGTCCAAACGCATCTGGTCGGTGTCGGGTGCAATCTGGGCGCCAGCCGCTGCCATGTGCGCGAAGCGGGTTGGCTCTGGCAGGCGATGCGCGCGTATGCATCGCATCACGGTCTGAATCGCGCTCTCCAGCGAGATGCGATGCCCGATGGAGACGAACAGCGGTGCTTGCCCCCGCTGAGTGCGCAGCACGGCGCCAATCACTTCCTCGCCATCCAACAGGGGTGTCCACGCGCCCGGCTCGTCGGGCGGCGGCTCAAAGCGACCCCACAAGCGCGATTTGGCGCATCCGATGGAAGGCTTGTCCAGATAGACGCCCAGATGGGTGGCGATGCCCATGCGACGCGGGTGCGAGATGCCGTGCCCATCCACCATCAGCAGCGCAGGCTGCAGCGGCAGGCGCGCCAAGGCTTCCAGCAGCGCGGGCGCCTCCCGAAATGCCAGTAAGCCAGGGATATAGGGGAAGCGAACGGGCTGCTCGACCACTGCCTGCGCGAGCGGGGTCATATCGGGATAGCGCACCGCCACCGCTGCCGCGCGTGCCCACTCACCCCGAAAGCCCACATCCAACCCCACCACGATGGCGCCATCAGGCGGAGGGGAACCCTCCCGCACGATGCGCTCGCGTAGCCGCTGCTGAAGCGCAACCGCTTCCTCCGGCGTGACATCCCAGCGGTGCATGGGCAGCAACCCGATTCGCCCACACGAGGGTGTTTCCTATCCCTCTTGCTGTGGATGGGGATTCTCAGGCGGAACTTCCTCGTGGTGCGCGGCAGGTTCGGCGGGCGTGAAGGTGTAGTAGTAAATCAGGCGACCATCCTCCTTCCGCTCGATGCGTTTGTACATCTGCCAGCCGAATTTTTTTCGCTGGCTTGCGGCAACTTGCTCGGTCGCCGAAGCGGATGGCTGGGAACGCGGGTCCATCTTAGCCCTCCTGCACCGCTTGCCAGGCGAGCGCGGCACCGCCCAAAATGCCCGCGTCCTCGATGCGCTCCGCCGGCACAATCCGACACATCTCCAGCAGGGTGGGGATGGCATAGTCGCGGGCTGCCCGCCGAATCGCATCGAACAGCACCTCGCCCGCCTTCGCAATCTGACCCCCTATCGCCACCACTTCGGGGTTGAAAATGTTGACGAAGCATGCCACCGCCACACCGATGTAAAAGCCTGTCTCCTCCCAAATTTCGCGTGCGAGGGGGTCGCCTTGCTCACAGGCTTCGGCGACCAGTCGGGGTGTGATGCGGGCAGGGTCGCCTGCACACAGTTGGGCGAGCAGGCTGTTCGGTTCGCGGCGTATCTTCTCGCGCGCGCGTTCGATGATGGCGTCCCGTTTGGCGAGGGATTCGACACATCCGGTTGCGCCGCAGCCACAGCGGGGACCGTTCAGCGCAATAATCGTGTGTCCCAGTTCGCCTGCGCCGCCGCTTGCGCCCACCAGCAGCGCGCCGCCTTGCCAGTGCGCGCTGCCCTGCACCTGCTCGCGTGTCAGCACCACGCCCCCGCCGATGCCCGTGCCCAGCGTGAGCATCACCAGCCCTTTCGCATGACCGCGCCCGCTGCCGTAGTAATACTCGCCCAGCGCTGCCAGATTAGCGTCGTTGCCCATCCGAACGGGGATGCCCAGTCGTTGCTGCACCGCCTCGCCGAGCGGCACCTCGCGCCACTCGTAAAATAGCCCCTCGCGCCATTCGCCGAAGTTGGGTGCCCAGCGCACCACGCCACGCACACTGTCGATATGCCCGGGCACCGCCAAACCGATGGCGCCGAGGTCGCTGCGTGCCACGCCCGCCGATTGGATGGCTTGCTCGATGGTCTGAGCGATTGCCTCCAGCGTGCTGGGAAAGCCCTCCTGCGCACGCGAGGGTTGCTGCACCGGCTCGCCCGCTATCGCCCCCTGCCGGTCCACCACCGCCGCGCGCACATTCGTCCCGCCCAGATCAACCCCTATCACATACCGTGCCATCAACGGCAGTATACCTTCTTGATTTAGGATACGGGCTTCTGCATCCCTCTGCTTCGCCAGAGTGCCACCGCCATCAGAAGGGCACTTAGCACCACAAAGTAATCGCCCAGTCGCGTATAGAGCGTGCCATGTCCATCACCCAAAGGCACATCCGCCACGACCAGCTTGTCCTCGTCGACTCCTGCTTCCGCGAGAACCCGCCCATAGCCATCTACAATCATCGAGGCACCCCTGTATTCGCTGCGTGCCATCGGCACCCGATGCTCCGCAGCACGCAGTGGCGTAATAGCGGCATGAAGGCGGTGCAGTATGTAGGCTGGATTTGGTGGATCAAGGGTTGGAACCGCTATCAGTCGCGCTCCGTTTAAGGCTTGATAGCGGCACGAATTGGTAAACATCGTGTCATAGCAGATAACGGCACCGAGCGTGCCGTAGGGTGAGGCAAAAGCGCGGATCGGCTGTCCGGGCGTCCACGAGGCGGCTTCCGCACCAAAAGGATGCATTTTGTAATACGGCTCACTGACCTGCCCATCGGGTGTCGCAAGGGCGGCTCCATTAAAAAAGCCATCGAAAAAACCGAACACAATCGAAAACCCATAGCGGCGCGCCCAAGCAGATGCCTCCGTCTTATTGCAGCAGATCTCGGGCATCACGACAAGATGCACTTTTGCGCGCGATGCCTCAGCGAGCAGATTCTCATAGACAGCGGAGCGCCCTTGCACAACCCCAACGCGTAAAGTCTCGCTCGGCTTGAACATCCACAACTCAAGCCAGCCGATAGCGTGAACCAGCGCCAGTGTTGCCAGCATCGCAACTGCGATGCGCTGAAGGCGTAAGGTGACAAGTG
>Ga0209143_1001585_pt1 | contig 10397 bp, 10 predicted proteins | sample FaiFalFF_MnMetaG_3_FD_184739 | JGI IMG/M metagenome (GOLD analysis project Ga0209143, IMG submission 184739) | Freshwater microbial communities from Yellowstone National Park, Wyoming, USA - Fairy Falls B (FF_Mn_B) MetaG (SPAdes) (version 3) | ecosystem: Environmental > Aquatic > Freshwater >...
TCTCAACTGCTTTCAGCATGCTAAGCAATGCTGGTATGCTATAAACACATTTGCATTCAGCCTTGCCATCTAACATGTATATCATTACAGCTTGTCTGTTATGCTCGTACTCAATAAACATCTCATCCTTCTCATTTAATGCATTGAACCTTACCTTCTCTCTATCTGTTATTATCCTTACAGTATCGGTTAGCAAGTATAGGTCTTCCAATGCTTCCTTCAATGCATTGTGTTGGATGTTCACCTTAACAGCATATGTAACATTTGGTAATGGTAGTTCGTTATACTCATTACTTAATGACTTTGTGTTGTACGTTAATGGTTTCCTAACCGATAACGACTTTATGGTAATATCACCATCGTTCTCTACCATAATCTCAACAGTCTCTTCCTTATCAATCCTCTTCAGTACCTTTAGCAATTCATCTGGCTTTACTGTGAATACTGTATCTGCTGGTTCTCCTTCATGGTCATTGTAGTACTGGAATGCGTCTTTTGGTATCACTATATCCAACAGTGATATATGACTGTGATCCATCGTTCTGTAATGGATACCATCGTTCTTTGCTATGAACGATGCTTCATCTTTTTGTGCCTTTGTTGCTTGCAGTACCGTCATCAGTTCCTTGTTGCGTAATCTTGCTATCAACATATCCTATCCCTCATAGGATAAAGAGAAGGAATAAGAAGAAAAGAAAAAAGAAGTAGGTAGTTTAATGATTATCTTTTGCTGTTAATTGTTGCACAGACTGTATGTAGTAATTTGCATTACACTTGAACTGTAGCAAGAACTCAAGTCTGAGATTACCGTCTTTATCGCTGTACAACATAACATAGTTGCAGTTTGGTACAGCCTTCAGTATAGGCACTAACGCTAAGACATCATGGTATGCTTCTATCGTTGTTGTTGTAGTAGACATCTCCATGCTTACGTCCTTACCATACTTACAGAATACTGAATATGTACTTAACCTATCAATACTTGCTTGTTTAAAACCTAGTCCATTACTGTCTATTGTTAGTTTAAAATACCTTTCAATTCCTACTCTCTCTATTGCATTAAGCAGAAGTTCCCGTCTTATTAGCAGTTTTGTAACTGGTGTGAAGTCTGGCATGTTTATATCTGCATCTACTCTACTGTCTGTAATAGATTTTGTAGTAAAGTCTAACGTCTTATTTGCAGTTTCATGTTTGATGTTTACTGTATTACCATCTGTCTGTAGTTCTACACTACCATTATTTATCTCGCTAAAGAACCTTAGTACTTCTGCTGGTCTGAATGCAAAGATGGTGTCTGTACCATTGTTATGTTCATACTGTATGAATGCTTCTCTTGGTAGCGTAAGGTCAATCATCTCATCACCATTCTTCATTCTACATGCTAAACCGTTGTTTGTTGCTTTAAATACTGCTGTATAGTTCACAGTCTCAACCATGTTAAGTATGGTTATGAAAGGTTTGATTGCTATTGTACACTTGAACATCAGTAAATAAAGGAAAGAAGGAAAAGAAAGAAAGAAAAATAAATAGGATTTGATTTATTTACTGCTTAGTCCTCAGCCCTAGGTGCTAGGTAGTACTGCATATCACATCTGAAAGGCAGCAAGAATTGTAACCTTAAAGGCATCTTACTGCTGTATTCCAATACGATGTTATCTGCATCTACAGCATTAAGCATCTGCAATAGGTACTCTAAACTGTATGCAGACTTGCTCTCCTTTACTTCGTTGTACATCTCTATGCTTGTATTCTCGTCTTGCCAGTATACTACTTCAGCATCACCAGCATCGCCTTTGCCATAGAACTTTATCATTGCTTCATTTGTGTATATCTCTACTATGCTTGAAATAACATCTATATCCTTTAATGCATTAACTAAAGCATCGTAAAGCATGGTTACCCTTGTATTGAATGATAGTTTTGGTACTGGTGTCTCAGACTTGCTAGCATCTAGCAACCTTAGCTTGTAGTTCCTTGTCTTCCTACCTTCACTTGCTGTTAACTGCATCTCACCATCTTCTGATGATATGCTTATCTCTACTTGCTGTTCTCTATCTATCCTTCTTAATAACTTTAGCAGTTCATCTATCCTAACACCAAATGTTATCTCTCCTTCATTGCATTCATACTCTATGAAACCATCTCTCTTCCATGATATGTCTAGCAAGGATACATGCGATGCGTCCATTGCTCTGAATGTTATTCCCTCGCTGTTAGCAGTAAAGACTGCTTCATCTACTATAGGCTTGATTGCTTCAACTACTGCTCTCAGATGGTTGTTGCTACACTTTGCTTTCATATCCTATCACTCATTAAATAATAATTATTATATAATGATGACTAACAGTAGTAGCAACAACAGTAGCAATAGCAGTAGTAAAGTAATCAAGGTGAAACTTGATGAGATCAACCTTGATGAGGATATATACCCTAGGAAGACATTCTCGCATAAGACAGTAGAGCATTACGTTGAAGCGTTAAAAGGTGGAGCAGTCTTTCCTCCTATTGTAGTTCAGAAGGTAAGAGATAATGATGATGGTAATGGCAAAGAGAAGTTAATATGCATAGATGGCTGGCATAGGATAACAGCGTATAGAGAGTATTACAAGGATAACAGTAATTCTAAAGATGCAACAGTAGTAGATGCTATCCTATGGAAGGATACCATACTTGATAAGAATGAATATCTTGAAGAACTAAGAATAGAGACTGCTAGGATGAACCTAAAGCATGGAGATAGGCTAAGCCAAGAAGACCTTAGATACCAGTTATTAAAGATAGTTAAGGAGAGACCTATTGAAAGGCTAGAGGGTATAGTAACAGAACTAGCAAGGGCATTTGGTTACAGCGTTAATTACATAAGCGAGCTGATAGGTGAAGAGGTTAGGAGGAGGAAGGTAACAAGAGATGCTCAGATACTAAAATTGCATCTTCTAGGCTGGAAGCAAGATGAGATAGCAGATATGTTTGGCTTAGATAGGAGTACGGTATCAAAGAATGTGAAAAAGTTCGCTAGCGAAGTTATTCACATCCAAGAGCAGTTCTATGATAAGCATAAGCCAGTTGAGGAGATAGCAGAGTTCTATGGCTTGGATATAACTACTGCATGGGCTATAATACTTCAAGGTAAGAGTGATCTAGAAAGGTTCTCTATCTTTGGTAAGAGTGAGTATCAAGATGATGCACCAATGCTTTACAACATATGGAACTTTGCTAAGAATGATCCTAGGTTAGGCTATGATTATGCTGGCAGAATACCAGGACAGATAGTTATGAATCTGCTATACTACTACACAGAGCAAGATGAGTTGGTTATTGATCCAATGGCTGGTTCTGGTACAACAGTAGATGCTTGCTTAATAATGAATAGAAGGTGTAGAGCATATGATATTGCACCAACAAGGAAGGATATAAAGCAATGGGACTTAAACAAAAGCAAGGGTTTACCAGAAGAAGCAATGAACTGTGATCTAATAATCCTAGATCCACCTTACTGGGATCTATTGAAAGGACTATATACAAAGGAGAGTGTATCTTCATTAGACCTTAAAGGATGGCTTGAGTTCATGCAGAAGGCAAGCATAAACTGCTATAATGCACTGAAGGAAGGAGGAGTCGTTGCTTTGATTATAGGCATGAAGGATGATACTACTAATACCAATAGATTCTACGATCTACCATACTACTGCATGAAGCTCTTTGAGTCTGCTGGCTTCAAAGAGATTCAGAGGATAAGCATACCATTGACAACACAAGTAAAGTCTCATCATGATGTAGAATATGCTAAGAGGAACAAGATAATGCTCAATATAAATAGGGACTTGATAGTATATAGGAAGTAGCAATAGTAGCAGTAATAGCAACAATAGCTATTCCAATCATTATTTCTCTTCTTTCCTTCTTTCTTTTCTTTATTACTTTATTTACTGTGAATACTAAAGAGAAAAAAAGAGATGCTATTATAGAGTATGCTAAGAAGCAGATACTGGTAGATATATCAATCTTAGGCTTTCCTTTGGTGAAGACTACAGATAGGTTCAGATCCAATTATAATCTGCATGATGATGCATTACAATACGTATTATCAGTATACTCAAAGCATGGCTACATGCTAACGCCTATAGGTGTTGATTTAAGGAATAAGAAGGTTATGGTATTGAATGCATTACCAGACTATATGGTTGAGAAGTGTGATGATGGTAGTAGTAATAGTATCTTCTGTTTTGACCTTAAAGCAAAGTCAAATATAAGGTACTTTGGTTATGTGAACAAGAGAGATGTAGTAAGCTATAGAAGGTTAGCAGATGAATGTAGTGTTAAGGTATATGTGATATTCGTTAATATTTGCAAAGAGAATAATATGATAAGAACAATAAAGAAGATAGGTTATTCTAACATTCTAGATAAGCCTATTAGGAAGGAGAGGATGTGGGATGGTAATATAGCATGGATATATGAATGGTATGAAGGATTGCCAGAACTAGGCTAGATTAGTGATAAGTATCTAATCTTAATATGGCTGAGTAGTAAAGATATATGGTATATATCTTAAGTGTGTAGGATGTTTTCTTACATAATTAATAGCATAATATAGTTTGGTATAACTTACTCTAAGTTAACAAAGCCTAAATAATAAACGTAAACCATAAATTTAGGATAATAATAATTATTTAATGGGATGGATAAAGTTACTATAGATAAGACACCTTATATAAGAAAGATAAGTAAAGATGTTGGGTTTAATGGACTTACACCAAAAGAATGGGCACGATTAAGTAAAAGTGTTTGGACAGCGGGTGAAGTGTCTTCTCCACGTGAATGGTATCATCTTGAACATGGTGCTACCTTTTCTGTCGCTTTAGCAGAGAGAGTTATTAAAATTTATACAAATAAAGGAGACTTAGTATTAGATCCTTTTTTAGGTGTTGGGACAACTTTAGTTGCAGCAAGAAATCTTGAAAGAAGAGGTATAGGTATAGAATTATATGAAAAATTTGTCACAATAGCAAAACAGCTTCTTAACCAAGAAACGTTAATACAAACCCATGAGCAAACAATTATCTGTGATGATTGCAGAAATTTGTTAAAGTATGTTGAACCTGACAGTGTACAATTAATGTTAACCTCGCCGCCTTATGCAAATTTTATCAACCGATCTATTAAAGATAGACAAAAAACTCATAAGACTTCATGGTTAGTTCAAAAGAATAACTCTGTTGTTAAAACTTATGGTGAGGATCCTAGAGATTTTGGGAATTTACCTTATAAAGAATTTTTAAAAGAGATAAAAGATCTGATGAGGAAATTGTTTATTGTAACTAAACCAGGCGGTTATAATGTTTGGGTTGTTAAAGATCATAGAGAACCAGAAAAAGGCAGACCAATTATAAATGTTCATTCTGATTTTGCCAGTATAGGTGAAGAAGTAGGCTTTGTATATCATGATTTAATTATATGGGATCAAAATGAACAACGAAGTTTAGTTCTTTTAGGCTACCCATCTGTATTCTATGTAAATATAAACCATACATTCTTAGTTGTCTTAAGGAAGCCAATTAAAGAAAAGATTTCCAATTCCATGCTTTAAGTGATGGTTATGGACATAATGGAAGATATAACTTTCAGGAAAAACTTAAATAGTTTAGAGACAGTTTTAGATAAAAACGAAATTTTAAGTCTAATAATTAATGCAAAGGATACAACTTATTTAACTCATAATTTTCATCCGTTCCCTGGGAAATTTATACCTCAGATACCTAAGTTCTTTATAAATAAGTTTAGCGAAAAAGGTCAATATATACTTGATCCATTTTGTGGATGTGGAACTACTCTAGTTGAAGCAAAATTATTACATAGAAATGCCATAGGAATTGATATTCATCCATTAGGAGTTTTTATATCTGAAGTTAAAACAACTAAGATACCAGAAGATGAATTGAATGAAATTCCAAAAATTTTAAGAATTATCGAAGGAAGAATTAATAAATTTGTAAGAAAGAACCAAGGTAACAAAACACTTTTTGATTTTATAGATAAATCAAATATAATTAAAGATTTTTCTTATACATTACCTGATTTCCCTAACAGAGATCATTGGTTTCAACAACATATATTACATGAACTTTCAATAATAAAAACATCAATAACCCAGGCTAATATAAGTCAGAAACTTAAAGATTTTCTTTTGTTAGCTTTTTCTTATATAATAATTCCTGTGTCTAACCAAGAAAGTGAAACCAGATATGCAGCAATAAACAAAAACATTCTTCCTGGCAAATCATATTTGTATTTTAAAGAAAAAGTATTGGATATGGTTACAAGGATGAAGATGTTCAATAAATTAGCAAGTGATTCAGAAGTAAAGATATATTGTGCAGATACAAGAAAAATTGATTTTATAGAGGAAAATAGTGTGGATTTAATAATTACATCTCCACCATATCCAAATACTTATGATTACTATCTTTATCATAAATTAAGAATGTTTTGGTTAGATTTAGACTGGAAGAAAGCTAAACTTAACGAAATAGGCTCACGGTTAAGACATTCGAGTCAACGAGAAAATATTAACACTTACATAAAAGACATGACTGCTTGTTTCTCACATTTTGCTCGTATTCTAAAACTAGATAAACCTTTTGTTATAGTAGTTGGAGATTCCATTATAAGAAAAGAATTTTTCAGAGGTGATATTATCATTAAAGAAATTGCTGAGAAAACAGGCTTCAAAGTAGTTGACAAAGTAAGCTACAGTCTTAACTATGCTAGTAAGTCATTTAATCCAGCATTTAGAAGCAAAGTTAAACAAGAACATATAATTTTACTTAAAAACAACAAGTGAGGTAGTAATGATTCAAGAAATTAGATTATTTTACGAATCGATAGAACAAGCTTATCATTATGTTTTTCCAGTAATTCGAGAGGAAACCCAAAAATTACCAAATAAAATTGAAATTAAACTTGTAAAAATAGAAAGAGAATATGACTATTATAGTAAAAGAATAGCACCTATACTCTTTTGGAAAAAGCCAGATATCTTAATAACAGTAATAGAAGATGGTAAGGAATATCCCCTTCTTCTAATTGAATTCTCAACTGCTGTTTTTACTGAGGATCATGAACTCCAACGTTTCGATGGAATGCTTGCTGCTGCAAAGAATAACTGTATTTATGTCAAGATATCCCCTACTAAGAAAGAGTCTCCTTATGATCATGGTGGGAAAGTAGAATTCGATTATGTACAACCTTTTCGATTAATCTATTCTAAATATAATAAACCATATTTTCATTTTGAATGGAAGTGTGATGAAAAAGGGATAGTAAAAACAGATTCTCAGTTCCCTTCATGCCCAGAAAATATTCCAGAATTTGAAATTTTATTAAAGACAATGATTGAAGAAATCATAAATAATGGGTATACAAATGAATGGATTAATAGAGTCTGTGATAAATTACAAAGTTATAATTATTTTAAAAAATGGTTAAATGAGCTTAAAAAGAAACCAGACGTAAATATAACCACTCTTAATACACCCAGAACACGTTGGATAAAAACGGAGCCTTTATTAGGCTCAGGAGCTTTAGAAGTCAAGCTAAACAGATTTGGCCATGCCATGGATCCCGAAAGAGGAATGTTAGCTTATTATGGAACACTAACTCCGAATGTTATATCTAAAATGGTATTTAGCAAGAGTACTGATGCTTGGTATAGAGATATTCCAAAAGAGGAAGAAATAAAAAATATCGTTAATAAAGGGCTTAAAAATGTATATGACTTTTTGCTCTGTTTTGCTCTTGGATCCGGTCTTCATGAAAATAAGAAGTTTAATCATATTATTACGAAATATAAAAGTAATACTGAAAAACATATTAAAATTAATCTTACAGAGTTCATTAAGGAAGAATTCTTTGAATTAAATAAACCATTACGAACAATATTTATTTATTCAAGAGCGTTTGTCATTGAGGATGATAGTGGTCAAAGGAGGGTTACATTTGTATGGGAATCTTGTCCTGAAGTGCAAGTTTATGAGAAATATCCTGAAGTAACACAGATCGCAGAAAGAAGAGTACTAGATGAAGATGATGTAACATACATAGTAGTTCATAATGTATTAAAACCCAATGGTTATAAGATAATTGCAGTTAGTTATCCTGGCGCTCAAGGAGACAGAAGAATATTAATTCAAGCAGGAACGGGTAGAAGACAACCTAGAGAATATATTGACATAATTTCATTTTTACCGAATAAAGCAACAAATCTTGAAGCGAATAAAGGTGTTTATAATGCTAAGGAGATACAAAATGATATAAATGAATTATCATTATACAAAACCGATAAAACATACAAGAAAGGGCTTACAAATTTCTTAGAAAGGTTTGCACCAGAAGCTATTGGAATCCCGATAAAAATAGGCGTTGGTTTTTGGGCAAGTAAATCTTTTACTATTTCCCATATAATGCAACTTGATCTTAATAATTTAGATTACTTCATCTATATAACTAATGACCGAAGAAAATGGTATATATGGAGAACTTGTAATGATAATATATTTTTTATAACTTCTGGTTGTGTGTTGCTTCCTAAAACATATAAAATTGTTAAACAAGAAAACATTCAAAAAATATCTAATTTTATTTAGGTAACATTTTATCATTAAGGTTGCAAGAAGAGGGTATAGTTGTGAATAAGAGAGATATAAGGACTAGATATTCAATAAGGGTAAGAGATAAGGAGAGGGAAGTAGATATTTATATAGAAGGTAAGATTGATGGTAAAACTGTAAGGATAGTAGGTGAGGTTAAGTCTATAATAGATAAGAGAGATGTAAAGCGATTCTATAATAGGTTCAAGGATTATGATGCAATCAAATGCATACTTGGTCATACAATAAGACCAGATGCTGAGGATATAGCAAAGGAGTTAAATGTAAGACTGTACTCTGTTATTGGATAATAAATAAAGAAAAGATAAGGAGCCTGATTATTATCTATAGGAATGATTCTCTTGCTACCTTCATTACCTCATCTACGTTTATACCAGCATCAGCATTAACACTTTTCTCAATCTCCATCTCCATTAACTTCTCTATGTTCTTTATCTGCTGTAGTACTGGTATCTTTAGGTAAGGCATCTTGCCTAGGTAAGGTACTACCTCTACATATGCTTTAAAGGCTTGCTCTAGTAATTCTCTACGCTTACCATTGTTGCTGTTATTGTTGCTAGACATTGCTTCATTTAACTTGCTTGAACCTATCTCCAATAGTCTAGCAACCTTCTCCAGCCTTGCTAGGTCTTCTGTTGATGGTGTTACTTCCTTTGTTCTTGCTATTCTTTTCGCTTCGTTTATCAGTTCTGCTGTATCTGTGTCTATCTTGAATCCTTTTAACTCCATCATGTTCATTATATAATGTATATTAATAGAACTAGGAGAATTCCTTGCAGTTGGTATTGCTGTATCCTTTATAGCATTTCTAGTATGGTTAGCATTAAGGAAAACAAAGCGTAATAGACTTCTGAACCTAACGCTTGAGAGCCTAAAATCAATGAATCCAAAGGAATTTGAATACACAACAGCAGAGATTCTAAGAAGACTAGGTTACAAGGATGTTAAGGTTATAGGCGGTTCTGGAGACCTAGGCGTTGATATTCTAGCCTACAAAGACGGTAAGAAGGTTGCAGTACAATGCAAGAAGTACATAAAGAAGAAGGTAACATCTCCAGAGATACAGCTGTTCATAGGCATGATGGTTACAGAATACAAAGCGGATAAAGGTCTGTATGTTACTACATCTTACTACACCAGAGATGCTTACCATCTAGCAATGAAGCGTAAGTTAGAGATATGGACTGGTAGAACGCTTGCTGAGATACTGCTGAGACTACAACAGCAAGAACCAATAAAGAAGGACTAGGAATCTCCTTTTTTCTTTTCTTTCTTTATTACTTTATATTATGACGGACTATGTCCGAGAGTGTACCAGTATACAAAGATAGAGAAGTGATAGGAACTATAGAACTTACTAACATTAGATACCCATTTGAGTACAACATAGGAGAAGCAGATATGGTGTTAAGGACTGCTTACGCTGAGACCAAACTAAGCAAAGTAAAAGCAGTCTTTGAGAAGAATGTTGATAACGGTAATGATGGTAAGGTGAACCTAGTAAGCATCGTAAGCAAGAACTTTGCTGTAATACCTAACCAACTGATAATGCAGATGGTAGCAGATGTAAGCAAGGACTTGAACCTTTCAACATTAAGTGTAAGATACACCAAGAATGGATATGCAATGAGAATTGATCTGCTATCAGAAAGGAAGCAACCAATAGAAGTAAACGATCTAGTACAGTTTGGTGTATCAATAAGGAACTCAATAGATGGTTCAACAGCATTA
>Ga0209143_1001592_pt1 | contig 10383 bp, 16 predicted proteins | sample FaiFalFF_MnMetaG_3_FD_184739 | JGI IMG/M metagenome (GOLD analysis project Ga0209143, IMG submission 184739) | Freshwater microbial communities from Yellowstone National Park, Wyoming, USA - Fairy Falls B (FF_Mn_B) MetaG (SPAdes) (version 3) | ecosystem: Environmental > Aquatic > Freshwater >...
TAAAGAGTACTTCTCGCCAAGGGGCCAGAACCAGGGGACTCCCTCGTAGGTCACGAAGTCCAGCACCAGATGAGAGAGAGGTACCCTGCCGCGAGGGCTACAACGTAGAGCAACGCAAGGCCCTGATAGACGAACTGGCTGGATACGAGTAGTGCTACAATCGTGAAGAGGAGGAGGGAAAGCAGGGAGTGACCGAATCCCCTGTGGCCCGGACGGTCTCTGGAGTCGATCCAGTCGGGGATCCTCGAGCCGATGAGGCAGGCCGCAAGGGTGAACCCGAAAGTCATCATAAGCATTACAAACCATATAATTATTGCAGCAACTAATGCATCAGACGATTTTGGCAAAGTGATTAGTCATGTAAAGGAGCTCGTCGCCTTCGTGGGGCTTCCCGTCCTCGCAGTAAGGGCAGGACCCCTCGTTGAGGAAGCTTTCAAGCTTGAGTTGCATGGCTTGCCTCCCCTTCAGCGGTTTTAACCTCTCCGACAGGCATACCCTTCGGCTTCAAGATCTCATCAGCCTCATCAGCGTCGCTCGCTGCCACTTCGTTGCACTCCGGGCACCTGAACGTCATCTCGACGGTCTCGCATGAATCAAGGACAAACAACTCACCGCCATACGCGTAAGTGGCGTATTCTGTGGTGTCGCAAAACAGGAACTCTACACCCTTACCGCACTTGAGGCACTACACGGCCAGAGTCCTTCATGGGATGATATCAAGGGTCGTGGCCTATTCCTCTTCTTCCTCGAGAACGAACAGCAGCAGGAAGATATAGACGACCACGAACGAAGCGATGAACCAGTACCAGAAAATGGAGCGCCGGGCGTCTGACGGTATGGTCGGTGCGGCTTGTCGGGGCGGTAGAGTTATGATGAGAAAGGTCATGGCGGCCGCGAAGACTGCTAATGCGATGAGGGGTAAAACCCGCAGGACTACGTTCCGCCTCATCCCTCCCCTCCCTGCAGACGTAGAAGCACCTTCAAACAATAGCGCCTTCAAACAATAATGAATTTTTAATCGCTATCCCAACTCGCTCAGTTTCCGCCTGACGTAATCGACGACCGCTTCTAAGGGATCATGAAGCTCCCTCCAATGCTCGCCTGCTACAGTCAGAATCGCTTTCAGGTGCTCGTCGAGCTCGTATTTGATGTCGCCGCCGAGGTTGTAGTAGCGGGTGCCCATACTCGAGCGGCCCAGCATCAAGAACACCAGCCGGTGTGGGTGCCGGTAGACGTTTATGCCGTGCGTTCCCTTCTCATCGCGTTGCTTCTCGACCGGTTCGACGATTTGCCTGCACGTGCGGCAGATGCCGATAGGCTCGTCCATTGATTTAGATCTCGTCCTCCTCCAATACCTCTTATAAATGTATTCCCTGCCCGCCCCTTTCAGCTCATTTCCTAACATGCTGTTGTCTGCAAAATTCGTCATGATATAAACATGCTGGTCTGGTGTAATTATCCGTATCACCTTCTAGTCCTCTCTCGGAATCGCATTAAAGTTATATCGAAAGGTGCTGAAAGGGATTGAAGAGCTACGAATCGGCCTACGCAGCCCCTGAGAGGTAGGCCTGCTCCTTTTATGAGACTCCCATCGAGGCTGCCTCTAGAATGTCCGCGATGAACACAGAGGTGGGCCTGAAGGGGGTCCCCTCCAGATCCTGCCCTCGACCTCAACCGGTTCGTCGGCGAGCCTGACGGCTTCCCTCAGAGCCCTCACCCTCTCGATGCCCTCTGTCACGTAGCTCGCGATCCTCTTCCGGAGGACTTTGACGAGCCCCGAGTAGGTTGTGACCCTCTCCTCCTCGGGCATCACGTTCCAGCCACCTCCTGAAGGAAGGCCGCTTTGATTGTCAGAAGCCCTTGGAAGGCCACAGACATTTTGCCCTTCTTCACCCTCCTTTCCGCGGCCTCGACGACGAACGAACCGCCCATCAGATTGTTCAGGAACTCCAGATGCTCCTTCACGTCATCCCCTTCCTTGTGGGACACTGGGTTGTCGTACGGTTTGACGGTGAAGCAGTCTCCCACTCTGCTCACGATCAGCCTCGCCCTCAACTGAGCCTCTCCTGTTCCTTCAGCTCTCGCCCGTACTATCGCGTCCCTCAGCCTTACAGCATTCTCGGGATTCATCACGACTCCTATGGTCCTGTGGAGGTACAGGTGGAGTCCTTCTATGAAACCCGTGATAGATTGGCTGGCCCTCTCGACCCTCAAAGAGAGGGTCGTCATTCCGTTGGATGTGGGGACAGTTACCTCCAAGTAGCCTGGCCCGCTCATAAGCTTCCTGAAGATCTTCGCGTTACTCCGGATCCGCTCCAGCTCCTCGAGCTTCGCCTCCACCTCCGCCTTCAACTCCGGGGCGATCGTCAGGCCTTTTCGCCTCATTTTCTTTGCCGCAACAACGAGTTGCTCGAGCCTCCTAACCGTCTCACCGAATTCATCTGGCACATCGGGCTCGAGATACAGGGCCATCCTGATAGGGAGGACGTCGGTGTAGGCGGTCAGGGTTGCACTAAAGGGGAGGAAGGGGGAGAAGGGCAGACTACGGCTATAGTCTCCTCTCCCTCGAGGACGGTTTTAGCAAAGGGAAGCCCCAACACCGACTCCCTCAATCCTAACGTGACTCCGAAGGCCAGCTGCCTCCTCCTCGAAGCTATCTTAGCAAAGGAATCCTGATCGTATCTGGTTTGGACGAACCAAGGATCCAATATCACTAGGGGCCTTGCTAAAACCTCCTTTGGGAACCTTGAGAGCTTAACGACGGTCATAGCTCCGGCAGTTCCGTCTCCTCGACGAAGGTTGCCCTAACCGTGATGAGCCCCTGAAAGGCTACAGATCTGCTGTCCTTCCTCTCTATAGCCTCGGCAAAGAACGACCCTCCCGTCAGCCCGTCGAGGAAGTCTAGGTACTCCCTCACGTCCTCTACCTTTTCACTGTGCGAGACCTTCTTCTCGTAAGGATGGGCCGTGAATCCCTCACCCTCCTTCCTTACGAGAAGCCTTGCCCTGAGGTGTCCCTCCCCCTTCCCTTCGGCCCTCGCCTGAACAACTGCGTCTCTGAGGCTCACGGCGTTGTCGAAGCTCATGATGATGCCCATCGTCGAGCCGAGGTGCGCGTGGAGACCCTTTATCATATTGCCGAGGGATTGGTTGGCCTTCTCGACCTTCCACGAAATGACCGCCATCCCGTCCGGCGTCGGCACCGTTATCTTCAGGGAGCCAGGCCTGCTGATGAACCTCCTGAAGATCCTGGCCCTGGATCAGATCTGGTTCAGCCCTTCGAGCTCCACCTTCATATCTTCGGGGACCTTCAGTCCCTGCTTCTTCATCTCGTGAACCGTCCTTGTGAGCTCCTCCAGCCTCCTCGCCTTCTCCCCGAACTCGTCCGGCACGTCTGGCTCCAGATAGAGGGCTATCCTCACAGGGAGGACATCCGTGTATGTGGTCACGTACCACATGCCCTTGATCGTCTCCCCTTCCTTCAGGACCACAGCCGTAGCGTCACCCGCCTCGAGGGCCTTCCTAACGTAGGAGATCCTATACGCTGCCTCCCTGAGACCCAAGGTCACCCCGAAGGTCAGCTGTCTCCTCTTCGACGCTATCTTCGCAAACGAGTCCTTATCATACCTCATCTGGACGAAGCCAGGGTCCAATACGACCAGAGGCCTCCCCAATACCTCCGGAGGGAGCCTCGAAACCTCAACAACGGTCACGGCTAGATCTTCTGTTATAGGGTTATTTCAAGAGTCATGGCCTTGTTGGCTCCTCGGTGCGAAAGCTTATTACTGACTTGAGCAGGATACTGATGGACCCGAAAGGCCCACCTCACCGCACCGGTTGGGGGAAAGGGGGTGGGTTCCGTTGAACAGCAAGCCTCTGCGGGGGGAGGGCCCGGGAGTTCCAGGAGCAAAGTGAACTTCGAAAACCGATTATCGTGTGATTGCGCTCTTCGGACTGTTGCTATCCTTGAGGCTGTCCTCGCTCCCTGAGCCCGAGAGGATCGAGGTACCGTTCGCTCCCGTCTTCGGCCCCTACCAGATGTTCTTCCCCAGAATGGCCGTAAGGCATCCCGCCAAGGCTAACCTGCATCTGATCAAGAGGCTCGTGGGGCTCGTCAGCTCTCCCGGAGACCTCATCTTAGACCCTTTCGCGGGGACCTTCTCCACCTGCGTGGTCTCCGTTCTGATGGGCCGGCAGGCCGTAGGCATCGAGATAGAGCAGGAGTACTTGGGCTGGGGTCTAGAGGCCTTTAAGAGGGTCTAGGAGGCGACCGGAAGGGCCTTTCATGTATTTTGGGCCGACGCCTCGACAATCGGCAATTTCCTTACCCTTCTTCCGTCGATGCGGTAGTCAAAGGTCCTCCGTACGTACTCACTTCGCTGCATGCAGGAGACCCTGAGAGGACGGTCGAAAGGGTCCTGAGGGCCGGAGGCGACTCGAGGGACTTCTTCTGAGGTCTGACCAGGAACGCGCTGCGCGAGCGCTCCCACAGGCACGACTATTATTCCCTGAACCGCTGGGTAGCCCTAGTGAGGAATGTGGTCTTGGGCCTGCGGGAGGTCCTAAGGGCTGGATCGCTTGCCGCCTTCATAGTGAGGAACAGGATAAGGCGCGGTTCGCTCCTGGAGCTGGACTCCATCTTAGCATCCCTCGCGTCAGATGCCGGTTTCAGGGTCGAGGCGCTGTACTCGGCCCAGCCCCCAAAAGCCTCTGGGCCAACCTACTCGCCAAGAAGGGCTTGAGGTTGCCGTCCGAGGACAATGTTGTCGTCCTCAGGCGTTAGGATGGGAAAGAAAAGAGGCTGGGTTTGAGGATGTCCTGTCGCTCATTGGCTCTCCTGCGGTGAACCTAAGGCCTCGACCAGCATGCTTGAGGCGTGCGCTCCGACCTTCTTCGCCAGATCGGGATCTGCCTCCTCGATGAACCTCCGCACCGCCTCGCTGCTGGGGAGTCGCCCCCGTATCACGATGGGTTCGTCCCTCTCCTCGGAGGCATGAGGCTTCTAGTTGTGGAAGCCCTCTGCGCAGCTCTGATCTCGAGGGTACTGATGACCGTTGAGGTCGAGTCGGAGGACGGGAAAGCTCTCGACCCTCTGCTTCCTCACCCTGAGTCCTACCACATTCAACGATCCCAAATGCCTATGGGGGAGCAGACCCTTAACTCCTCAAATAACCCGTTGGTATAACGATGATAGCGTGACCGTCGTTAAACTCACTAAGCTTCCTAAGGAAGCCCTAGGGAGAACGCTGGTTGTCCTCGAGCCGGGCTTCATTCAGGCCAGATACGATCAGGACTCCTTCGCCAAGATCGCATCGAGAAAGAGGCAGGTCTCTTTCGGCGTGACCATGGTATTCAAGAAGGAATCGGTGCTCAAGCTCCCTCACGTGAAGGCCGTCCTCGAGGGGGAGGAAACGATGGCGGTAGTTTGCCCCTCGATCCCTCCCTCTTCAACTTCGGTGCGGTTCGTGACAGCGTACACTGACGTCCTCCCGCCTAGAATAGCCCTGTATCTGGAGCCGGACGTGTCAGACGAATTCGGAGAGAAGGCGAGGAGGCTTGAGGAACTCAGTAAGGCGGTATCGGAGATGAAGAGGCAAGGCCTGAGAATCCCTCCTGCGGTGAAGGCGGAGCTTGAGGAGTTGAAACGGGTAGTATGGACGAAGGCGAAAATCTTCAAGAAACCCATGAACATGTCGGGCTACCTGAAGATAACGGTCCCGACACCCAACGGAATGTCGACCCTCTCGTTGAGGGTCGAGAGCGGTAATCAATCCCTTGCCCACATGATAGACGGACTTCATCTGTACCTTCGCTGGAATTTTGGTGTCTTGAAGGATTTCGAGAACGCTGCCAGGCTGAGGGACGCAATAGTCCAAGCGAGGGCAGAGGGAAGCGGGGAGGCTCAGTTGAGGGCGAGGCTGACCGTGATGAAGATAAGGGGCAACTTCGTCGTCGAGCCGTATACCAATCCAGTATGCCACAAGGAAGGGGAGGACGTGACGGAGTATCTGGAGTTCCTGAACAATCTGATGGGCGGTTCGTTCTCCGTCGAGGCCGCAGAGAGGAAGGGGAAAGGGCGCAAAAAGTTTGTGGCCTTCCAGGGATTCATCACGATCAGGGCGACCTTCCATCCAGATACCGAAAGCTAGGACCATGAGCAGATATCAGTGAGCAGGGATGAGTGATCGTGTGTTTTGAGGAGCTCTTCAAAAAAGCTGTCAAATTGGGTTGGAAGGTGGCCGCACCTGAGCACATCCTTTGGCGGAAGTGAAAGGAGGACCGAAGAAGGGCGAATAACATGCAACCCTAAGGGTGGAGAGTACTGCCACTATTCGATTTGGAAGGTGATTACGGTTATCCACCGTGGATGCACATATGACACCATTAAAAACAAATTACTTAAAACAGCACCATAAAACCTATCCACGAGTTATGCAAACACGCCCTTTAATCGTTCAGTTCGTTCGAATTTCGCGATCTCTGCGATGAATGGTCAACCGTCCTACCGTCTGGACGGAAAAGGATTTTTATTGGTCAAAAAAGTGTATTGAATAGTTAGTAAATGAGAGAGTTCGGCATCAGAGCGAGGCTCAAGAACATTCTCAGGTCAGACATTGCTATGATCGCGTTCCTTCTGACCGCGGTCACTGCGGCCTATTCCCTCGGCGGGGTTCCTAGCCTGACCCTGATCATCTTGGTGATCGCGATCCTCGCGGTCTTCGTCTCCCTTGCGAAGGGACCCGACGTCCTGATACTCTACTCGGTCTTCGCGCTTTTCTTCACGGCTGTGGCCTTCGTAGCAGGTCACGTGACAGGTCTCGTCATCTCGTTATTGGTGACGGTCTTCCTTGCCAGCAGGGGCATCGTGAACATCAGGCTGAATCGAAACTCCATCGCAACACTTGCCGCCATGATAGCTGCGGTCTCGCTGGCCTATGCCCTGTTACCGGGCTATTATCCGCTGCTGGTCACCGGTGCTGCATCAATAGCCCTCTTCGGACTGCTAGTATGGGCCGGCAAAATATCCCCGTACACGCTGAAGTTGGTCTTCCTGCGGCCGAGCGAGGGTTTCCAGGTCCTCAGGATGAAGGTCCGTGCTAGCTGGGAGCAGGCCACTCAGGCCCTTGAACAGCAACCTTCTGTGGAGGCGCACGAGGAACGTCACGTTACAACTAAAGGCGAGGTAACAGGCTCCACCCCTGTCGAGACTGCGTCTTCAGCGTCTGAAAACTCTCAACCGTTGACTGTCAGGCCGACCAAGGAGTCGCGGATCAGCAGTCCTCCGCCAGAGGAGAGGACGCAGAAGAAAACCTTCGATGCGGTCATAGACGGCTCCAACGTAGCGTACGGTGGCGGGAGCGAGGCCACACCCACCCTGAGGAACGTGGCCCTTATCGCTAACCGGCTCTCGGAGCTGGGGCTCAGCTGGGTCGTTATCGTCGACGCGTCGCTGCGACACAAGCTTCCGCAGGGAGAGCTTCCCTCGGAGTGCGTGATGACGCTCACCGGCGAGAATGTGAGTCTAACGGAGAGGGAGACGCTCGCGAGGGCGATTTGGAAGGAGAGAGTCTATCAGGCTCCGGCATGGAGGCCGGCCGACGAATTCATTCTAGAATTCGCAAGGAAGTGTAACGCCGTCGTGATCTCCAACGACTCCTTCCAAAATTACTGGGAGAACTTCCCCGACGTACTCACGAGGAGGGTCACGTTCATGATAATTGAAGGCGAGGTCGTCTTCAAACCGGATCCGTTGGAGGTGCTTAAGAGGCTAAGAGGTACTTTGGCGACTGAGCGGGCGAACATCGGGAGCGATCAGCAGAAAAAGTACGTGTTGATTTCACCTAGTGACAAAAGGTCGAGAAAGCGGCCTCGCAGACGCTCTGATTCGTCTGCAGCCAATAAAACCTAACGCGCTCACCAGGGCTTCATCAGCCAGCTCTCGATCTCCTTCAACCGCTTCATGCTGTACCTAAGGAAAACTCGTCCTGCAGCAGCCCTAACCTCAGCTTCGTTCTTTGACAGGCCAGCATGTGCGTAGAAGTTCCTCTTCTGGTCGCTTAAGTAGGGCGTTCCTCTTCTGATAGTCCTTCTGCTCTCTTGCACCGCCTTCAACGTCTGCCATTCAGCATTCATGCCTGGCAGATATGAGTTAATGTCGTTCAACTCCCTTTGCAGGATCCTCGAGTTGAGTTTCAGCTCCGGTAATCTCTCTTCGTATAGCTGTGCGAACTTCCCGAGGTCGTCAACAGCTACACCGTCCTCCTGCGAGTTAGTGATCCCGAGCGAGGAAACCACCAGCGGTATTGATGCGCAGAGTGCGAGCGCTATTAGGAGCGATCTGAAGTGGGCGAAGTCTATGTCAGGAACGCTAACAATATTTCCGCTGAGGTTAGGTTTGAGGACCGATACCATCAGGTCCAAGAGGTCCTCCGCGCACCGGAGTGCCTCCTGAGGGTCGAGCCTCACCAGACGTCTGTCGAGTAGAGCCAGTGGAACGCCGTACCTGAAGGCGTTGAAGGCCTTGAGGCCCTCGATGAGGAAGCAGCGGATCCTGTAAAGCAAGGCATCGGCAACGTCACTAACATTATTGAGAGCGCCGTCGTCTCGATCCCGGAGCAACCACCGCAGGTTGCAAGCCCCGTCTATGGAGTCCCTGTCTTTGAACGGGTAATCCAAAAAGAATCTTGCAGGAGAGTCCCGCAAATAGACGATGTGCTCCACATCCATACCGTACAGGACGGGATCGGTTGTTGCGTACTTCGACTCTTCGATGACCGCTTCCCGACCTACAGAGAGAGCGCCGTCGATCACCACGAGAGTCTTCAGCGCCTCGACCAAGGGCGGAATGTAAGAATTGTGACCTGTCGAGACGTTCAGCACCACGGATAGCCTCCGGCCCCTTTCCCTGAGGACGCCGGACGAGGAGATCATGTCCACCAGCGCCGCGGCCGCTACCGAATCTGGAGAGGACGCGAACTCCCAAATCTCCGAGTCAATTTTGTACCTTCCGAAGGCGGGCAGCGGTACGACCTCGCTCTTCCAAGTCACGTCTGGTTCAACGTCTTTCAGTTCTGAGCGTACCCTGTCCTTGAAACGCTCCAGATCCAGCCAACTTTCGGTGCACTCCTCAGGTCTAAGGAGGCTTATCGGTGCGAGGAACCTGATCTCGCACTCGTCGTAATGTCCTGATGAGGTTAGATGGTGGACGATCGCGTAAGATGAGAAACGACTCCTGTAGGTCCTGTCGCTACGCTCTACCCTGAACAATACTGGACTGTATTTGATCTGTCCGAGAAGCTGGTAAACAACGAGCTTTCTCATATCCCGTGCACCAGCCGGTGTAGGCCTCTCCCTAAACGGTATAGCAAGGCAGGAATTATATAAGCTGTGATCAGTAGTCAATGCTCGTACAGCAAATTGCTAAAGGCTTGACACGTCACCAATATCCCTGTTATCCCGTACTCTTTTGGCATACCACCCACCCTCAACCTCATCTATTGTATAGAGTTCGAATGAATGATAGGGAGCGGATTCGTGATCCTCTCAGCCCTGATCCTTATCATCGCTCGCTTCAAATTGTCTTTGGAAGCGTCTTTCGACACCCTCAGAACGTCTTTATCGCTTGCCTAGCTCAATATGCCTTTCATCTCGCTCCCGAAGGCGTAGACTCTAGCATCAGGCAATGTCGAATCGGTGAGGTCCGTCCGGCGATAACATCCAAGGCGGACTACGAGGTAAAGATGAGCAGGAGGCTCGTGAGGGAACTGTACAGGGGAGGCCTCAGAAACGCCGAGCTGCAGCGTGGAGTCTGGACGCTGGGGCCTGATATCTCTGAGATGAGGGGGAAGTGAGGGTCTGGTCGGATATATCATGTGAACCTCTGAAAGCATACACAGACCTGAAAGGGTCGAGGTGATCCCGAGAGAGGGAGTTGAAAGAAAGTATCCGCAATAACGGCAGAAAGGCTGATGAAAGCTAGACTACCGAATCTGTGGTTCAGGTATAGAAAAGCTTGACCTCCTCCGAGAGCTGTGACGTGACGAACAGCTTGGCGACGTTCGGCTTAGGCTTCCTGATCACGGGGTAACCGCAGTTGGGGCACCTCAACTGGGCCGCCCTAGGCGCTATGTCCTTCTCGAAGAGGTACCCGCACCTGACGCACTGGTAGAAGATTTGCTGCTGTGCCATCCCATCCTTTGACCTTTAGGGCGAATTTCAACGTTTTTGGCATGCCGACCCCCTGCACCGTCCGGAAAGAAGGGGGAGAGGATTGGGGCGGATGAGGGCAGTGGCGAAAGCCTATACGATGCAGGCGTTGGTCAAGTACCACGGCCTCAGGGATTGGAGGCTCCGGATACCATACCACGACAGCATATCGGTCAAC
>Ga0209143_1001598_pt1 | contig 10371 bp, 10 predicted proteins | sample FaiFalFF_MnMetaG_3_FD_184739 | JGI IMG/M metagenome (GOLD analysis project Ga0209143, IMG submission 184739) | Freshwater microbial communities from Yellowstone National Park, Wyoming, USA - Fairy Falls B (FF_Mn_B) MetaG (SPAdes) (version 3) | ecosystem: Environmental > Aquatic > Freshwater >...
TGGGCGCTCCCCCTCCCGCGTTCCCGGGCCGTGGCGTGAGGTGAAAGGAGCTGCTGCGGTTTCATTTGGAAATCATCCTTGGGGAAGCTGCCCTGCCGACTGGAACGATCGCTTCCGCCGCTACCGCATGGTCTCCAGGTCGATGCCCTGGGCGCGCCACTGCGTGGCCAGCTGGTCCGCCAGGCGGTCTGTCTCCAGAATCTGGGGGACCAGGACCAGTGCGCCATCCAGGTCCAGGAGGGTCAGGATGCTGCCCTCCCGGATCGCCAGGCTGCGGCGCACCGGTGCGGGCAGGGTGATGACGCCCCGCTTGGTCACCCGTACCGGATAGCTCCTCATCGCCCACCCCTCCGCTGATGGGATTCCTGCATCGCAGGGTATCTGAAAATCCGTCCGTGTCAATGTCGGTGCATCAGGTGGTCCGAACGGAAAGACCGGCGGGTGAGCAGCGAAGCACCTGGGCGCTCCCCCTCCCGCGTTCCCGGGCCGTCCGGACAGCCCGGGATCGGCGGACGCACGCATCTTTGTGATATCATTGGGTTTGAGGGATCTGATCGGCAGGGGCGGAACCGGCGGAGCGGGCGATGAGCGTTTCGCGAGCGCGCTTGCGGGCCCGGGTGCTGGAGCATCTCCGGTCCCTGGGGTTTGAGGTGGATGCCGGGAGTCGGGGCCTCCTCACGCTGCGGGTGCCGGAAGGGAAAGATGCCCTGCGCCGGCTGCATGCGGAAGCGCGCCGCTTCATCCTCCGCGGGCATCAGGAATGGATCCGCTGGGCCTGGCCGAGGCTCTCCCCCTACTTCGCCCGGGGAGAGCAGATCATCCCCGAACGGATCCGGCCGGTTCTGGTGGAAGTGGTCGAACCGTGGCAGGCGGATCTCTTCCGCCTGGCCCGCCTCACCTGGTCTCTTCCCTATTCCAAAGGCTATGGCAGAAGATTGCGCTTCCTGATCCTGGATGCGGGAAACCGCGCGCCGTCCGGACATCCTTTCCTCATCGGCATCCTGGCGCTCCAGTCTCCTCCCCTTTCCTTCCCTCCCCGCGATCGGCGTTTCCGGTATCCGCCCGGGCGCAAGGTGGAGCTGGTCAATCAGACCATGGACATCCAGACCCTGGGGGCGGTGCCGCCGTATAGCGATCTCCTGGGCGGAAAGCTGGTCGCCCTGGCTGCGGCCTCGAACGAGGTGCGCCGGGCCTATCAGAGGAAATACGGCGGCCGTCGGACGGAGATCGAGGGACGGATCCTGCCTGCGCATCTGGTGGCGCTGACGACGACCAGCGCCTTCGGACGGTCCAGCCTGTATAACCGCCTTCAATATCGCGGCGAGCCGATCGCGATTTCCCTGGGTTACACCGAAGGCTACGGGACCTTTCATCTGGAGGTCCTGTATCCGCTCTTTCGAGAGTTTCTGGAGGCTCAGGGGGTTTCCACGAAAGGCGGCTATGGGGTGGGGCCGCGGATCAAGTGGCAGACCTGCGTGCGGGCGCTGGAGCGGCTGGGGCTTCCCCGCTCTCTCCTTCGGCATGCGCTCCGTCGGGAGGCCTTTCTTTTCCCGCTGATCCACAACCTGGAGGACTACATGGAGGGGCGGGCGGCGGAGCCCCTGTATCGAGATCTCCCCTTTGAGGATCTGGCCGCTTACTGGCGGGAGCGCTGGCTGTTGCCCCGGGCGGGTCGGGTGAACGGATGGCATGCGTGGGAGCCGGAGCGCCTGCTGGATCTCCTGATCGTGGACGAAGGAGGATAAAGACGATGATCCCGGAGGCGGAGCGGCCTTTCGCAGAGCTCCCGGCGGGCCTGGTGGAGGAGCTCCTCGAGCAATCCGGCACGCTCAGCCATCGCGTAGGGGAAGAGCTCCGGGCCCTCCGGGCTGCACGCCAGGAGCGCCGGCAGGCGCTCAGGGAAAGCGGTCTCCTGCAACGAGAGGGCGACCTGCCGGCGGTTCCCGTCCCTACCACCTGCGGGGTGGATGGAGCATACGCGGTGGAGCGGCTCATCGCCACGGACCTGGTCGCAGCGGTGGCGGTGGCGGTGGAAGGCCTGACACCTCCCTCAGAGACACGGCACTGGCCGGAGCCCCGGCATCGGGCCTACATGCAGACGGAACGACATGAGGAGGAAACCGGCACGCTGGCCCGCGCGGTGATGATCGGCATGGAGCTGGAGCTGGCCGTTCAGGCCCCTCACGATGTGGTCTTCCTGGATGGCTCCCTCACCACTCCCCTGATCTACTTCAACCAGGCAATGAATCGGGCCCGGGAGGCGCCGGATCTTCGCTTGACCGAGTTCCTGGTGAAGCATATGGAGGGTTACCTGCTTGCCTATCGGGATGTCCTGAAGGCGCAGCGAACCGATCGGGCATGGATCGGCGTGCCCAAATACTCGGTGCGGCGGGAGATCGGAAGGCAGCTCGGATGGCCGGAGCGCCTGGATGACCGGGCGCTGCTGACCGGATTGCTGGAGCCTGGGGAGTTTACCGCCCCACGTCCCTTAGAGCCTCCCCGGCAACCCTGGCATCTTCAGCTGGAGCTGCTGCCCGATCGCATCCGGCCGGGTGCCGAGAAGCTGCGGGATGAAATCCTCAGCCTGCTCAACGAGATTCAAGTCGCTTATTACCGTCCCCGCGCCTGGCTGCCGGCGGTCCGGCTGGAGATGAGCCGCTCCATTGCAGGGAACATGGCCCGGCTGGCCTCCGTCATCCAGGCCCTTCGCGCTCAGTGTAGCGCCCCCGGGATGCTGGAGCCCTACCCCCTTTATCTGGCCGATCGGATGGTGAAGCATCTGAGTCGAGCGATCCCTGCCCTGCGCCAGGTGATGAGCCAGCAGCTGGCCGAAACCTGGGCCGGCGATGTGGATGACATCTTCCTGAATCTGCACGGATACCGCACGGAGGGCGGTCGATAAAGCTCTCCGGGAAAGGAGGCCGCACGATGGCGAACCATTCCCTGGATCAGCAGATCGATCAGGCGGAGCGCATCGGCGTGGTGGGCTCACCGTCGTCTACCTCCGAGCTGGCGCTGGACATCCTGGCCAGCGCGGTGAACCGCAAACTGGTGGGCGAATTCGCCCTCTTTCGATTCCAGCAGGATGGCAAAAGCCACTATGCGCTCGGACAGATCACCGAGATAAGGCTGCGGAACGTCTGGCATGAGGACCCCACCATGCGAAGCCTGATCCGACAGCGCGGCCGGGTGGATGCGGTGAGCGAGCGACAGGACACCCATCAGGGAGAGATGGTGGTCAGCGCGGTCTTCTGTCGTGATGGGAACACCTACCGCCCCAGCATCCTGGGCACCGTCCCCGCTACCGGCACACCCGTCTATCGGGTGGACGATCCGATTCTGGAGGCCTTGCTGGCTCCCTATCAGCGTCAGCTGTTCTACCTGGGGCGGGTCTACGGCTCCACACCGAAGCTCCCCCTTTGGTTTAAGCACTTCGACAGCGGCCCGGACGGTGCGGGCGAGGCTTATCATCTGGGGATCTTCGGGAAGACGGGCTCCGGCAAGTCGGTGCTGGCCAAGATGATCCTCCTGGCCTATGCCCGCTATCCCCAAATGGCCTTGCTGGTCCTGGACCCTCAGGGTGAGTTCGCCAAGGACCTGCGGGGGGAGCCCACCGGAGAATTCAGGCTTCCGATGAAGCAAATCCTGAATCGGCTGGGCAAACCCTTTCAGGTGGTTGGTGTTCGGGATCTGGTGCTGGATCGCTGGGAGCTTTTCGCACGCATCCTGTATGAGAGTCCTTTCTTCCAACAGCTCAGCGTCCCGAGGGGTGAAAACCGGAAGAATGCGTGCGACACTCTGGCCAATCGGCTGCAGGATCAGAACGTTCGCCTAGCCGACCTGCACCGGCCCAAGACTTTCCAAAAGGCCTGGGAGCTTCTGGGAGAAGAGTCTATTCAGAAAGTGATCTACCCTTCACGCGAAGCACGAGAGCGATTTCAATCCATGCATCAGAGCGCGGATGCCAACGAGTTCTACACGCGTTACTGGCTCCCGGTGGCAAGTTTGTTTCGTGAGGATCGACAGGGCGCCCAAAAGGTGGACGCCTTACTATATCAGCTTTTCAAACGAGAAGGCGGGAATCGGCCTCTGGTGGTCATTGACCTGTCGGAGGAGCGTGCCAAAACAGAAGGCCCGGATCCCTCCTCCCTGCCCCTGTTCCGAAGCGCGAACGCGCCCGCTGAATCGTCTGCGATCTTCTGGACGGAGACCGTTCAGGCTCTGGTCATCAAGCGGATCCTCGAGGGGATCCTGCGGGCGGCGGAGTCGGCTTATCGGGAGAGCCGCAGCCTGAACACCCTGGTCCTGATGGACGAAGCCCACCGGCTGGCGCCGCGCGAAGACCCCGATGATTCGGAGAAGAAGGCGGTTCGTGACCTGCTGATCGACGCGGTCCGCACGACCCGCAAATACGGTGTAGGGTGGATGTTCATCAGCCAGACGCTATCCAGCCTGCATCGGGGGATCGTGGATCAGCTGCGTATCTTCTTCTTTGGTTTCGGGCTCGGGATGGGTCAGGAGTTCCGCGCCCTCTCGGAGCTGGTCGGGGGACGGAGCCGGGCGCTGGATCTCTATCAGCTGTTCCGGGATCCCCACTCCGCCTTCGATGCCGCCTCCCGGGAGTATTCGTTTATGACCACAGGCCCTGTCTCCCCCCTCTCCTTCGCCGGAACCCCCCTCTTCTTCAACGCCTTCAACCGCGTCGAAGAGTTCCTGGAGGCCAACGGATGGGCGGACATCCACCCATCGTGACGGGCTCGCAGTGTCCTGACGGATTAGGAGGTGGAAGGCTCTCGCTGTGATCCCGCAAGGAGGAGGCAGAGGATGAGCACGGGAGAAGTGCTGGTGATGGTTTTCGGCCTTCTACGAGGTCTTTTGATGCTTGCTGGAACATTATTCGTGCTCGGGGCGCTGGCGATGACGCTCGCCGGCCGTATGGCCGGTATGGATCCCAGGGATCGGCGTTGGGGAAGGGTTCGGGGCATGCTGATCCAGGGGCTGGCGCTCGGATCCCTCGGGCTCCTGGGGGGGATCCTGGGGGCTTCGGTTCCGGATCTGCTCGGCCTTCCCATAGGGGCTTTGATCCTGCTGTGGATCCTCATCCTGGGGATCAGCCTCCTCGCTTTCGGGCTGATCCCCAGGAAGCTGGGGGCTGGAGAGGCGGGCGCATCGACCCGGGCGATGGCGATGCGGCGAAAGCGGATCCTGATGGCGGTCACCCTGGGTGGCGGCCTGCTCCTGATCGCTGCGGCCCTCCTCCTCGGCGAGAGCCGCGCGCTGGGCATCGGAGGGGCCGGATTGCTCGCCCTGGCCTTGATGATCCGCCTGGGATCTGACCTCCTGGATCGGATCGCGCGGCGAGGCGAGCGCGCCGTCCGTCGGGCCGAGAGAGGGGCCTATGCGGAGGAGCAGGTAGGCCGCATCCTGGAAGAACTGGGCGATGGCTTCTTCGTCATCCATGACCTCGAAAGCCCTTACGGGAACATCGATCACCTGGTGATCACCCGTGAAGGCCGTATGTTCCTCCTGGAAACCAAGTCCCATCCCGGACGGATCACAGCCGATGGGGATCGCCTGTTGCGAAATGGACGCCCGATCGAGAAGGATCCCATTCAGCAGATTCTGCGGAACATCCTGTGGCTCAAAGGGCGGCTCCGAGAGCTGATCGGGCGCGAGCCATGGATCGAGGGGGTGGTGGTCTTCTCCCGCGCTTTCGTGCCCGCGGATCTGGTCGTCCGCGGCGTCCGGGTGCAGAACATTCGTTACCTGAGGCAAACCTTGCAGAGGCCCGGTCGGGGAGATCCCGCCCTCTGGGAGGCACGAGAGCGTATCCGGCAGGCATTGAAGGGAAAGCCTAAGGATTGAGGAAAAAACCTTCAAAGGCCAGGAGGGGGCCATGTCCAAAGCTCAACAGTTTCACATCATACACGGCAGTGAAGAGCATCTTGGTCCGCTTGCTATGCTCGCCGCAGGGATTCCTGCAGAGAAGGTTCCCGGTGGAAACTGGTGGACTATTGACGCACAGGCTCGTCCCGGAGATCGTGTGGTCTTTTATATCAGGCGTCCTGTTTCTTGCCTTGTCGCGATCGGAACGGTGATCAGCCCTCCCAGGCTTCAGGACGATCCCTTCGAAGGATGGTATGGCCGATACATCGCCGATATCGCCGATGTTCAGCTGCTCTCGCGTCCGATCCCTGTGCAGGAGATCCGTCAGCGATTCCCGAATTGGGCTTACTGGCGCCAGCCTCGGGCCCACATCTGTGTGCCTCCGCAGTTCGCCATGGAGTTCTGGAAATACGTTCTCTCTCATCTGTAAAGCGTGCGCGCGAGGGTGGAGGCGCCGGGAGAAGAGGGCTCACTCAGGAGACGGGCGCGCCCCTCCCGGGGCCCAAGCCGGTGGGGATCGGCGCGCGAGCCAGAGGAATCCCAGCGCGGCCAGGAGGGCCATCCCGGCCCCGCCCCACCAGATGGCCATGGGCCCGACCTGATCGTGCAACAGCCCTCCGATCACCGGCCCCACCCCGAATCCCAGCCCCCACGTGAGCCCATACACGCTCATATACCGGCCCCGCGCGGCCGGAGGGGCCAGGTTCGCCGTCAGGGTGGTGGCCGTGGGGATCATCAGCATCTCCCCGATGGTGAGCAGGACCATGCTGAACAGAAAGGCCGGGAAGCTCCGCCCCAGGGCCACGCTCCCCACCCCCAGGGCGTAAAACAGAGCGCCCACGGCCAGCACCGACAGCGCAGGGAAACGGCCCGCCAGCCGGGTGATCCCGTATTGCAATCCCACCACCATGGCCGCGTTGGTGGTCATGATGAACCCATACAGCCGCTCCGGCACCCCGTAGTTCTCCTTCACGTAGACCGGCAGCAGCACCATCATCAGCGCATAGGCCATCCCGGCCAGGGTGTAAAGCCCGCAGAAGGCCAGGAACAGCCGATCCCGCAGGACGATCTCATACCCTTCCCCTCGGCGGAGCGGACGAGGACCTTCGGGGGTGGACGGGCGGGTCTCCCGCACCCGCAGGAGCACCAGCGCCGCGAAAAGGATCTGGGCAAGGCCACCCAGGATGAAGGCCAGGGTGTAAGAGGCGGAGACGATGAAGCCCCCGATGGCCGGGCCGACGGCCACCCCCAGATTGGCGATCATGCGCAACAGGGCGTAGGCGGAGGCCCGTTGAGAGGGCTCGATCAAGTCGGCGACCATGGCATCGCCCCCCACCCGGTAAATCGGCCCGAACCCGCCCATGAAGGCCATGAGCGCCGCCCACGCGAGAAGGGAAGCCGCCGGGATCATCCCCAGCATGACCAGGCCGGAGCCCAGCAGGCCGATGACCATCGCCCCCTTCCGGCCGAAACGATCCACCACCAGACCCGCGATGGCGGTGGTCACCAGACCCGTTACTGCGTTCAGGGTGAGCAGCATGGTGATCTGCGTCAATGGGGTGGCCAGACGCTGCCGGAGATACAGCGTCAGGAAAGGCCAGACCATGCTCCCGCCCGTCGCGCTGATCCATGTCCCCCAGAACAGCAGCCAGAACGCTGGGGGGTAACGCGCTCCGCCCAGGAATCGGGTCACGGGTGAGGCTCCTACAAGGCGATGATCCTTGTCACTCGCAAGACGAGGTGGGAGGAAAGAGCAGAAGATCGCGTCGGAGGAGACATCCTCCAGCGACCGTTGCCCGGGACCTGCGCCGGAGTATGCCCCACCGCCTCTTGGCCTGACGCGACGCCTCTCTCCATTTGCGCCTCGCGCGCCTGAGCGTAGCACATCTTCCAGGAGAACTGAAGCGCTGGGGAGGCCCTTCCGGTGGCCTCCCCAGCGGCTTCACTCCTCCCCATCCTCCCCGATCACCGTGAAGGTCCGGGGCGCCGGAGGGGGCAGAAGGGGCCATCCCCCGCGGTGGGGCTCCGGCGCAGGCGGCCCGGGCATCCAGGCGATCCAGGAGATCCAGGGGATCGTTGGGAAGGGAAGCCCGAAGGGCCCCCGGCCTGGGGGGGCCATCCCCCAGCCGTTCGCCGGGGCGGCCCAGGGCGCTCCGCTGGTGATCCCGGGCGCGGGATCGCGTTCCACCCAGGGTGCCGTCACCGGTTCCCCGACCCAGACGGCCGGCCGGGGCCGTGCGGAGAGCAGCAGAACGGCCACCGGGATCCCCAGGGCGAGCCCGGTGATCACCGCCAGCCCCCACCCGCCGAGATGAAGCCCCACCCAGATCGCCCCCGTGATCCCGAAGGCGACCGCGCAGAGCATCCCGAACAATCCCAGCCACGCCGTCCGCATCTGTGACCTCCTGTTCGAGATCGCGAACCGCAAGCCGCATGCGAGCGTTGTTCATCCCCTCTCATTCGCCGTTCTCTGCCGGAGCACGGCGCGGAGCTCCTCGGGCGCCAGATACGCCGCCTGGAAACGGGTGACCGTTCCGCCCACCACCGCCAGGAAATCCCCCTTCCCCTGCAGGCGCTCCGCACCGGTCCCGCCGATCCCCGCCGCCACCCGCGCGTCCTCCGCCGAGACCACCCGTCCGACCAGGCGGGCGGGGAAGTTGGCGGTCAGCTGCCCGCCCAGCAACGCCGCCGACGGCTTCTGGGTGCAGGCCAGGAGATGAATCCCCGCCTCCCGGCCCCGCTGGGCCAGCCGGGCCAGCAGCGCGCCCACCTCCCGTCCTCCCTGCTGCACCAGATCCCCCAGCTCATCGATGACGATCAGCAGGCGAGGGGTCGAGATCCCCTCCTGCGCGCGACGCTCCATCCGCCGGACCGCCTCCTCCAGGCATGCGGCCGCCTCCGAGGGATCCCCCGGGACGAAGGCCTGCACGTGGGGGAGCTCGCGGAAGGCCGCGAAGGCCGTCCCCTTGGGATCCAGGAGCATCAAGGCGAGCTGAGCGGGCCGATGGGTCAACACCAGGCTGGCCAGCATCGTCCGGGCCAGCGACGTCTTGCCCGACCCCGTGGTCCCGGCGATCAGGATGTGGGCGACCTGCGGGCTGGTCAGGCGGATCAGCAGCGGCGCGCCGTCCGCGGCCAGCCCGAGGAGGGCGGTGTAGAGCGGGTAGCGGGCCAGCGTCCGGCGGACCTGTTCCATCAGCGGGAGGAAGCGCACCGTCTGGGGATCGGGCCGGGGGATCTCCAGCTGCACCACCGGCCCCTCCCGCTGGATCCGCACGCTGGGCACCCCGAGGGCCAGAGCCAGCTCCTCCGCCAGCCCCTTCAGGCGCGACCAGCGGACGCCGGGGGCGGGGACGATCTGAAAAAAGATGGTCGTCGGCGTGAGCCGGCCGCCCGTCACCCGCCCGGGCGATCGATGCTGCCAGAGCACCTGCTCCACCAGATCCGCCTGGGCCTCCAGCCACCGCCGCTTCATCCGGACGCCTCCTCTCCGCCTGCGAGGAAGGGAGCGCGGCGCCGCCTTAAGGTGCTCCACGAATCATTCGTGTGGCACCTTTTATCCGGTCAGGCCGCCGTGATGCTCCCCAGATCCCGCACCGGCCCGAACCGGAAAGCCACGCGGCCCTCCAGGGTCCACGTCTGCCAGTCCATCCGCACGGGCGCCAGCTCCGGATGGGCGGGCCGCAGCCACCACGTCCGGGTCTCCGGATCCTGAACCAGCTGCTTCAGGGTCATCTGGTTGCGGCCCTTCACCCGCGCCACCACCAGATCCCCGGAACGGACTTCCTCCGGGGAGACCGGCTCGACCAGGACGATGTCGAAAGGACGGATCCCGAGGCCGATCATGGAGTCCCCCCGCACCCAGAGGGCGAACCGACAGCGCGGAGGGACCCATGCGGTGGGGAGCCATAGATCCCCGAGCTCCTGCGGCACCACCTCATCCACCTGATCCGGATGGGAGGCGGGGACCACGCCTTTCAGGGGGATCGAGATGCGGGAGGCGGGGCGATCGGTCGGGCGCCACGTGCGATGCTTGCCGGGCTCCTGCTGGACCCGGCCTTCCTGGGCCAGGGCCCGCAGGTGATAGAGGACATGGGAGCGGGAGGAGAGCCCCACGTGGCGCCGGATCTCCTCCAGGGTGGGGCCGTAACCGTGGGTCTCCCAGTAAGCCTCCAGGAACGTGAGCAGCCGATCCCGAAGGGCCATCGCCGCCTCCGATTAGAACAAATGTTCTAATCCCAGCATAAAGGGTTTCCCGCGTTTTGTCAAGGGGGGCGGCCGCCCTGACGAAGCCCTGCGACGCGAATTCGGGTGCCACACGGATGATTCGTGGAGCGCCTTCGATCTCTGGATCTCCGCCAGCCGGAGGGGAAGATGCGGATCCAGGCTGCGGAGCGAACCTTCAGCGCCGAAGGCCGGTTGTCCGGCCATCGCTTCCCTGCTAAGATACCCTTCTCGGAAGCGGGCCCCTGAGCAGCGCGCCCG
>Ga0209143_1001611_pt1 | contig 10326 bp, 16 predicted proteins | sample FaiFalFF_MnMetaG_3_FD_184739 | JGI IMG/M metagenome (GOLD analysis project Ga0209143, IMG submission 184739) | Freshwater microbial communities from Yellowstone National Park, Wyoming, USA - Fairy Falls B (FF_Mn_B) MetaG (SPAdes) (version 3) | ecosystem: Environmental > Aquatic > Freshwater >...
ACGCACGAAGCAGTGCCCGCCGGGGGGCAGGGACCCACAAAAAACCTCACGGTCTCTATCACAGGGACCTGCTGAACCTGCTCGGACCTCCGGCCGATAAAGAGACCGAAGCCGCCGCTAAAGGTGCCAAGGGACGATGAGGCAAATATCACGAGAAACGTCCCTATGGTTATTACGCCCGCCGTGAGCACCAGCTCAGCGATCACAGGGCTGATGGCACCTCGACGCCGCAATCCATTCGACTTAACCGCGCACTCATATTTATCCATTGGGTATAAACAGTCATCAGGGTTTGCATCGGAAGAGCCGCAGAGAGTTCAAGGGGGTCCTTTAAGGTGAAGGCTACGGGTGCACGCAAGGAAGGTAAAGAGGTTTGAGGACATCAGGTGTACAATTTGTGGAAAAGAGTTAAGAGGTGCTCATGGGCTCCATCTTCGTGTTGCTCAACGCCTACGGCCCTACAAGGTTGATGGTTGCTGTACCGTGCATGGACGAGAGGATGTTGGCGCTCTGCGATTTTTTGGCACCACGGTAGTGTCGGGTCACTAACCGTCTGAGGCGGTGTCTCGCATGATAAGCACCCTGGGGTTCGTGGTCTCCATCCTCCTGCTGGGGATGGCCGCTGTGAAAGGGTTGAAGGCGGATAGGGGTAGGTCTCCCCTGGAATTCATGGTCTTATCTTATACCCTTGGCATCACTCTCCTACCCTACTATGTGCTCATCGCGGGCAGGATAGCTGGAGGTGTGAAACCCTCCTTGATGCCCATTCTCCTCATAATATCCTTGGGGGGATGGCTTTACTTCCCGAGGCCTAGCTTACCAAAGCTACCACTCATGTGGAGGCCCTTCATCGGGGAGGCGGCCCCCTTTACCTCGCTTGTAGCTTACTGGGCCTTGACCGGCTTCTACCTGACCATGTACCCCATATTCCCTCCGCAGCTCTTCGTAAACGACTACAGGAACAACCTGAACATGGCCCTGGATGACCGCTCGCTTCTATACGGATGGATGGTATCTACACCATTCGGGCTGACCCAGCTCAACCCCCACCTCTACATGGCCCTAGGGGTTCATGCGCTGGATTTCACCGCTATACAGAACCTCAGGTATGCGATGCTCCTGGCGGGCGCCGTCGCCCCAGCGCTGGCCTACTACGCCAGCCTCAGGATGTTCAAGGATGCCACAGCGGCCCTAGCCTCCTCTCTGTCCTACACGCTCATCCTACCCTTCTGGCTCACGGGGCTCTTCACGACCGGGCTCTACAACCAGTTTTACGCAGGTGTTCTCTCGCTCTTGTTCGTATGGGTCTTCTTCGAGTACTTGGAGGGAAGGATGGGGGCCACCATGCCCCTGATAGTTCTCGCCTCCCTCATCCTTTCACACGTCTCGTCGCTCCTGCTTCTATCCGCCGCGACACCTTTCCTGCTGGCGCACATGGTCAGAAAGCACGGCAAAGGTTTCTGGCTGGCTGCCCTAGCCATAGCCACGCCACTGGCTGCTCTGTTCTTGGCCATCTATGGTAGGACAATATACGAGTTCCTGCTCAGCGTCGCTTCGCCGGGTGGGGGCTACATTTATTCGCCCGACCCCGTCGCGCGCCTACTTTCTTTTTCACCATTCCTCCTCGTGTTGGCCAACTTCGTGGGTGTGGGCACGCTCCTGCTTCTGATAGGGGGGCTGCTCGCCCTTTTGGTGGGGGTGGCCATGAAAAAGGGGAGAGCACCGGATTTCTTCCTGGCCCTCTGGTTCTCACTCCCCTGGCTCCTCTCCTCCTACGGTGAGGGTCTACACTCCGCATCCAGGTATGCCATCTACGCGCTAATTCCATCCTGCCTTCTCTTCGGCTACTCATACAGGGGGCTGTTGAGGGCCGTCTCGCCGGCAGCCAAGCTCCTTCAGAATGGGCGGAGGTTGATCGTGGCAGTGGTGGCCCTCCTCTTCCTAGCCCTATCGCTCCAGGGCACCCTCGGCTATGTGGCCATCGACGCTGTGGCGAACTATCGATTAGAGGTGAGCAGACAACCGGCCATCCTGGAGTCGATGCTGTGGCTGAAAGAAAACACCCCAGCGGGCTCCATGGTGGTGAGCGTAGGCCTGAGGGCTTACGAGTTCTCCAGCCATATAACGAAGAGGGGTTTCCTGGTAGACGACCTCGGAGAACCCGGCTACGTAGCTGCGCTGATATCGTCCAGGGTCGACGTGGACAAGGCCGCGGTCTACGTGGTGCTCTACAAACCGCTGAGGTTCGGCGACCTGTTGCTCAAGGATTCATATTCTTCGGACAAACGATTCTCGCTGGTCTGGGAGAACGGATACGTCGCCATCTTCCGATTCATCGCACCCAGGGGCTGAACCGCTCTTATTGTTCAGGTCGCTGTAACACTGCCACACGCAGAACCCTATGAAACCTTCGTGATTACCACACCTATTACCTACGCTGAGCCTCAGGTTTCAAGGAAGTCGAGCCTGCCGCTCACCCAGGATGGTTGGGGTCGGCGTCAGAATGAACGAAGCCGCCGCCAGAAATGCTGAGCTTCCTCTTGTCCTCGATCAGGGCTTTGCTTCTCCTGGTGGGGGTGAAGGGTTGTAAACGCACCGCAGCTCGGCCACACCACCTTCATTCCCATGCTGTCTGGCCAAAGGGTTGAAGGGTAAGGTGCGTAGCATCACAGAGACCCTCTGGTTAGACGGTGTACGCGTTAAATTCCCCACCGCTCGGGCCCCGCAGAACTCCCTGCTACTCACCTTCCTCACGAATATCGAAACCCCGTCCCTGGGGCCGGGGCTTGACTAATGGATGTACACAGCCCTATGATGGGCTGTTAAGACAAGCTTTGCCTGCTGGTTCATGCAGAGGTTAAAGGAGGCGCCGAAGTTGCCGAGCCAAGCGTTTGTGAAGGTGAAGAGCATGATGCCCGCGACCGATAAGGGGAAGAGCAGCATGAGCTCTAAGACAGCGGGTGAGATCCACCCCTTTAACATAGATTAAAAAATCAAGGAAGTGTTGACAGCTACTGGGCTTGGCCTTTAACCACGGTGAAAGCAAAGATGGCGCCCGACTTTGTGACTACCTTGAACGTGTGGCTGGTGCCAGCCGCAGGAACGGGTGTAGGTGTCATGTTAATGATGCAGGTAGCTTGGACATCCAGCGGTACAGTATCAAAACAGGTTGAACCTGCCTGTGTGTTGACTATTATACCGTCAAAATATACTTGGTCTATCAAGACGGCTGTTCCGCCGACGTTTCTTAAGGTTAGGCTAAGTAAGCTGGTCCTGTAGTTATAGGCGTCCATCTGCAAGCGCTCCGTGGTCTGCTGTCCTCCTGTACTGGTCAGGCTTCCAACGTACCCGGCGACGAAGACATAGAGTAGTATTGATGCGGCGACGGCGATGGCTATGAGGAGCAGCGCAGATATGACCGGGCTTACGGCCTTCAACCTCCTCACTGTCTTCATCTTCGACTCACTGTTGCCCCCAAGCCTATATAAAACTTGTGAATAACTGGTACTGCTCCCAGGCGCTTTTTGAGCCCCATCGATGGTCAACAGTTAATCTCGGGGCCTTTGTAAACGCAAAGTTATATTGACCAGGTGTCCCCTCACCCTCTGCACCTCGGCCTCCAACGCCTCCAGTGTGTGGAAACCCATCTTCTCCATCTCCACCCTGTATTCACCCAACCCCTACGCACCCCCTCCAGCAACTCCTCCAACCTCAACAGTCTCTCCAGGAGTTTCCGCTTCTCGCTAATCTCGACATCCATCCGTAGAATGTCGATGATGGGCGGCCCCACTTTCTCGCCCCCTATCACCCTATCCAATCTCCTGATCTCATCCTCCAAGTCATCGGTGGTGAAGCCCCTCGCTTGTAGCCAGGTGTTCACGATGGGGTCGCCGGCATAGGCCGAAAAGAGGTGGTGCTCAGCCGCGTGCTTCAGCGAAATCAAATCCGGCGTGGGCATGGGCAGGGTGGGACGGGTCGCCCTAACCCTAGGCATTCTCTTGACCACCCTGATTTGTTCCTCCAACGCATCCAGCTCACTCCACAGAGAATCGAGGTATTGTGGAGTCCTGACTTCCGGGTTCTCCACACATCTCTCTATGGCCTTGCCCACCTCCCTAGCAAAGCTCCTGAGCAACATCACGTGGGCCTCCCTCCAAAGGTTGCGCTCCTTCAACTCCTCATCGCTGGGCGGTGGCCTACCCCTGTGCTGCGGGACAGAATAGTATAGCTCGAGGGCTTTTCGCCTTATTTCATCCCTGGTGGGGGCGGGCATGCATTACGACCCCCTATCTCTGTTGTCCTGGGGCTTTTGGTTACCTGATTCCGTAGCCACGAGCCCTCCGATAGCCTTGCCAATACCCTTCGCGATTGGAGACTCTTTATCGAGGACCTTTTCTATGGCATATCTAATGAGATGGTATCCGAGTGACCAGAGGTTGTGAGAGGACGCCTGACCGAATGAGGATGGTGCTTGAAGCCCCTCTTGTGATTGGGGTTTCCCCTCAAGCCTATCAGCCATCCCCCTTAGCATATTGGGCAAAGCAGCCAAACTCTCCCTACTACGAAGGGCGGCTCGAAGGATTCTTTCGAGCTCTGTGAAGACGATCTCAGTCTCCTCCTCCACGGAAAGTTTGTGCAGCGCCTCTCTGACCTGGCTGGCCGACAGCCTGTTCGGGTGCTCCTCCGCCTTTGGTGTCTCTTTGTAAGAGTTTGAGGTGAATGTGTGAATCGATGGCAGAGGCCCCGCCCTCTTAGGCCTGGGCACATCATCCAACGACATCATCCTCCGAAACACAGCCTACGAACCTCTCGAAATCCAACAGCGAGCGATACAAAGACAACAGGGTGAGCCTAGCCTGATTGACCCACATGTAGGCATGGTACGCTTGGTCCGACACGAACCGCGTGAGAAAAGAACGCTCATCCTGCACCCTGATATGCCTATAATCCCCAATCGCACTCTCATAGACCTGCCAGTAGATGTGCGTACGCCACTTTCCAAAGTTGCAGGCACCACAACCTCCAGCACACGGTATCCTTATCGTTCGTAAAGTCACCCCGGACCTCCCCGCCTCTCTCTTCACCACCTCAACGAACCTCTCGACCCATTGGTCAAGCGCCCAGACCTGCTCATAGTAAACGCCCAAAGCATCCAAGACCCTCCCCCGCCCCACACTAGCCGCTACTTCTATGAGTTCGGGAGGAGGAGAGCCTTCTAACTGACGGCCTCTCCTAGTATCGAAGAATGACATTATCATAGTCCGCCATCCTTTCATGGAAGATTTATCCATTATGTGCAAAAATTCTCCGGATTAGGGATATAAAGAATATGTACCGAAACTCTCTGGAGTAGGGATATGCCCAAAAGGGAAGAGATCACTGCTACACAGGGCATCTTATTAGAGGTCATAGCAAAGTTTGCCCCTTCTAGCTTATACGAATTGCACCAGAGAGCAACTGAATACGAGCAGTTGAAAAAAGTGTCGTTCTCAGTCGTGCTGAGGAATGCAAAATGGCTCGAGAAGGAAGGCTACATAAGGCTCACAGCTACAGGAGTGAGGCGAGCAAAGAAGCCTGAACTTACGGCTTGGGGGTTAATCGAGGTTTGGAAGTCTGGACGGGTAGACCACACTACCCTTCTAACGTGTTTAGGGAGATTCTCCAAGATGATAGCGAAGATAAAGGGGTTACCACAATTCAAGGACGAAGGATTTGTCAACAAAGTTATAGGAGCTGCTATTCCCTTTGCTGAACATGAGATGGATTTGGAGCTATTCTATGCTCACAGTACCGGTGAAGAGCCGAGGAACTCCGACAGAGTTTTCATTGATAGGATTGAGGAAAGGGTTGTTAGTAACGCGTTGCCAGAGTTGCCCGACTCTGAGGTAAAATCCTTAGATACAGAGACAAGGAAACGAATAATAGAAATCTTAGAGAGAAAGATCGAGCAGCATAGAGATGAAGCAGCCAAACCACGCAGGAGGCCAAAGATTGGGAAAAACAGCTCACGAGGATAATAAATCTGTGAGAGGGCGTGATTACCGGCGGACCCAAAACCAAGACATCAATGACCGTCCTCCCATTCAATCTCAGGCGCTCTCAGTGCCTGAACATCGCTACGGCTAAATACAGGCAATTCAGCACTTCGTTTTTGTGCACGATCGCCGCAGCCTAGAACCCAAGGCTGGCGGATGGTTAGAAAGGCACGTACAGATGATTCTGGATGTGGCAAACTTCCAAACCCGCCGGGACGAGCGTATCCGACTCACAGAGAGTTCTAAGTTTCAACACGAGTTTGATATCATTGCCGATTCGCCCGAAGGTACCCTGCTCGTTGAATGCAAACAGTAGTCAGGGCCCGTTCCCAAAGATATGCTCACAAAATTCTTGGCAAAGATTACTGACTATCAAAACGCTCACCCAGAGAAGAAAGTCTGGGGATTGTTCGTTTCCATTTCTTCTTTGGAACAGTAGCTCGGTGAGATTCTACTGAATGGAATCCGAAATCTTAATCACTAAAGTAACTTAAAGTATGAGGTAGCATGGCTAAATGCGATCTATGCGGCTCAAGCGAGGAAGTTCTTCTGGACCACTTTGAGAATCATATCAAGAAAAGGATGAATATATGCCGAAGGTGTCACGGTGCCCTCCACACAGCCATATACTTCCATGCTTATGACACCCTATGGGTAAAAGGCTTTGGCGACCCTGTAAAGAGGGACTTCTACAAAGAGCTTCATGAAACATTGGTCAAGAGAGGTCTGATTAAATGCAATGAGTGCGGGACTCTGTTGCTACATTAGTCATGCGGATAAAGTCTTATTCTCTCGCTCATAGCCCTAAATAAGGCATTCACCTCTTCAACGAACCTTTCGACCCGCTCATAGTAAATGCCCAAGGCACCATCCATTCCTGGCTTTGAGTTAACGTAACCCAGTCCATACGACCATGATCAAAGCAGAACTTACTTGTGAACGTTCTCGGAGGATGTGAAGATTCATGGTTTGGAGAGAACTATGGTGAGATTGTAAGATTGTCTGAAGAGCTTCGGGTGCCAGCCTATCTGAAGCCGTCAGTTATCATCCGATAAGTCTCCGATAACCTGCCGATAACTAGATGATAACTCCTCCAACCTATCGGGAAACCCTGCCAAACACCCCACCCCCCACCCCACCTCCCACTGGCCCTCGAAGCAATAATTGAGAGAGGCATTTATTAGTGACTGGGCATGGTTGTACCCTGTGATGCTATGGGCTTAGCGCGTAAGAGGATTAAGCTCACCGCTGAAAAAGGAGAGCTCGAGATTGACGCCCTAATTGATACAGGCACGAACAGGCTTGTGATTCCCAGGGAGGTGGCTGATAGGCTGGGGGTGAGGCCCATGTACAGGGTGAGGGCTGAGCTGGCGGACGGGAGCGTGAGGGAGCTTGACGCCGGACCTGTTTTTGTCGAATTGATGGGCAGGGGTGCCCCGGACTGGGCGGCCATCGCGGAAGAGGGTGAGGTCTGTGTGGGTGCTGAAACCCTCGAAACCTTGGGGTTGGCCGTTGACCCTGCCACTGGCGATGTGTATCCGACGAGGCGGTTCGTCTGGAGAGTATAATTACACACAGGAGCAACGGCTGCGAAAGTGCAAGCCGGAGTAAAAGTTCGCCCACGATTCCTTAGCAAAATTACTTCCTTAAGGGGGCCGTGACACCTATCGTAGGAGCTCCAATATTATAGTACGATTATTCCAGCTAGGATGATCCACAGACGATAGTTGAGGCTTTTGTAGCGTTTCTCAAGCCCGGCTCTCTCGGCCAAGAGTTCTTTCTCATCCTCCATGCCCGTGCCTTGTACATGTAAAGTCCTCCCTTTCTTATTTTTATTCAGCCCTTGGGCGTAAGCCCACACTTCGGGCCAAGATATCCTGTTATGTAGGGGATTTCGGGCGGGAAAGGTACCCCTTTATGTATGCGGCCGCTATCGCGACCAAGAAGCCTCTCTCATCGGCATGCTCTACGAAGAGCCTTTTGCCTAGTTCATACGCCTTTTCCGCCTCCTCGACAGTCAGCCGCTCCAGGTCCCGCTCGAAGAAATCTCTGAGGAACTCGGCGTCCTCCTTTCTTAAAGGGGCAGGGGTATCCACCCTAAGCGGCTTCACTTCCTCATTTCTCTGCTTTTCTCGGGGGTTCATGGAGGGGTGCTCTTTAGCTTTGAAGAGTGCCCTAATCCTATCTTTGAGGTAATCAGCTTCCTTCTTCTCGATGAGACCTTTGAGCGATAGAAAATCGACCACTACATGGTGGGCTTCGAGCATGGCGGAGGCCAATGCCCTCAGCCAGCCTTCGATGCGGTCGAACCTAGCATCGATACTTGTGAACTTCTTGCCCAGCCAGTAGGCTAGCGTGGTTGTGGATGCTACTATGGCGACCAGGACGCCGCCGAATCCTGCGACCAGCTCCAGGGGCAAGTCGTCGTGGTAGTGGTGTCACTTTGTATATATACCCTACCCCCTATCCTAGCTAAACCACCCTTTAGGCTCTCATCCATACTTATCGTATGAGATTCAATAATATCTCCACAAAAATCCCAGCGAGGATGAACCATATGCGGTAGTCGAGGCTCTTGTAGAGGTGCTTCAGCCAAGCCATGTCGCTCTCTAATCGAACCGGTCTTCCCGCCAGTCCGTCAACCATGCTCTCAACTCGGGCCAGTCTATCCCTCAATTCGGAGATGATGCTCTCTGAACCGGCGAGCCTATTCTCAATCTTGGTTAACCTCTTGGCGCTTCCCCCAACCCGATTTCCGTTCAGAGTACAGTGTACCAACTGTTTAGCTAGGCAGGCCACACCAGAAAGTTATACATCGCCCACATTCCCCCAGCGGCTGGGGTAGTTGCGAGAACAACATCTGGTTGGTGGAATGGGATGAGGGATGTCGTGCTGGCGATGATCACCAAGGATTCGTTGAAGCGTGTTGGAAGCTCGATATTTGCCAATGTCCTAGACTCAACGCTCCAGGTTCCCTACAAAACCCTCATTCTGGTAGATGATGGGGCTGATGAGACAGCATCTTTCGTCAGAAATTGGCTTGGCAAGGATAAAGAGCTGCTATTGGCAAAATCAAATCTCTATGGTTATGCACATCCTACTAGGGCGACCGCAAGGCAGACGGCCATAGACATGTTTCGGTCCAGCTTCAGGGAAGAGTGGTTGATGTTTGTGGATGATGATGTGGTCCTGAACCCCGGCTGGTGGGACTGGGTCTCACAGAACAAGGTTCTTGAGAATACGAGGGTGGGCGAGGTCTGGGGCATCAACTGGGATATCTCGCCACAGAGGGAGATGTTCCTGAGCATGTTTGGGATAGATCTTCAGCAGTACCTGGTTAGGAAGTTTCATGAGAGGGGTGGTTGCCACGACACCCTATACAGGAGGGAGGCTATCGACGGCATAAGGATCCCTCCGGAACTTCATGTTTATGAGGACGCCTACCTCCACTATTACGTATCCCGGAAGGGGTGGGAGTCTGTCATAAACCCTGTGGGTGTTAAGCATTATCACCAGACGGGGAGGGTGGATCTGCGTAGCGAAAAGGAGAAGGCGAGGATAGCCATTAAGGCCGCTGTTAAGTACGGCATCATTGAATATGAGACCATGAGGCTCATGAAAAAGAGCAGAATGAAGATGATTTTAGCCTACCTTTCGCTTCTGAGACCATTACTCGGGTTCTTCCCGATGCTGACAGTAACAGTGAGGATATATGGGGTCGGGAAGGGCCTTTCAGAGGCCATAAAGGGGCAGTATTTGAAGGTGTGGTTTAGGTGGCAGGTTCTTCGTAGCATCCAATCCGGGGTTACACATGAGGCTGGAAGCACGACGCAACTTTGACCCGTCGAGGTGATTATGCCTCCATCTGTCATGGGCTTTCTGAATTCTGTGAAAAAGAGGATTCGGATGATCCCTAGGGGCTTTACAGGCGTGGGTAAGTTTAGAATATTTGTGTGGTCCTTATTTGACTCTATCCCCCGAAGTGTTGGAAGGGCTTTCCCTGCGGTTGAGGGGCCTCTTGAACTCATCCAAGGAAGACTGTTGCGTAGTACCAAACTCAATATAAATGGGAGTATCTTCACGCCTTTAGATTCTGATAGTGTCTTCATTCTCTCACCAGAGTATTAGGGTTGGATGTGGAGCCACCTCCACTTAAGGAAAGGTGATGTCTTTGTAGATGTGGGTGCTCACATAGGCAAGTATACCGTTCAGCTGGCCAAAGTAGTTGGTGATAAGGGTTTAGTGGTAGCGATCGAACCACATCCAGAGAACTACAGGATTTTGCAAGAAA
>Ga0209143_1001612_pt1 | contig 10321 bp, 7 predicted proteins | sample FaiFalFF_MnMetaG_3_FD_184739 | JGI IMG/M metagenome (GOLD analysis project Ga0209143, IMG submission 184739) | Freshwater microbial communities from Yellowstone National Park, Wyoming, USA - Fairy Falls B (FF_Mn_B) MetaG (SPAdes) (version 3) | ecosystem: Environmental > Aquatic > Freshwater >...
CCCGAAGCGGCCATAGCCGCTTCCAGCCAGTCAAATCCGAACCACCTGGGGATCCCGCAGGATCCGTAGAAGTTTCTTTCGTTTTCCGTTCAGCCCGGAGCCGATTTCGGTCGCCGCTTGAACCTCTGTCCAACCTTGTTCTTGGGCAAAGGCCTGAAGGCGTTGAACTTGCCGTTCCAGATCCTCTTTCTGGTCAGCGGAGGACACTCGGGCATAGCGCACAGGGATACCTTCGGGGTGAGGCGCTTCTACCCAGATGGTCCCAGCAGGCAATGGGCGGGCAGGGACAGGAAGCTTGCCTGCCCGAAACCACCGCCAGGCGGTGATATCGCTTATCCCCTGCTGACGAGCCCAATCCGAGGGTTTCATGGCCGAAATAAATGATAATAAAATTGCCAACAGTTGTCCACCCTCCACCAGGCGCTTCTCCCTGGCCCTCGACCTGGCCGAGATCTTCAAGCCGCTCGTGGTGGATCGCATGGCCTTCACGCTGATGAACCGCGGCGCTTTGAGCGAGGAGGATTTCCTTGAGGAAGTCGGCTTCTGTTACCTGAAGGAAGAGGGGCGGAAGAAAGTGGTGGCGGAGTTCGAGGAGCGGATGCGGGAGACCGTGCAGCACCCCCGCCTGAAGCGCCCGGTGAGCTACCGAACCCTCATCCGCCTGGAGGCCTACAAACTGGTCCGACATCTGCTGGGGATGGAACCCTACGAGCCACTGAAAGCGTGGTGGTGAGGCGATGTATGTGATCATCGTCTACGATGTGGAAGTGGAACGCGTCGCCCGGGTCTGCCAGTATCTGCGCCGCCACCTCCACTGGGTGCAGAACTCCGCCTTCGAGGGGGAGATCACCCCCGCCCGTTTGGAGCGGGTGAAGGCGGAGCTCCGGGATCTGATTGACGAGAAAAAGGACACGGTGTATCTCTACATCCTGCAGGATCCCCACGCCGTGCGCCGCGAAGTGCTGGGCCGGGAGAAAGGCTCCACCTCCATGATCGTATGAGGGGCACGATGAGCCGGGAGATCGACAGCCCGAAGAGACAGGGGCCCGGGGACTCCCCTTACTGGATCCTGGGGGCGCTGGCCTTCGGGGTCTTCATCGCCGCGGACGACCTCACGGTGGTCAGCACGATGCTCCCCCGCATGATCGTGGACTTCGAGATCCCCATCCCCTCCGGCCTCCGGGATGCCGCCTGGATCGTCTCCGCTTACCTCATCGCCTATGTCACCGCGATGCCGCTGATGGGCCGGCTCTCGGATCGCTACGGGCGCCTCCCCCTTTACGTCCTCAGCCTGTCCCTTTTCCTCACCGGCTCGCTCCTTGTGCTCTCCGCCCGCGCGCTCCCCACCCTCATCGCCGCCCGCGCCCTCCAGGCCTTCGGGGGCGGGGCGGTGGTCCCCATCGCCATGGCCGCCGTCGGGGATCGCTTCCCGGAGGGGCGCCGCGGCTTCGCCATCGGTCTGCTCGCCGCCATCGACACCCTGGGCTGGATCTGGGGGCCCCTCTATGGGGCGCTCCTCATCCGCTACGGGCCGGAGGCAGGGGCCTGGCTCCACCACACCCTGGGGCTGCCCGCCGCCATGGCCGGCTGGAGCTGGCAATGGCAGTTCGCCCTGAACATCCCCCTCACCCTTCTGGCGCTGGCCGCCGCCGGGATCGGCCGCCGGGCCTTCGGGAGCGCCCCCCGCGCCCTCGCGGTGGACATCCCGGGCGTCGCCCTCTTCTCCGCCGCCCTCGTCGCCCTCCATATCGGCCTCGACCGGATGGGCGGCTCCCTGGACCTCCCGGATTTCGCAAACCGGGCGCCGGCGGCCCCGGAGCAGGCGTGGCCGTGGCTTTCGCTCAGCGCCCTTGCCCTTCTGCTCTTGCTGTCCTACGAGCGCCGCGCCCGCGCCCCCTTCCTCCCTCTGGAGCTCTTCCGACGCCGGAACCTCGTGGGGGCCGGTCTGGCGAACCTGATCCTGGGGATCGGCCTGATCACCCCGATGGTTCAGGTCCCCCTCTTCATCAACACCCTGCGCGGCGAGGGCGCCACCCCGGCGGAATGGCTCGGCCGCGCGGCCCTGCGCAGCGGGCAGGTCCTGAGCGGGCTCACCGGAGGGATGGCGCTGGGCGCTCTCATCGGGGGCTGGGCGAGCCGCTGGGGATACCGCCGTCCGGCTCTGATCGGGATCCTGGCCGCCGCCCTGGCCCTCGGGCTGGCCGCGCGCTGGGAGGCCGAGGAGCCTTTCGGGCGGATGTTCCGGCACATGGCCCTGGCCGGGCTGGGCCTGGGGGCCGCCGCCTCGGCGTTGAGCGCCGCCGCCCTCGACGCCGCGCCCCCCACCGCTCGCGGCCTGGTCTCCGGCCTCCTGCTCATCCTCCGCCTGATCGGCATGAGCGTGGGGATGGCCGGCCTCACCGCATGGGGGACTTCCCGCTTCGAGCAGATGGTGACCGCCTACACGCTGGCGGAGCTCCCCGACGCCCTGCCGGCCATCACCCTGGCCATCCTGCGGGAGATCTTCGGGCTCGCCGCCCTGACCATGGGGCTGGCCCTCCCGGCCGCCGCCGCCCTCCACCCGCTCCGGCAAGGCGCTCCCGCCGGATCCAGCGCTCCAGAGAGCCCTTCGCGCATAGAAAAACATTGATCTCTTAAAGAAAGGAGGTTTCCATGTCCCGACGATGGTGGCTGGCGCTCTTGCCTGTGCTGGCGCTGGTGTGCTGCGTGACGGGCCTCGCCGTCGGCGCCCTGGCCTACGCCCCCCTCCGCGAGCGGGTCCTGGCCCTCCTCGGGCTACGCCCCCAGATCCTGGCCGCGGAGATGGTTCCGGACGATGCGATCCTCTACATCTCACTCTCTTACAATCTCCAGGCCCAGCCCGGCTATGAAACCATCCGCCGCGCCTATCTGGAGAACCCCGAGGTCCAGCGCGCCCTCAAGGAATGGAAAGATCAACTGAAAAAGGAGTCCGAGATCGACTTCGACGCCGACATCGCGCCGTGGATCGGACCGGAGATCGGCCTGGCCCTCTTCCCCACCTCCCCGGAAGCCCTGGAGCAAGGTCGATTGCCCCTCGCGCTGCTCATCGCCTCCCGAGATCACCAGAAGGCGGATGCCTTCCTGGGGCGGCTGCGCCAGCTGGCCGAAAAGGAAGGCGGGCGCGTGGAGGCCCGCGCCCACCGCGGTCGGTCTTACCAGCTGCTGGTTTCGAAGGAGCCCCAGAGCCCTCCCCTGGCCATCGGGCGGCTCGGGGAGTTCGTGGTGATCGCGGTGACGGAGGAGGCCTTCCAGCAGGTGGCCGATCGCGCCGCCGGACAAGGCCAATCCATCACCGCCTCCCCGCGCTTCCGGAAAGTGATTCAGGCCCTGCCCACTCAGAGCGTGATGATGGCCTATCTGGATTATCGGGAGCTACAAAAACTCTTCCGGGAAGCCCTCCCCCGCCTGCAACCCGGCGCGCCGGATCCCGAATCCGTGCTGGGAGCCCAGGCCTCCATCCTCCAGGCCGTCGAAGGCGCCGGCTTCGCGGTGGAGCTGCAAGCCCAGGGCCTCCGTCTCCAGTCGATCGCGGTGATCGACCGGGCGAAGGTGCCCCAGGACCTTCGCGCCTCGCTGGACGCTCCGCCGATCTCCGAGGCGCTCCTGGGCCGGATCCCGGAGAACGCCTTCGGTTTCTTCCAGGCCGCCCGCATCGGACAGGGCCTGCGCCAGAGCCTGGAGATCCTCCGCCGGAACCCGGAGGCCCGCCGCCAGCTCCAGGACATGGAAGCGGCCCTGGGGATCCGGCTGGAGGAAGACCTCCTCGCCTGGATGACCGGGGATCTGATCCTGGCGGCGCTTCCCGCGCCGGCGGGGACCCCTCCGGAGATCCCGGTGGGGGTTTCGCTCTGGATCGGGACCGACCAGCCGGAGGCGGCCCGCGCGGGCCTGGAGCGCATGGAGGACGCCCTGGCGATGATGGGCGTTCAGGTAGAGGAGTCCACGCGGGGCCGGCAGGCCTTCCGCATCGTCACCGCGCCCACCGGGGAGCGCATCCTGGCCTACACCGTGGATCCGGAGGCGGTGCAAATGGTCTTTCCCGCGGACGCCTTCGAAGGCTATTACAGGCCGGCCCGCGCCATCACCGGGAACCCGCGCTTCCGGGAGATCCGGGAGCAGCTGCCCCGGCAGATCTCATCCCTGTTCTTCCTGGATACCCTTGCCCTTTGGGATCAAATCGAACGATGGATCCCCGGAGCGGAGCGCGCCACCTTCCGGGAGAAGGCCCGCCCCTTCCTGGATCCCATCCGGGGGATCGGGATCGCTGGGGAGGCCACGCAGGGCGCCGAGATCCAGCGGGGGGTGCTCTTCATCCGGATCGCGCCTCCCGGCTCCTGAGGCAAGGGCGCCAGGTCGTCCGGCTTCGGCGGGCTGCGCGGGGCGGGGATCCTTCGTCCCCCGCCCCGCCTGCGCTCCCCTAAGGACGGCTGCACGCTGTGAGTGGAAGGAGACCTGAGGATGAAGCGCGGGATCGGGCAGGCGCTTGGCCTCCTCGGATGGCTCAGCCTCATGGCGATCACCGCGTGTCGCCCGGCTCCCCCCACTCCGGCCCTCTCCGCCCCGGAGATCCTGCAACGGGCTGCCCGGGCGATGGCCGAGATCCAAACCGTCCATTTCCTTCTGGAGCGGACGGGGGCGCCGGATTATCTGGACGCCGCCCGCACGATGATGCTGCGCCGGGTGGAAGGAGACGTAGTCCGGCCGAACGGGTTGCGGGGGACCGCCCGGGTCTTCACCCTGGGGATGGTCACCGAGCTCGGGGTGCTCCGCATCGGCGAGCGGACCTGGGTGGCGTTCCCGGGGATCGGGCGCTGGGAGGAGCTGCCCCCGGAGCGCGGCACGGTCATCGATCCCCGGCTCTTCTTCGACGCCGAGCAGGGCCTGCCCGCCCTGCTCGCCCGCGTCGAGCTCCGGCTGGTGGGGGTCGAGACCCTGGAAGGCCGCCAGGCCTTTCACCTCCACGGCGAGGTGCTGAGTGGTCCCCTGGAGGAGTGGTCCCTGGGCCTCATCGCCGGGCGCCTGCGCGCCGACCTGTGGGTGGAGGCGCGCACGTTCCGCATCCTGCGGGTCCGCCTGATGGAGCTGGACAGCGATCCCCAGGATCCCACGGTCTGGCAGATCACCCTCTCGGATTTCAACCGGCCCATCGAGCTGCGCCCCCCCGAAGGGTCCGCATCTCCATAAGAACCTCCCCGGGCTCTCTATCAGGGAAGAGCCAATCAGGCTACCATGACAGCATCTTCACCCGGAGGAATGCGCCATGCGCCGGGTTCTCCCGTATGGCCTCTGGCCCAGCCCGCTGGAGCCGGAGCGGATGGCGAGCCTGCTCCGGATCACCGACGTCCAGTGGGATCGCTCCGGCCGCGTTCTGATCTGGCGGGAGGAGCGCTCCGGCCGCGGCGTCCTGGTCGCCCGGGAGGGCGAGGGGCCGCCGCGGGATCTCACGGAGATCGAATCGGTGCGGGCCCGCATCGGATACGGCGGCGGGGATTTCAGCGCCGGCGACGGCCTCGTGATCTACGTCGGGGAGGACGGTCGGCTTTACCGGCTTCCGCTGGCCCGTGGACTCCCCTACCCCATCACCCCGCCCTTCGGGAACGCCGCCTCGCCGACCCTCTCCCCGGATGGGCGCTGGGTGCTCTACGTGCATTCGGACGGCGAGACCGACCTCCTGGCCCTGGTGGACGCGGAAGGACGCCGCTGGCCCCAGAAGGTCGCCGAGGGCGCGGATTTCTACATGCAGCCGGCCTGGCACCCCACCCGGCCCCTCATCGCCTGGGTGGAATGGGATCACCCGAACATGCCCTGGGACGGCGCGCGCCTGTGCCTGGCGCGCCTGGAGGGCGATCCGCCTCGCCCTTCCTCCCCGGAGGTCATCGCCGGGGATGCCACCACCCCGGTCTTCCAGCCCGCCTTCTCCCCGGACGGCCGCTTCCTGAGCTACATCCTCACCGACGGGGAATGGGACGCGCTGGTGGTGATGGACCTGGAGACCGGCGCCCGGCGGATCCTGGTGGAGGGGACCACCCTGGCGCCCCCGGCCTGGGTTCAGGGGCTGCGGGTTTATGGATGGAGCCCGCGGGGGGACCGCCTCTTCTACCGCCGCAACGAGAACGCCATCGCTTCCTTAGAGGTCGTGGATCTGGAAGGACGGATCACGCGCCTGGACCTCCACCCCTACACCTGGTTCGAACAGCTCGCGGTGGCCCCGGACCGGGAGGCCCTGGCCATGATCGCTTCCTCCCCTGTCCTCCCGCCTCGGGTGGTGACCTGGGAGGACGGCCGGTTCCGCATCCACCGGTTCGCCAGCGCGGAGCGGATCCCGCCGGAGGCGCTCTCCTTCCCCCAGCCCATTCAATGGCGCGCGCCGGACGGGACGGCTGTCCACGGCCTGTATTACCCACCGGCCTCGCCGGAGGTGCGGGGAGTGGGCCTGCCCCCGGCCCTCATCAGCATCCACGGCGGCCCCACCTCCCAGCGGGTGATGAGCTACAACGCGGATGCCCAGTTCTTCGCCACGCGGGGCTTCGCTTATCTGGAAGTGAATTATCGGGGGAGCACCGGCTACGGGCGCTCCTACCGGGATGCCCTGAAGGGGAAATGGGGCCTTCTGGATGTGGAGGACGCCGTGGGGGGCGCCCGGGCCCTGGCCGAACAGGGGCTGGCGGATCCCCAGCGTCAGGTGATCATAGGCGGCAGCGCCGGCGGCTATACGGTTCTGAACGCCCTTATCCGCCATCCCGGGTTCTTCCGGGCCGGCGTCTGCCTCTTCGGCGTCACCAACCTGTTCACCTTAGCTGCGGAGACCCACAAGTTCGAGGCCCACTACCTGGACTCCCTGGTCGGTCCCCTCCCCGAGGCGGCCGAGCGCTATCGGGAATGGTCCCCCATCTTCCATGCGGATCGGATCCGGGATCCCGTGGCCATCTTCCAGGGAGAGGAAGATCGGGTCGTGCCGCCGAGCCAGGCCGAGGCCATCGTGGAGGCCCTGCGCCGGCGAGGGGTTCCCCACTTCTACCGGCTTTACCCGGGGGAAGGGCACGGCTGGCGCCGCGCCGAGACCATCGCCCGCTTCTATCGGGAGGTCCTGGAGTTCCTCCGCCAGCACGTGCTGTTCGCGTGAAAGAAGCCGCCCGGCCTTTCAAGGCCGGGCGGCTTGCGTTTCGCCCCTCAGGGCTGCACCGTGAGCGTGCCGACCATCCCGCCCTCTTTGTGGCCGGGAACCGTGCACACATACTGATACGCGCCGGGCTTCTCCGGCGCTTTCAGAGAGATGTTCGCCTTCTGGCCGGGCTGGATAGCGTCCTTCTCGAAGAGCACCGTCTGGCCGTCGGCGTCGTAGAGCACGAAGTTGTGCTCCAGGGAGCCGCGGTTATCCAGGGTGATCTGCAGGGTCTGGCCGGGCTTTGCGGTCAATGTGTTCGGCTTGAAGTAAAGGTCCCCCATCTCGATCACCAGACTGCCCGTCCCGCCGGTCCCCCCTGCGCCGCCGCCACAGGCCGTCAGCAGCGCGCCGAGGAGGAGGCCCACCACCGTTAAACGGATGAACCGCGCCATCGCTTCACCTCCCTACAGGGTTTTGAGGACGGAATGGAGACCATCCCCTCACCGTGTAAGCCGAAATCCATTTCGGCCTCCTTGCCGTAAGCGCAGGAACGGCTTCCGCTGCGACCCTTGTGCCATCGAAGACCGAGCGTTCGAGGCTGAAGCCCCCCGCGTAAGCCGAAATTCATTTCGGCCACATCCCCTCACCACGATGCATCGCGTGCTTCCGCCGCGACCCTTGCGCCGTCCAAGGCGGAGGTTCGAAGCGAAATCCCCCTACAAAAGCCGTTTTTTTGTAGGAGCGGCTTTCGCCGCGACCCTTGCGCCATCGAGAGCCAGGAGCTCGGGATCGACGAAGCAGCCTTCACCGCAACCCCTGCGTCATCGAAGACGGAAAGTTCGGGGCTAAAGCCCCTCCTACAAAAACCGCCTTTTCGATGGACGCCACCCGCCGCGCCGGCCTGTCCTCCCTCGAGTCGGGTAAGCCGGATCCGCGCTTTATCCTACGCCGCCTCTTGTGCAACCTGCCACAAGAGACCGAGGAAATCGGAGTTTTGGCTCAAAAAAGGCACCCCACGGATCGCCCATCCGGCGCGCGATGAATCCTTCAGGTGGTTCCGGAATGTGGGGCCTCCAAGCCCGCGTGGCTCATTCGCTGCTCAGCGCCTGGCTTTCCACCACTTCAGGAACTCCTCCTCGAAGGCCGCGGGGTCCACCCCGAGGTGCTGCTGCAGGAAGCCCGGCGTGGACTCCCTGGCGATGGCGTCCATCGAGGCCTGAATCATCATCTGCATGCCGAACATCGGCATGTGCCGCTCCACCACATCCACCGGGATATCGCCGTAGGCCCGATAGAGGGCAAGGAAGGCGGAGTCTCCATAGCGCTCCCGGACGAACTCCGCCATCGCCGAGGCCATGGCATACTGGCGCGCCGTCGCCGTCCCGAAGATGTCCCCGATGTGGCCGAACTGGGTGGTGTAGGTCATGTTCCCCAGGCCCTGGATCTCCTCCCGCAGCTGCCGCCAGTAGGGCTGCCCGGCGTAGGTCAGCGCCGCCCCCTCTACCAGCCATCCGGGAGTCCAGGGTCGGGTCCATGGGGCCAGGATCACATGGACCAGCTCGTGCCGCAGCACCGCCGCCCGCCCCCCGATGGGATCCGTCGCCCGGTAGCCCTTCACCCCCTCGGCGTTGAGGACGATCATCGTCTCGCCCGTGCGGAAGCCCACCACCTCCCCGTCCGCCTCCACCGGGACGGTGCGGTAGAAGGCCACGCCCAGGAACATCTGCGCATCCTTCCCGGTCAGGTCCCGGAAGGTCTTGCGGTCGGGGGCGTAGACCGCCAGATACCGGGGGCGGACGATCTCCTGCGGCAGCCGCGCGGAGAGATTCTGATAGGCCTCCTCCAGCTCCGTCAGGACCGCCCGGGCGGTCCCTTCCGGGAGATCCGGAGGGGCGATCAGCGTGAAGTGCTCGGAGGTCCAGGGGCGGCCGGGAAGGCGCGCCCACGGCGGGACGCTCTCCCAATCCCAGCGGACGATCCGCCACGCTCCGTTCGTCTTGCGGAATTCGGCCTTTGCCGGGTAGCGCCAGCGCTCCTCCTCCGGGAAGCCCTCCAGGCTCGTGGACAGCTCCACGCGGACGTCCCGGGCCTCCTCCGCCTCGAACTTCCCGCCGGTCACCTCCAGGCGCGGGGCGCGCAGCGGCCAGCCGCCGCCGGAGGCCACAGCCTGCAGCAGGTCCGGATCCGCCTCCGCCTTCGGATCCAGAGCGGCCCGGAAGGCCTCCGAAGACCGGCCCACCGCCCCCGCGATCTGCTCCAGCAGGGCGGCGATCTCCCCGCGGGCGATCTGCGCCGGGGACGGCGTGGGGGTGGGTGCCAGGACGAAGGCCCGTCCGTCCCAGTCGACCTCGACCAGCGTCCCGGCTTCGGGATCGAAGCGGACCAGGGGCCAGCCCGCCAGCCGGAAGATCAGCGGTCCCCGGGCCGTCGGGAGCGGATAGCGCAGGGCGACGTCGATCCGGGAGGCCTCCCGAGGCGGCGCCATCTCCTTCAGGTCCTCGGGGAAGCGGATGGGGAACATCTGATGCCCCGCGGCGTCCACCACCCCCATCTCCGCGGGCCCCGGCAGCTGTCCGAGGACCAGCAGCCCCTTCGGCTGGCGGATCTGCAGCTCCACCTCCAGGCCCCCGGCGTCCGCCCGGATGCGCCGGAAGACGATGTCCACGGGGACGCTGGAGTGGCGGAAGCGGTTGCCCACCTCAAAGGCCCACTCCCCCTGCGGGAAGGGGCCTGCGGGGAGATCCCCCCAGACCTCGCCGGAGAGGGGGCTGGTGGGCCGGAGCTCCACCTCATCGAAGCCCGGGAAGCGGAAGGTGAAGGGCGGCTGGGCGTCCTTCGGGATCTCGAACTCGAACCAGCCCCGCTTGACGGCCCCCACGATCCAGAGGCAGGTCTTGCGGGGGATGCGGGGGTATTCGGGGCAGACATCTTCCTCGAAGTTCTCGCTCATCCCGACCGGGCGCTGCCGCCTGTCCCCCGCATACAGTTCGGCGGACTTCCCGGGCTCCAGGGGGGCGTAGAACTCCGAGCTGCGCTCGCCCCGGTGGGCGAAGGCGGCGTAGACCCGCAGCCGCTCCCCCTGGATCTCGAAGGCGGGGATCTCCATCACGATGCCGGCGTTGGGCTGGCTGACGAAGCCGACGGCGAACCGTCCCTGAGGAAGGGCCCCGGCCTCCGGAGTGGGGGTCGCCGTCG
>Ga0209143_1001615_pt1 | contig 10312 bp, 10 predicted proteins | sample FaiFalFF_MnMetaG_3_FD_184739 | JGI IMG/M metagenome (GOLD analysis project Ga0209143, IMG submission 184739) | Freshwater microbial communities from Yellowstone National Park, Wyoming, USA - Fairy Falls B (FF_Mn_B) MetaG (SPAdes) (version 3) | ecosystem: Environmental > Aquatic > Freshwater >...
AATTTTCATACAAAAAAGTTTAATAAAGTTTCATCTGATTTTCTTGCGATTTTCTTGTATTGAATTTCATTCAATTACATTTTTAAGATTATGGATAGCTCTGGTTTTTTAACCTTAAAATCTGGTCAGATTTTTCTTTATATTTCGCTTTTCACTTCAATTTTCGGACTCATTCTCTCAATGAAAAAAGATGTAGATGTAAATACGCTTTCAAAAATAGAAAAGCTTGTTATTATTCCTATTTTGCTCTCCTGTGTAAATCTTGTGATAGCACTTGTGAGAGGAGATTTTTTCATAAAGTTTGTAGCCGAACACTCAAATTCACATTTACCTTTGGTTTATAAGATAACAGCTTTGTGGGGCGGACAAGAGGGCTCACTTTTATTCTGGTCGCTCCTTCTTTCAATTCAACTTGCAATCTCAGGGAAAAAACATCATATATCTTATGCGCTAAATTTTTTTACGCTCTCCTTTTTTTTGTTCTTGACAATTTTCATAGCAAAAACATTTGAGTTCATATATCCACCACCAGAAGATGGACGAGAACTTAATCCATTACTTCAACACTTTGGAATGGTTCTTCATCCAGTTTTTTTATATCTTGGATTAACCGGAACTATACTCCCTTTTTCGCTTTACATAAGCAAAATTTTAGGTTTTGAGAAAAATTACAGAAAATGGGCTGTGTTCAATTGGAGCTGGCTTACTTTGGGAATAGTAGTTGGAGGATGGTGGGCTTACTCAGAGCTTGGCTGGGGCGGATACTGGGCTTGGGACCCAGTAGAAAATGCTTCCTTTATACCCTGGCTTACTCTTACAGCATTCCTCCACACCTCCATGCTTGAAGATAAATTTAAGCAACTTAGAACCTTCAATTTCATCCTTGTTGCTATCACATTTATAACAGCGATGATAGGAACCTTTCTTGTAAGAACAGGGATGTTTATCTCTGTTCATTCATTTGTTCAAAATCCTGAACTTGGAATGGCCTTTCTGGTATTCATTGCAGTTATTATATCATCATCTATTTACATTTATTTTTCACAAAGAGAAAAGTTTCAAGGGAAAGAATTGAAAGTAAAAAGCATTTTTTCAAGAGAGTTTTTTATCCTGCTTGGAACAACTATTTTGCTTACGATGTGGGTAACAGTAGTTTTAGGGACTATTTTCCCTGTGATTTACGAGTCAATAACAGGAGATAAAATATCTTTTGGGAAACCTTATTACAACAAAATTTTCGGTCCTTTATCTTTGTTTCTTATACTTTTCATGTCCATTGGACAATATTTGCCTTGGGGTGAAGGGAGATGGAGACTCAAAAATTATATCACTCCGTTTTTGCTTGCGCTGATAGTTTTTATACTCCATCTTATTTTCTTTGATTTTGAAGTAGCATTAGCTATGCTTTTTATAAGTTTTGGAATTTTTGTAATTTTGCGAGAATTCATAAGAGATGGAATAAAGCCAGGGCGGATATTTCCTATGATTTCGCATATCGGATTTTTCATTTTGTGTTCTGGTATTGCTTTCTCTCAACTTCTTTATAAAGAGGGAGAATTTGGGATGCTCCCTGACGAGCAAGTGGAATTTCACAAATACAAAATAAATTTTTTAGGATTAGAAAATTCAAAAGGTCCAAATTGGCAGGGTTTGAAGGCAAATTTTGAGGTTCAAGAGAACTCAAAAAAATTCAAAATTTCATCAGAAAAAAGGATGTATCTTACATGGGATGAACCAACAACAGAAGCAGGAATAAAATATGGATTGTTTGAAGATTTTTACATAGTTTTTGTAAAACTTGAAGAAGGTAAAGTTTTTGTGAAAGCTTGGCACAATCCAGCAGTATCTTTTATATGGATTGGCACAATTGTGATGTTCATAGGAGGTATCGGAAAATTTCTCAAAAAAACTTTCGAAAAACTGAAAGGAAAAGAAAATTAAAAGGTAAAGAAAACGAAAAGAAAAGAGAATTGAAAATAAAAGAGAATTAAAAAGAAAATGAAAAAAACGAATGAAGAAAAAAATCAAAAATTTTTTGAAAATTTTGAAATAAAAATCAGAATAAATAGAAGTAAATTTCGTCTTGCTATCTGCTCTATGCGGTAGCAAGACAAAAAATAAAAACAAAAAGGGGGTGAAAAAATATGGATGAGATCAAACAAAAAATAACAGTAAAACTTTTGGTTTTTTTGGTTAGTTTTGGTGGCACCTCTTTTGTTCTACAAACTCTGATATCAACTAACCTATCATATGCCCAGGAGAAAAAAGCTCAATTGCAGACCCAAGAGACGCAAGAAAAGCACACTCTCGGAATCGGGCTCGGATTAGAAATACCAAAAAAAGAACCCACTATTCCGGAGAGGGCAAGAATTGAATTATTAAGCACAACAGAGAGAAATCAATTGTTATTACCAGTATTATTAGAAAGAGCATTAGAAAAAAGGAGCATTCTTGAACCAAATACCTTTGCTCTTAGGATTCCACTTGAAAAGCTAACCATAGAACCTTTCGTAAGGTTAGGATTCGCAAGCGTAAGTGATAAAATCTCCCAATCGTCTACAATATCACCATTACCAACACCTGCTCAGGTTGGGGTTCCATCCACAACTTTTAATTTACCTACAACTACTACGACCGCTGAAATTTCGGCTTCGTTATTTAATATAGGATTCGGTGGTTTTGGAAGGTATCCCGTCAAAAAATTTGGATATTCAAACATTTCTATCCTGGCTGGATTGAATTTTAACTTCGGTAGCTTGGGAACAGATATAAAAATGACCGAAACAACAATATCTCCAAGATCAGCAACAGAAGTGACAACAACCACAACAATAATCGATACAAAAATAAGCAAGTCATCCTTTTCTATTGGCTTGCTTGGAGGAGCAGGAATTGAATATTTTTTTACTAAAAATATAGCGGTAAGCCTGGACATTATATTTTCTGTATTAAGCTTGGTAAGCGAAAGCCCAAAGGTTGATACAACAATAACCAGTTCAACAATTGAACCGGGGAAATTAGAAGGAAATGTAACAACTATAAAGTCCGAAGGTGGTACTCCCAGTCATTTCTTCATTGGGGTGGAAAATATAGGTTTGAGGTTCCTTGTATTTCTCTACCTTTGATTTTTTGGAACGAGAAGTACAGTTTATGAGGATTAACAAAGGGGTCGGGGATCAAACCCTCCCGACCCCACACTCCCCAAAACGAACCAACAAAACAAATTGAAAGAAAAAAAGAAGAAGAAAAAAAATAGCAGATAAAAACATCAAAAACAAAAAATGTCCTCAAAAATTTTTCACAAAAATTTTTTGAAAATTTTAAAATAAAAATCAGAACAAACAGAATTAAATTTGCCTTGCTATCCGACCTTTTGCGGTAGCGGGGCAAAAAATAAAAAGGAGGTGAAAAAATATGAATAGAAAGAAAATAAAACTTTTGGCTTTTTTGATTGGAGGCACCTCTTTTGTTCTTTCTTTCCTTACTCTTCCCTCCCGAGCATTAGCAGAAGAAGATAAAAAAGCTAATATTGGGTTAAACATAGGACTCTCAATAGCAAACTACACTGTTAGTGCGATGGGTATCAGTATGTCTCCTTCATCAAGAACTGGATTAGCGGTTGGCGTTGACTTCCTATATGATGTTATTGAATATATATCACTGGGTGCAGGGTTAATGTATATACAAAAGGGCGGTGAATTGACAATAGAAGTAACTGCTATGGGTCAAACAGCATCCGTATCTGCAAAAAATACTTTTAATTATCTTGCTATTCCGATACCAGTTCATTTCCAGGCTAATATAAAAGCAGGAGATAGCCTCATCAGACCATTTGCTCTATTTTCTCTTGAACCCTCGTTCTTACTATCTGCAAAATCAAAAACAGAAGCCAAAGCTGGAGGGGTAGCAGAATCAGAAGAAGAAGATATTACAGATAATTTGGAAAGTTTAGACTTCGGTATAGGATTCGGTGGGGGAATTAAAGCTTTATTTTCCAGCTTCTTTCTTTCAGCTCAAGGGAAATATATTCTTGGCTTAACCAATATAGCAAAAGGTGGAGAAGGTGAGCTGAAGAATCGTGCATTTGCAATACTTTTAGGAGCTGGTTTAAGGTTTTAAACTATATATAAGTGGGGCCGTAGCTCAGATGGGAGAGCGCCGGAATCGCACTCCGGAGGTCGGGGGTTCAAATCCCCTCGGCTCCACTTACCTAAATGCTAACCACAACAGAAGAAAAACAAACTGAAAACCAGGAAATAAATAAAAACAAAAACAGCAAAAAAAATATTCTTTTTATAATCCATACAGATAAAGAAGAAGAGATAAATTTTGTAAAAGAGCTTTCAGCTAAGCTCAAAGAAAAAGGAGCACAAATCCATTTTTTCCTGATGAGCAGAGGCGTAAAGTTTGCTCACAAATTTCAAGGAGAAAACATAGCTTTGTGTTCAAGAAACGCCTCTGAATTCTCATTAAACCAAAATAATTTACCTTTTATAAATTTTGCAAGCCAATACGAACTCTCTTACATGATAGAAAACTCAGATACTATAATTGCTTTTTGTTGAATAAAATTGAAACTATATAAAAAAAGATAATTTTAAGGTTTAATTCTCAAAAACAGAGTAATTATTCCGGCAATAGTGGTTGCCCACAAAGTTATATATACTCCCAAAATCCAGTAAAGGTTCCTTCTTTGCTCTTTTTTCAGCTCATTTATATCACTCTCCACTTTCTCTACTCTTCTTTCTAGTCTCCGGATTTCTTCCGTCGTAGATTTTTCTAATCTTTGAATTTCTTCTCTTACGAATTTCTCTAATCTTTGAATATCTTCTTTCGTGGATTTTTCCAGCCCCCTTACGATCTCCTCTAATCTCTGAATATCCTTTTTTGTAGATTGTTCTGCTCTTTGAATATCCTCTTTTGTAGATTGTTCTGCTCTTTGAATATCCTCTTTTGTAGACTTTTCTATTCTTTGAAGTTCTTCTTTTACGAATTCTTCTAACTTTCTTACAATTTCTTCTAACCTCTGAATATCCTCCTTTGTAGCGACTTCCTTCTTTTTGAGTTCTATATACTCCAAAAGAAGCTTTGCCTCTTGCTCCCCTATCTTCCCTTTTAAAACCTCATAAACCTCTATTTGAAACACTTCCCTCATAAGTGTAAAGTTTAAAACTCTAAAATACAAATTCAAAAAACTTAAAAATTAAAGGTCTTAAGGTTTAATTCTCAAAAACAGAGTAATGATTCCGGCAATAGTAGTTGCCCACAAAGTTATATATACCCCCAAAATCCAATAAAGATTTCTTCTTTGTTCTTTTTTCAGCTCATTTATATCACTCTCCACTTTCTCTACTCTTCTTTCTAGTCTCCGGATTTCTTCTTTTACGAATTGTTCTAACCTCTGAATATCTTCCTTTGTAGATTGTTCTAATCTCATAATATCCTCTTTTGTAGCTACCTCTTTTTTCTTTGATTCTATATACTCAACGAGAAGTTTTGCTTCATTTTCTCCTAACTTACCCTTTAAAGCCTCGTAAATCTCTATTTGTGAAACCTCTTTCATAAATGTAAAATTTAAAACTCTAAAATACAAATTCAAAAGAACTTAAAAATTAAAGATTTCAAGGTTTAATTTTCAGAAGTATAGTAATAATTCCGGCGATGGTAGTCGCCCATAAAGTTATATGAAATCCCAATATCCAGTAAAGATTTCTCCTCTGCTCTTTCCTTAACTCATTTATCTCATTCTCTAATCTTCGGATTTCCTCTTTTGTAGATTTTTCTACCATCTTTATAATTTCTTCCAACCTCATAATATCTTCTTTTATAGCAATTTCTTTCTTTTTGAGTTCTATATACTCCAAAAGAAGCTTTGCTGCATCTTCCCCTACTTTCTCCTTTAAAACCTCATAAACCTCTATTTGTGAAACTTCCCTCATATATGTAAAATTTAAAACTCTAAATTACAAATTCAAAAACTCATAAAATCTCAATCAGATCATATCAAAACTTTCCTATATATCAGATAAACTATAATCAGAGGAATTTTATACCTCTTTTTTTTTCAAGTCTCTTTTTCATCTCATCTATTAAAGCTTGGCTGAACAATTCCGGGAAATCACTCTTCAATATATTTTCGGCAGATGATAAAACAGAGACATAAAAATCTTTATCAAATCTCAAAAATACACGGCAGTATAGAACCAAATTTTTTTCATCAACAAATACATCCTTAATCTGAGCTCGGGGTGAAAATTTCTGTCCTAAATCATAACTAAGCTTTCTTATAAATACATCTTGATTTTGTTTTATCAGATTACCAAATATATCGTTAAGCTCTGCCTGAATAACAAACTTCAATTTGCTTTTAGCTTCCGTCTCACATTTCAGCTGAGCAAGCGAGAGTGAAGGATAAATAGGAACAATAGCGCTTACAAACGCACCATCCCTCTCTATTGTTTGCTCAAAATTTATCCATCCCGGAACCTTTTTCTCGCAACTTATAAGAAGAGAAAAAACACCAAAACAAAGAAAATAAAAAAAACAAGTCAAATTAAAAAAAATTTTTCCTCTATCAGAAGGCATATCGGTATAATTAGATTTTTTCGGCAAGAACCAAATTTTTCCGTCCGCAGAACCAGGAATTTTAAAAATAAAAAGAATACACTAAAAAACAACAAAACGAAAAAATAAGATAAAATAGAATAAGATAAGTAAGAAGAAATAAGTAAGTAAGAAAAAAATGAAATCTGCTTTTGATTTAATGGAAATATCCATTTGCATCATAATGCTCTCTGTATCTTTTGGAATACTCATTGCATCAGCAAACATAACAAACGAAAAACGAAAGAAGTTAAAAGAACTTGCAAACGAAAGTGGAGAAATAATAGAAATCACGATAAAATATCCATGCTACCTCCCAGAAGAAAAAATTATTATATCTCACAAAGGAACAAAATTTGTATGTGGAAATGGCAAGATAGAAAGAAAATAAGATTTTATATGTGAATAAGAATCAACCATGCTTGATTTACTAAGAATTTCAACTTTTTCAGCCATTACTTTTCTGTTTATCTTTCAGTTTGCATTTATATCAAAAAAAATTATACAAACAATAAGGAAGATAAAAGAATTAGAGGAGCTAATATACATTTCATACATGATAAGAGAAGATATTTTAAAAGCGAGGGATATCACTATAAGTGAAAACAAGCTCCAGATTCTCGGATTTATGATGTCTTTATCTGATGGAGAAAATGATTCACAGTGGGGAATAATATTGAGTTGTCAGGACGGTAAAGCTCATATTTTTAATCTGAACCCTCCAAACCAGATTTTCATCCTCTCTTCTGGAAAAATAGAGACAAAAAATGTTCTCGCAAAAATTAAGATAAAACAGAATGAATTTTTAGCATATTTTCCAGACTGCAACTTTTTAGAAATAGGAAATTTAGTATTCTCTGACTTTTACAAAATAAGCTGGTATTCAGAAAACGGGAAAATATACAGAGAATCAGAGAGATATTACGATGGGAAAATAGCAAAATCAAAATTCTTCGCTGGAAAAGCTGATTTAAAAATAGAAGAAGGAGTTGTAAAAATCTCAAAAGGAGATAATGAAATCAGCTTCCCCCTAATGCAGTGATATAGGATTAGAAATTACAATAAGAAAGGGGGCCTGGGTTCGCAACACAATTGATATGTTTTGTCGGCTTTACGCCGATGACCCGGCCCCCGGAAAATCCCCTACCCCTAAGTAAAAATATATTAATCACAGCTACTTCTTTTTTCCTAAAAATTTAAATCTCTCCCAAAAAATTCTCCGAGTACCCATAAATAAACAAAAAATTTTTACGATAAAAAGATTTAAATTATAAAAGAGAAAATACGATAAAAAGATTTAAATTATAAAAGATAAAAGAAAAAAAACAAGAACTAAAACGGGAAAGCAAAGAAAGAAGAAGAAAAAGAAAAAGAAGAAAAAGAAAAAAAAATAAATAATGGATAGAACAAAATGAAAACAATTTCAAAAATTCACTATCTCATCGTCTATTTATTTATTTACAGCCTTATTCTACCAGCTTCCTTACTTACAACAACAGGGTGCGCCCAAAGAACAGGAAAACCATCTCTTGAATTCAAAATAATAGAGTTCTTCCCACCGGCAGGTTTCCAGATACCCCTTACATCTGTTCCTCTCAAAATATCCATAGCATTTTCAAAACCCGTAGACCAATCAACTATAAGCGATACAACTATCAAAGTCTTCAAAGACGGAAACGAAATAAAAAAAGAAATAAAAATAACTGATAGACAAAAAATTGAACTATTCCCAGAAATATCTGCACAAGGAAAATATAAAGTTTTTGTTTCAGCAAAAGTAAAAAGTATAATCGGAGAAGAACTCGGAGAAGATTTCTTGTGGGAATTTACAATAATACCGGAAAGATTAACCGAAATCCAACCCCCACAATTACCTCCTTTGATAAAGAAAATCTATCCCGAACACAGGACGACGGTTCCGCAAGACACAATAGTGTATGTTGTATTCTCAAAAAAAATCATAAATTTGAGCACATCAAACTTTTACATACAAGATATAAACGGGAAAATAGTTGATGCAGACCTCGCATATTTAGATGGGGAAAACATAGCAATTTTGAAACCTAAAAATCTCCTTGAACCATCACAAACCTATATTGTAAATCTTAGGTCAAATATAACAGCACAAGATGGAGAAAACTTAGGTGTAAATATAGCTTGGATATTTTTTACCTCCGGCGTAGGAGTGGATACAATCCCTCCTGATGTTATATTTATATCTCCACCTAACGGTGCAATAGGTGTTCCAATTGATACAAAAATCATAATTTTCTTCTCAGAAGATATAGACCCAGGAACTATTACATCAGGAATAAAAATATTAGAAAATGATGTAGTTGAAATTCCATTTATATTCTCATACGACCCAACAGTTTTCAAGGTAACTATAACTCCGCTTGGCGGACTAAATCCAAATAAAAACTACACGGTAAAAGTCAAAGTGAAAGATAAAAGAGGGAATGAGATGCCAACAGAATTTATATCCTCTTTCTCAACATCTACGGTAGGAACAGGAGGTGGACCCGGAGGAGAGACCGGAGGTGGTGTAACTTCTCCCGAATCTCCCCAAGTAATAATTACTTCCCCCCCACCAAACTCATATGTAAATGGGATAATGAATGTTGAAGTCAGCTTTTCAGATTCTCCAAAAAGGATTGAGCTATGGATAAATGCTGAAAAAAAACAAACAATAACTTCTCCTCCCTCATCTCCTATAACATTCAAAGAAGACACCAGAACCTACACTGATGGAGAAAAAACAGTAAAAGTAATAGGATATTATTCAAATACAACAACATCTTACTCAATCAAAGTGACTTTTGATAATTCTCCGCCTTCTGTTTCAATTCAGGAACCAACTGAGGGTAAAGTAATATCAGGGACATCAGCAGAAATAAGAGCTATAGCAGCTGATCCACCGGGCGGAAAACTGGAAAAAGTTGAAATATATATAGATGGAACTCTTCATTCTTCTTTAACTTCTCCTACAATTCCTCCAAACATTTTCAAGTTCTTCGTAGATACAACAGCTTACTCGGATGGGGATCGCACGATAGAAGTTAAGGCAAAAGACCTCGCAGGAAATGAAGGTTCATCGGGAACAAGAAACATAAAAATAGATAATACTCCTCCCTCTGGATTTTTCATCTCTCCTTCAAACGGCTCAGTAGTTGGAGGAGTTGTGAATGTTGAAGTAAATGCGTCAGATAACATAGGGGTATCAAAAGTCATTTTCTTTGCAAATGCAGCAAATATATGCGATGCGATAACAGGTCAGTGTGAAATTACATCCTCTCCATACAGAATAAGGTGGGACTCAACATCTATTTCTTACTCGGTTGGCGTACCAATTACCGCTGTGGTTTTTGATTTAGCTGGGAATACAAAAACTTTCGGAATATCTGTAACAGTTGATAATGTCTTGCCAATAGTATCTATTTTGAACCCAGCACCATCATCATACCTCAAAGGTTCAGCTCAAATAGATGTTTTCAACTCAGATACTTCAGGAGTCACTCGTGTTGTGATAATTATAGATAGCACTCAGGTAGCGTCTGTTATAAATCCACCATCTACTTATACCTTTATGTGGAACACTCTATCTTTTTCAGATGGAACTCACTCAATAAAAGCCATCGCATACGATAAAGCCGGAAATTCAAATACTCACGAGATTTTCGTTGTTGTAGATAATACTCCGCCGGTTGTG
>Ga0209143_1001616_pt1 | contig 10307 bp, 8 predicted proteins | sample FaiFalFF_MnMetaG_3_FD_184739 | JGI IMG/M metagenome (GOLD analysis project Ga0209143, IMG submission 184739) | Freshwater microbial communities from Yellowstone National Park, Wyoming, USA - Fairy Falls B (FF_Mn_B) MetaG (SPAdes) (version 3) | ecosystem: Environmental > Aquatic > Freshwater >...
TTGCATTAAGCCATCGGGCAATCGCAGGCGTTTCATATAGCCGCGGCAGACATCGGTCGTGATTGTGAAGCCAGGCGGGACGGGCAAGCCGATATTGGTCATCTCGGCGAGGTTCGCGCCCTTGCCGCCCAGCAGGTCGCGCATGTCCGCGCTGCCTTCCTCAAATAGGTACACTCGCTTCATAGTCCTGCCTCCTGTAGTGTTCTCTTGATGCGCGACGGCGGCGTCCGCACAGCCCCCGACGCTGGAGGCGCGTAAGTCGCTATATTATGGCACATTCGCGAAGGCAGCGTATCAGACTTTGCGAGCAGCAACACCCACCCGCGCGCTACACCTGCCAGACTTTGTGGCGCGTTGGAGTATAATTGCAGGTGTAAGCCCGCGCAGGCTTGGGGTGAGCCATGTTCGACGAAGCGCTACTCTAGTCCGCCTTTGACTGGGCACTGCGTTTCTACCAGCGAACGGTTGTGATGACATCTGGTACTACGACATCAACAGCAACTGGAACCGTGTGTACCTCTACGATGCGTGGTCAAACATATACAATGCTGGCGTGGGCGATCTTGCTACCTATATCGGCTGCGTGGAGCATAACGGCGATGTGGACGCCAGCGGTTGTGTGGACGACGCGGACTTGCTCTCGGTGCTGTTCGGCTTCGGCAGCACGGGTAGCTATCTCGGTCGCGTGGATGTGAACTGCGACGGTATCGTCGACGACGCCGACCTGCTGATTGTGCTGTTCAACTTCGGCAGTGGGTGTTAGGCGCGGTGGAAGGACGGGGGTGCAGGTGCGGCACCCCCCGTCTTGCAACTGCTTCGAAACATCTGGTATCCTCTTCGTTGATGCGCTTGGTGGATTGGCTCATTGTGCGCGAGCTGCTGCCACCCCTGCTGTTTGGTGTGGGGCTGTTCACCACCCTGATCTTTGCCTCATTACACGACAGTTTTTGGGCGAACTGGAAGTGAGGCGGATTCTACCCCGCTCCTACAAGGTTCCCCCCGCAGGCGGGGGGAACCAAACAGTGGTTCCCCTTGCGATGCATGGGGAACCGAACCTGTGCGCGGTTCCCCTCGCGAAGCGGGGGGAACCTTAAGGAGGGGGCAAATGTGAACTCTGGCTCGGCATAAGCCCTGCGCCTACTTTCGGATGGTGAACAGGGCGACGATTACGAACGCCTCGCCACCTTCCGCTTCGAGGGCGATCGCAGGCGCATACACACCTTTGCTGGAAATTGCGTGCAGAGCAAGCCGCTTGCCAGACGCCGTCTGCTCTGGGTGCTTGCCGTCGCGTTGCAGGCGCATCGTCAGCGTGCGCACGCGATCATCGCCTGCCGCCATCCAGAGGTGAGCGCCCCCGCCCAACTCCAGTTGCCCGACCGTGAACGCACGCCCTGCCGATACGAGACCGCCCACCATGCATAGCCCGCGTTCGGCAAGCGCAACGGGGACGCCCCGCGCCTCCAGCGCGGTCATCGCCTGTTGTATCCTGCCTACCGCGTCGCTCCAGTGTTTCACGGTCGCCTGCCAATCACCCTGTTCCGCACTCAACAGCATCGAGCAGCGCGCCGCGCCTTTTGCCGCGCGGAGGCTCAAGCGCAGGGTGTAGATGCCCGTCGCGTTGGGGGTAAAGCGCATCAGCGTTTCCCGAACGCCCTCGTCGCCCAGCGCGACTACCCTGCCCAGCGGATCCAGCACCTCACATCGCACCGCTTGCGCCTGCGGGTCGCCCATCACGAACAGCCGATAGCGCACGCCCGCCTCAAAACGGCGCGTGAAGACGACGGTCTCCCCCTGACACAAGGCAACCATCCAGAAACTGCAATCCTCGTGGAGCGCAAAACTCGCGCGGGCAGACGCGCCGCCATATCCAACACCCCCATAAAGTAGCGCCAGCGCAATCAGTAGGCTTCTTCAAGCATCCGTGCATCAGTTGCCTCCTTAGCCCGCGTAATGGGGCTAAGAGGCATTATGGCGTTGGGGAGGGCAACTCTTTATGGGCTGATGCCAGCGATGGGCAGCCCCAGCGTCTGCGGCAGCCCCAGCAGCAGGTTCATATTCTGAATCGCCTGCCCCGCCGCGCCCTTGACGAGGTTGTCAATCGCGCTGATTACGACGGCGGTCTGCGTGCGCGTATCGACGGTCAGCCCAATATCGCAGCGGTTGGAGCCGTACACCTCGCGCGTGGCGGGATACTCCCCCAGCGGGCGCACGATTATGAACGGCTGGTCGCGATAGAACGCGGCGTAGTGAGCGTGCAGGGCTTCTGCCGAAATCGGCTCGCGCAGGCGGGCATACGCCGTGCAGAGGATGCCGCGCGTCATCGGAACCAAGTGCGGGGTGAACCGCACGCGCACGGGACGCTCGCTGAACGCCTGCAGCGTCTGCTCGATTTCGGGCGTGTGGCGGTGCTTCTCAACGCCATACGCCTTGAAGTTCTCGTCCAGTTCGGTGAACAGGTACTCCACGCTGACGCGCGACCTGCCTGCGCCCGACACACCCGACTTGGCGTCGATAATAATCCCGTCGGGTTCGGCGACGCCCAGTTGCAGCAGCGGCGCAAGCGCAAGCCCTGCTGCCGTGGGGTAGCAGCCCGGATTGGCGATTAGCCGCGCGTTTTTGTAGGCGTCGGTCGGCGTCAGTTCGGGCAGCCCGTAGACCGCTTCGGCAAGCCACGCGGCGGCAGTGTGCGTTTTGCCGTACCAGTCGGCGAACTGCGCAGGGTCTTTCAGGCGGAAGTCGGCGGAGAGGTCAATCACCTTCAGCCCGCGCTCCAGCAGGGCAGGGGCGTGTTCCATCGCGAAGCCCGTCTCGCCTGCCAGAAACACGAGGTCGCACTGCGCTGCCAGCGCGTCGGGATCAAACGCGCTCAGCGTCGGCAGCGACAGCCCGTTCAGGTGGGGTAGGAGGGCATGGATCGGCTTGCCCGCCTCCGAGCGCGAGATGAGCACGGTAATTTGCACCTGCGGGTGTCCGATGAGCAGTCGGACGAGTTCGCTCCCAGTGTATCCCGTCGCGCCGACGATGCCTACGCGATGCATGGGGATACTATACCTGTTCTGGCGGCGGAGATGGTTGACAACCCCCTCCTTAAGGTTCCCCCTGCAAGCAGGGGGAACCGACCCCCTGCGCGGTTCCCCTCGCGAAGCGGGGGGGAACCTGCAGGAGAGGGGCAATCATGAACTCTGCCCGTGCGCTTGGTATCAGAACCACACGGTCAACTGCGCCGAGCGGGAGACGCCGTTGTAAGTCGCCGTGATGGTCACCGTCGTGATGGAAAAGGCGGAGCGCGTCTGGATGGTGAAGCGTGCGCTGGTCGCGCCTGCGGGGATGGTGATGCTGCTGGGCACACTGGCACGGCTGGAACTGCTGCGCAGTTGCACGACCACGCCGCCTGCAGGCGCGGGTCCGCTAAGGGTGACCGTGCCCGTCGCCGTGCTGCCACCCCAGACGGAGGTCGGGCTAATCGTCAGCGACTGTAGCGTCACGCTTGGAGAGGGGTTGACCGTGAGGGTCGCCGTGCGCGAAATGCCCCCTGCCGACGCGGTAATCGTCACGCTCGTGGTGCTGGAGACCGCTTGCGTAGAGACCGTGAAGTTCGCGCTGGTCGCGCCTGCAGGCACGGTGACTGTGCTGGGCACGGTAGCGACGCTGGTGTTGCTGCTACTGAGGTTCACCACGAACCCGCCCGACGGCGCAGGCGCAGTTAGGGTGACCGTGCCCGTGCTGCTGTTGCCGCCCACCACGCTGGTCGGGTTTAGGCTCAAGCTACTCAGGCTTGGCTGTGTGGGATTGCTAACCGCCTGCAACGCGCGATACACATTTAGCCGACCCGCGTTCGGCGCAATCGTGCGTCCACTGTAGGGCTGGTAGGGGTCTACATTCGTCTCCAGCACAGCCCGCAGCTGGGCGTTCGTCAGGCTCGGATTGTGCGACCACAGCACCGCCGCCGCGCCCGCCACATGCGGACACGCCATCGAAGTGCCGTCATACGAAGCGTAGCGATTGTTCGGGATAGTGGAGAGGATGCCTACGCCAGGCGCGGCGATGTCCACCCACGAACCGTACTGCGAGAAGCTCGCCAGACGGTCGCTGGAGTCAGTGGCAGCGACGGCAATGCAGTTGGTGTAGTACGCAGGGTATTGCGGCGAGGAACTCCCGCCGTTGCCCGCCGCTGCAACGATCAAGCACCCGCGATTCCAGGCATAGTTCACGGCGTCTTGTAGCTGCTGCGCGCCTGAACCTGCGCCGAGACTGAGGCTCAGAATGTGCGCCCCGTTGTCTGCCGCCCAAGTGATTCCGCGTGCCACCGCATCCAGACTGCCAGAACCGCTGGAACTCAGCACCTTCACAGGCATCAGCTGCACATAAGCGCGCGAGTTGGCGACATTCGGGTTCCACGCCGCCACACCCGCAATCCCAACGCCGTTGTTGATTTCGGCGGCGGCAATTCCCGCGCAGTGCGTGCCGTGCCCGTTGTCATCCAGCGCATTCGTGGTGTTGTTCAGCGTGTTCCAGCCGTACACCATGCCGTTGCTGTGCCGACGCATCTTGTTGGTCAGGTCAGGATGGTTCGAGTCAATGCCCGTGTCGATAATGGCAATATAAACCGTGCGCTGGGGCTGCCAGATGTCCCACGCGAGGTTCGCCTGAATGCGTTGGGGTCCGTACTGTTGGCTGAAGTAGGGGTCGTTGGGGGTGGCAAATGCAAAGGCGAGGTAGTTGGGCTCGACATAGCGCACGCCAGGCAGCGCGCGTAGGAACTCGCCCGCATCCTGCATCGTGAGGTTCGGAGCAAGCTTGACCACGAAGCTGCGAATCGGCGGGTTCTGCGCGGTGATAGTTCCGACCATCTCCATCGCCAGAAGCGGCAAGGCGAAGTCGCCCTCTTCCAGTCCCACCACTAACTCGCCAGGCACAAACGGCGCGTCGATCTGCGCGGGGTCTAAGCTGGGTTGGGCTGGCGTCTCTGTATCCAGCTGCGCCCAGCTCACATGCGCGCTCAACAACGCTCCTGCTAAACCGAGAATCAGTGTCCTGTGTCGCATATAGTTGCCCCCTAACTCCTCATGTTCGACCGCCTGTTCAAATGTCCTGCTAACCTCTGTAGCAAATTCGCCGATTTGCCGACAATTCGCCCTGTGGAATGGCTCCGAGCGCTGTTGCGACGCTTAGATAGCGAGACGGATGTGCCGTATGAGCGCGAGCTGCTGGCGGGCGTGTTGCGCGTACTGGGCGAGTATGCGTTTGAGACACACCGTCGGCGGGCGCAGGCGACGCGAGAGGCGTTCCTGCGCCTAAGCGAGCAGGCATACGCAGGCGACTATAGCGGGCTGTTTCCATTCCTGCAGGGGCAGCGACGCGACGAACAACAGTTCGTGCAGGGGCAACTGAACGACCTGCGCGACTTGACTTGGAACCTGCTGAGTGCCCTCGCCCAGATGACCCAGCAAGAGTCGCAGGACGGCGCCGCGCTTCAACAGCAGATACGCCAAATCAGCCAGCAGGTGCAGAACCCCGAAGCGCTGGATGTGCAATCGCTTCGACAGACCCTGCAGTCCATCACGGAACTCATCACCCAGCGCGAGCTGCGCCACCGTCAGACCCTCCGCCAACTGGAGAGCCGAGTAAACCACTTGATGCGCGAGCTGGAACAGGCGCGCCGCGAAAGCACGACCGACCCGCTGACAGGGCTGTATAATCGTCGCGCCTTCGAAGAGTGCCTGCAGCACACCATCGGGCTGAATCGGCTGTTCGGCTACCCCGCGACGATGATGCTAGTCGACATCGACCACTTCAAGCAGGTGAATGACACCTACGGGCACGCAGCAGGCGACGCCGTGCTGAAAGCCGTCGCCGAGCAGATTGTGCGCGTGTGCAAGCGCAGGAGCGATTTCGCGGCGCGCTACGGCGGGGAAGAGTTCGCCGTGATTCTGCGCGAGACGACCCTGCGCGAGGCGCAGCGAATCGCCCAGCAACTGGCGGAGCAGGTACGCCGACACGCCATCCCAATCCCCGACTCCGAGCCGATACGAGTCACGGTCTCCATCGGCGTGAGCGAGTTACGAGCTAACGAGGACGCGGACGAATGGTTCCGACGCACAGACGCCCTGCTCTACCAGGCGAAGCAAGCAGGGCGGGATCAGGTTGCAGCATAAGTGCGCAGGGAGCTGACCAGCCCCCTGCACACGGATTTGGATCGTTTACGGGCTCCACTGACTCCAGTTCAAGCTGCCCGCCTGCACAGTTCCGGAGAAGCTGTAGGTGTAGGCGTTGACGCCCGAACCGCGCTGGAACGCGAACTCGATGGTGTCTGCGCCATCCGCGTTGTCGACAATCGTGAGCGTGAACTCACCGAGTTCCGACGCGCCGCGCCGCCCACCCGCAGGCGGAAAGCCGAACTGCCCCAGGAACCCTGTGCCCGAAGCCGTAATCACGACGGCATCGCCGCTGTCGTTCACCTCCAGCGACTCGATTCGGTGGATGCGCATCGCTTGCCTGCGCCCGTTCTCGCGCCACGCGAAACTCCCGTGACCGAAGTAGCAGTGATTCGTACCCTGACTGCGCTTGAGAACACTCAGTTGGAAGTCGAGCCGTCGGTTGTTCGCATCAGTAGCGTAGCCGCGTGCCTGCACACGCAGAAAAGTCACCGTCGCAAATGCGGTACTCACCAGAATCAGCGCCGCCACGACGCCCAGTGCCTTGAATCGCATCGCTATCCTCCCTTTGTGTAGTGTTGGGGAATCCTCCCCAGCGAGATTGTTCCACACCACGCGGAAGGCATGCCCGTTCACTTACGGGTTTTCGTGTTGCGCGGGCTGAACCTGCGCCATGCGCCGCATCAGCATATGCCGTCCATAGGTCAGACTGCGCCAGAGCCACTCCATAGGCCCGAACTGGTACCGCGCCAGCCAGAGCGTGCTGTACCCCACCTGCACACCCCACAGTAGGAGCGTGAGCAATACGCCCTGCGCAATTCCGACCTTGTCGTGCAGCCCCAGTCCATAGCCGTAGAACAGCAGCGTGCAGACCACCGACTGCATCAGGTAGTTCGTGAGCGCCATGCGCCCCGCGGCGGCGATGGGCATCAGTGCACGCGGCAGCCCCTCTACCGCCGGCCAGAGCCACCCGAACGCGCCGATGTAGCCCACCGCCAGCACAGGACCGAACACAATCCCAAGCGTTAGCCATCCGTAGGATTGCAGCTCGTTCTCGTTGCGCAGCGCACTTAGCAGCCCCCACGCATAGAGCGCGTTCAGCACGACGCCTACGGGAATGCCCACGCCACCCAGAACCCCCATCAGCCCCCGATGCGCCGCCAACTGCCCAAATACGCCCTGCTTGCCGAAGTAAAGCCCCAGCAGGAACATCACGAGCACATTCGGCAGGAAGAAGATGGCGTTGAGGAACATCAAGAGCCACTCCACGAACCGAAACTGCTGCGCGACCCAGTAGCTGGGCTGGGCATACGCCTGTCGCCCCTGCTCGATGTATGCTGCGAAAAAGTCACCGCCTGCGCCCTCCGTGTCACCTACGGCTGCCCACCAGAGCGTTAGCCCGCCGCAGCTGAGACAGCATAACGCCTGCGCGCCCCACAGCCCCAACGCCCAGTACAGCACGGCGCGTGGGCTAAGCCGCGCAAACAGCAACAGTAGCATGCCACACAGCGCGTACCCCAGCAGCACATCGCCCGTCCAGATGAACAGCCCGTGCAGTGCGCCAATCGCCAGTAGCACCAGCAAACGGCGCAGCATAATCCCCGTCGGGTTCACCCCGCGCGCCTGCAGACGCTCCATCCGCAACGCGAAGCCTAACCCGAACAGGAACGCGAAGATGGGGTAGAACTTGGCGGTGAATAGCGCATGGATTAGCAGAAAAGCCGCTTGGTCAATCGGCTGTGCGAGGCTCTCGGCACGCGGGAACAATTCCAGCGTGCTAAGCCCCTTGAACGAACCCATATTCACCATCAGGATGCCCAACAGGGCAATCCCGCGCAGCACATCGAGCGCGTGGATGCGCTCTCCCTCGCCCACTGGCGACGGTTGTATCATGTGTGTCATCGTGTCCCCCTATGACACGGCGCGCCGTGTCACGAGATAGATTCCGCCTGCGAGACTACCCTCCTGCTATCCCACTATGGAGTGCTGAAGCGCAGCTTCAGCGTCAGGCGGAAGCGCCCGCCGACACGCCATATGGAGTGCTGAAGCGCAGCTTCAGCGTCAGGCGGAAGCTGGCGCTTCCGCACTCCACAGCAGGAACACGCCCGCCTGCAGCGAAACCTACACCTATGACCCGCGATGCGCTGATTCAGTGGATTGACGACCACACCGACGAGATGATTCGCGATTTTCAGGCGTTGCTGCGCGCCGAGAGCGTGCGCAGTGAAGAGCGTTTGCCTGGCGCGCCGTTCGGCAAGGGCGTGCGCGACGCGCTGGATGTCACCCTCAGCATGGGCGAGCGGTTCGGGCTGAACCCGCGCGACTTCGACGGCTATGCATGCGATATGACGCTGGGCGACGGCGCAGAGATGGTCGCCTCGCTGAGCCACATCGATGTCGTGCCCGCAGGCAACGACTGGACTTACCCGCCGTTCGGCGCGGAGATCCACGACGGCTACATCTACGCCCGTGGCGCAACGGACAACAAAGGCGCGACGCTGGCGAGCATCTACGCCCTGCGCGCGCTCAAGGAACTGGACGCGCCCCTCAAACGGCGCGTGCGCCTGATTATCGGCTGCGACGAAGAGAGCCGCTGGGAGTGCATGCAGTATTACCTCCAGAAAGAGCCTGAGCGACCCGTGTGGGGCGTCAGTCCCGATGCGGGCTGGCCCTTTATCTACGGCGAGAAGGGCATTGCGAACCTGTACCTGACGAAGGCGGTGGAGCCGTCCGACGGGGTGCGCGTGCTGTGGGCGCGGGGCGGCGAGCGGCACAACATGGTGCCCGATCGCGCCGAGGCGCTGGTCAATCTCGCGTTGCAGCCGCCCTCCGCGCCCGAAGGCGTGGAGTGGGTGAGCGACCCCGCAGGCTGGCGCGCCGTCGCTAAAGGCAAATCGTCGCACGGCAGCCACCCCGAAGGCGGCATCAACGCCGTGACGCGCCTGCTGGAAGCCCTTGAGCCGCTGAACCTGCCCGACAACGAACAGTGGCTACACACTGTTCTGGAATGGTCGCGGTCGCTGGACGGCGCGGCGCTGGGAATTGCGCACAGCGATGAGCAGTCAGGCGCGCTGGTCAGCAACCTCGGCGTGTTCGAGTACGATGGCACGCGCGTGCAGTGCGTGTTCAACATCCGCTACCCCGTCACCTGGTCACTGGAGGCGTTGCAGGAGCGGCTACAGCCGACGCTGGAGCGCACGGGCTTCCAACTCAGTGATGTGCGCCACACCCCGCCGCTGTATATCCCGCCCGACACGCCGTTCCTGCAGGCGATTCTGCAGGTCTACCGCGAGGAGACGGGTGACTACGAGTCGCAACCCACGACGATGGGCGGAGGCACATACGCCCGCACGATGCCGAACCTTGTGGCGATTGGCGCAGCGTTCGAGGGCGACGGCGAGGCGCACCAAGCCAACGAGCGCATCAGCATCGAAAGCCTCAAAAAACTCGTGCGCTGCTACGCGCGAATCTTTGAGCGGTTGGCGAATCTCTGAGGGTTAGCGTTGGCTACAGGGCGCGTGCCTTGCAACCCGTGTGTCGTGTGGGACATACACACAAACGCCTAACCGCACACGCACAATCGGCACAAACCGACAACCCGTTATCCCCGCGCCCTCCAACGCTGCACGCACATCCTCACGCACAACCTCCCTTGGCATAGTCCGCGCCTCCACATCTTGCACCTGAAACAACGGCGCGTCTGGCACCAAGGAGAATCGGAAGCGGAAGAAATCACCTCCGTCCGATTGCCTTTCGTCCCCTTGACAACCCACCCTTGGCAACCAACAGACCCATCAAATCACCTCCACCTCCTCGAAGCGAAATCCCGTCAAACCCGCGCGCTCTATTGCTTCTTTGACATCCTCGCGCATCACCGGTACACTGAACTCGTAATTGTCGACCAAGAACACCCTGTGATTGCCTATCAACTGACGCCTGAGTACAATTCTCTCATCCAACCCGTCAGCGTGGAGGTGAAAGTAAGACAATCGCTCGTCCGCACAACTTATGTGGACTAAGTAATGCACACAATAATAGTTCTGCAGAAAAATCTTTCCATCAGGTGTGTAAATAGGATACTGCTCGTACGCAAGCTCACGGCTCAATCCCAACCTATCAAACAACTGCTTGGCACGCGGAGACACTACATGC
>Ga0209143_1001617_pt1 | contig 10301 bp, 14 predicted proteins | sample FaiFalFF_MnMetaG_3_FD_184739 | JGI IMG/M metagenome (GOLD analysis project Ga0209143, IMG submission 184739) | Freshwater microbial communities from Yellowstone National Park, Wyoming, USA - Fairy Falls B (FF_Mn_B) MetaG (SPAdes) (version 3) | ecosystem: Environmental > Aquatic > Freshwater >...
CCACCGCCAGGCCCTTCTCCAGCTTGCGGGCTAGATCCGCCCAGTGGCTGATGCTGGCCTGCGCGGCGTAGGGGATCCCGTGCGCCACCACGATCTCCGTGAGGTCCTTGCGGGGCTGGGGCTTGCCCCGCTGGACTCTTCCCACCGGGCTCGTGGTGGTCCGGGCCCCCTGGGGGGTGGCGCTGGACCGCTGGATGCCGGTGTTCATGTACGCTTCGTTGTTGTAGCAGACGTACAGAAAGTCGTGGCCCCGCTCCAGGGCTCCGGAGAGGCTCTGGAGCCCGATGTCGTAGGTTCCCCCGTCGCCCCCGATGGCCACCACCTTGGGATGGGTGTCCATCTGGCCCCTCCGCCGCAGGGCCTTCACCGCCGCCTCCACCCCGCTCGCGGTGGCCGCGGCGTTCTCGAACGCGTTGTGCAGGTAGGGTACGGGCCAGGCCGAGTAGGGGTAAATGGTGGTCACCACTTCCATGCACCCCGTGGCGTTCACCACCACCAGCGGGCGGCGCGCCACCGCGAGCAACAGCCGCACCACCACGGGGAACCCGCAGCCCGCACACGCCCGGTGCCCGGGCATAAGGCCCTGGGTCCGGCGGGAGAGCTCACGCAGGTTCAGGGACATCTCCTGCCTCCTTGGACCCCAGGTACACCACCCGACCCCGCGGACCCGCCTCCAGGAACCCGTCGAGCTCCGCATCCCGGAGCTCCCGGCCGCCCAGCCCGAAGATGGCGTCCGTGATGCGGGGGGGCGTCGGAAGCCCGTATAGGGCGGCTCGGACCTCGATCCCGAGCGGCCCTCCTTGTCCGCTCAGGGTGTCCGCCCGCTCCAGCACCACCACCTCCGTGGTCCGGGCCAGGACCCTTCGGAGCTCCTCCGCGGGGAAGGGGCGGAAGACCACCAGCCGCACCATGCCGAGCCGCCTGCCGCGCTCCCGCCACCGCCGCACCGCCTCCTCCACCACGTCCGCGTACGCCCCTAGGGTCACCACGGCGTCCTCCGCGTCCTCCATCTCGAAGGGCTCCAGCAGGGCGGGTAGATCGCGGCCGAAGTGGGCGTTGAAGGCCTCGGTCTCCTCCTCCAGAAGGCGGAGGGCCCGCGCATGGGCGTCCGCCAAGGCCTTCCGGAACTCCATGTACACGTCCGGAAGGGCGAAGGGCCCGATGGTGATCGGCTCACCGTCCAGCAGGGAGGAGCCGCCGGTGGGTCCCTCGCCCAGAAACGCCTGCACCGCCTCGTCCGGGTACACCTCCACGGGCTCCAGGCTGTGGGTGAGGGTGAAGCCGTCCAGGCACACCATCACCGGGAGTCGCGCCCGCTCCGCCACCCGCACCGCGAGGATCGTCCGGTCGTAGGCTTCCTGCACGCTGCGGGCGAACATCTGGATCCAGCCCGCGTCTCGGGAGCCCATGACGTCCGAGTGGTCGCCGTGGATGTTGATGGGCGCGGAAAGCGCCCGGGTGCCCACATTCATCACGATGGGCAGCCGCAGGCCGCTCGCGATGTACAGGACCTCGTGCATGAGGGCGAGCCCCTGGCTGCTGGTGGCCGTGAGGGTCCGGGCTCCCGCCGCCGCAGCTCCCACGCAGGCAGAAAGGGCGGAGTGTTCGCTCTCCACAGGCACGAACTCCGTATCCACCTCGCCCTCGGCCACGTACTGGCTGAAGCACTCCATGATTTGGGTGGAGGGGGTGATGGGATAGGCGGCCACCACGTGGGGCCGGATCTGCTTCCACGCCAGGGCCACGGCCTCGTTGCCCACCAGGGCCATGCGGCGGGTCGGCAGGGCGTTCACGGTTCCCCCTCCGGCACCATGTGGATGGCCTTCGCCTTCGGCGGACAGACCGCGGCACAGATCCCGCACCCCTTGCAGTGTTCGTAGTCGATGCCCAGCACCCGTCCGTCGCGCACGAGGACCGCCGAGTCCGGGCAATAGAGCCAGCAGAACAGGCAGTGGATGCACCGCTCCAGGTCCAGCACGGGACGGTCCTGCCTCCAGTCGCCCGTGCGGTAGGCCACGCTGCTCCCGCCCGGGATCACAGGGCCGCGCTCAAGGGCCTGCCCACGAGCCGCCACTTCCTTCCCTCCTCGATGGCCTCCCGGGCGACCCGGACGTTGGCCTGAGCCAGCTCCTCCGGAAACTCCCGGCGCAGCCGCTCCCCAAGCCACTGGCAGAACGCCTCTCCGGGAAGGCCGACGAGATCCACCGCCACCGCGGCCAGCATGGCCATGTTGGGAAGATCCCGGCCGAGGATGCGCCGAGCGATCCCAGAGGCGTCCACGGCCAGCATCTGTTCTGGAGGAACCCCGGACACCCGCACGGGCCGCGGCGCGTTCACCACCACCCACGTGCTCGGCCGGATCCCCCGCACCACCTCCGGCACCCGCAGCAACCGGCGGTCGAGCACCACCACCACATCGGGTTCCTCCACAGGACCCCGACGCCGAATCGGTTGGGGGGCGATGCGGGTGTAGGCCTGAACCGGGGCCCCCCGACGCTCGGGGCCGAACTCCGGGGAGGCCTGGGCATGGCCTCCTGCCTCGATCACCGCCTCCGCCAGCAGCAACGCCGCGGTCTTCGCCCCGAACCCGCCCCGCCCGTGCCAGCGGATGTTCAGGGTCGGAAGGATCTGCCCGATCCACTCCATCTTCCAAAGCCTCCTCTATTCCCAGAGTGGAACCTTCCCGGACTTCGCGCGATCGGACGGGAGACCGATGCGGGTCGGGCTTTGGACGGATAAAATGAATTAAAGAAAAATCAAGGAGGCCGGGCGTCCATGCCGGGGCAGAAAATTCGCGTCCTCATCGCGGACGACCACGGGATCGTGCGGGAGGGCATCCGCATGATCCTCGCGGCCCAGGAGGACATCGAGGTGGTGGGGGAGGCGAGCACCGGACGGGAGGCGGTGGAGCTGGCCCGTCGCATGCAGCCGGATGTGGTGCTCATGGACATCAGCATGCCGGACCTGAACGGCATCGAGGCCACCCGCCGGATCCGGGAGGAGATTCCCGGGGTCCAGGTGCTGGGCCTCACCATGCACGAGGAGGAGAACTACGTCTTCCAGATGCTGAAGGCGGGCGGGGCGGGCTACGTCCTCAAGCGGGCCGCGGCGGAGGACCTGGTGGCCGCGGTGCGGGCCGCAGCCCGGGGGGAGGTGTTCCTGTACCCCTCGGTGGCGAAGCTGGTGGTCCGGGACTACCTGGAACGGGCCCGGCATCAGGAGGACGACGCCTCCTTGGACGCCCTCACCCCGCGGGAACGGGAGATCCTGAGCCTCATCGCAGAGGGCCTGACCAACCAGGAGATCGCCCAGCGCCTGTACATCAGCGTGAAGACCGTGCAGACCCACCGGGCCCACATCATGGAGAAACTGAACCTGCACGACCGCACCGAGCTGGTGCGATTCGCGATCCGCAAGGGGCTCATCGAGCCGTAGTGGCCACCAGCCGCTCGAGAAGGCCGGGGAGCAGGGTTCCGAGCCGGTGCTTGGGGACCCAGGCGTCCACGGCCAGGGCGTGGGCAGCCTCCGCATAGGGCCCCTCGTCTCCTGCTGTGGCCACCACGAGCCGAACCCGAGGCCACCGCTGCCGCAGGTCCTGCAGGATCGCACGGTGGGGGCCGCTGCACGCTCCGAAGTCCGCCACCACCACATCCACCTCCCCTTCCCAACTCAGGAGGTCTTCCAGGGAATCCGCCTGGAGGACCACCTGGGCGGATTCCGCCAACACCGCCCGGATCGCCTCCCGGACAAGGGGGACTCGGTCCACCACCGCCACGCGCGTCTTCCTCATCTCGCTCCCACCGTAGCCCTCCCGGTGCCCTGGCGAAAATCGGGCGTCCGCCCGATCCCGGCCCGAGGGTCCCCAGGTCACCCTGAGAGCGGAGGTGGACTCCATGGAAAAGCGGGAACCTCAGGACTACGCGGGCGTGTGCGGCCTCTACTGGACCGGAAGCGCGTGGTACGAGGTCTTCGAGGCCACCTGTGGGACCCAGGGGGAGGCCCGGCTCGTGAACCTCTGTCCCGTGTATGCGTGCGCGAAGACCCGAGGGGTGGCCCACTGCGGGGTCTGCCCGGAATTCCCCTGCGCCCTCCTCACGAACCTGGCGGCCCTGGGCGGGCCGGGGGACCGGCGGATCGAGTCCGCGGCACTCCGGGCCCGACTGGGCGATCCGGCATGGGCGGAGTGGGCGCGGGCGCAGAAACTGTGGCTTAGCTACTGTCCCCTCCGGGACCACGCCTCCGCACACACGCCTCACCTGGCCCGGGCATGAAGGGACCCGGCCCGGGCATCGGGTCTACGCCTGATTTTTGCTGACAAAAATCAGGTCTCTGCCGGATCCCCACGCGGCTCGGACCTCGGTACCGTCTCCTCCGAATCCCCAAACTGCCGGGAGGTGAGATCCGATGGAAGGGTTCGACGTGGCGCAGCTCGCCCACGTGGAGATCTACACCCCGAAACCCGAGGAGACGTACTGGTTCTTCCACGACCTGCTCGGCATGGAGGAGACCACCCGCGAGGGCCAGTCCGTGTACCTGCGGGGATACGAGGACTTCTACCACCACTCCCTCAAGATCACGGAGGCCCCCAAACCGGGACTGGGGCACATCGCGTGGCGCGCGGCCTCCCCGGAAGCGCTCGAGCGGCGGGTGAAGGTCCTCCAGTCCAGCGGGGCAGGCCAGGGCTGGCAGGATGGAGACCTGGGCCACGGCCCCGCGTACCGGTTCACCACCCCAGACGGACACGTGATGGAGCTGCTGTGGGAGGTGGAGTACTACCAGGCGCCCCCGGCGAAGCGGAGCCCCCTCAAGAGCCGCCCTTCCCGCAGGCCCCTGCGCGGCATCCCCGTGCGCCGGCTGGACCACGTGAACTGTCTGTGCTCGGAGGTGGCGCCCAACCGCCGGTTCATGATGGAGCAGCTCGGGTTCAAGCTCCGGGAGCAGAAAATCGGGGAGCGGGGCGTGGAGGTCGGCGCGTGGCTCAGCGTGAGCCCCCTCGTGCACGAGATCGGGCTCATGCGGGACGCCACCGGCTCCCGAGGCCGGTTCCACCACGTGGCCTTCTGGTACGGCTATCCCCAGCACCTCTCCGACCTGGCGGACCTGTGCTCGGACTACGGGATCCGCATCGAGGCAGGGCCGGGAAAGCACGGGACCACCCAGGCGTACTTCATGTACGTGTTCGAGCCAGGGGGAACCCGGGTGGAGCTCTTCGGGGACACCGGATACCTCATCTTCGATCCGGACTGGAAGACCGTGGTGTGGGACGTGTCTAACGAGAGCGACCTGGAGAAGAGCACCATCTGGTTCGGCGGGCGCCTCCCGGAAACCTTCTACACCTACGGTACCCCACCCGTGGAGGAGTGAGCGTGAGGAGGGGCGGATCCCCGCCCCTCCTCTTTTTTTCCTCGCTTACGGATAGATCCCCAGCGTGAAGAGCGCATCGCTGACCCGCTGGATGGCCCGGATGAGGGCTGCGGTGCGCAGGTCCACCTCGTGGGTCCGGGCCACCTCCATCACCCGTTGGAGGCTCCGCACCAACATCCGCTCCAACCTCTGGTGGATCTCCGCCTCCTCCCAGAAGAAGGACTGCAGGTCCTGCACCCATTCGAAGTACGAGACGATGACCCCGCCCGCGTTGGCCACGATGTCCGGCACCACCAGAACCCCGCGCGCATGGAGGATGTCATCCGCCTCCGGGGTGGTGGGGCCGTTCGCGCCCTCCACCACCACCTGCGCTTGAATGCGGGGGGCGTTCTCCCGGTGGATCTGGCCTTCCAGGGCCGCGGGCACCAGGATGTCGCAGGGGAGTTCCAGGAGTTCCGCGTTCGTGACCGGCCGGGCGTTCGGGAAGCCCGCCACGGAGCCCGTCTCCCGCTTGTACCGCAGGACCGCCTCCGGGTCCAGGCCTTCCGATCGGTAGATCCCGCCCCGGGAGTCGCTCACGGCCACCACCCGGGCCCCCATCCCGTGCAGGAGCCGGGCCGCGTGGTACCCCACGTTCCCGAACCCCTGCACCGCCACCCGGGCCCCCTCCAGCCGCAGGCCCACTGCCTTTGCAGCTTCGCGGGCCACCAACGCGCACCCGCGTCCCGTAGCCTCTTCCCGGCCTACGGTCCCCCCCACGGAGAGCGGCTTTCCGGTCACCACGGCAGGGACCGAGTAGCCCCGGTGCATGCTGTAGGTGTCCATGATCCACGCCATCACCTGCGACGTGGTGCCCACATCCGGAGCCGGGATGTCGCTTTCCGGCCCCATGAGCACGCTGATCTCCGTGGCATACCGGCGGGTGAGCCGCTCGAGCTCCCCCGCGGAGAGCTGCTTGGGGTCGCAGGCCACTCCTCCCTTCGCTCCGCCATACGGGAGCCCTGCCACCGCGCACTTCCACGTCATCCACATGGCCAAAGCCCGCACCTCGTTCAGGGTGACGTCGGGGTGGTAGCGGATGCCCCCTTTCGTGGGACCTAGGACCGTGCTGTGGTGGACCCGGTAGCCGGTGAAGACCCGTACCGACCCGTCGTCCATCTTCACGGGGAAGTTCACGGTGAGCTCCCGCCGGGGATACATGAGGAACTCCCGGATGCCCCGCTTGAGGGGCACGTAGCGGCTGGCCCGCTGGAACTGCTCCAGGGCCATCTCCCACGGGTCCTGTTGGGAATGGAGGGTGGTCTGCGCCTGCATGCTCTCCCCCTGGTTCCTGTGGTTTCCTAGCGGGTTTTCTGCCTGCCCTCCAGGAACTCCTTGAGGGCCGCGGTCCTCCGTCGCCCCCCTACCGCGGAATTCCCCGGACCAGCATGACCGCGAGGGCCAGGATCACGAGAACCAGTACGGCGTTGAGGCGACCGAGCCAGGCGGCTCTTCGCCGCAGGGCAAGAGCTTTCTGCGCACCCGGGTTCCCGCTCCGCATCAGACGCGTGCTCTGAGGACCCAGGTAAAAGTCGTGGACGGCACTGAGGAGGATGGCGGCCCACACGAACCCCAGCTTCCACGCCAGCACCTGCCCGAAGGGGCTCTGCCACAGCCGCCCCGTGACCACGCTCTGCCAGGTGACCCCGCGGTACGCAAGGTTCACCACGCCGGTGGCCACCAGGAGCACGATGCATGCCCACGCCACCGGTCGGAACCGCTCTCCCAGGGCGGCCACCAGTTCCGCCCGCGGACGATCTCCAAGGCCTCGCAGCACGGGGATGGCCACCAGGGCCAAGAACAACATCCCCCCCACCCACACCACCGCGCTCAGGAGGTGCACGTACACGCTCAGGTGGTACATCCCGAAAGCATTCTACCCACTCCCCCCAGAGGGCTCTTTGTCCTCCGTCAAGGAGAGGTCCTCCGCGATCTCCACCAGTGCGTGGGGGATCCGGATCACCAGCCGCTGCCGCCCGGCGGAGACGATCCCCTGTCGCTCCCACCGGCTCAGGATCCGGCTCGTGGTGAAGAGGGTGGTGCCCGTGAGGCTCGCGAGGTCCTCCCGCCGGAGGGGGAGGTCCACGAGGATCCCTTCCTCCGTCCGGCGGCCGGCCTGCCGCGCGAGGCGCAGAACTGCCCGCGCTACCCGTCGTTCCACCCGCTCGGAGCTGAGCTCCTGAACGCGCTCCTGCAGCTCCTCGATCCGACGGGCTTGCAGCCGGAGGAGGTTGAGGGCAACCCGCGGGTGTCGGAGGAGGAGCCGCCGCATCGCCTCCCCAGACCATCCGAGTACCACGCTGTCCTCCAGGGCCTCCGCGGAGACGGGGTAGCGGGCTTCTCCCAGGGACGCGATCCCGCCGAAGAACTCTCCCGGCGTGAGGATCCGGTAGATCACCTCCCGGCCGTCCGAGAGCACCTGCACCAGGCGCATCTGCCCCGATTCCACCACGTAGGCGTATTTGGCCGGATCCCCCTGGGAGAACAGGACCTCGCCGCGGCGCAGCTCCTTCGGTCGGGCCGAGGCCCGGATGTGCCTCAGCTCCTCCGGGGCCAACCCCTGGAACACCGGGCAGCGGGCCAGGATCTCCACATCCTCTATGGTGGATCCGGTGCCCTCTTCGGGGCAACGCATTTGCGCGAGCGCAAAGACAAGGTCTGGGGAATCTGCTGGACTGGAGACGACATGGAGGTACGCAAGGACGAGATCGTGGAGACCTTCCTCAGACGGCGGCCGCAGGCGGTCCGGGTGTTTTTGCGCCACCGCATGGCCTGCCCGGGATGCGACCTCGCCCCCTTTGAGACCCTGGAAGAGGTGGCCCGGATCTACCGGCTTCCTCTGGAGGCCTTCCTCCGGGAACTCGCACAGGAGGAGAACGATGAGCATCGTGAGCTACCTGCTGGGTGAGCACGGGATCCTGTACGCCCTGCTGGACCGCGTGGAGGACCTTGCGCCGCACGCCAGCCTGGAGCAGGTCCGGGCCCTGCGGGATCTTCTCGCGGAAGCCATCCAGTCCCACGCGGAGCTGGAGGACGAGCTCCTATTTGAGCCGCTGGAACGCACCTTCGCCCGGGCCGAGGCCGCCGTGCGGGGGATGCGCACGATGCACGACGACATCGACCACCTCCTGGACGACTTGGCCCGGGCGGAGGGCGAGGTCCAGGCGCGGGAGCAGTTCCTGAACTTGGCCGCGCTCGCAAAGCAGCACTTCCTAGCCGAGGAGGAGGCGGTCTTCCCCCTGGCGGAGGAAGCGCTGGACCTGCGGGTGCTGGAGGAGCTGAGCCGTCGGTACCTGGAACGACGGGGTCTTCTGGGGATGGGCGTCCATGTCTAGTGCCCTGGTGGAGCGCGTGTGGAAGGTGCTTCGTGAGGTCGTGGATCCCGAGCTCGGGATCAACATCGTGGACCTGGGCCTCGTGTACGACGTGGCAATCGAGGACGGCACCGCCCGGGTGGCGGTCACCATGACCACGCCCGCCTGTCCCTTGCACGCGTACGTGCTGGAGGCCATCGAGTCCGTCCTGCGCAGGAAGGTACCGCAGATCCACGAGGTGGACGTGCGGCTCGTGTGGGAGCCGCCGTGGCACCCGGACATGATGTCCGAGGAAGCCAAGCGACAACTGGGCTGGGAGGCCTGAGGTGGAGCTACGGGATCGGGTTTGGGAGGCGTTGAGGGCTGTGCGCTACCCAGGCTACAGCCGGGACATCGTCTCCTTCGGTCTCGTGCAGAACGTCACCGCTCAGGGGGACGTGGTGGGAGTTGCCCTGTGGGTAGCCCACCTCAGCGCTGAGGTGCAGGAAACCCTCGAACGGGAGGTCCGCAAGGCGATCCGGCGGATCCCCGGGGTGCGGGTGGTCGAAGTGGTGCGGGTCGCACCCGCCAGGAAGGGAGGGACGGTGGGCAACTTCTCCCCAACGGCTCCTCGGCTCGCCCGCCGGATCCTCGGGGTCGCCAGCGGCAAGGGCGGAGTGGGGAAGTCCACCGTCACCACGAACCTCGCCGCCGCCTTAGCTCTTGAGGGGCTACGGGTGGGCGTGCTCGATGCGGACGTGTACGGATTCAGCATCGCCCGGATGATGGGAGTGCGCGAAGCCCCCTAAACCGCGGGAGGGCCGCATCGTCCCTGCCGTCCGGCGAGGGGTCCAGGTGGTCACCATGGGCATGCTGGTGGGACCTGAGGAGGCGGTGGTGTGGCGGGGGCCCATGCTGCACAAGGCCCTCCGCACCTTCCTGCACGAGGTGGCCTGGGAGGACCTGGACGTCCTCCTCCTGGACCTTCCGCCGGGGACCGGGGACGTGGCCCTGACCGTGGCGCAAGAACTCCCGTACGCGGAGTGGCTCGTGGTCACCACCCCGCAGCCCGCGGCGGTGGAGGTGGCCCTGCGGGCCGGCCGGATGGCCGAGAAGGTGAACCTGAAGTTGGCGGGGGTCGTGGAGAACCTGTCGTGGTACCGACCAACGCCCGATGGGCCGGTTCTCTACCCCTTCGGGGAAGGGGGAGGGCAGGAGGCCGCCGCACGGTTGGGGGTTCCACTCCTCGCCCAGATCCCCCTCGACCCGGCGGTGCGGGAGTGCGCGGACCGAGGGGAGCCCGTGGTCTGGGCCGAGCCGGATCGGGAGGTCTCCCGGCGTTTTCGAGAGCTGGCCCGTGTGGTCGTCCCACGAGAAGCTGCGCAGAGGAGGTGAGGGGGATGTCGCGGCTTGGTGAAGCATTCCGGTCCCTCCCCCTGGTGGAAAGCCACCTGGCGGAGGCGGAGCAGGACGCTTTGCTGACCGCCATGCACGAGCAGCCGGCGGCGGTGTCGGGAGCGCGAGAAAAGGTGCTGGACGTCCGCCGCTTGGCCCCGCCGCAGCGGCACCCGTTGATCTTCGCAACCTTCCAGGCCCTGGGCCCCG
>Ga0209143_1001621_pt1 | contig 10293 bp, 10 predicted proteins | sample FaiFalFF_MnMetaG_3_FD_184739 | JGI IMG/M metagenome (GOLD analysis project Ga0209143, IMG submission 184739) | Freshwater microbial communities from Yellowstone National Park, Wyoming, USA - Fairy Falls B (FF_Mn_B) MetaG (SPAdes) (version 3) | ecosystem: Environmental > Aquatic > Freshwater >...
CTCTACGCCGTGGATCTGAGGACTAGGACAGTAAAGTGGAAGTTCGAGATGCCGAACAGGTATCAGGCAGCGTCTATCGTCGTGAGCGGGAACGTCGTCTATGCGGTAGACAGGGCGGGTATCCTGTACATGCTCGATGAAGAGACCGGAAGGTTGTTGAGGCGGATATCGCTGGGAGGGCTCGGAGCCTCAGGTGTGAGCATCGGCACGGACGCATCGGGCGAACCTGTCCTGATCGTTGCCTCTGGAGGGGGTGAGTTCGCGGGGACCTATACACCAGGTGTCGTGGCGGCCTTTAAGCTGATGGGCCCCGCTGTGACCTCAGGACCCTTCGGGTTCAGCATCTCAGAGCTTCTGCTGCTGGTGATCGGCGCAGGAGTTATAGTGCTGGGATTCGTCGTCCTCCTGAGGCTCGGGGACAGAAGGCTTGCGAGGAAACGTAAGGAGATGGCTAGCCGCAACGGCAGTTAATTTGGGCACCTTACCGCCTCCGCTGGACACGGGTCTTGTGGCAGTTGTACTTCCCGTCCTCAGCAGAGACCTCCACGCCCACATAACCGTGGCTACATGGGTTCCGATCATCTACTTGCTAATGATATCGGCCTTCATGCCCACCTTCGGGGCGCTGTCTGACAGGTTGGGGAGGAGGGAGTTCTTCGTGTTGGGGCTGCTCATATTCGCCTCCGGTGCGTTTCTTTCTGGTAGCTCGCAGAGCATCTACGAACTGCTGTTCGCGAGGGTGGTCCAAGGAGTGGGGGCGGCCTTCGTGCTGGCCAACAGCAGGGCATTGCTCTCCGATCTGTTCGGAGAGGGCAGGGGTCTAGCAATGGGTGTCCACATAGCTATCCTCTACTTTGCCCTCCTTCTGGGGCCTCTCCTAGGCGGTGTGATTCTGACCCTGACGAGTGTGATAGGCTGGCGTGACGTGTTCCTGGTGAACGTCCCGATATGTGTGGCATCGGCAGCCATGACTTTTGCACTCGTTCCGAGGAGTGACAGGCCCTATCCCTCAGCAGAGAAACTGGATTGGTCTAAATCGGTCCTCCTCTTCTTCGGGCTCCTCGCGCTCATAGGTGGCCTGAGCATGTGGGCGATGACCAAAGGAAATATTGAGTTGTTCCTAGAGGAGATCAGGTTCTTCGGGGTCTACATGCGCCCCTTTTTCTACGCCAGCATCCCTGCTTGGGTACCGGTCCTAGCAGGTGCCGCCCTCACGTCGCTAACGCTGTTCAGCGAGTGGAAAAAGGGGAGCAATCAGATCATCCCGCTGAGGCTGTTGAGAGTCAACACCAGGTTGAGGTCTGCGTGCATATCGATCCTGTTGCTATACACCGCCCATCACGCTACATGGGTGCTTCTGAGCTTTTACCTTACCGTGGTCAAAGGAATGGATCCTATCGAGACAGGGGTGACCATGGCCGTCCTTCCGCTCACGGTGCTCTTGGTCTCTCCTTTAAGCGGATTGATATCAGACAGATACGGACACGTTCAGGTCATGATACTCGGATTATTTGTGACCGGCACCTCGCTTTTCACAATGTCCTTCGCATCGTCGGACACCTCGATAACATACATAACGGTCTCACTGGCCCTCCTAGGAATAGGAATAGGAACATTTGCTGCACCCAACACAAACGCCGCGCTCGAATCCGTTTCACATGAGATAAGGGCGCAGGTCAACGGTCTCTTAGGATTCATGAGACACATCGGACAGATCCTTAGTTTGCTGTTCGCGTCGATTGTGATGGATCTGAGTATAGGATACGAGAAATTCCTTCTCGGGGGTGCGATAGATATCGCCTCGTTCGTTAGGGGAATGAACACGTTCTTCCTTATCGGCTCCTTACTGTCGTTAGCAGCTGCTGGGTTAGCCCTATACTATGAAGTTGCATTACACACGAAGTCTCTTGTATCTCGTCCTTAGAAAGAGCACTATCCACGACGTGAGGAGTAACCCTATGGCGATGAGCAAAAGAGGAGTTACATAGGACCATAGGTTGCTCGTGATTTTCACGGTGCCGATCTCCACCACGGCAGGAGCCGGTCTAGTAGGGATGACAGGGATACCGAGGGGGTCCTCGGCATACTCCTCGGACTCCAATGTCACTACGACTTTTATTGAGTCGGATGCAGAGATAGCATAATCAGGCAAGATAGACGTTGTGAACGGCCCCCATCTGTAGCCGGGATAGATATAATCCACCTTGTAAGCTTCTGCCTTATTAGTGACGGTGCGTCTAGCGAGAATCCGACCGTCAGGTGACATTAAAGTGAAGGTGAGGGAAATGTAACCGGAATAGTGCTTCAAGGGAGGGAGCCTTTCCAAGACCAGCATGAAGGTCAGGTTGATGGGCTCTCCCCGAGGGACTTCGTCCGGCATCTCGACGATAAGCAAATATTCACTCGTCCCTATGGCATCAACCAGTTGAATCCTAACCGTGGTGACGATCGAACCCGATCCTGTGTTGACGATGACCGAAATCAAAATAACAGCGGCTAGCCTAGTAAGTGAATGGCCCAAGGGCCTCAACCTCTTCCTTCATCTCTTTAGCAACTGTTCTGGGGTCTCGCCCAGCCCATGCGCTCCTGATGTGCCTCGCCAGAACGAACATCACCTGGTTCGCCTTGCTCATGGGAGGTATGTAGGCAACCTCGTCCGAGTCCAAAACCTCTTTTACCACCTTAACGGACTCGTATTCGCGCCTCCCAATGGTGTTCTTGACCAGACCTTCGTCGAAGGCCGACCTTCTGACGGGGATGGAAAGGGCCCTCCTGTCCAGCATCAACTCGATCCTTGTGCCGACCTCCGTAGCCCACTGGAGCCACAGCCAGGATGCCAGTTGGTTCCTAGAATTCCTATTAAGTCCCAGGCCGTCGCCGACGAATTGGTGGAAGCTTCCTGAGGGGCCAGCAGGGTTCCTTTGGTATCTCACCTTGCCGACCACCATTGACCTTTCAGGGTCGTCCATCATCCACGCGAAGTCCTGCCACAACAATGCAGTAGCAATCCTACCCCGTCTCATGGCGTTCGCCACCGCATCCCAGTCGTATGATATTGAGGCAGGATCGGCGTAGGCCCTCATCCTCGAATACGTCTCAAGGGCCTCGACTACCTCGGCGCTATCCATGACAGGTACTATCTTCCTCTCGCTGACCTCAAAGAGCCTTCCACCGTAGCTGAACACTAGGTTGTTGAACTCGGTCACGGCACCCACGTCGCTTCCCAGCTGCATGGCTGTTGCGAAGATCCCGCCTGTTGGATCGTGCAGGTCCTTGAGGTCCTCAATGTGTTCTTCCCATGTCTTCCCAGGCGGCCTCCCCAGCTTCTCGTAAAGGTCCGCCCTGTAGAAGCGTATCATGGTAGGGGCGCTAAAGGGAAGGAGTATGGGGATTCTTTCCTCCTTAGGTCCTACTGGTGGGTAGTAGCATGTCAGCTCCAAAGAAGGTTTGAGGAAATCGTCAAGCCTAAATTTGTCAAACGTATAATCTTTGTACCTCTCGAGTAATTTTCCGATATCGGCTAAATAGGGCCGGTATAAAGTCTGATCGAAAGACTCGACGGCGATGAGATCGTGAATTGCTGTTCCGACGCTCAGTGCGGAAAGCGTTTTAGTTACGTGAACGGGATATGGTGACAGGTCCATCTTCGCGTCGATGCCTGAGACGAAATAGAAGTCCCTCTCTATCCGCTGAACAGCTAAACCTGTACTCTCGGCCATCAATGCGACGTAAATCTTAGAATTTGAAACGGGACTAGACGTCTCCAATAACCACTCCAAAAAAGCCAGGTAACGTGGATTTAGGTCATTCCTGCCCAGAGACGACAACAGGTCCTTCACGGACCTTCCCTTCGCACCACCTCCATTCCCACTGCTGTTTGTAAGGACGTAGAGTCCTAAAGCTGCGGCCGCGGCTGAGGAAAACGCAATGGTCAGAAACCGCCTCCTATTGATCTTAATCGTCATCTGTTGGCCCTCCCTGCACCATCCACTATTGTTAAGACGCCGAGTAATGCGGACAGCAGGCCTATGAAGACAAGGAGTCCGATAGGGATTACAGCCCAGCTCACTATTGCAGTTATAACTGCCTGTCCGAATCCGAGCATAGCAGCGGTCCCACCGATATATCCAACGGCATATCCCATGAGTGCTCCTATGCCGTAAGCTGCTACGTTATGGGTCACTAAATGGGCTAAAACAAGACGCTTCCTAACCTGCTGTAATCCGAGTACTGAATTGGCTAAGTAATAGATGACAGACCAGCAGAGCGCACCTATTGTCCCGAATCCCACGAAGACTGCATAGGCTATGAACATCCATGTCCCCGGCCAAACTGTTAGCTTCAGCGGCAGAGCCAGCGGTGCTACGAGAACCGGTGAAGCGACCAAAACGGAAGCTGCAATGTTAAACAGAGTGTTGATCAGAAAATACCTAGAGGCTATTATCGGGTCAATAACCATAGGTTCCCGCTCATTCATTTCCTCTTGCGAGCAATTGATATTATCAGGTTCACTATGCCTAAAAGGGTTCCCAGTACGGCCGCACCTACCGATAACCCCGTGGGGATAACCACCCAGCCTATGAGTGCCGTGACAACCACAGCAGAGCCCCCTTCTGCGACAAACCTTCCACCCTCCATTCCGACGTAGCCGGTAAGAGCTACAGTTCCCAGGGTCCCAGCTTCGTAAAGCAACATGGAAAGCAATGTAATGACCGGGTTGACATTATCCACGTTAAAGATCTGTTTCAAAAGATAGTAGCTGAGCGACCATAACAGCGCTCCGGCGACTCCAGCTATCAGCAGTACGAAGTATGACACCCATCCCCAGGCACCAGGCCACACGTCTACATTATGCGTCAATATGGATCCAGGACCAGCCGCGAGCCTAAGCTCAGGAATTAGTATGAGAGAAGTAACAACTGCGGCTATCAATCCGTTAACAATGCCTAAGACGAAGTAAAGTCTCGCGACCCTTACAACGTCCATGTAGCTCACCATTAGCGTCTAAATCGCTTAACGGCCATTATTGCTGTTATCGTAGCGAAGGCTGCAAGTCCGTATGCGAAATAGCTGCTGGTCTCCCACACAAGATCTTTGAAGTCCTTTGTGGGTTCAAGTGCTATTGGCTTTCCTGCCTTAATGTCTGCCCATTGCGGGAACGTGGTAGCACCACCCGTCTTCTCGTAATTGAAGGTCAGATAATCCCATGTTTCTTCGACTATCTTAAGTTGTCCGTCCATCAACCTGACCTTAAGCGTGATCTTCACTTTGCCGTCGAAGTTGCCCAGTATGTCTGAGTTACCGCTGATCGCTTGAGTACTCTCTACGACAGCAACATCGCCCTCATACCTGGTGGCAAAGCTTTCCTCCTTCAGCGTTATGGATTTCGCAGTCCCTAAAGCAGCTATGTACAGGATCCGAATGTTCCCCTGTCCTCTGTAAGTACCCTTCAGTCCGCCGGCCTGTCCAGTCCAATAGGCGACCGCGTCTTGCGTGTACTTCTCAATAATCGATATAACGTCCCGTTTCCGAATATCATTGAGATAGTTGTTGAAGAAGGTCCTGAGCTGGTCCTCAGTAGGTAATTTTGTTGTGGGTGTGGTCTGAGTTGTGGTCTGTGGGGGCGTCGTTTGAAGCGTTGTCGTGGTGGTCTCGATTGTCACCTCGGTCTGCGTTCGCGTCTCAGTTCCCGGCGAAGTGGCTTCGGTAGTAGTCTGAAAAGTTGGTGTGCGCTGGACGGTCGTCACTGGTCCAGTGGATGGCATTTGTGCAACTATGAAAAATCCAGCAACGGCAACGACGATAACCGTCACGATGATTCCTAACAAAACGCTCCTCGAGATTCCGGCTATGCGTTCAAATCTCATTTCGTTGGTTGAAGCACGGTGGTCCTATTTAAATATTCACAAATAACGCCCGACTCATCCTTAACTCTTAATCTCCTTTGGGTTTGTTGTCGTAAATGGTGGTGTCATAAACGAGTTTAAATATTGTAGATCCATACTATCGGTCTATCGGTGACGGTGCTATGCGTATCGCCCTAAAAGTACAGGGTCTCAGGAAGACCTTCAGGGTCAAATCGGGAAGGCTTGTCCAAACGATTGAAGCTGTAAGAGGAGTGAGTTTCGAGGTCAACAATGGCGAAGTCTTCACGCTGCTAGGGCCCAGCGGATGCGGAAAGACGACTACGCTCAGGTGCATCGCAGGTCTCGAGGATCCTGACGACGGCGAGATCGAGATTGATGGACTTACGGTCTTCTCGAGGTCCCGATCCGTTTCGGTCCCGCCGGAAAAGAGAGGGGTAGGAATGGTCTTCCAGAACTATTCAATCTGGCCCCACATGAACGTCTTCGAGAACGTCGCTTACCCTCTTCGAGCTAAAAGGATGCCGAGAGATGAAGTTGTGAGGAGGGTCAGGTGGGCCCTGTCCCTCGTCAAGCTAGAGGGGATGGAAAACCGACCAGCTACCAAACTGAGCGGAGGGCAGCAACAGAGGGTCGCACTCGCAAGGGCCCTCGTCTCTGAGCCCAAGGCCCTCTTGCTCGACGAACCTTTGAGCAATCTGGACGCAAGGGTGAGGGAAAGATTGAGGGACGAACTCAGGTCCCTCTTGAGGTCCTTGGACGTCGCGACCGTTTACGTGACCCACGATCAGTTAGAGGCCTTTGTAATATCCGACCGTATAGGGTTGATGAATGAGGGAGAGTTACTTGAGACGGGCGATCCCATCCAGCTCTACTTCAAACCCAAAACAAAGTTCGGGGCCGAATTCTTAGGTTCAGCAAACGTAATAGAAGGAGAAGCGCGCCCCGATGGTACGATAGAGACCCAAATCGGCAAAATCGTCGTTGAACCTTCTGATCCTGATATCGTCGACGGCAAGGTCTATGTGGTCTTCAGAGCGGAGTCCGTCCGTCTGGATCCCACAGGCGAGTGTGCGAACACACCCAACTCGTTCAAGGGAATTGTCCTCGAGAGGAAGTTCTTGGGCGATAAATGGGAACTGAGCGTCGATGTGAACGGTGTATCGATACGAGTCTCAGTTCCGTCGCGGCTTGATGTTAGGACAGGATCGAGGGTCTGCGTCCAGATAGACTCGGCAAAGTGTTCGCTTGTGAGGCGATAAGCATCCGCGCAGAGCACCTCTTCCCGCTACTGCTATCTCCAAACTTTTTATTACTAGGCCTCTCCTTTTAACTCCAAATAAGAAATCCTTATCTATAAGCCAATCGTTCTCACGACGCCATGAGAAGGGAAAGAACTCCGAACCTCTTCGGTCTCAGCTTGACGGCCGCGCTGCTGCTTGCGGTTTTGATGTTAGCGTCTACGACTGTCCTAGCTCAGCAGCAGGCCTTGGACTGGGCCATGTACAACGGTGTGCCGGGGAACTGGAACTGGTCTCCTCAGAAGCAGCTGAACAAGGAGAACGTGAAGTTCCTCGAGATCAAATGGGTCTTTGCCATACCTGCAGGGCCGCCGAGTGGATTATTCACTCAGCAAGGAAGTATGCACACACCAATAGTATACAAAGGTGTCGTGTATTTTGTCACAAACTGGAATAGAGTTTATGCACTCGATGCTAGGAATGGCAAAGTATTATGGATGAAAGACTTAGTACCGCCTAAAGATTGGGACGTCAAATATCGAGAAAAGTATTTTGATGTCACGACATTGGGCGGTCACTATCACCAGATTCACATCTACGAAATCGATGGAAAACCGTACTTGGTTATAGTCCCGCAATGGTGGCATCTTATAATTCTCGAACCATTTACAGGTGATGTTCTGCTAGATTATCCGCTACTCAATCCTGACTTTGTCGAGAAATATGTTCAAGGTAATAGAGGCCTGTATGACCTTTCAACGCCAAGCTATGTCATCGATACAAAGAGAAAAATATTTATAATAGGTGCAGGTGTTTCCGAAGCTGAGTCGGCAGGAAGAGGGTTCTTCGTAGGGATCGATCTCCGACCATGGTTTGAAAAGAAAGATAGTCCGACATTAAAATGGCTCACTTATATAATGCCACCACAAGACGGAAGTGATCCAGAATGGGCCATAAAAAGCGTCAACTCTTTAAAATATGCATGGACATTTGACGGAAAACAACAAATTGATATGAAAGCTTGGCCTGACGATCTTAAGAGAAGAATACTATACGATGACTGGGGATTTGCGAGGTTTGTCCAGAAGTATCCGAACGAGAAGGTGAGCTATGCCGGTCTTGGTGCAGGTTGGGGAGGCGCATATGCAGTAGACGAGGATAGAGGATTGGTGTACGTTACAACTGCTCAGCCGTCACCCGACTGGAACGCGACCTTCAGACCGGGACCTAACCTTTGGAGTGATTCCATTCTGGCATTAAATGTTGAAACAGGGGAAATGGTATGGGCGTTTCAGACGATGGCCCACGACATATGGGATTATGATTGCGCGTGGAGCGTCCAGTTTGTTAAGAATGCAATGGTTGGAGGACAGAAAAGGGATGTCGTGATAAAAGGATGTAAACATGGAACCGTCTTTGCTTTAGACCCGGATACTGGAAAGGCACTATGGATTTTCACAGCATGGGATCCAGCTAGAAACGGAGGTAATCCGAGATTCGGAATCAAATTTAGCAAATATGTGAAATTCTTGGATCCAACTAATGAGAGGGATATGACATGGAACTGGCAAGGTGAATGGACAACAGGAGACGAGTATTTGTATTTGAAGAATCATGGCAGGTTCCTGCAGAACCCACCGGCAGTAGGATCACTTGAGATGGACATAGCATATGATCCTGAAAGAAATCGCCTCTATGTAGGAGTATACAATTTGCCATTTGTCCACTCAGTGGTAAACGTCGGTCCAAACTCAGGTCTTCCTTGGTTAACAAACACCGGAAGAGGTGTGCGTGAAGTGAGAAACGATTTAGCTAATGCCACGGTATATGCTATAGATGTAAATACTGGACGTGTGGTATGGGAGGTGTTCTTTGACAAAATATTCCTACGCGGAGGTATATCTACATCAAATGGATTGGTATTTGTTGCACGACCCGATGGCATAATATCGGTTCTGGATGCTGATGACGGAAAGATATTGAAAGAGTTAATTGTGGGCACACCTTTCTCGACAGCACCCTCTATCGCAGCCGATGCAGATGGGCGGGTCAAACTGTTCTTAACTCCTCATGCGACTGGTGTAGGTTGGGGCATAACGGCAGTACCAGGCTTCGTCCTAGCACTGGGCCTACCAGAAGTAATAGCAGAAAGGACTGTAGTCCAAGAGAGGACGGTCGTCCAGACCCAAGTCCAGACTCAAGTCCAGACCGTTGTCCAGACCGCAGTCGCCACTCAGGTAGTAACGCAGGTGCAGACTCAGGTCAGAGAGGTCGAGGTGATTCCGGCTTGGGTTTACGCCGTTGCAGGGATAGCTGTTGTTGCAGTGATAGCTGCAGCGACGATAGCTGTGAGGGGAAGGAGGAGGTAAGCAAGCTGTAGCATTTTATTTTTATGATCTTTTCTTTTACTTTGCTCCCGCTTTCCCGAATCAATAGATCCGTTCTGATTTTGGTCCTATTTGCCTTCATGTTCTCCTTGATCGCAGGATTAATGATTTATCTGCTCACCCAATACAGCGAGAGGAAGACCCAAGAAGAACAGTTGACGGTCACGATTGTAGCTTCGGATTATGCGTTCTCACCGAATTCTGTCACGATAGAACGTGGGAAGAGCATAAAGTTTATCGTGATAAATAAAGGCTTGTACCCGCACAACCTAGTTCTTAAGTATGACAAAAAGTTAGCAGAACTGATACGGTTGTTAGAGCCCAATAATCAGACGGAGATCATATACCTCTTCTCGGAAGGAGGGATCTACGAATTTCTGTGCACAATTGCTTATCCAGCACCGGTGCCACACTACGAACTTGGCATGAAAGGAAAGATTGTCGTCCGATAATGGGTGCTGACAAGTTAGTATTACCTCCCCTCCTCCTATCCTTACGAGGTTATGCACAATTGCTACCGCCGTTGCTATCTCCTCTACGCTCTTCAGAGTCTTCGAGTTCACGTTGTTGTAGAACCTCTTAGTCCTGTTCTTTAATTCCCTGAACCACCTCTCTATCCTGTTCCTTTCACCGAAGGTCTCATGGAAGTAAGTTATCTCCAATCTCTCCAATGCCCATCTGTACCAATGCCCTCTATCTACTATTATGACTGGCTTACCTTCACAAGAATCCAATACCTTAGGAACTCAATTGCGCCTGGAATCCCTAACCCTTCTGGATGGCCTGAAGAGGGAAGAGAAC
>Ga0209143_1001627_pt1 | contig 10264 bp, 9 predicted proteins | sample FaiFalFF_MnMetaG_3_FD_184739 | JGI IMG/M metagenome (GOLD analysis project Ga0209143, IMG submission 184739) | Freshwater microbial communities from Yellowstone National Park, Wyoming, USA - Fairy Falls B (FF_Mn_B) MetaG (SPAdes) (version 3) | ecosystem: Environmental > Aquatic > Freshwater >...
GACCGTGGCTCGTTCGCGCGGAGCCTCCCGCCGCGTCCGCGCGCTACTCCCGGGTGTGCCGGGCTCGCCGACCCGCGTGCGTCGCGGTTGTTCGTCACGCTCTGGGGATGCCCGCTCGCTCGGCTCAGCTTCTCTGTGCTCCGCTGCTGCGAAATCGTCGGGCGAGCGCGCTTCTCGAGCCTGCTCGTCTCGTTCCTGTTCGTTCATGCGTCTCTCCCGGTCAGTTGGGTTGGACGATCGACCCTTGCGGTCGCAGTCGTTGGCGCGCCGCAACGAAGCCGTCGCGTGCTCCCCGCAGAATGGCCTGCCCGCGATGGCGGTCAACCCGCCCGCGACGGCGTAGACCAGCCCCCGGCGGACGGCACGGCGGACGCGTGGCGAGAGGAGCAGCGCGGTCGCAGCGACCGCGATCGCGGTCTCCGGTCGGGCATAGTCGTCCAGCTCGAGTTCCGGCATCGTATCCCCCCCTTCTGACGACACTACTATTGTCGGTCTGTCGCGCAGCCCCGATGTCATCGTGATCGTGCGAAAGCGTATCGACGTACCCGAGTTCTATACCACCAGGGACCGTTCACAATATTGCAAAAGTGTGAACGTTTCCGCGTATCGAGCGCTGTTCGGCGCCTTTCTGGGCGTGCGTGGACGAGTATACCAGCCCTTGTGGCGACGTGTGCACGAGGGAGCGTGCGCCGCAGGCAGTGGGCACGCTCGGCCGAGCGAGCTGGTCGCTCCGTTCGCCGGCAACTCGCGTTGTCAGCCTGGCCGGTCGGTCGCCGATGAAACTGCTGGGGTGCTCGCTGGCGAGGGAGCGCTACGAGCGGCGCTCGCCAGGTTCGCTGGCTGCGAGTGCGCGCGCGAGGTCGCCGGTGTCACCGGCGAGCTGGGCGATCGCGGCCTCGTCGTAGCCAGCGGCGCGGAGGGGGATGACGACGTCTTGCCGGAGATCGGGCACGCTGGCCGCCAGCACGGTCGCCTGCCCAGCCACCGCGAGCGATGCGACGCTCGCGGGTACCAGCGCAGTCTCGCCGCGCGCCAGGTGGAGTTCGTCTCCGTCGGTCTGGATCGCCAGCGTGCCCTCCAGGCAGGTGAGGATCGAGGGGGTCTGGCCCGGCTGGCGCGTGAGCGCACGCTGACCTGCGATCGTCCAGCGCTCCAGGAGGAAATATCGGCAGGCAGCCAAGACGGTACGCCAGTCGTCGAGCGGAAGGGGTTGCGTCCGCTGAGCACGGCGCTCCGGGCGGAGGACAGCGAGCCCTTCCTCGATATGCAGGGGACGACCTCGACCTTGCGTATCGACGCGTCCCCAATCGTAAAAGCGATAGGTGATGTCTGACTGCTCTTGAATCTCGTACAGCAGGATCCCGGGGCCGATGGCGTGCAGGGTTCCGGCGGGGACGACGACCGTGTCCCCAGGCTGGACTGGCAAGTGCGCAAGGACCCGAGGCAGCTCGCCGGTTGCGATGTGGAGACGGAGAGCCGGGGGATCGAGTAGCTCGGCCAGTCCGACGATCAGTTCGGCTCCGGGTTCGGCTGCCAGGATGTGCCATGCTTCCGTCTTGCCGCGCTGCCCGAGCGCTGCGGCCTGCTCGTCATCAGGGTGAACTTGGACGGACAGCACATCGTCAGCATCGATCAGCTTGATTAGGAGGGGAAAGTCGCCGAACGGCTGACTGGCTGCCATGCCGCGCTGGCCCAAGAGATCTGCCCCGAATTGCGCGACGAGTTCGCGGAGCGTCAGTCCCGCCAGCGGTCCGCTGGCGACACGGGCTTCGTTCGCGGTCTCCCACGATTCGCCGATGCGCGCGCCATGCGGCAGCGATTTGCCGAGATAGCGCGCCAGACGCTGGTCGCCCCAGGGGCGCTCGACCAGGACCGGTTCGAGGAGCATGGGCCGGGCGAGGAGCGCCGCGTTCATGGTGCCGGCTCGCTCTCCTTCCGCTGCCAGCGGTCGTAGAGGATGCCGAGTGTCAGGCCATACGCCAGGTGCCGCCAGACTTCTTGGAGGAACGGGACCGGCCGGTTGAAGGGCTCCAGGCGGCCAGCACGGATTTCCGGATGGACGCGATCGAGCAGCGCGACGATCGGCCAGAGTGCCAGATTCTCGGCGAGCGCGAAGAGCGATCCGGCGAGCCAACCAGAGAACGGAAACACACGCCGCAGGCGCCCGTAGAGGACACCGAGCGCTGCACCGTTGGCCAGGTGCATGAGCGTCCCGAGCAACGGCCAAAAGCGAGCTCCTCCCGGAAGCAGCCCGGCCAGGAGCCGGAGATCGTTGGTCCGTCGGCGCAGGACCGCGAGATCGACGGCCATAGCGAAAAGGAAAGCGACGGCACCGGCCAAACCAGCCAATGTGGCGTGACCGAGACCCCTCATGACGTGGCTCCCTCCACGTGCCCGGTGGTGGTGGCAAGTTCAGCCCGGCGCGCGGCGATCAGCGGGCGAAGCAACCAAACCAGGAGCGGTGGAGTCAGGAGGGTGGTGAGCATCGACATGACGACGGCGAAGAGGGGACGCTCGACTACGCCGAGCGACAGGCCGATCGAGGCGACGATGAGTCCGACCTCGCCGCGTGGCACCATGCCGAAGCCGACTACCGCCATCGAGCGCAAGGGAAAACCGATCGTCCCCAGCGCGGCTCCGAGCGCTTTGGTGAGCACGGCGACTCCGGTGACCGCGAGGGCGAGCCCGAGCGTCTCGCCTTGGAGGAAGAGCCGCGGATCGACGCGCGCACCCGTGACGACGAAGAAGAAGGGAACCAGGAATGTATAGATCGGGAGCGCTTGCTCGTGCAAGTGGTAGCGCTCGGCGACCTCGGCCAGCGCCATACCGGCCAGGAAGGCACCGACGATCGGGGCGAGACCGATCGTCGCGGCGATCGCCGCCAGGGCCAACATCAGCGCGAGTGCGACCACCAGCGGGGCATGCTCGAGCTGGAGCCGGTCGACCAGCGGGGGGAAGAGGCGCCGGACCACCAGCGCACCTAGCCCACCGACGAGCGCGGTGAAACCGAGTGCGAGGACCGAAACCCAGAGCACGCGCCCGAGTTCCAGTTCGCCCGAGACCGCGATCCCCGAGACGACGGTGAGCATGAGGAGTCCGAAGATATCGTCGAAGACAGCAGCACCGAGGATGATGCGGGCCTCGCGCGAGTCGAGGGCGCCGACATCGCGCAGCACGCGCGCGGTGATGCCGACACTGGTGGCGACCAGCACTGTGCCGATGAAGATCGACTCGATCGACGGGTAGCCCAACGCCAGCATGAGCACGGTTCCGCCGGCGAAGGGTCCGAGTACCCCGAGCACAGCGACCGCGAGCGACCGGACGCCGACACGGAGGAGATCGCTCAGGCGCGTTTCCAACCCGACGAAGAACAGGAGTACGACGACGCCCAGTTCGGCGATCGACTCCAGGGCGAGTGCGAGACCCTCGCGTGCAGCCTCGCGATCCTCGTGAAACAACTCCAGGATTTCGTGACCCGGGACACCGATCAGGCCGAGCGCGAAGGGGCCGATCAGGATCCCGGCGAGCAGTTCGCCGATCACCGCAGGCTGGCGCATGCGGAGGAAGAGTTCCCCTGCGAGCTTCGCGGCAAGAAAGATGATCAGGAGTTCGCTCAAGACCTCGACGATCGCGGTCATCGACGTCGCTCCCCGAACACGGTGATCGAATCCCTTTCACGCGCTCATTTTTCGCCAGCTCGCCACGAGTCGAGTAGGCGTGCGTCAGATGTGGATGGCCAGGTTGTCGACCGCCAGCGCGGCCTCGCCGATCACCTCGGAGACGGTCGGGTGCGGGTGAACGGAGAGCCCGATCTCCCAGGGCGTGGCTTCGAGCAGCTTGGCCAAGGCGGCCTCGGCGATCAGCTCGGTGGCGTGATTGCCGATGATATGGACGCCGAGGATATCGTTCGTTTCGGCATCGGCGATGATCTTGACGAAGCCGTCGGTCTCCCCCTCGATGAGTGATTTTCCGTTGGCTCGGAAGGGGAACTTGCCGACTTTGATCGCGCGACCCTGCTCCTTGGCTTCCCGCTCGGTCAGGCCGAGGCTCGCGATCTCCGGATGGCAGTAGGTCACGACGGGGACACGGTGATAATCGAGGGGGAGCGGTTTCTCGCCGGCGATATGCTCGACGGCGATGATCCCCTGGTGCATCGCGGTGTGCGCCAGTTGCTGGATACCGAGCACATCGCCGATGGCGTAAATACCCTCGACGTTCGTGCGGAAATACTCGTCGGTGACGATGAAGCCGTCCCTGGTGTGGACCCCCAGCTCCTCGAGCCCGATCTCCTCGATGTTCCCTTCGCGGCCGAGCGCGACGAAGAGCGCATCGGCCTCGATGACCTCTTCTTGCGTACCACTCTTGCGGACGCGCATCCGGATACCGCCCTCGGTGATATCGAAGTCGTCGGCGGTCGGGCGGTAGTCCGGAACGATGCGGATCCCCTTGCGCTGGAAGGTTCGGACGAGCTGTTGTTGGACTTCCTCGTCCTCGTTGGGGACGATACGTCCCACCAGCGTGACCTCAGCCCCGAAGGCGTGCCAGACCGTCGCATGCTCGACACCCGTTGCGCCGCCCCCGCGGATGATGACGCGCTTGGGGTACCAGTCGATCTGTGCCGTGGTGTGGTCGCTGTTGAGCACGCGGACGCCGTCGAATGGGATGCCGGGGATCGCTCGTGGCCGGGAACCAGTGTCGATCACGATCGCACGCCCACGCAGCTCCTGGGGCTGGCCCTCGGCACCGTTGACCAGGACAGTGCGATTCCGGGTCAGCCGGCCGACTCCCTGGATGAGCGTGATGCCGTGCTTGCGGAAGAGGAAGTGGATCCCCTTGTGGAGCTGCTCGACCACCTGCTGGGCGCGCCGGAAGGCGGTCGGATAATCGCCCGCGACCTCACCGACGATGACGCCGAACTCCTTGGCCCGACGCGCTTGCTCGAGGAGTTCCGCGCTCTTGAGGAGCGCCTTGCTCGGAATGCAGCCCCGGTGCAAGCACGTCCCGCCGACCTTGTCCTTCTCGACGACAGCGACCTTCAGGCCGAGTTGGGCAGCGCGAATCGCTGCGACGTAGCCGCCGGTCCCTCCACCGAGGAATACGACGTCGAACTCCTGGCGCTGTTCGACGGTCATCCCGTCCTCCTTCGGTTCGCGACGGATGAAGACCCTCCTCCGGCAAACCGGAGGCTGTCTGTGGGCAGTATAGCAGGGAAGTCCGGCCGTACCGCGATGTCAGCAGCCCGGTGTCGCTGAAGCGAGGAGCGAATCCCGAAGCCAGAGCGCTCGCGCGACGAACCCGCCCGTGCACGGAGACGGCGCACTCGCTCGCCCGTCTCCGACGAACCGAACGGGCGACCGAGCCGACCTGTGCTACACTTGCCGAGGGCAAGAGATTGACAGAACATGTAGTGAGGCACGATGCAGGAAAATTCAGGAAAAGCACTCGCGAGTTGGCGCGAAATCGACCTCGCCATCTGGCAGCGGATGGCCGAACGCGCCCGTAAGGAAGGGGTGCGCGCCTACCGGCTGAACGGCGACCCGCGTCACTGGGCCGTGACGAGTGCGAGCCGGTGCGGTGTGGCCTACGAGGTGACGATCCTCGACGACGAGCTCCTCTGCTCTTGTCCGGGTAGCGCCTACTACCGGTACTGCAAGCACCGCGCGCTGGTCCTCGCCGAGCTCGGTCTCCTCGATCCGGAGTTCGGAGTCGAGGCGGCCTGAGTGGGCACTGGCTCGCCGGATGAGGGTTGTTCCTCCCCAGCGAGGCGGCGCTGGGCAGCGGCGAGTTCGCCAGTCAGGGCGGGCTGCAGCCAGCGGAACGCTGTCTGCGGCGCGACTCCCGAGCCGTACAAGAGCAGCAGGTACATGATGCCGAAGATCGGCAGGTGGCCGAGCAGCTCCACCGGCGGCAACAGCGGTACCGTGAGATTGAACGGAACCCACATCGCGAGGATCACGACGCGGGTGAGGACACCGGTGATGAGCAGGATCCCGATAGTCGCCTCGACGACACCCGCAAGGTCACCGAAGAAGCGATCGGAGACCCAGGTCCAGCCGAAGAGACTGTGGAGGACGTTGAAGTGCGGGTACTGCCGGAGGAACGCGCTGCTCAGTTCGGGGTTGAGGAGCTTTTCGGAGAAGGCGACGATGATCAGCGCGAGACCGGTGAGTAGCCGGAGCGCTGTGACCGCGTGCCGCTCGTAGCGCGTGAAGCGGACGAGATACTTGGCGACGCCGAGCGGCGGAACCGTCTGGCCGAGCACGAGCAGGACGAGCGCGATGCCGAGATAGTGCAGCTGCTCGAGCACAGCGACCGGCGGGAAGACAGCGAAGGCCGCCAGGTAGACGAGCAGGAGGAGGGCTGCGCCAGCCCGGTCGAAAAGGGCAGTAATGAAGGTGAAGGCGACGATGACGGTCGCGACCAGTAGAGCCCATCCGAGGAGCGAGTTCGGGAGTTCGAGCGACGGTACGAAAAGTTCTCGCTGATACGCGAACCAGACGAGACTGATACCGGCGTGGAGGGCGAGGACGCGGGTCGCGCAGGGTTCCATGCTGGCGAGGAGCGGCGGATTCGGCCAGTGCGGCGTGCCCAGGGCCCGCTGGAGAAGCCGGAGTCCCGCCCAGAGGAACGCACTGAGGCCGATGACCGCCAGCGTCGGCCAGCGCCAGAAGAGCTCCCACTGCGGCGAGCGAAGCTGGAGACTTTCCGGCACGAACCAGCGGACATGCGCCGATGCCGGCGCCGGACCGAGGGCGACCAGAGCGCAACCGAGCAGAAGCAGCCACCGGGTGTGAGGAGCCTGTCGACGTGGCCAGTGCAGGCGATCCATCGCCACATCCGGGTCGTCCGACCGTGCGTGGAGTGTAACATGTGACCTGGTAGAGGGAACGACCACTGTGCCACCGGCTCGACACGCCCGGAGCGCTCGGCCGTTCAGGAGGGAGCGGGGGCACCACCGGTGCCACCCGTTGGGTCTCGTTGGGCGAGCGCCTGCCGCAGTCGCACGAGCGCACGGTGCGCGCGGCGCTGGGCGGCGGTGGGGGAGATACCGAGGAGGTCGGCGATCTCGTCGAACCCGAGCTCGGCCTCCCAGCGGAGGTAGAGGATCTCCCGGTCACGGTCGCGGAGCTTCGCCAGCGCCTGCTCGACGAGCAGGCGGTCGGACGACCAATCCTCCGCGGCTCGGGGGCAGGCCTCGCGAAGTACACGACCGAACGCCCGATGCTCCAGCTGTTGGGCGCGCAACCAGTCGAACCAGCAGCGCTGGGCGATCCGCGTGAGCCAGGTGGTCAGCGCTGCGCGGTCGCGCAGCTGGGCGCGAGCTGCCCAGGCGCGCGCGAACGTTTCCTGGATCAGGTCGTCATGGAGGGAAGGCGGCACACCGAGGCGGCGCAAGTAGGCTCGCAGGCGCTCCACATGCTCGCCGTAGAGATCAGCGAAGAGGGTGTCGTCGGGAGCGCTTCGGGACGGGGATGGCTCTGGCTGAGCGGGCTCGGCGGGATCAGGGGGTTCCTGCGGTGGCCGTCTCCGGCGGCCGGCGTGGAGCAGCGGTGGCGGTATCCGGTGGAGGAAGAGGTGCGGTGGTGCCGGCCGGTCGTCGAGGAGCAGGTAGCCGAGCGACGGGAGGACGAGGAGCAGGACGAGACTGAGCCGGGCTGGAGTCACGCTGGACCGCATCGCTCGGTTTCCTTCTCTCCGGTCAGGGGGGCGTACGCGCAGTGTACAGCAGGAGGCCTGCACAGACGAAGGCCAGAGCCACCGGTCCCGCTCGTGCCAGCCGCTGCAGGTTCAGGACACCGAGCGCACCCACCGGGCAAGGAGGCCGCCACAGAGCATACGCCGCTCCGGCAGTGACGAGACCACGCGCGAGGCCGAACGCGAGGAAGAGGGCTGCACCCTGTACGAGGTCGCGTGACAGGAGCGTAGCCAGACCCAGGCTGACGAGCTGGAGCGTCGGCCAGCGGGTGGTGAAAGCGGTGCCGAGCTCGAATCCCCAGGCTGCGCTCGCGAAGAGGGGACCGCACAGGAACCGTGCGGGCGGGACCTGGCGCCAGACCGGGCTCCGCCAGCCGGTCACCATCTCGGCCATCGCGAGGGCGGTGACCACTGCGGCGAGTAGGACTGCCGGGCGCTGCGTGGTGACCACAGCTGGCAGGAGCAGCGTGCCGAGCAGTGCGAGCGCCCCGCCGGTCAGCGCACCGCCGGCGCTGCTGGCCAGCACGTGGAGGAAGGCGGTCGCCACGGCCTGCCGGCGTGGTCGCTCTGCCATGGTCGGGCCGAGCACGTCGACCATCGAGTACCCTCAAGGCGACCAGAGTGCGGAACACCCGCTGGCCAAGGCGAGCGGGAGCAGCAGGAGCATCATCGCTTCCCCTCCGTGTTGACCGTGGGTTGCAGGAGCATGCTGACGATCTCCGGGACTTCCTCGACGCTCCGGAGGACCCCGCGTCCCCGCAGGTGACCACGCTCGTCGACGACCGCGAGGCTCGGGAAGCTCGAGAGACCGAGTGCAGCCAGCGCTGCCTCGCCGACGAGTCGAGGCACGCGCGCTGCACCAACCGGTGCATCGCTTTCCGGGACGGCGAGCACCATGAGCGTGCCGCGCTCGGCGAGTGAGGCTGCGAGCGTTTCCAGTCGTTCCCAAAAAGTCGCGCACGGTGGGCAGCGCTGGCTGAGAGCGAGGACGACCGCTGGTGCCGCCGGGGGTACGCCGAGGATCAGCTGATCGGACGCGGGGTCAGCGAGCGCGAGCGGCGGGACCGGCTGGCCGAGACGCGCCCGCTCGCGTTCGGCCTCGACCGTGCTGGCGACGACCTGGTGAAGCGCCTGGAGGCGCTGGGCCAGCCGGGCGAGGACCACTGCCAGCCCGAGGAGAGCGAGCCAAGCGCCGAGCAGGCTGGTCGTGGCGGCCCACTCAGGCAGCATGCCATGGCTCCGTCCCTGGCGAGAGCCGGCGCAAACTGGCCGCCGCGGCCACGAGGCGCGACACCGCGAGCACTGCCAGCAGCAGGCCGGCGGCGATGGCGAGATCGGGCAGGGACGGCGCGGCCGTCGCTGGCCAGCCGACTGCGACGAGCGCGAGCAGGACCAGGTTGCGGAGCACGGTGGCGCGGCCGAGCTTACTGGGCACCAGGTTGCCGAAGCAGGAACAGTCCGCACCCGGCGCACGCCGGGCTCCGACGACGGCGAACGCGGTGAAGGCGAGGAGAGCGGTCGCGGCGAGCGCGAGCCCAGCGCGCTGGGTGCCTGGTAGGAGCAAGAGGACTCCGGTGAGGAGTTCCAGCGCGACAGTTCCGAGCGCAGCCGGGCGTGCCCAACGGCGGAACCGCGGCAAAACGGTCGCGACCAGGTGCGCGAGACGCCCGAGGGAGACGATCTTGCCCAGCGCGGCGACGAGGAAGGTACCGGCGAGCAGGGCGGTCGCGGTGCCGGCCAGCGAGCTGAGCAAGGGGGCGAGGAGGCCGCTCGCGGCAGCCGGCGCGGTGTTGCGGGGAAGCGTGGCCGGCCAGCTGTAGAAGTCGATCCACGGAGGCTGCAGGTAGAGCTGGCAGGCCAGCGGCGAGAGCGTACCGTCGGCGAGCTGGAAGCGCCACAGGCAACTCTCGGCTATATCAGCGAGGTACACGGCGTACTGCGCCGGGTCAGAACCGACCAGGTGCCAGCGGTAGGTGAAGCCCTCCTCCGGAAGCCGGTGCGTCGCGGTCAGCTGCCAAGAAGCAGCATCGATGGCCAGTAGCTCGGAGGCTTCCGTGGAGAACGCGACCAGCCAGTCACCGGCGAGTGCCACGAACTGTGCTGCCAGATCACGGGTGAGCGGCGGGTCGGCGGAGCGGATCTCCAGCGTGCGCGGATCGAGGATCAGGCGTGCGAGGTCGGCAGTGACCAGCCAGAGCTGGTTGCCGACCAGCACGGGGGCTGCGAGACTGGGCGCCATGCTCGGCGCGCTCTGCCCGCGTACCGGCAGGTAGGCGGTGATCAGCCGTGGGATGGCCTGCTGGGCGAGCACTCGGCCGGTCTGCGGGTCGAGGGCGAAGACGTCCCCCAACGAGTTGGTCCACTGCGGGAGGACGGAGCGGTTGACCACGAGCAACCGCTCGCGGCTGGGGAAGAGCCACACGTAACTGGTCCCGCCCAGGCCCTTCGCCCAGGAAGCCCATGCTCGCTTCTCCAGATCGTAGGCGGTGACGATGAGCTGGGGGATGGGACCGCTCCCACCGTAGAAGGCGAGCGCGGCCAGCTTCCCGTCAGCGGAAAAGGCGGCCGA
>Ga0209143_1001628_pt1 | contig 10259 bp, 9 predicted proteins | sample FaiFalFF_MnMetaG_3_FD_184739 | JGI IMG/M metagenome (GOLD analysis project Ga0209143, IMG submission 184739) | Freshwater microbial communities from Yellowstone National Park, Wyoming, USA - Fairy Falls B (FF_Mn_B) MetaG (SPAdes) (version 3) | ecosystem: Environmental > Aquatic > Freshwater >...
GTGAATATGAGGAATGTGTATATGCTTTACTTTTCGGCTCCTTAGCTCGCGGAACATTTAAAGAATATAGCGACATAGACATAGCTATAAAATTTAAAAAAGGCGATGATTATTTAAATAAAACTTTAAGAATTATGTCAAAGTTAAGTATTAAACTAAACACCGATGTGGATGTAATTCCTTTAAATATAAGTGATACAATAATTAAATATGAAATTTATTCAAATGGAATATTGCTTTTTTGTAAAGACTATAATGAATACATGGATGATCATGTAAATGCAATAGATGAATATTTAGATTTTGAATATGTTTTTAATAAATTTTACGAAAGAACAGTCAAAGAAATAAGGGATGCCGCCACCAGGAGTTAAAGCTAGAATTGATAGATTTTGGAGAGCAATAAGAAGGCTTAGAGAAATATCTGCTATAGATTCGGAGAGATTTATAAGCGATGAAAATTTAATAGATGCTTGTGAAAGAAATTTACAAGTTGCAATAGAGGCAACAATAGATGTTAGTGAAGCTCTTATCTCATATATGAAATGGAGAACTCCTAAATCATATAGAGATGTTAGTTTAATATTGTTAGAGAATAAGGTCCTAAACGAATTTTTAAATAATAAATTTATAGAGACAATAGAATTTAGGAATATACTTGTTCATAATTATATTTATTTAAATCCTAAACAAATCTATGATAGAATAAATGATTTAATTAATATATTAACTCAAATAATGAACATTATATTAGAATATTTTCAAAAAAATAATATAGATCCTTAAAAATTATTAAACTATTTCTCTAACTTCTTTTCTTTCAATTACTCCTTCATATTTCTTTACTAATTTAATTATTAATGATTTACTTGACAGCTAAAAGTCCAGATTTATACATGAGGTTTCTTCTGTTTATAACTCATTCCTAAAAATAGAATCGCTAGATTAATTAATATTAAAATTACGATGAAAATGTTAAAGAACCCAAGGAATTCTAGCATAGGTTTAGCATTATATCTATATTCGGAGAAAGGTGGAATTTTATCAATTATTATCTTTACCCCAACAGAAAGATATACAAAATAGTAATAATATATCAATGATAAGTTTAATAACAACATCATGATTAGGAAAGGAATACGTTTTCTGAAGAATAAGTATAATACTAACCAAAGAAATGGAAGAGCTAATACTACAAATATATTTAAATAGATGGTTGCTACAGCTATGCTTATGATGATAGGAATATAATAGATTAGCTTCTCCATAATTAGAATTATTCGCGGATAGGCTCCTTCATGCAAACCCTTTCTAACAATAACTGGCAAATACTTTGCAATAATTATCATTATGGAAATAGCAATTGCAGCCTCCAATTTGTAAGGAAGAAATCCGATTCCAATATTGAACCATGTTTCAATACTGCCATACATGGTAAAGTTGCACAGGCCGTAATAGCAATGCCCTTTGCCAGCAATTAAGTTTAGTATTAATATATGAAATGTAAAGAAAAGTACAGGATAAAAAGCTAATATTGAAAAAATTATTGAAAGCTTTTCTTTATTAAAATATTTGAAAAATAAAATTAAAGAGTTATAAAAAGGTATGAAAATAATAATATAAGAATAATAATTAAAGATATCAGGAATTATAATTGGTTCAACAGTTAAAATTGTAGAAACTAAAGCTACAAGTGTTATTGAAAAAAGAAAAATTGTATTTTCTTTAATAAAGTTCTTTTTATATTTTTCTGAAAAACTTCTTGCTAAAAATATTATAAATATTGAAAAAATTGCAAATAAAAATATAACTGAATTATAATACATCGAATCTGTAAAGATATCAGCACGGATATTTTCAATATGCCGAATGCCATCTTTATCTACTATTACCAAAGTATGAATGTTTCCTATATAAATGTCTCTTATTGCGGGTATTAATTTTATTAAAACAAAAATAAAAAATGATGTAACAAATATAGAAGCTAACATTCTATATTTAAAATTTTCAAAATAAGCATAAATTAAATTATATAAGGAAATTAAAAATAATGCTAAAATTAAAATGGATAGTTCACCAAAGTGGTAGAAAGCAATAACTTCTGGTGGAGAATAACCGTAGGACCAAAAATGAAGACCAAATTCAAAATAAGCCCAAAAAATATAAAGAATTAAAGCTGAAAGAAAATTGAGAAATGTAAATACTTTAGTGTTTAAATCTAAAGAAAATTGAGAAAATTTATCTGGATTCATCTTAAAGCTTTAAGGGTTGACCTTCCTTTGAGATAAATCACCATGTTAACAAATATTAAGAACAATATAATTATGATAATTGAGCTGGACAGCTCATATACTGGTTCAGGTTTATATATAACCGGTGGAGGAGGGTATGGATAATAAAAAGTATCAACTGTAAAGTTTAGAAGGAAAGCCGAATAAAACACCAGCATAATTATATTAAACAAGATTCCTTTTTGGAAAAGAGAATAAGATCTTCCTTTAAAGTATAATTGAGCCCATATAATTAAAGGCGCAAATATGAAAATAAAACTAAAAATAATATCGCCAACTGATAATGGGTACATAAATAATCCTCTAAAATAAGATATAAAATAATCCCAAAATGCTAAAGCTGTAATTACAATAAATGGCATAGTTTGATTTTTAAAAGAATTAATTAAAATAAAAACTGAAGGATTTGCGGCTTTGACAAAGTTTTCATTTAAGCCTATTATGAAGCTGCTTGTTAGCAACATTACTATAACCAGCAAAGAGTATAGCCTCTTCATAAATAAATAAATAAATAGCTATATAAATTTTTCTTATAAAACATTTTTAATAATTCCAACAATCCTCATTTGCGCCTCATTTCTTGAACTTTCTTAACTATTACTTCAATACCTCATAAAATATGTAATTTTACTACTTGACCTAGAATTTAAACTATATATTTCTTTACAAAGAGAGACTTGGTTATTGCAGATAAAATGAATCCTCTTAAACCTAAAATTAAAATTCTAAATTTTCCATAATTCTTTTTAATTCATTTAAAAATAATGCTCCATCATATCCATCAATAAATCTATGGTCAAAAGCAAGCGTGAAAAAAGAGAAATTGTGAATAATTAGACCTTCTTGCGTTATCTCCAACTCTTTGAAAATGCTACCTATTGCAAGTATTGCTATTTGCGGATAGTTTATTATTGGGTCAAATTGAATTATATTATATGGTCCCAAATTAGTTATAGTAAAAGTTGAGCCAGTTACATCTTCTAAACTTAACTCATTAGCTTCAGCTTTCTTTTGCAAAGTTTCTAATTCATCGGAAATATTTATGATATCTTTCTTATCTACATCCTTTATTACAGGAGTAACCAAGCCTTGCTTTGTTTGAATAGCGATGGCTATATTTATTCTATTATAAATTCTCCATTCACCCTTTACAAACAAAGAATTTATCTTGCGGTGTCTTTTTAAGGCTTCAGCTACAGCCTTTGTTAAAACAGCAGTCAAAGATATTTTCTTAGAATATTTTTCCTCAAGATTTTTCCTCAAATTTAAAAGCTTATCCATTTTGACCTTGATTGTAAGCCTTGCTGTAGGTATTTCTGTATTAGCCTTATTCATTTTATCAGCAATTTGCTTTCTAAGCACAGATATTTCTTCTACGTAATATTCTTGCACTTGTTCCAAGTATCTTTTAACATCTTCTACAGTAATTATTCCTCCAGGACCTGTTCCCTTTATTTTACTTAAATCTATTCCTTTTTCTCTGGCAAGTCTTCTGGCCATAGGCATTGCTCTAGCTATTTCTCCAACTTCTTTCCTTTCAATTACTTCTTCACGTTTTTCTTCAACTTTTACTTCCTTCTTCTCTATTGGCTTTTCTTCAACCTTAGGAATAGATACTTGTTCAGTATTTATTATCATAAGAATTTCATTAACAGGAGCTTCCGTACCTTCCTTAAATCTTATATCTTCCACAAATCCCTCATATTCCGATTCTATATCATAAGTTACCTTCATTGTTTCAATTGTAGCTAATTTTTCTTTCTTTTTAACAGGATCACCGATTTTCTTATAAATTTTCCTTATTATAGCTGTTTCTTGAATTTCATCTAACTTAGGTAACCTAATTTCGAATCTAGCCATATTCAAGTATCTTTTTTATTCCATTAATAACTTTATCCTCATTTACAACATAGTTTTTCACAAGGGCTGGACTTGCAGGTTCATGAACATGGGGCGGAGATATCCTTAATGGAGGACTCACCAAATAATCAATGGCTTTCTCAACCACTCTACTTATTATTTCTGATCCAACACCACAGACGCCCCAGCTGTTCTCTACAGTGACAATTCTTCCAGTTTTCTTAACTGATTCAAGAATTGTTTCTTCATCCAATGGAGAAAGAGTTCTTAGATCTATAACTTCGCATTCTATTCCTTCTTTCTCTAGTTTTGAAGCTGCATTAATAGCTACATCGACAGTAGTTGAGAAGCATACAACAGTTACATCCTTTCCCTTTCTTTTGATTTCAGCCTTTCCTATAGGTACAGTATAATCTCCTTCAGATATTTCACCTTTCTTTGAATATAAAGTAACAGCTTCAAAAAATAAAGTTACCTTATCGGATCTTATTGCAGATTTTAAAAGACCTTTTGCATCGTATGGATTTGAAGGAGCAATAACTTGAAAACCTGGTATATGCATAAATATTGGTATTAATACTTGAGAATGGGTAGAACCTGAACCCCTTCCTTGTATTATACATGTCCTAACCACTATTGGAGCTGAAACCTTTCCATAACTCATATATTTAATTTTAGCTGCATTATTGACAAGCTGATTCATACAGACTGGTAGAAAATCGGGATACATTATTTCAGCTACTGGCTTAAGACCTAATATAGCCATTCCTACAGCAACTCCTATGATTCCTTCTTCAGAAATTGGCGTATCTATAACTCTTGAAGGCCCAAATCTTTCTAAAAGTCCTTTAGTTACTTTATAAACTCCTCCAAAAACACCAATATCTTCTCCTATTATTATTACCCTTTCATCCCTTTCCATTTCTTCATGTAAAGCTTCATTTAAAGCTGAAGCAAAAGTAACTATTTTGCCCATCTTACCAAACGTTAATAAACATTTTATCTACAGTAGGATAAGGAGAATTTAACGCAAACTCAACAGCTTCATCTATTTCTCTTTTTGCATCTGTTTCTATTTCTTGAATCTTATCTTCAAAACCCTTTTGCATAAGTATATTTTTCAAATATAATATAGGATCTCGTTTCTTCCATTCCTCAACTTCTTCTTTACTTCTATAAGGCTGATCAACATCTCCTGCATAATGTCCTAAGAATCTATAAGTCTTTGCTTCAATAATAATAGGCATTTTATTTTTCCTTATTTTCTCTATTGCTTCTTTAGCTTTATTATAAACTTCAATAGGATTCATTCCATCAACTACAATTCCTTCTATTCCGTAAGCCAAAGCTTTAGTTGCAAGATCCTTGACTCTTGTAGCTTTATAAACAGGCATCGATATAGCATACTGATTATTAACTATTACGATTAATACAGGAGATTCTAATATAGCAGCGAAGTTAACTCCTTCATGAAAATCTCCGTTATTAACACCTCCATCACCTACAAAGGCAACTACCACGTTATTCCTCTTTAAATATTTTAAAGCATATCCTATTCCTGCTGCTACAGGTATTTGAGAAGCTACTATAGCTGAAGTAAATATTAAGCCAAGCTCAGGTTCAGATAAATGCATGCTCCCCCCTATTCCTCCGCAAACTCCAGTAGCCTTTCCTAGAACTTCTGCTATTATATATTTAGGAGGAATGCCCATTGCTAAAGCAGGACAATGAGAACGATAGGTGGCTAATAGCAAATCGCCTTTTTCCATTGCTGCTATAACACCTATTTCTGTTGCTTCTTGACCTATACTTAGATGAAGAGTTCCTGGAACTTTTCCTTGTCTATAAAGATTTAAAAGAGCTTCTTCCATATATCTGCTTCGAACCATCGTTTTATAGATCCAAACTAGTTTTTCTTCATTCATAAATTTATAATACAAACAATTTATATAAAATTGCAAATTAATAATTATGGTTAGAATTGAGAAGATTCAAGATAAAAGAATAATAATTGCAGATTCTTTATCAGAAGTAGTTAAGGCAGAAAAAGGAGATGTGATAGTATGTGGTTCGCACGGCGGAAAATCTGTAGGAGAATATATAATAAATAAGAATTTGTTAGAAATAGGAGGACTTATAGTAAATGATGCTGGAATTGGAAAGGATGAAGCAGGAATATATGCTCTAAAGCATTTAGAGAAATATAACATTCCTGTAGTAGCAGTATCGAATAATAGTGCAAAAATAGGAGACGGAGAAGATGTCTTTAAAAATGGAATTGTAAGTAAGGTTAACTCAATAGCAATGGAGAGAGGAGTTAGAGTTGGGATGAAAGCAATGGAAGCAGCATATATTTTATTAAATGTAAAGCAAGAAATTAACATTAATAGGTTCATTTATAGATTCGATGATCTAGATAAAATAATAATAGTTAGACTTAGACCTGGAAGCGATGTTATAACTTCTTTAGAATCTCTTTGTAAAGAAAATGGAATAGAGAAGGCTATGATATTAAACATGATAGGAAGTCTAAGAAAGGCTAGTATATTGCTTCCTTCAGTTAAGGATGGAAATGTATCCTATACAGAACCTATAGAATTTCAAGGACCTTTAGAATTTCTTTCAGGTCAAGGATTTGTAATGAAAGATGCAGATGGTCTATTCATTCATGTTCATGGATCCTTTTCAGATTCCAGTGGAAGAGTCTACGGAGGACATCTGAATAAATATGGAAATATTGTTTTAGCTACTTTAGATATAACAATTGCAATACCTAAAAATGCAAAGCTAATGAGAATGATAGATCCAGATGTAAATATTGGAACAATGTGGATAATAGAATAAAAAATTAAAAAATTTTATTTAATTAATCCTAGCTGGAAACCTATTACAAATACTGCTAACCAAAGAGCGTATATTATAAATATTATGTTTACTATATCCATCCATTTAGGAGGCTGATATTCTTTAGGAAGTTTTTTCCTAACCAAATACATTACAAACGGTACAGCTATTACCGTAGCTATAGCTAGATTGCTGAAGGAAATTTGTATTAAAATAAGAGGTGCAGCTAGTGTGGTAGCATACAGAGCCCATATTACATAGATAACTAGGATTAAATAGTAAAGACGCCTTACATCATTCTTTATAATTCTGCTCTCTCTCACAGACTTACTAACACTCCATATAGTATCAGTCCAAACTCTTGAAAACAAATCTAAAATACCTATGAATGTTGTAAATAATATTATAAAGCCTACAATTGTTATAAGTAATGCCATAGTATAACCATGGGCTGTTGCTACACCTTGACTTACAGCAGCAGCACCAGCAAAACCAGCTACCGTAGTTCCTAAAGGTAAAACATCTCTCCAAATCAAAGCAGGGAATAACATACCTAGAATATTACCTATAAAGAATAACCAGAAATGTTCTCCCCAAGTTATTCTTATCCATTTCCTAAAAGTACTAATATTTTCAGGAGTAGGTTTAGCGATCATACCTTCAGGTGATAGTGTTATTTTTTTTCCTCCTATTAGAGCTGGTATATATCCTACTTTAGCAGACATACCATAACCTTTATCTCTATACCAGCCCATTATTAACAAATTAAGACCCATAGCAAATGCAGGTGATACTATGTAAGCAGCCATCGTTAACCAATGAACATCTGAAGGAAAGTAACCTATTAATGTACCAGTGTTTGGATTATATCCTATAAAACCATGTAATGTTTCAATCCATATGCTAAGAGGTGTAAGATATAATGCAAGTAGTATGACTAAAATAAATATTCCGATCGTCAATATCCATTGGATTATTTCTAGTGTTCTTTCAATTTTTGCTCCTACCGCAACTATTAAGAAAGCAAGTAATATTAGAACAACTATCCAAGGATAAGTTACTGTCCAAAAGTCAGCAGCTGTAGGTAATCTTCCTAGCTGGAGCCAAGCTGCCATTGTACCAGTATTAGCTATCCATCCTGGAAAACCTATCCAAGTTAACATAACTGCAAGAATTATGAAAGGAACTACTGTATGAATTCTTTTTAAACCTACTAAGACTGGCTCACCCGTAGCTACAGTGTAGTGTAAACAATATATATTGTATATAAATTGGAGGGTTATTGTTATTAAAGAAAAGTAGAATATATACATTCCCCATCTTACGAAAGCTACTGGCCCTGTTAAAAATTCTCCACCTCCTATTCCTACACCTAGTATTATTATAGCAGGTCCATATACTTTAAATAACAAACTAGTTATAGGTGGTTTTTCAGGTATGTTGAATACTTCAGAAGGTGTTGGCAGTTTGTCTACTTCTTTAAAACCCTCTTCTTTCATTGATATTTTAATAAAAATTAAATATATAAACTTTTTGTTTTAGAAAGTAAGAAAAAATATTATTGTATAATATTATTGTATATAAACTTTGTAATTTACCTTAAATCTTAAAAGGATTAAGTGTTACTTTTCAAGGATAATCTTTGCTTTTCTTATTGATTAATAACCGCCTATCTTACTTGTTGAGACAATAGGTATCTAAAAATTTATCTATATTACTTCCTATCTTCCAGACTTGGAAATCGTAATGAAAACTGATTCAGAGAATTTTTATTTATTAAAATACGATGGCCAAAAGTTATGTTTGGAATGGTTCGACCCATGTTCCTTCAGTTCCTAAATACCCTCCATCTACATAAATAACTGTTCCAGTAATATAACTTGCTACTGGCATCGCTAAAAATACAGCCAAACCTGCAACCTCTTCAGGTTTTCCTAATCTTCTTAAAGCTGTTCTCTTTATTAATGCATCATACCATTCTTTCATATCTATATATTGCTTCTGGAATAAAGGTGTATCAATTGGTCCAGGCGCTATTACATTAACTCTTATTTTATATTTGCCCCATTCTAAAGCTGCAACTTTAGCTAGTATATTTAGTGCAGCTTTTGACGCCCCATATGCAGCTGCTCCAAAATCTGCTCTTTCTCCTCTAATTGAACTAATTAATACTATGCTACCACCATCCCCATTATTCTTTAATATAGGACCCAATTCTTTTAAAACAATAAAATGACCTTTAAGATTAACTTCAATTATTCTGTCAAATTCTGAATAACTTAGTTCTTCTATTGGTTTTCTGACGCTTATACCAGGAACAATATAAATTGCGTTAATCTTCCCATATTTATTTAAGGCTTCATTTTTTATTTTTCTCACGTCTTCTACATTAGTTATATCTGCTAAGACTCCAATTGCTTCTCCGCCATTTTCCTTTATAATTTTTAAAGTAGTTTCCAAACCTTCTCTATTGATATCTGAAGCAACCACTTTTCCCCCATTCATTGCAAATACATAAGATATTGCTTGACCAATACCGCTTGCAGCTCCAGTTACTACAGCAACAAGATTCTGTACACTAAATAAATGCTTAAATTTAGTTAAATCCATATTTAAATTAAACTGTTCTAAATAAAATATTTTTATATAGTAAAATTTAGCTACGTCTAAAGATTCAAATGTGATATCATTATAGGAAGGTAATATATTTCTTAACTTCGTTAAAATAAAACTAAAAAAACTCCCTCTAGTTAATACTTAGCTTATTAGGTATAGCAATTCCTAAACCCTTGTAATGCGCATTTATTCTAGTTAATGATAATTCAAGTTAATTAAATAATTTATTTAAATGTTAAAAGCCATTTCCATAAAGGAATACATTTTATCTCTAAATTGTTTATCTTAAGAACATCTTCGTAATCCCACGTAATTATCAGCAAATCTTTACATTCCAATATCTCACTAACCTTCAACAAGCTTCTAATTTCCCTTTTATCCAGCTCATCTTTTGAATGAGCATAAGTAACTTGAACCAATTGTTTTATTCTTAATCCTTCTCTTATTACAAAATCTACCTCACCGTTGTTAAGCTTTAAGTATGTAATGTCTAAGAAAGGATTTTCATTCGTTTTTCTCTTCCATTCAAGGAAAACTATATTTTCCATTATTTTTCCGTAGTTTTTCTCGAAGCTTAACAATCTGCTTAATCCCCAGTCACATATATAGCATTTCCTAGGCCAAGCTTTCCTTTTATATGCGCTTTTC
>Ga0209143_1001639_pt1 | contig 10227 bp, 11 predicted proteins | sample FaiFalFF_MnMetaG_3_FD_184739 | JGI IMG/M metagenome (GOLD analysis project Ga0209143, IMG submission 184739) | Freshwater microbial communities from Yellowstone National Park, Wyoming, USA - Fairy Falls B (FF_Mn_B) MetaG (SPAdes) (version 3) | ecosystem: Environmental > Aquatic > Freshwater >...
TTGCGCCGGAACTCGGCGGGATCCTCCCCCAGCTCCCGGGCGGCGATGTCCATCAGCCGCTCCACCACATAGGTGGCCTCGGGCCGCCCGGCCCCCCGGTAGGCGTCCACCGGGGTGGTGTGGGTGAAGACCCCCGTCACCTCGCAGTAAATCGTGGGGATCTCATACTGGCCGGAGAGCAGGGTGCCGTAGAGGTAGGTGGGGATGGCCGGAGCGAAGGTGGAGAGATACGCCCCCAGGTTGGCGATGGTCTTCACCCGCAGCCCCAGGACCTTCCCCTTCTCATCGACCGCCAGCTCGGCTTCGGTGATGTGATCGCGGCCGTGGGCGTCGCTGACGAAGCTCTCCATCCGCCGCGCCGTCCACTTCACCGGCCGGCCCACCTGCCTGGCCGCCCAGGTGACGATGGTCTCCTCCGGGTAGAGGAAGATCTTGCTGCCGAAGCCGCCGCCGACGTCGGGGGAGATCACCCGGAGCTTGTGCTCGGGGATGCCCAGGACGAAGGCGGCCATGAGCAGGCGGTGGACGTGGGGGTTCTGGCTGGTGACCCAGAGGGTGTATTCGTCGGTGGCCGGGTTATACTGGGCCATGGCCGCCCGGGGCTCGATGGCGTTGGGGATCAGGCGCTGGTTCACCAGCTCCAGCTTCACGGTCTTATGGGCCCGGCGGAAGGCCTCTTCGGTCTTCTCTTTGTCGCCGATGGACCAGCGGAAGCAAACGTTGTCGGGGGCCTCGTCGTGGACGGCGGGGGCGCCGGGCTGGAGGGCCTTGGCGCCGTCGGCCACGGCCGGCAGGACCTCATACTCCACCTCCACCAGCCGCGCCGCATCCTCCGCCGTATAGCGGTCCTCGGCGATCACCACCGCCACGATCTCCCCCACGTGGCGGACTTTGTCCACGGCCATGGGGTAGTGGGGCGGCAGCTTCATCCCGGGGAGCAGCCAGCCGCAGGGGAGGGACTTCACCCCGCTGTCCACCATGTCCTTGCCGGTGAACACGGCGATCACCCCGGGATGCTTTAGGGCTTTCTCCTTGTGGATGGCCTGGATCCGGGCGTGGGCGTGGGGGCTGCGCACCATCGCCGCATAGACCAGGCCGGGCAGGGTGAGATCGTCCACGTAGGTGCCGCGCCCGGTGATGAAGCGCGGATCCTCCCGTCGTTTCATCGCCACACCGAAATAGCGCGTCGCCATCGCCGCCCTCCTTCGCGATCTCCGGGATGGGAGGAAGACCGGACTCAGGCCTGCACGCGGAGCTTCTCCGCGGCGTAGCGCACGGCCCGGACGATGTTGTGATAGCCGGTGCAACGGCAGTAGTTGCCCTCCAGGGCGTGGCGGATCTCCTCATCGGTGGGGTTGGGGTTGCGCTGGAGCAGATCGTAGGCGGAGAGGATCATGCCGGGGGTGCAGAAGCCGCACTGGAGGCCGTGCATCTCCCAGAAGCCCTCCTGGAGCGGATGGAGCTGGCCATCCCGCGCCAGGCCCTCGATGGTGGTGATCTGGGACCCATCGGCCTGGACGGCGAAGACCGTGCACGACTTCACCGCCTTGCCGTCCATCAGGACCACACAGGCGCCGCACTGGCTGGTGTCGCACCCCACGTGGGTCCCGGTCAGCCCCAGGACGTCCCGGAGGAAATGGACCAGGAGCATCCGGGGCTCCACCTCCCGCTGGTAAACCTGACCGTTCACCGTGACCGTCACCGGAACTTTCATGGGCCCCTCCTGTCCGCAGGATGAAGGTTCCTGCCTTTCCCCACATCCCGATGGGCCGGAGCCCATCGGCACGGTTGCCGGATCCCTCTCGAAGCGGCGGATTAGGAAGCGATCAGCAGGGCTTCCAGGTTCTTCAGCCCCTGGTTCACCAGCATCTGAGCCGTGGGCTCCAGGAGCCGGGCGCCCAGGCTCATCAGCAGCCCGGTCACCGTGGCCTCGCCCTCATAGTGCATGACGGTGCCCGCTTCATCGGCGGTGAGGTCGATGGTCCCGTTCGCATCCACCGTGCCCTGGGGACCCTGGGCCTGGATGCGGATGCGATAATGATTCGGAGGATCGATCTCGGAGAGGGTGATGCGGGCTTTATAGCGGCCGCTGATGGGTCCGATCCCGAGGCGCATCTCCGCCTCATAGACGTTGTCTCCCACCGGCTCCAGCCGCTCCGCGCCCGGCAGCAGACGGGCGATGACCTGAGGGTTCATCAGGGCTCCCCACACCCGATCGATCGCCGTCGGGAACCGATAGGATCCCTGAAGCCGCATCCGAATCCCTCATCAGGGGTTGCCGTCGAAGAGGCAATGGCGCTTCTGATTATACTGATCAGGCCGAGCGTTTGTCAAGCATCTGCCCCAACCGCGCGTTCTCTTTCCACACTTTGTGAATGAAATCCCCTGATTGTGATATAAGTCACGACATGGTGTTCAAGGAAGCGGATAGGGCTGGATGAGGGTGAGGTCGTCGGCGTGGGGGGTGTTGACCCGGGGGGAGACGGGGTAGGCGATCATCCGGTCGGCGGGGTAGGGGCGCAGGGCCGCCCGCCAGGCGGCGGGCCCGGCGGATTCGTCCAGCCAGATTTCCTCGTGCTCCGGGAGGAGGATGACGGGCATGCGGTCGTGGATCGGGGCGACCCGCTCGTTGGCGGCCGTGGTGATGATGGTGAAGCTCTCGATGATCTGTCCGTCCGGCCCTTCCCAGCGGTCCCACAGCCCGGCGAAGGCGAAGGGCTCCCGGTCTTTCAAGCCGATCCAGGGGTCGTCGGCGTGGGGGGTGTTGACCCGGGGGGAGACGGGGTAGGCGATCATCCGGTCGGCGGGGTAGGGGCGCAGGGCCGCCCGCCAGGCGGCGGGCCCGGCGGATTCGTCCAGCCAGATCTCCTCGTGCTCCGGGAGGAGGATGACGGGCATGCGGTCGTGGATCGGGGCGACCCGCTCGTTGGCGGCCGTGGTGATGATGGTGAAGCTCTCGATGACCTGTCCGTCCGGCCCTTCCCAGCGGTCCCACAGCCCGGCGAAGGCGAAGGGCTCCCGGTCTTTCAAGCCGATCCAGTAGGGGATGCGCCCGTGGGGGGCGCGTTGCCATTCGTAGAAGCCGTCGGCCAGCACCAGGCATCGCCGCCGGTAGAAGGCCTCCCGGAAGCTGGGGCGCTGGGTCAGGGTCTCCGCCCGGGCGTTGATCAGCCGGTTCCCGATGGCCGGGTCCTCCGCCCAGTGGGGGATCAACCCCCAGCGCAGCAGGCGGATCCGCCGGGTCCCGTCGTTGAGGAGCACGGGCAGGGACTGGGTGGGGGCGGCGTTGTAGCGGGGCTGCCACGGCCCCTCCGGCCACTCCGCCCGGAACCGCTCCATCAGCCGCTGCGGCTCCGTGAAGATCGTGTAACGTCCGCACATAGGGCCCCCCGTCGCCTTCCGTAAAAGATCTTACCGCGGATCCCCGGCCCGGGCGAACCCGGAGCCTGTCCCGATAGGACGGCGTTCGGGTCCACGATGTAGCGCCACCAGTGATGGGAGATGCCGTCGGTCTCTCCGGGCGCGCAGGGGAGGTGCCGGAGCCACCACCGGTGATGCGCCCGGATGTCCCCGCTGCCCCACTCAGTGCAATCCACCCATCGCCCCCGGCCCCGCAGGTCCGGGAAGTGAAGCCAGTCGTCGCAGTAGCTCCAGACCGGGCGGGGGTTCCCCCAGTCGTAATCCCGCTCGCTGTTCGGGGCGAAGTGGACGGTGCCGACCTCGGCCTGCCCGGGCGCGATGCGATCGTAGCGGGTGAAGCGCCGCCACAGGTTCCGCTCCTCGGGGATCCCGGCGAACACCCGCTCCATGATCGCCTCGGCCCGATGCCCGAAGTTCTCCAGCATCTCGCCGACTCCGCGCTCGTAGGAGAAGCCCATGATCACGAACCGCCGCCCGGCGGCCTCGGCCCCCGGGAGCGGCGGGGCGTTGCACCAGAAGGCTCCCGGCCCGGCCATGCGGGACTCGTAAAACCCGAAGTAGGGGCCGCCGAACAGCCAGATCTCGTCGATCTCCCCGCGGGCCACACGGCCGATCCCATCGCCGGCGGCGAGGATCGCCCGATAATCGGCGGTGTCCGGCTCGTGGGGCGGCTGCCGGCCCTCCAGGACCGCCCGGTAAGTCTCCAGAGTGTAGCGGAAGCCGTCGATCTTGGGCGGGAAGATCGGGAGATCCACACGCGCCGCCACCTGATAGCGGACCGTTCCCCGGCTGCACTCCTGCAGGTCCGCGATGTAACCTTCCACCAGATCCTCCACCCGGTTCCAGCCCATGGCCCGGGAGAGGGGGAGGCCGCCGGGGCCGGGCGGATCGAACACCATCAGGAGGACGCGTGGGGCGAGGACGGGAACGGCCGGCATCCGGGACCTCCTATTCGCCATAGGCCAGGCGCTCGATCAGGAAGGAAGGGAACCCCAGGCGGCGCATCTTGGCCTGGGTTTCGGCGATCGGGTAAGGGACCCGCCGGAACGTCCAGGTCATCGCCTCCAGGTCCAGGATGGCGTAGGCGGCCCGCGGGTCGCCGTCCCGGGGCTGGCCGACGCTGCCCGGGTTGAGGAGCCACCAGCCGGAGGCGAGGTCGATGGGCTCGTCATAGCGGGGCTCCAGGATGTGCAGGCGGGGCTTCTCCCGATCCGGCGCGTGGTAGGCGATGGCCACGTGGGTGTGGCCGAACAGGCCGATGCGGGTGGGGAGCGCCTGGAGGTTCTCCCACGCGGTGTAAGGATCCAGGATGTATTCCCAAATCGGGGCGCGGGGGCTGCCGTGGGTCAGGGTGAAGCCCTCGTGCTCAGTCTGGGGCGGGAGGCCCATCAGGTATTCGATCTGGCGCGGGGGGAGCTGCTCCCGGGTCCACTCCAGCACCCGGCGGGCCGCCGGGTTAAATGTATGCAGGGGGATCCGCCCGAGGACGCCCCAGTCGTGGTTGCCGGCGAGGGCGACGGCCGCCAGGACCTGGAGGCGATCGATGCACGCCACGGGGTCCGGCCCATAGCCCACCAGATCCCCCAGGAACCAGAGGGCGTCCCATGAGCCCGCGTCGGCCAGCACCGCCTCCAGCGCCTCCAGATTCGCGTGGATGTCCGAGATCACGAGGATGCGCATGGGCGTCAATGGGCTATGGAGCGGGAGTGGGACTTGGGCTGGGGGTAGGCGTATGGGTGGGCGTTGGCGTGTCCGTAGGCGTCGCCGTAGGAGTGCCTGTAGGCGTCTCGGTCATGGTTGCGGTGGGCGTGACCGTAGGAGTGAGCGTCACCGTAGGCGTGGCGGTTGCGGTCCCGGTAGAGGTGGGGCTCGGCGTGGGGGAGGGCGTGGCCGTGTGGGTGGCCGTCGGCGTGGGCGTGCGGGACGGCGTGGGGGTGAAGGTGGGCGGAAGCCACTGGGTGGGCGTGGACAGGCGGGTCTCGGTGGGGCCGAAGGGCACGGTGAAGGTGGGCAGCACCACCAGGGTGAGGGCCAGCGGCGTCAGGGTCGGGAACGGCGTGGGGGAAGGCGGGAAGGGAGCCGCCGGCCGGGCCATGGCCAGCAGCACCCCACCCAGGAGATAGCAGGGCAGGGTGGCCAGGATGATGCTGATGAACACCACATACAGCGTGCGGGTCCGCGGCGGCAGCTGATCCAGCCAGTTCATCCGAGAGCGCTCCGGAAGAAGGATGGCTTCGCCCCCATTGTATGCAGGCCGCGATTCCCCGCAATCGATGGGAGGTGAAGGGAGGCGCCACATGTAGGGCAACTGCGAGCAGTTGCCCTACATGTCCTGTGGCCGAAAGGGATCACCTGCCCAGAAAATCTGAAAGGCCCCGCGAAAGATCCGGCGCACCTTGTCAACGCCCGCCCGGCGTGTTTCAATGGGCTCCACAGCGCCGGCGCCCGGCGTGGGTCGCCGAGGCACTCATGGACGGAGGCAGCCCTCTATGGATGAGCTGGAGGCGTTGCATCAGGAGGTGCGGGGGTGCACCAAATGCCCCCTGGCCCGCGGACGCACCCTGGCGGTGCCCGGGGAGGGGCCGCGGAGCGCCCGGGTGATGTTCGTCGGGGAGGCCCCGGGCTTCCACGAGGACCGGCAGGGCCGGCCCTTCGTGGGGGCCGCGGGGAACTTCCTCAATGAGCTGCTGGCTTCCATCGGCCTGAAGCGGGAGGAGGTTTACATCACCAACATCATCAAGTGTCGGCCGCCGGGCAACCGGGATCCCTATATGGACGAGATCGAGGCGTGCAGCCCCTACCTGGATCGTCAGGTCGAGCTGATCAACCCGAAGGTCATCGTCACCCTGGGCCGGTATTCCCTGGCCCACTGGTTGCCGAACGCCAAGATCTCCCAGGTGCACGGCAAGCCGATCCGCGTGGGGAGTCGGGTGATCTTCCCCATGTATCATCCGGCGGCGGCGTTGCACCAGCCCGCCCTCAAGCGGACGGTGGAAGAGGATTTCCGCAAGCTGGGGGCCTTCCTGGCCGGGGCCTTGAAAGCGGAGGAGGAAGAGCCCCCGGAGGAACCCCGACAGCTCAGCCTGTTTTAAGCGTTCCGGGAGGGGATCCAGCATGGGATTGCGCGCGGAGGCGCCGTGGACGATTGTGGTGATGGAAGGGGATCAGACCGGGCAGGAGCTGCTGGAGGAGGCCCTGCGGGTCCTGGATCCGGGGGTGATCCGCGTTCCCCTGCGGTTCCTGCGTTTCGATCTGAGCCTGGAGAACCGGCGTCGCACCCGCAACGGGGTGGTGATCGAGGCGGCGGAGGCGATGAAAGAGGCCGGCCTGGGCCTGAAGGCGGCGACCATCACCCCCGAGGATCCGACGGATGTGGGCAGCCCCAACGCCATCCTCCGGGAGCGGATCGACGGCAAGGTGATCCTGCGGGTCGGCCGGCGCATCCCGGGGGTCCGCCCCATCGGCGGGGTGGTGGGGCCCGTGGCGATCGTGCGCATGGCCGTTGAGGACGCCTACAACGCCCGGGAATGGCGGGAGGGAGAGGGATCGGAGGAGGCCGCGTATCGGCTGGATCGGATCACCCGTCGGACCTGCCGGGCGGTGGCGGAGTTCGCCTTCTGGTATGCGCGCCGCATCGGCGCCAAAGTCTTCGGCGGACCGAAGTGGACGGTGAGCCGCATCTACGAAGGGATGTTCAAGGAGGAGCTGGACGCCGCGGCCCGTCGCTATCCGGATGTGCGCTATGAGCCCCAGCTGATCGACGCCACCCTGGCCCTCCTGTTCACCCGGGCCGCGGAGCCCCTGGTCATCCCATGCCTGAACCGGGACGGGGATCTGCTGAGCGATCTGATCCTCCAGATGTTCGGCTCCATCGCCGGCAGCGAGTCCCTGTTGCTTTCGTTCGACGAGGACCTGCGGGTGAAGGTGGTGATGGCCGAAGCGCCCCACGGCACGGCCCCCGCCCTCTACCGCAAGAACATCGCCAATCCGATGGCCATGATCCTGGCGGGGGCGGCGCTGCTTTCGTTCATCGAGGCGGAGGCCGCCCAGCAGGCCAGCCGGGCGATCTACGAGGCCGTCTTCGAAAGCGTCTACGATGGGATCGCCACGGCGGATCTGGGCGGCTCGGCCACCACCACCGAGTTCACCGACGAGGTGATCCGTCGGGTGAGCCGCAAGCTGGAGGTCTGGGAGGCCCTGCGGCTCACCGGAGGGGCTGCGCGGCCGGGGCCGGCCGGCGCCTCCGCTTCTTCAGCGGCGCGATGAGGGGAGGCCGCCGGAGGGGCCTCCCCTTTTCATCCTTCACCTTCCGCCTTCAGTAGTCATAGCCGTAATTCGACGGAGGGGGAGTCGGGGAGGGATAGGCGGACGGATTCGAAGGCGCCGCCTCCGAGATCGGCTTCGGCTTCACGATGATGCGGCCGCGCATGCGGGTGTGGATGCTGCAGAAGTATTCATAGGTCCCCGGCTGCTGGAAGGTGAAGCGGAAGGAGTCCCCCGGGCGGAGGCGGCCGGAGTCGAAGACCCCCGCCGGATACCCCGGCGTCCCGCTGGTGACAGTGTGCGGAACGCTATCCTCCCCGTTGACCCACTCGACGGTCGTGCCCACCTCGACCTCCAGCTCCGCCGGCTGGAAGGCGAAGTTCCGAATGGTGACCTGGGTCCCCCGGGCGGCCGGGCTCGGCGAGGGTGGGGGCGCCGTCGTGGGGGTCGGAGGGGCTGGGGCCGTGGGCGTGGGGGAAGCCGCGGGCGCGGCGCAGGCGGCCAGCGCCAGTCCGATCGCCAGGATGAGGATCCTTCGATCCCGAGGCATCTCGCACCTCCTGCGCATGGGATGCGGAGAGCCGGGGCATGCCGCAACGCCCTCGCTCTCCGTGATAGAGATACGCAGCGCGCAGGAGGCCGGATGGCCGGTTAAGCCGGAGGAGGCTGGCAGACGGGGCAGAAATAGGTGCTCCGGCCCTGCAGGAGGAGCCGGGCGATGGGCGTCCGGCAGCGCGGGCAGGGTTGTCCGGCCCGGCCGTAAACCCGCAGATAGCGCTGATGGGCCCCGGCCTCCCCGTCCGGCCGGCGATACCACTGGATGGTGGTCCCGTGGTGGCGCAGCCCGGCGCGGAGGGCGGCCCGGAGGCTCGCCCACAGGCGTCGGATCTCCGCAGGGCTCAGGGAGGCGGCCGGCCGCATGGGATGCAGTCGGGCCCGCCAGAGGGCTTCGTCGGCGTAGATGTTGCCGACCCCGGCGATCACCCGCTGGTCCAGGAGCAGGGCCTTGAGACGGCCGCGCCGCCCGGATAGCCGCCGGGCGAGATCCTCGGGCCCGAAGTGGGGATCCAGGGGCTCCGGCCCCAGGGCGCTGAGGATGACCTCCGGGTCCTGAACCCAGTAAAGGCGCCCGAACTTGCGGACGTCGCTGAACCGGAGGATCCGCCCGTCATTCAGGATGAAGTCGGCCCGCGCGTGGGCGTCCGGTTCGGGGCGGGAGAGCAGGAAGAGGCGGCCGGTCATCTTGAGGTGGATCAGCAACGCCCCCTGATCCAGGGCGAACCAGAGGAATTTGCCCCGCCGGCGCAGGGACCGAATGGTCTGTCCGCGGATCCGCTGCGCGAAAGCGTGTGGGGAAGGGACGGCCACGCAGCGCGGCCAGCGCAGGATCACCTTCTCGATGCGGCGGCCGGTCACGCGAGGCTCCAGCTCACGCACCAGCGTCTCGACTTCAGGAAGCTCGGGCATAGCGTTCCGCGCTCCTTCTCAATCGGGCAGGAGGTCCTCCAGGAACCGGATGCGCTCCCCGGCTCCCTGGGCGCGGGCGCGCTCATAAGCCACGGCGGCGACGGCGACGTCCTCCAGGGCGATGCCCAGGGATTTGAACAGGGTGATCTGCTCCGGATGCGCACGGCCCACCCGACCGGCGACCACGTCCCTCAACTCGTAAACCCGCTCCCACTGCAGACGTCCCCGCTCCAGGGGTTCCAGGAAGTCCCCCGCCTCGATCTGCCCCTGCACTCTGGAGTCGATGACGATCAGGGGTTCCAGGAAGTCCCCCGCCTCGATCTGCCCCTGCGCTCTGGAGTCGATGACGATGAGGTCCGCCCGGGCGATGGCCTCCTCGTCCAGCTCGCGGCGGAGGAGGGCGTTGGATCCTGCGGCGTTCAGGTGGACCCCGGGGCGCAGCCAGGCTCCCCGGAGCACCGGCTCCCGAGCGGAGGTGATGGTGATGAGGATGTCCGCGCCCTCGACGGCCGCCTCCGGGCGCTCCACGGCCTGCACCGGGATCCCCAGGGTTTCGCGCATGCGATGGGCGAAGGCGGCGCGGCGCTCGGGCGTGGGGCTGTAGACCCGGGCCTCGGCGATCGGTCGGACGGCGCAGACGGCCATCAGCTGCGTGGCGGCCTGGCGGCCGGCCCCGATCATCCCCACCACCCGGGCGTCGGGGCGGGCGAGGTAGCGAGTGGCCAGGCCGGTGGCCGCCCCGGTGCGCAGGCGGCCCAGGCGGTCGGCCTCGATGATCGCGAGCAGCTCGCCGCTCTCCGCGTGGAAGAGCAGCACCACGAAGCGCGTCTGCCCGCCTACCGCCGTGTAAGCCTTGAGGCCCACATAGCCGGACCCCAGATCGCCGGCTGCCATCACGTGGAGCGTCCCGCCGGGCCAGCGGACTCGCTGGCGGGGCAGGTTGACGGCGCGGCCTTCCGCCTGGGCCCGGAACGTCCGCTCCAGGGCCTCGATGGCGTCCCCGACGGACAGCAGGGCCTGCACCTCTTCCTCGCGCAGCAAAAGGGGCATCCCGGGTGCTCCGCCGTGGAGATGCAA
>Ga0209143_1001644_pt1 | contig 10216 bp, 9 predicted proteins | sample FaiFalFF_MnMetaG_3_FD_184739 | JGI IMG/M metagenome (GOLD analysis project Ga0209143, IMG submission 184739) | Freshwater microbial communities from Yellowstone National Park, Wyoming, USA - Fairy Falls B (FF_Mn_B) MetaG (SPAdes) (version 3) | ecosystem: Environmental > Aquatic > Freshwater >...
ACCGATGAGCTGTACAGGCAAAAGATAGTGACTATTGCCAAGTCGAGTCTCGACGTCAACGCGCAGGGCTTGAAGAAGACGCTCGCAACCAGGTTCGCCTTGCTCCTCTACGAAATCCTCTCCCGCTTCAGGCCGCCTGAGGAGTTCGTGAGCGTCGTCAACAGGGAGTACCTCTCCCTCTCGATGTTCAGGGGCGGTATCAGGTCAGACGAGGACAAGGGAATTCAGCAGCTCATCGAGTCAGCTGTTAAAGTCGGCAGGAAAATCTGGACCTCGTTGATGCAAGCCGAGGCGATATGATAACAGCCTTCACGGTGAAAGCGGTTTCCCCGCTCCCGATCCGCTTCGATGTCTATACTGGTTATTCCGTCAGGGGCATCTTCTTCAATCTGCTGGGACGCGCGAACAGCGAACTGGCGTCAACCATACACACCGCCAACACACTCAGCCCCTACAGCACCTCGGTCCTCGAGACCGCAAGGCATGGCATGCTCTTCCAAGGCACGGTGGGAGCCGGTGAGCCTTTCAGGTTCAGGGTCGGCTGCCTCGACGACAAGGTGGCCGACGCGATAGGGAGGGCGGTGACGTCGATGTGGCCTCCCCTCGTCCATGTCAGGAACTCGGAGGCGATGATAATGGAGGTCTCCGTTTCTGTCTGGAGCCCGCCGCAGAGAGTCGAGGTCGATGAGGGGATGAAAGTCGAGGTGAGTTTTCTGACGCCGACCTACTTCAGGAGCACCCAGCACAACCCCGGCATCCTCCGGAGGATCCTGCCGAGGAGGTTCAGGAAAAGCGTCAGGCCAGTTTACAGGTACGTGATCCTGCCGGATCCCTATTACCTCTTCCGGGGGCTGGCGAGGTTGTACAGGAGGTTCTGCGACCCGAGAATAAGTTACAGCTCTTATTGCGAGTGGTTGCTGGAGGGCGGGATAGCCCTTGAGACCTTCAGCGACCTGAGGGTCCACAAGGTCTTCGACGCGAAGGGGAGGTGGGCCAGGGGTTTCACCGGAAAGGCGGTCTACGCGATGCCGGACGACACGTTCGACAGGAAATTCGCCGAGCTGACCTTGAGGCTCCTCGAGTTCGCGAGGTTCAGCAACGTGGGCGGCAACAGGACCGCGGGCTTCGGCGTTATCGACTACAGAGTGATGCGCCATGGTGACGACGAGGGAGCTGGTCATCGATAAGCCGGGCACCTACCTTGGTGTGCGTAAGGGCCTATTCGTCGTGAGGGGCGCCGATGGGTCGAGAGCAGAGTTCTCGCCCGCCGAGCTCTCCCACATCTCCGTAAGGTGCAGAGGTGTAGGGATATCGGTCGACGCGCTGAAGTTGGCCTGCAGGTTCGGAATCGAGATCACGGTCTACGAAAAGGGAAGGCCGCTCACAAAGGTCGTCCACGCGATGAGGGGCGGCGGGGTCGTGACTAGACAGGCCCAGATAGAGGCCACGAGAAACGAGAAGGGTCTCTCCGTAGCGAGAGCGATGGTTGCGGCGAAGCTCCACAACCAGAGGGCCGTCTTGCTCCAGAGGGCGAAGCTGTTGAGGGCTAAGGGCTCGAGGTTGGGGAACGAGTTGCAGAGCTTAGCCGACAACATCTCGAAGACCATCGAGTCCTTGCGACAGGCCGATAATCTCGACTCGGTGAGGGCCTACGAAGCGATAGGTGCCAACAATTACTGGAGCGGGGTTGCGCTGATGCTGCCTGCAGAGCTTTCCTTTCCCGGGAGGAGGGCGTGGTCCCCTCAGGACCCCTTCAACAAGGCCCTCAACTTGGGTTACGGTATTCTCAGGTCGAGGGTCTGGTCTGCTGTCATGACAGCGAACCTGGACCCGTACGTGGGCTTCCTTCACTTGCCGAGGGGCCGGCACATGTGTCTGGTCAGCGACCTGATGGAGGAGTTCAGGCCTTGTGTCGTCGATAAGCCCTTGATCGCTCTGGCAATTGAAGAGACCAAGGCCCTTTTGGAAGAGGCGAGAATGGAGAGGGCTGTTGTGACGGCAGTCGCTCAGACTCTTGCCAAGGACGAAGGTTTTCTTGAGAGGGCGATACTGAACCAGGCCCGAAAGCTGGCTTCCTTCCTCCGAGGCGAGATAGACGCGTATGAGGGCTTCAGGATGAGGTGGTGAGATACGTCAACCGAGCCGCTGCACGTCCTCGTGATATACGACATCTCTGACAACAAACGGAGGTTTGAGATGGCCGCTGCCTTGAAGAGGTTGGGGCTGACCAGGATCCAGAGGAGTGCGTTCATAGGACCGTATTCTTCTTCGATAGTCAGCGACATCAAGAACGTTGCAAGGAAAATCATAGACCCACAGACCGACAACGTACAGATCTATCCACTGACACCCGCTTCATACCGTCTGCGCGTTGTGATAGGGCACGAGTTCTCTGAAACGCAGGAGATGGGTTGGGGGTACGTCGTCTGAATGGAGGAAGAGCTACTCCCGGTCTCCATGATCAGACAGTACTTCTTCTGTCCCCAGATTCCTTACATCAACTTGGTACTCCACGTGGTCGAGCCCGAGACGGAGAGCATGATCTCCGGCAGGATGTACCACGAGAAGTTCAGGGCCCAGCATCTGCCCCGTGAAGTGAAGCCGCGACACATCGAGACCGAAGTCCCCCTCAGCAGCCCCAAGCTCGGTCTGTGTGGTATCTTGGACGCTCTGGTCGAGACGGTCTTCGGCGAGCTGGTGCCGTGCGAGATGAAGAACTCGTCCATAGGAAGCGGCAACCCACCTCTGAAGGACAGGGCCCAGCTCACAGCCTATGCTATGCTCGTCGAGGAGCAGTACCGGAAGACAGTGAAGAGGGGCGTCCTTTTCTACACGGAGGACGGCCGGAAGGTCGTTACGGGCATCAACGAATCGATGAGGAGGCTCGTCGTCAAGGCGATCCGCGAGATAAGAGAGATCGTCGAGGCCGAGAGGCCGCCGGAGAGGAGGAACCTGTCAGCGTGCGCTTCGTGCTGGTACAACAGGATATGCTATTCGGCGTCTTCCTCTCTTCCGACCGCTCATCGCATCCGTTGAACCGGCAAAGACGTGAACACTTTCCAATCCTTTCTGCTTAATCGCACACTTCTGGGGCCGGTGGGATTTGAACCCACGACCTCCCGGGCCCAAGCCGGGCGTCCACTCCATGCTGGACTACGGCCCCCACCGACCACCTAAGATCCTCCCGGAAATAACGCTAATTCGGGTTTAGGTCAGGGGCGCCGTCAGGGGGATGCGAGGGAGCTGAACCTCCATCTCGACGCGTTCTCCCGGACGACACGTATCGCGTTGCCATAGGCCATCATCCTTATCTCTTCATCGCCTAGTCCCCTCCTCTCCAGCTCACGCCAGAGGTTGCCGAGCTTCGACATCTCCTCGAGGCCCCTCGGCTCAGGCATGTTCAGCAGGCCGAAGTAGTCGGTGCCGACGGCGAGGATTCTGGGGCCGAAGCGCTCGTAGACGTACATTACGTGGTCGGCCAGGGATTCCACCGAAGGGTCGTCGGAAATCGTCGGCGAGATCAACGTGAAACCTAAGACGCCTCCGTTCTTGCTGAGCGCCTCGAGCTGCTCGTCGTCGACGTTCCTCGGGTGGTCCCTGACCGCCTTGACGTTGGCGTGGCTCACGATCACGGGGAGCCTGGAGGCCTCGATCGCTTCCAGCGTCGTCCTCTTGCTCGCGTGGGCCAGATCGACTATGACGCCGAGCCTGTTGCAGAGCGCTATCAGTTCCTCTCCGTCGCCGGTGAGGCCGTAGTCCTTCCTCGACATCTTGTCATCCGCTCTATAAGAGTAACAGACACTCTGGTAGAGCTACTATCGTAGAAAATGTTTAGAGGGTGGAGCCCATAGACGCGGTGAATTGGTAAGTATGAAAGGGGAAAAGGGGTGGGGTTTAGGTCTTTTGGTTTAGTCCTCCTGAAGTAGCCCTTTTCTTCGGAGATAGTCCTCAAGTCGTTTCTGCTTCCTCCGAATAGTGAATCCTATAAGTTGGTAGAACTTCGGCAGACTTTCGGCTCGAATATAGATATAGTAGTAGCCCTCTTTTTGTTTATGAGGCCATGGCCCTGTTGCCTCTATACCGAACCTCTTCAGAAGCTTTTGGGCGTAAACGAGTACTTCATAGTTGGTATTGTAGAGTGATATGTAGCCATTTTTGCTGACATTTCCTTCCGAGTCGAAGAGTCCCCTAAGAAACGCCGCCGTGCACTTCGGACAATGTTCGACGTATGGCTTAATTCTTTTGAGGTCAACCGGCTTTTTGAGTAGTTCGTAAAGTGTCTTAGACGCAGTTATAACGACGTATGTCTTTCTTTTTGCATCCTTCCACGGTCTGATCGGTCTCCTTCCTAGAACGTTGCCCAAACATATACCGAACTTCTCAGCGAACTCCTCGTCTTTAGCTTGAAGACCTATGAGATAGCGATATCCGGCGCTATCCTCACGAGTATATCCGTCGCCAAGGCGCACGCCGATCACATAACCTAAATCCTCAGAAGGTTTCAGTAGTTTCAGCGATGGGATATATCTCCCGTTGTATGGGCTGGACACTCTGCGTAACCAGCTCCATATCGTCGACTTGCCGATCCAAACTCCGTATTTTCGGTAGATCTTGTTTCTGATTTTAGTATATGACAACCCTTGTTTTCGTAATTTGCGAACATCGTTGTACAACTTTATCCGTAGTTCCCTGGGTAGATATGGCCCCCTTTTCTTCGTATTGGTGTTGACCTCCATCTTCTTGACCTCCTCCCCTTCCGGACAGAAACCCGGGCCTTGGGCCATACCTTTCACCTCCTAAACTTCCTCCCTCGGCCTCCACCGGACCCCGCGGGACCTTTCCCCTACTCGTTCTGGTCCGCCGTCCGGCGGCCTCACCCTTTCGGGGGAGGTCCCGCGGGGCTGGGCCAGGAGGGTCATAGGGAGGTTTTCCCAGCGCGCCCACCCTGCCCGGGGCCAACCCCCAGACGGAGCCTACCGGCCCCGCCCGGAGGAATAACCCCGGACAGGGCCGGTGGCTTCAAAAAAATCTGGAGGCTGGTTAGGAGGGGAGGAGGTTATCAGTATGGTTTCGGACATATTCTGAACGTCTGATTCACTTGAATTCATCTCTCCATCCCAATAGGACCCGGAATCCTATTGGGACGGAGTGTCCAGATTATCCCGCTCCGCTCCCTCACCACCGGGGGACCCCTGCACGCCGCGCCGTTAACCCGGGTATGCCCATCCCCCGATTGGACCCGGAGGCCGGCCTTGCCCGGGGATGTGGTGAGGAAGAGGAGCGCATCTGAAATCATCCAGTAATCATCAGAATTCATCGAGTGCCCGGAGAACCGCCAGCCCCCCTGTCGGGGTATTCTTTAGGGCCGCGGCCTCCGGACTACCTGCTGGCGGCAGGGGCTCAAAGGACCCTCCAACAAGAGGGCACCCTCTCATCTGCCCCACTTCCCCCTCCAATTTTGGAGAGGTCGGCGGTTAGCCCTGCCTACCCTGTCGGGCGGCGGGGCCCTCATAACTATCCCTGTCGGGACAGCTCAGGCGCCTCACACCATCCCTGTCGGGATGATGCGGGTACACCCGCCGGCCGCCACACCTAACGTCCGAGATCCCTTTAGGGTAGCTGGGGAAGGGTCCCGGCGCAACTACCCACCCCCGGTCCCCAGCTCCCACTCAATCCTGTGGGAGCTCCGGGATTCTGACCCGGGGATGCTGTCTGCGTCCATGGGCTCCGTTTTTCTTGTCTTCTGGCTTCCTCTTCCTTCCGCCCTTCCTCTACCTACCGGGAGAGCTTAGGGCACTCGCTCTCCTCGGGGCGCCCCTTCTGCCCCTCCCATCCGGGGCTCCCCTGCTATCCCGGCATCCTGGGGCTATGGGCGGGCGCCGCTTCCCGCCGTCCCTCTTCGGGAGAGGGATGATAGGTTGCTCTACCCATCATCCCCCCAGGGGAGGCTCCCGTCGGACCAGAGGAGGTCCAGGAGCGCCACCTCCCTCATCCGGAAGGCCACGACGCGGCGGTGCCGCGCCGGCTTTCGTCGGTGCTCCCAATTCCTCCTCTAGCGCCCCCAGGGTTTCGCCCTGGAGACTGGGACACCGTAGCCGCCTGTCCTGCGGCCCGGCGTCCCATGAGGCTGTCCATCTGGACAGCCTCCGTAGTTAGTAGAATGCGCTCCGATATAGTACTTCTCATTCCATCCTTTAAATAACGTGAAACCTGTTCAGGTTATATAAATGTGCAAACTGGCAGAATATAATCGTTAATATTGCGACATTAAGAAGCCTTAAGGTCCTTAAGAGGCAATAAGACTCGGAGTAGTTCATCATAGCATCAGTAATCGACGAGGCTAGGGACAATCGAGATTGTGCTGGAAACGTTTTCGACACACTGTGATCGCCGACGTGAAGATTCCTGTAAACAAGAACTTGAAGTGAGGCAATAGTGGATATGCAAAGTTCAGGATGTTATACAAAGTCCAGGACCCTGGGCTTCCCGATAGATGGAACAACTTCACGACCTTCAGCTCTGAGGTATCGAGGCTTGTCTTCCTGAGCGAAAGGGGAAGACGCACGGAAGCATATGGGGAGGGTTCCTTCATTCCTATTGGATGCGCTCAGGGCTACGTCACTGTAGGTGAATAATAATGACACCACCATCACGACCTACACAATCACAATCGTCAACATCTACCTGTTGCCTGAGACGTGGACTAGGTCGAGAAGATAGTGGAGGGATTCAACGTGCTTCACGAACATGAGTTTACGCATGCAGAAGCTGTAGGTACTGTCTTTGGTATTACCCCTCTCCTGCCCTTATGAGCTACCTTAATGATATTATGCATAATTGCAATTGCAGTTACTAACTCTTCTATGCACTCCAACTTGTAGGACCGGAAGAGATTGGAGAAGAAGTCCAGTACAGCATCGATGACGCGCGTCATGACCAGAAACCCTAAAAGGCTTAAGCAAAACTTTTAGGTACCCTCCCATTCTGCTGGAAAAATTTAATTATTGGGCAATAGAAAACAATCTGAATTGAAAAGTTTAACAGACGAACTTCATGACATTGCTAACAAAAAATAAGTAGAAGAGAAGCTTTATCCATGGCTTCCAGACTTGTAATCGCAACTTCAACAACTTCTTTAGTTGCAGGCTTTGCCGGCTATTTTTTAGGTTCTTCATTTAAAAAAGAAGCTACAAGAACTTTAACTGAAACTAAGTATGAAACTATAACTGAGACAAAAACTGAGATAAAAACCGAAACAAAACATGTAACAATAACTACAAAAAAACGATAGATCGAGAAAAACCATTAATAAAGAGAGTTATTTATGAAAAATATGGACTGATAGGTTCCCCTTATTATGTTGAAATAGAGGCTACAGATAATGTCGGTATAGAAAGCGTTATTATAACGGTACTTGATCCTAAGGGAGAATTAAGCTATTATAATGCTAAAAGGGTTGAAAAAGATATTTACAGGGCAAGTTTTACCTTCTCTGTTAAAGGACTTTACAGAGCAAAAGCTATAGTAAAAGATGCTTCTGGTAACGTATCTGTTAGCGAGAGTTTTAAGATGATTAGCCTAACTGAAACCGAAGAGAGATTAAGGAGAATTTGTCCAAATGAGAGGATCTTTGAAAAAGGCTACGAGATCATTAATGATTTAAAATTAAGCGATAGAAAGTTGAGAAATGAAAGTTTGGTAACATTAAAAAATTATTCTATTGCTTTGCTTGATTTGAGCCTTTCTTATGAGAGGGATGGCTTATCAATGTTAGTTGAAGCTAGTGAAAAAAACCCAGCAATAGTTGATTTTGAGCCAATAGTTTTCAATTCTATAGATGGAAATAACTTTGTTCTAACCCCTAATGCTGGAAGGGAAACCTGGATGCTTGCGAGACACATGAAATTGATTAGAGATTCTGGATTTGATATCTTAAAACATCCTAAAATGTTTGAAGGATTGAATGGAAAGATAATTGCAAACGCTTATTCGATTTTTGATGCAAAGTATGGAATAAATTACGCGGAACAAATTCTCAATGGAAGGACTCTTAAACCAGCAGATAAATATGTTTGGGATTTGATAATGCTACAGTGGAATTTGTATTCTAATAAAGCTCCTCAGCTGGGAGGAGAAGACAAACTTTACAATAGAGATTTTCCTTGGTACGATTCTGATAAGTTAGATGCTTTATATCAAGATGCTAACACAAGAAAGCAAGCTTTATTGTTTTTGTTCCATCTTGATAATGGAAAGTTTGATATGGAGAAAGCTCAAAAGTTCAATTTGTTAACAAGTTCGCTTCCCAGGAATGTACAAACTGATTTATATGCGCTAATTATGTGGGGAAGAACTGTCCCGAATGAATACTATCAGCCAATATATCCTTATTACGAAGCAAAATCGATAGATGACGTTCTGAAATGGACAGATCTCGTTACATATAAGAAAAAGCTAATAGATGAAAATACAGCAGAAAAACTAAAAAGAGAAATAAGGGTAATACCTCTTCGATTTACACCTGTCGGAATTGAAGGGGTAAAAACAGCTTTAATGCAGGCTGAAAAAGAGTATGAAGCGATAAGTAAATTGTATCCGAATGGAAAGGTAAAGCATGAAATATGGGGGGATGTCCCGGCGTGGTGGTATTATTATGATTGGGTTGAAGATAATGGTGTGCATAGGCTTGAAAACACTCATTTACAATATGTTGGTCTTAAGCCATTGGAATTATGGAATATCATGACATCAAATCCAGAAAATGTGTGGAATAATATTAAAGATTTAAATGGTGTAGACCAATACATCACAAAAAAATGGAAATATTGGGATTTGGTTAAATTTGCTATGGGGTATGAAAGATGGGCAAGAGGAGGAAGTGTAAGAGGGATGAACGAACGGCATACAATAAACTATACTATACCACAAACTCTAAAATCGTTTGGTTTTCCAGTTTATTGGGTTAGAATAGAACCGAATCCAATAGGAACAGCTAACTATGAACGGGTAGTTTCACTACCAGATTACGTTGCTAATAAGCTGAAAAGCGAATTTAATGATAAAATAGCAATTGGACCTGCAAATGGATTCGGATTGTACCTTTGTAAAGATGGATTAATAAAAGATGGGATAAATGAAATTTTTGGATTTAATGGAGGAACTGGTTTGTTAGCAGACAGATGGCCATCTCTTGGATTGGGAGGAAACTTTGAATTTTACTTTTTGAAAAAATAAGAAAATGGGTTGATTAACAAATCTAAAACCGTTGTCTTTTTGTTGGCTTTGTCCCTCATCTCAGAATGGTTGATGAAGATGTATGGCGTAAAGGCCGTAACGACATCAGTCGTTCTCCACACTTATAAGATCAACGGTAAGGAGGTCTTCGAGTAATGGATGTCCTTGATGAGGAATTGAAGGAGCTTCAGAAAAGGTTAGAAGCAGTAATTGAGGTCTATGGGAACCTGAGAATAGTGGTTACCAGTTTCGATAGGCCGAGCAGGATAGCCTTTCAGAAGGGGAACACAATCTACGTCAGCATCAAGGCAAGAGGGTATCCGGATTTTGTCTTAAGATATATAATTGCTCATGAGTTGGCCCATTTAGTCGTTAAAAGGCATACATGGAGATTCTGGAAGATAGTAAGGATAATTTATCCGGAGTATGAAAGAGGTAAGGAAGAGCTGTTGAGGATAGCAAGGGAAGAGCTGATGAAGAGACAAACGCATTATGCCGAGACGTTTTAAGAGGTGAAAAGGGACGGTCAGACTAAGGGTCTGTCCTTGTTTCCGCCTTTCCGGATATGGGGAGTTTTTGGAGTTGGTGACTAACAGACCTTGGAATGCGTGACAGGTTTTGATTGACGGAAAAAGATTTATCATCAACTCACAATTAAAATTATTGCATTTAACCTTTCAGATACTTTTAAGGTGGATAAGGTTTTGACAGTCAGAGCTATTCTCCATATATTCGTGGAGTCAGGAAAGCTTGAACGGCGGTAGCAATTGTTCATAACCTCGTAAGGATAAGGATAGGAAGAGGGGAGGTAATACCAATTTGACAGTACCCACAGTTTTATGTACCGAGGGTTGATACATGCAGGAGGCTCCGTACCTGTTGTCGAAGTTCCAGGTCAGCTGAAGGGATCTGAGACCGAGGTCGTAGAGGAGCTCAAGGTCCTCCAGGTCCTCGAGCGCCTCCGCGCCCTCCAGCGCCATCA
>Ga0209143_1001646_pt1 | contig 10210 bp, 9 predicted proteins | sample FaiFalFF_MnMetaG_3_FD_184739 | JGI IMG/M metagenome (GOLD analysis project Ga0209143, IMG submission 184739) | Freshwater microbial communities from Yellowstone National Park, Wyoming, USA - Fairy Falls B (FF_Mn_B) MetaG (SPAdes) (version 3) | ecosystem: Environmental > Aquatic > Freshwater >...
GCATGAAGGGGATGGTCTCCTCGCCCCGCCTACCTTGCGAGTAGGCCACCAGAGAGGCTTCTGGACCTGGCGGGCCACCCCCCTTTGTGACCCGGCCCCCTTGTTCCCTCACCCCTTCTTCGTATACTGCCTACTGCAGGCTAGGGGTGCCCCAATGGAGGGGCTGAGAGCTGGGTGGTCCCAGCAACCCTTGGAACCTGATCCGGGTAATGCCGGCGGAGGGAAGCCTATGCGGATAGAAGCCCCACAACCCATTCCCGCCTTCCTCGGGCCGCGTGGGCCGTTTCCGTCGGCCTGAGGAGGTGGTGGCGTGCAGGGAAGGCTTTACCTGGTGGTGACCCCCAGGCCCGGCTGGTCCTTCGCCGAGACCCTGGACCGCACCGAGCGGGCCCTGGCGGGCGGGGTGGAGGTCCTGCAGCTTCGGGCCAAGGACTGGGAGGCCAGGCCCATCCTGGAGCTGGGGGAGAGGATGCGGGCCCTGGCCGAGCGCTACGGGGTTCCCTTCTTCGTAAACGACCGGCCCGACCTGGCCGCCCTCCTGGGGGCGGACGGGGTCCACCTGGGGCAGAACGACCTCACCCCCCCGGAGGCCCGGCGCTTCTTCGGGGGGATGGTGGGCCGCTCCACCCACGCCCCGGAGCAGGCCCTGAGGGCCCTCGAGGAGGGGGCGGACTACCTCTCCGTGGGGCCGGTGTGGGAGACCCCCACCAAGCCGGGGCGGCCCGCGGCGGGCCTCGGCTACGTGCGCTGGGCGGCGGAGAACCTGGGAAATAGGCCTTGGTTCGCCATCGGCGGCATAGACCTGGCCAACCTGGACCAGGTCCTGGAAGCCGGGGCCAGGCGCATCGTGGTGGTGCGGGCCATCCTGGACGCCCCCGACCCCGAGGGGGCGGCCAGGGCCTTTAGGGAGCGGCTCTATGGTGTGGCTTAACGGCGAGGCCAGGCCCCTCGAGGGGCGGGACCTCAGGGAGGTCCTGGAGGAGCTTGGGGTGGAGCTGGAGCGGGTGGCCGTTCTCGTGAACGAGGAGGCCTTCCCCGGGCGGGAGCTTCCTCCCTACGTCCTGAAGGAGGGGGACGTGGTGGAGGTGGTGGCCCTCATGCAAGGAGGCTAGATGGACACCTGGAAGGTGGGCGACGTGGAGCTCAAAAGCCGCCTCATCCTGGGCTCGGGCAAGTACCGGGACTTCGGGGTGATGCGGGAGGCCATCCGGGCGGCGGGGGCCGAGGTGGTCACGGTCTCCGTAAGGCGGGTGGAGCTCAGGGCCCCGGGGCATGTGGGCCTCCTGGAGGCCCTTGAGGGGGTGCGCCTCCTCCCCAACACCGCCGGGGCCAAGACGGCCGAGGAGGCGGTGCGCCTCGCCCGGCTGGGCCGGGCCCTCACCGGGGAGCGGTGGGTGAAGCTGGAGGTCATCCCCGACCCCACCTACCTCCTCCCGGACCCCGTGGAGACCCTGAAGGCGGCGGAGCGCCTCTTGGAGGAGGGCTTCCTGGTCCTCCCCTACATGGGGCCGGACCTGGTGCTGGCCAAAAGGCTCGCCGCCCTGGGCACGGCCACGGTGATGCCCCTGGCGGCCCCCATCGGCTCGGGCTGGGGGGTGAGGACCCGGGCCCTTTTGGAGCTCTTCGCCCGGGAGCGGGCCTCCCTCCCCCCGGTGGTGGTGGACGCAGGGCTCGGCCTCCCCTCCCACGCGGCGGAGGTGATGGAGCTGGGCCTGGACGCCGTTTTGGTCAACACCGCCATCGCCGAGGCCCAGGACCCCCCCGCCATGGCCGAGGCCTTCCGGCTTGCGGTGGAGGCGGGGAGGAGGGCCTTTTTGGCGGGGCCCATGCGGCCTAAGGAGGCGGCGAGCCCCTCCAGCCCCACCGAGGGCGTGCCCCTGGGGAGGCAGGGATGAGGGCCGAGGTGGCCGTGGTGGGGGCGGGGATCATCGGGACCCTGGCCGCCTATGAGCTGGCCAGGCGGGGCCTTTCCGTCCTCCTCCTGGACGCGGGGAAGGAGGGGGCGGCCACCTTGGCCAGCGCCGGGATGCTGGCCCCCTACCCCGAGGGGCTTTCCGGGGAGCTTTTGGAGGCGGGGCTTTTCGGCCTGGCCTACTACCAGGAGCTCCTGGCCGAGCTCAAGGAGGGGGGCTTCTCCGTGGAGGCGGGCTTTGCCGGCACCCACGTGGTGGCCCTGAGCGAGGGGGAGAAGGTGGCCTGGAGGGCCGAAGAGCCCCTCCCTTACCCGGTGCGGGGGGGCCGGGGGGCCCGGCGCTTCCCCGGGGGGTACGTGAACCCCAAGGCCCTCCGGGAGGCCCTCCTGGCCGCCCTCCGGGGGATGGGCGTGCCCCTGGTCCAGGCCGAGGCCGAAGGGGTGGCGGAGGGGAGGGTGATCCTAAGGGAGGGCGCGGTGGAGGCCCGCTTCGTCCTCCTCGCCGTGGGGGCCTGGGGCGGGCGGTTTGGCCTAAGGGTGCGGCCCCTGAAGGGGGAGGCCCTCCTCCTTACGGGCGAGGCCCCGCCCGGACCCCTCTTCGCCGGGGACGGCTACCTCCTCCCCCGGGAGGGCGGGGTCTACGTGGGGGCCACGAGCCGGGAGGGGTGGGCCGCGGGCGTGGACCTCTTCGGCCTCCGCTGGCTTGCGGACTACGCCCACGAGCGCTTTCCCCTTCTGGAAGGGGCCCGCTTCCTTGGGGTCCTCTGGGGCTATCGGCCCCTGGGGGAGCTCTTCGTGGGCGAGGTGGGGGAGGGGATTTACGCGGCGGTGGGGCACGGGCGCAACGGGGTCCTCCTGGCCCCGTGGACGGCCAAGAGGCTTCTTGGGCTTATGGGGGTGGAAGGATGACGCAGCTGGAAGCGGCGAGGAAGGGCATCGTTACCGAGGAGATGGCCTACGTGGCCGAGAGGGAAGGGGTTTCCCCCGAGTTCGTCCGGGAGGGGGTGGCGGCGGGCCGGATCGTGATCCCCAGGAATCCCAACCACCGCACCCTCACCGACTTCAAGGGCATCGGCGAGGGGCTTTCCGTCAAGGTCAACGCCAACCTGGGCACCTCCTACGACTACGTGGACGTGGAGGCGGAGGTGGAAAAGGCCCGGGTGGCCATCCGCTACGGGGCGGACACCATCATGGACCTCTCCACCGGCGGGGACCTCAAGGAGATCCGGAGGAGGATCCTGGAGGTGGCCACCGTGCCCCTGGGCACCGTGCCCGTCTACGAGGCGGAGTTCCGGGCGGCCAGGCGCAAGAGCTTCTTTGACATGTCGGCGGACGAGCTGTTCCAGGTCATAGAGGAGCACGGGAAGGAGGGGGTGGACTACATCACCGTCCACGTGGGGGTCACCCTGAAGAACCTGGAGGTCTACCGGCATAGCGCCCGCACCACGGGCATCGTGAGCCGGGGCGGGGGGCTCATGGCCGCCTGGATGCTCCACCGGGGCGAGGAAAACCCCCTCTACGCCCGCTACGATGACCTCCTGGAGATCGCCCGCACCTACGACATGACCCTCTCCCTGGGGGACGGCCTCCGCCCTGGCTCCCTGGCCGACAGCACCGACCGGGCCCAGATCGCCGAGCTCCTCACCATCGGGGAGCTGGTGGAGAGGGCCAGGAGGGCAGGGGTGCAGGCCATGGTGGAGGGCCCCGGGCACATCCCCCTGAACGAGGTGGCCGCCAACGTCCAGATCCAGAAAAAGCTCACCGGCCACGCCCCCTTCTACATCCTGGGTATGCTTCCCGTGGACACGGCGGCGGGGTTTGACCACATCGCCGGGGCCATCGGCGGGGCGCTGGCGGGGTGGATGGGGGCCGATATGCTCTGCTACCTGACCCCGGCGGAGCACCTGGGCCTCCCCACCGCCGAGCACGTGAAGGAGGGGGTCATCGCCTTCAAGATCGCCGCCCACGCCGCCGACGTGGCCCGGGGGAATCCCATGGCCCTGGAGCGCAACCGGAGGATGTCCGAGGCCCGCTACCGCCTGGACTGGGAGGGACAGTTCGCCCTCGCGCTCTTCCCCGAGGAGGCGAGGCGGATCAAGGAGGAGCGGGGCTCCAAGACCAAGGCCTGCAGCATGTGCGGCCCCTTCTGCCCCATGAACCTGGTGGAGGCGGTGCTTAGGGGCAGGGCCCGGATGGAGCTTCCCCTGGCATGATGCGGACCGCCCTCACCATCGCTGGCTCCGACCCCTCCGGGGGGGCGGGCCTCCAGGCGGACCTGAAGGCCTTCGGGCGCTTTGGGGTCTACGGCATGGCCGCCCCCACCCTCCTCACGGTGCAGAACACCTTGGGGGTAAAGCGGGTGGAGCTCCTCCCCCCAGAGCTGGTCTACGAGGAGATCGCCGCCATCGCCGAGGACCTCCCCATCCACGCCGCCAAAACCGGGGCCCTGGGGAGCGCTCCCATCATCGCCAAGGTGGCCGAGGCGGTGGAGCGCTTCGGCATCCGGCCTCTGGTGGTGGACCCGGTCATGGTGGCCAAAAGCGGGGACCCCCTTCTGGACCCCTCCGCGGTCTCCACCCTGGTGGGGAGGCTTTTCCCCTTGGCCACCCTCATCACCCCGAACCGCATGGAGGCCGAGGTCCTCCTGGGTAGGCCCATCCGGGGCCCAGAGGAGGCCGAGGAGGCGGCCTTGGCCCTTTTGGACCTGGGCCCCCAGGCCGTCCTCCTCAAGGGGGGGCACCTGGAGGGGGAAGAGGCGGTGGACCTCCTCGCCACAGAGGCGGGGCTTCGGCGCTTCTCCGCCCCCAGGGTGCGGCCCCCAGGGTGCGGACCCGGAACACCCACGGCACGGGCTGCACCCTCTCCGCCGCCATCGCCGCCCTCCTGGCCCTAGGGAGGCCCTTGGAAGAAGCGGTGGCCGAGGCCAAGGCCTACCTGACCCGGGCCCTCTTGGCCGCACCCCCCCTGGGCCACGGCCACGGGCCCCTGAACCACCTGGCCTAGCTCACCAGTCCCTCACCCCCTGGGCCAGGGCGTAGAGGTAGACGAGGGCCCCGGCGTCCCAGGCCTGGGGGCGGCAGGCCGTGGGGTAGGGCACGGGGGGTAGGCCCGCCTCCCTGGGAAAGCCCCCCACCAGCTCGGGCAGCCGCAGGTCGGGCTGGCTTCGGGCCAGGTCCAGGAGGGCCTGGGCCACCCGTTGGCCCTCCCTCCTTCGGCCGTAGCGGAAAAGCCCCCCGGCGAAGAGGGCCGTGTCGTGGGGCCAGACGGAGCCGTTGTGGTAGGAGAGGGGGTTGTAGCGGGCCTCCTTGGCCCCCAGGGTGCGGAGGCCCCAGCCCGTCCACATCTCCTCGGAGAGGAGGGTGTTTAGGAGCGCATCCACCCTTTCCTCGGGGACGGCCCCTGCCCAGAGGAGATGGCCGGCGTTGGAGGCCTTGACCCTCAAGGGCTCTTTCCTCTTGTCCAGGGCCAGGGCGTAGGTCTTGGCCTCCTCCAGCCAGAACCGTTCCTGGATGAGGCGGAAGAGCCCTTCGGCGTGGCGCTGGTGCCTCCTCGCCTTCGCCTCCTCCCCAAAGGCCCGGTAGAAGGCGCTGGCCGCCAGGTGGGCGGCGTAGGCGTACCCCTGGACCTCGCTGACCGCCAGAGGGGGCTCGGCCAGTCGGCCGTCATGGTGGCTCATGGAATCGTGGGAGTCCTTCCAGGCCTGGACGCTAAGCCCCCCGCCCGAGGGGGCGAACTCCAGCAGCCCATCCCCATCCAGGTCGGCGGCTTCCATCCAGGCCAGGGCCGCCTCCCAGTAGGGCCTGAGCTCCCGCACCAGGGCCAGGTCCCCGGTGAGGTCCAGGTACCGGCCCAGGAGGACCAGGAAGAGAGGGGTGGCGTCCACGGTGCCGTAGTAGCGGGCGAAGGGTACCCGGCCCAGGCGGGAGAGCTCCCCCAGGCGCACCTCGTGGAGGATCTTCCCGGGCTCCTCCTCCCGGAAGGGATCCCACACCGCTCCCTGCCGCCTGGCCAGGTAGCGGAGGACCCCCCTGGCCACCTCCTTCCCCCAGGGGAGGAGCATGAAGGCGGTGAGGAGGCTGTCCCGGCCAAAGGGGGCCACGAACCAGGGGATGCCGGCGGCGGGCACCGGGCCCTCGAGGGTGGCCAGGAGGAGGGCCCGGAGGTCCAAAAGGGCCTGCTGAAAGACCTCGCTCCAGGGCGCTTCCGCCTGGGGGAAGGCGGAGAGGAAGGCCTCGTAGCTGGGAAGGTCCCCCCCTTCCCCCAGGGGGCTTTCCAGGCTTACCGTCCAGCCCACCTGGCCTTCCCCTCTGGGCGGGAGGTGGAGGCGGAAGCCTTCCGGGGGAGGCGAGGGGGTGAGGGCGATCCCCTGCTCCACCCCGTCCGGGGCCCGGTAGACGAGGGCCCGGCCCTCCTTTGGGGCGGCGTGCCAGCCTCGAGCCTGGAAGAGGTCCTCAAAGCTGGCCTGAAGCTCCAGCCCCACCACCACCTCCACGGGCCCAGGCCCCAGGTTCCGGAAGCGCAGGACCTCCTCCACCCGGCCCCGGGCCACCCTCAGGGTGCGCCTCAGGTAGAGCGCCCCGTCCGGCCCCCGGAACCTGGCCCAGTCCTGTACCAGGTGGTCGGGCCGGGGGGATCGGCTTTGCAGGAGTTCCAGGCCCGGGGGAAGGGCCAGGCGGTAGCGGGCCAGGAAGCGGGTGTCGTGCCGGTAAAACCCCTCGGCTCCCCCCTCGGCGAAGCCCCTCTCGTTCAGGACCAGGTAGGTGTCGTCTTCCTTCAGGGGAAAGGTCATGGCTCACTCCTTGACCGCACCCACGTTCACGCCCTCCACGAAGTAGCGTTGGAATACGGCGAAGAGGATGAGGATGGGGATCATGGACAAAAACCCTCCCGCCAGGATGAGCCCCCAGTCCCCCACCTGGCCGTAGGCGTTGCGGAAGGAGAGAAGGCCCAGGGGAAGGGTGTAGATCTCCCGTGGGCTGGTGAGGACGATGAAGGGCCAGAAAAACTCGTTCCAGGTTCCCTGGAAGGTGAGGATGGCCAGGGCCCCCAGGGCAGGGGTGGCCATGGGCAGGACGATGCGGAAAAGGGTCTGCAAGGGCGTGGCCCCGTCAATGAGGGCGGCCTCCTCCACCTCCCGGGGGATGGACTCAAAAAACTGCTTCATGATGAAGACGGCTCCCGCCCCCACCAGTCCGGAGAGGATGAGCCCGGCATAGGTGTTGAGGAGGGTCTCCACGCCGAAGAGCCTGGAGAGGCCGAAGATCCCGTCTTTTAGCACCAGGTAGTTGGAGATGAAGGTGACCTGGCCGGGCACCATCATGGAAAAGAGGAGGAAGAGGAAGAGGGCCTGCCTGCCCGGGAAGCGGAGCCTGGCTAGGGCGTAGCCCGCCATGGAGGCGAAGACCAGGGTGGTGAGCACCTTGATGAAGGCGATGAGGAAGGAGTTCAGGGTCCAGCGCAGAAAAAGACTCTGACCCGTCTCTAGGCTTCGGGTTTCCCGGAAGGCGCGGACGTAGTTGTGAAAGGCATAGCCCAGGAGGCCGGGAACCACGTTGTCCCAAGAGGCCACCCTTCCCCGACGCTCCATGCGGACCGGGTCCAGGGTGGCTTCCAGGAGGAGGGCCCCTCGAGGGGCCTCCAGGTCCAGGGGCACCCGCTCCAGGTAGGGCCCCTCCTTCTCGTAGGCGATCCGCAGGCGAAAGCGGTGGAGGTAGCCCTCAGCCTCCCCCAGCCGGAAGGGCCGCGTTTCCACAAGCTCGGGGCCGAGGAGGCCCACGTGGTCGGCGGCGTAGGGGCCCTCAAAGACCGCTCCCATCCCCGCCCCGGGCCTGCGCCGGGGGATGGCGGCCTGCAGGTCCGGAGGGGTGGGCTCGGGCCAGAAGTAGGCCACCTCCAAGACCACCTCCCTCCCCGGGCGCATCCCGCCCAGCCAGGGGTCCCCGGAGCCCTTCTGGCCCAGCTGCCAGGCGGCCGCCCAGTTCTTGGGCCTCACCTGGGGAAAGCCCAGGGTGAAGGGCCACTCCAGGGGATCGGTCTTGAGGCTGGCCAGGAAGCCCATGAGGAAAGGCCCCACGAAGAAGACCCCGAAGGCGAGGAGGAGGCCGTAGGCCCAGGCCACCCGGGCCCAGCGCCTTCTGGCCGCTTCCTTGGGGCTCATGTCCACCCCCTTTCGCTTACGCCGAAGCGGCGCTGGAGGAGGACCACGAGGAGGGTGAGGCCCGCCAGAAAGAGGGCCGCCGCCGAGGCCAGGCCCACCCGGGGCGCGGCCCCGGAAGGGAAGACGTTGCCGTAGACGTAGTAGGCCAGGGTGATGGTGGCCTCGATGGGGGCCCCGCCGGAGCCTCCCACGAAGAGGACCTGGTCAAAGAGCTGCAGGGTGCCGATGAGGCCCAGGGTGATGACCAGGAAGAGGACCGGCCGCAGGAGGGGCACGGTGATGCGGCTGAACATGACCCAGGGGCTCGCCCCGTCCAGGGCCGCCGCCTCGTAGAGGGTCTTGGGAATGCCCTTGAGCCCCGCCAGGAAGAGGACCATGAAGGTGGGGATGGTGGTGTAGGTGTTCATGAGGATGATGGCCCAGAGGGGGTAAGGGATGCCCAGGAAGGTGGCGGAGGTGGGAAGCCAGGGGACTTCCACCCGCGCCTCCCGGGCCTGGACCAGACCCAGGAGGTCCAGGGCGTAGGTCCCAAGGAGGGCTAAGGGGAGGCTCAGAAGGGCCAGGGCGGGGTCCAGGAAAGAGGTGGGGGTACCCTTCCGCTTCTCCCAGAGCACCTGGGCCCCCTGGAGGAGGGCGAAGAGGAGGGCCAGGGCCAGGAGGTGGGGCAGGTGGGCCAGGAGGAGGGAGAGGGCCTGGTTCACCAGCCCCGTGCGCTGGAAGAGCCAAAGGAGGAGGAGGCTTGCCGCCGCCGTGGAGATGACCGAGGGCAGGTAGTAGACGGTGCGGAAGGCGGTGATCCCCTTTAGGGGCTGGTTTAGGGCCAGGGCCAGAAGCAGGGCAAGAAAGGTCTGCAACGAGGTGACCACCAGGCTGTAGGCTAGGGTGTGCCAGAGGGCCTTGAGGAAGAAGGGGTCCTGGAAGAGGCGCAGATAGTTGGCCAGGCCCACGAAGCGGGGAGGGGAGAAGAGGTCGTAATCGGTGAAGCTGAAGTAGACCGCCCGAAGGAAGGCGTAGAGGAAGAACACCCCTAGGGTGAAGAGGAGGGGGAGAAGGAGGAAGAGGGCGTAGAGGCCCTCGAGGGTCCGGGCTTTAAGGCGCATGGGTGCCCCCGAAGGGGAAAGGGGGCGGCGGGAACCGCCCCCTTTGGGTCTACCTCCTGCCCGTGAGCCGGTCCAGGGCCGCCTGGGCGTCCCTTAGGGCCTGGTCCACGCTCTTCTGGCCGGTCAAGACCGCCAGCAGGGCGTCGTTGATGGGCCGCATCCAGTCACCGCCAAAGCCGCGGAACTTAAAGGGGTAGACCAGGTTGACCCCACCCTGGGAGGCAGAGCCCTGGAAGACGATGCGGTTCAGCTCGGGCTCCTTGCCGGGGCGCTGGAAGTAGGGGTTGTTGGCCAGGGCTCGGCGGCTCGGGATGGCCAGGCCCCGCTCCAGGACCCACTGCTGGGCCTCGGGGGAGGTGAGGGCCTTGAGGACCTTGGCCGCCGCCTCCTTGTTCCTGCTTTGGGCGTTCATGCTCCAGGAGACGGTGAAGACGAAGTTGCCCCGCCCCTTGGTCACGGGGTCCAGGGGCAGGAAGGTGGTGCCGTAGCGCATGTTGGGGGCCTTGTCCCGCAGGAACCCACCGATCCAGGCGCCCTCCAGGGCCGTGGCCGCCTTCTCCCCGCCGAAGCAGCCGCCGGTCCAGCCCTCGCCCAGGTCCTGGGCGAAGCGGGCCGCTCCCCGCTTCACCAGGCCCGTGTACCACTCAAAGGCCCGGCGGAAGTTGGCGTCCAGGACGGTGTGCCCCTTCTCGTCAAAGGGCTTCCACCCCGTGGCGAAGGCGAAAGCTCCAAAGCGGGCGAAGTCCGCCACCACGCAGAGACCCGCCACGTCCTTCAGCTTGCTCTGGACCTGGCGGAGCTTGGCCTCAAAGGTCTCCCAGGTGTCCTGCTGGTTGGGGTACTTGACCCCCGCCTCGTCAAAGATGTCCTTGTTGAACTGCAGGGCCAGGGTGTTGAAGTCCTTGGGGATGCCGTAGAGCTTGCCCTGGTAGGTGAAGGCCTGGACCAGGTTGGGCAGAAACTCCCCCACCTCCTGCCTGGTGAAGTACCGGTCCAGGGGCTCCACCCTGCCGGTGGCGAAGAGGCTTTCCGACCAGAGAT
>Ga0209143_1001652_pt1 | contig 10178 bp, 8 predicted proteins | sample FaiFalFF_MnMetaG_3_FD_184739 | JGI IMG/M metagenome (GOLD analysis project Ga0209143, IMG submission 184739) | Freshwater microbial communities from Yellowstone National Park, Wyoming, USA - Fairy Falls B (FF_Mn_B) MetaG (SPAdes) (version 3) | ecosystem: Environmental > Aquatic > Freshwater >...
ACATAGGTTCAGGAGGAAGAGATATGTGGATATTGAAAATAAGAAAAGATAATGGAGAAATTATATGGCAAAAAGCTTTCGGAGGAATAAATGATGATGAAGCTCGTTCGGCAGTAGTTGCAGAAAATGGTGATATTATAATCGCCGGAACAGCTAATAGTCTTGTATCAGGCTCTAGTACATATGATATATGGATTTTGAGATTAGATAAGGATGGGAATTTAAAATGGCAAAAAGTATTCGGACTACCAGGTTCTAATGCTGATCTAGCAAGCTCAATATGTCTTTCTGATGACGGAAATTTTGTAGTAGCAGGATACACAACAACCTCAGGAGGGGGAAATGATATTTTTGTTATGAAGATTACTCCTGATGGCTATATAAAATTCAATTCTGGTTCATCTATGAGGTCGCAAGATTCGCTTGGTCTTGATATAACCACATATGCAATTTCACAAGATGTTTCAACAAGTATCTCTACTACATCCGCATCTCCTGCCTCATCTAACTTCACCTTACAAGAGAGAACTTATTGGATAGTACATCACGCACCATAGAATATTGGAGCAGAAATATTTCTTCTTATGGAATAAATTTTTTTCTTCTCATATTTATCAGGACGAAAGCTGAAATTATATAAATAGCAAATATCAGAGCTGAATAGAAACTTTCCTGTGAAGAAACAAAGCAGCCACAAGAACCAGAGTCAAATCCTACTCCGGATGTATAAACTTTTTTTCTTTCTTTATCTAAAAACTCTATTTCAAACTCGGTCGGTAAATTTGAATCAAAATATAGCTTATGGTATGTACTCCATCCAAGATCGTAATAACCCGAAGAATCAAGAACACGAAATGGGAAAGAGCTTTTTAGGTATAAAACAGTGTATGTCTTGTTTCCTATTCTTTCGGATGATTTTTGAATTTCTACATTTTTTTCTTTTTTTTCATTTGGCAAAACCGGAGGTATATTGCTCAGGAATTCAGGAACCCTGAGCTTTCCACATCCCCAGATTTTGTTTGGGACTTCACCTGTGAATTCATCTTTTAGCGCACCTTTACATAAAGCTTCAATTATATCTTGTGGTGTAAGATAAGGGTTTCTCTCAAGAGCTAAGGCAACTGCTCCTGTAACATGTGGTGTAGCCTGTGATGTTCCCGCATCTCCACACAAATACTCATCATTTGATGGACAAACTGAATATATTATCTCACCCGGAGCTGTTATATTAGGCTTTGAAGAATCAAACCCCCAAGATGAAAAAACAGAAATATCCTTTTTCTTACTTCTGGTTGATGTCAGGTTATATGAACCGACTGCTATTATATCCGGAGAAGTTCCGGGGACAGAAATAGTTCCTTCTGATTGAGGTTTTAGGTCTCCTTCTGATGAAAAGAGACACCCCTCCGGGTCAGAGGATATCCAGCCATCTATTCTTATCTTTTTTGAACTTTTGAATCTCAATACAAGTTTATCACTTATTTTTTTTGATGCGAATATTATTCCATCTTTCAGTTGAGATTTTGAGTAAGTTATATTTTCAAGGTAGAAAGATATATCTGCTCCTCCCTCATAATCAATAAGAGCTGCCCGCGTCCCGGAACTCACAACAAATTTTCTTTCCCCTTTTTTGATTTCTGTATATGAGTCCTTTATTCCTAAAATATGAGCAGATATTTCAAGGTTTGAGTCTTTACTTGTCCAAAATTGTACTTCACAATCCCCCACCAAATCTACTACCGCCGATACTTCACCCTCAAATTCACCTCCAATATGTATTTTTTGATTCGCTTCGTTTCCAGCCGCTGAGACTATTATTCTACCTTTTCCGAGCTGCTGTCTGATTAGCAACTCAAACAAACTTGTTCCATCGTGCGGTCCAAAATGTCCTCCCAAACTTATGTTTATAACGGCTGGTAAATTCCACTTTTCAGCATAAGAGAAAATATATCTTACAGCATCAACGACCAAGTCTTCGTACATAGGAGTTGAAACCACAACTAAAAGAGATTCAGGAGCTATCCCTATCTCCTTACCATCTCCTACATCAAGGGAGATCACACCTGATACGTGAGTTCCATGCCCGAGACTATCTCGTGTAGGGCATCCGTTATGGTCTTTCACTCCTTCCCTTAAAGAAGGAAAAAGGCATTCTATTCCATAATTGAAGTTATGAGGTGTAGTAAAACCCCCTGAGTAGTTTTGATTTTCTTGATCCCATATTATAGCTGATTTTGAGAAATTCTTTTTCAAGCCAAGCTGAGAAAGAGCATCCGATATATCATAAGCAAGAAGTTTAGAATACCATCTCACACCAGTATCTATTATTCCTACAACTACTCCTTTTCCGCTGACTCTGAAAACATCACGGGCTACCCTTGCTCCTATTTCTTCTGACGACTCATAAATTTTTGTAAAGATTCTCTCCTCTCTGGTAATTTCATCAACACTAACGCCACTATTTCTATGATAATTTTCTTTTATTATATTTTTAGGGAAGAGCTTGCGAGGAGATCTAACATATACTATGTTTCCCGCAAAACATTTTTTTACACTCCGTATATTCTTTAAGATACAATTTACCTCATCTAATTTAAGTTCTTTTGTATAAACAATCGGAACAAAATCTGGTTTCCATTTTGAACTCCAAAAACTTAAAGGAGATAAGTTCCCATACAAGCTAATATCAGCTTCTTTGAGCTCTACTACCATGACTCTATTATATTCCCTATGGGTATAAGCTTCAAGAATCAATAATGGGTCTAAAAAAACTTTCTCTGATTCAGATAAAAAGACAAAAAAGAGAGAGCATAAGACAAATGCAATCATAGTTTTTCAGATAAGAGAAAAATTTTCATTAAAAGAATAATTTTTTTGATTTTTTGAAAATTGATTATGTAGGTTTAATTTTATGGTTTTATATGGAAGCAAAAAGCGTAAAAATTTGCAAAGTCTGCACAGGAGAGCTACCACCAATCACATATAAAAATCCTGATTTTCTCTCACAGTTCCTAACTCCGCGTGGAATGATTAAGGTAAGTAGGGCAACTGGATTATGTTCAAAACATCAAAGACAGCTCAAAAGAAATATAAAAAGGGCAAGACATCTTGCACTACTACCATTCACAACAGTAGGAACAAAAATTCAACCTCATGAGCTGAAAGAAATCTTTGAATCTTCCAGCAAAAAGAAAAAAGAAGAAGATCAAAATCAAACGCAAAAACAAAAAGGTAAAACAGAAGAAGAAGCATTAAAGGAAGAGGAAACAAAAGAGTAAAAATAATAACCAAAAAGAAAAAGGAGGTTTGCTTGATATGAAAGTTTACTTTATTCAAGATGCAGGAGAACACGGAAAAAAAGGAGAAATCAAAGAGGTTTCAGAAGGACTTGCAAGAAACCTTTTAATAAGAAGAGGATTAGCAGTAAAATTAAATGAATCTTTGGAAAAACACATACAAGATATTGAAAGCAAGAAACTTTTTAATAAGAAGAGGATTAGCAGTAAAATTAAATGAATCTTTGGAAAAACATATACAAGATATTGAAAAAGAAAAAAAGAAAAAATATGAAAGACTTATAAAATTTGCAGAAAAAGAATCAAAAGAACTTGACGGAAAAACTTTTGAATTCTACGAAAGATCAAAAGAGGATGGTTCTCTCTATGGTTCCGTAAGGAAAGAAGATATAGAAGCAAGAATAAAAACAAGATTCAACTTCAAATCCGAATTTGATGTCCTGCTAGAAAGTCCAATAAAAAATACAGGAAAATATGATGTTGAAGTTGATTTCATGAAAAAATATAAAGCTAAAATAAGAGTCGTAGTAAAAGCAAAGAATGCATAGTTTCTCTCCTTCAAATCTACCTCAATCACCCAATTTTGGAGAAGTAAAGAAACTCGCAAAAAAATTCTTTGAAATCCTGAAAGAAAAAAAGATAAAATGCGTAACAGTTGAATGCTCAACAGGAGGTTCAATTTCATCTGAAATAGTAAAAAATGTAGGTGCCTCCGAAGTTTTCTTAGGAGCACTTCTGCCATACTCAAATGAACTCAAATCTTTTCTCTCAGCAGATCTTTCAGATGGAGCAGTCTCTGAAAAATGTGCATTATCTCTTGCAAAGAAAGCAAAAGACATAACAAATGCAGATCTGGTAATCTCTGAAACATCTATATTGGGACCAAAAGGAGGAACAGAAAAAAAACCAGTTGGACTTTCTTTTTTGGCAATAGTTTCAAATAAAGGTGAATTCTCTTTTGTAAATCTTTTTCGAGGAAACAGAGATAAAATAATGAAATATGTTGCAAGTTCTGCCTTCTTTTTCGCAATAAATCATATATTGGGTTGGAACCTTCAAACAAGAAAAGTAGCCTCTACATTCGTCGAGTATAAAGGAAAAATTCTAATACTAAAAAGAAGCAAAAAAGTTGGAAGTTACAGAGGGAAATGGGGTGTTGTATCAGGACACATAGAAGAAGGAGAAACAGAAGAAGAAACATCATTAAAAGAACTCAAAGAAGAGATAGGGCTTGATATAAATCTCATAGATAAATTTACAAAATCAACCCCTTTTGAACTTTCAGATGTGAAACTTGGAATAAGGTGGGAAATAGCTCCGTTTCGCGCAATACTAAAAACCAAACCAGAAATAAAAATAGATTGGGAACATGTGAAATATTTATGGATAAAACCCTCAGAACTTTGTAAATTTAAAACTGCTCCTTTGCTCTATCAAGGATACCTCAAAAATATTTTTAACCCAATCAACACAAAAATTAACCTCTGATAGGAATTTAAAACTCTTGCGCATACAAAAAACTAAAACCATAAATCAGAAAAAGAAAAGAACAAGCAAATCAAGACTAAAATAAATAAAAAAACCTACCTAAAAAAAAACCTACCTAAAACATGAGAGAAGAAACAAAATTTGATTTAAAATCTCCTTCACCTATGCAAAAAACAAGTGAAGAAAAAATTTCAGTAAAAATTCAGGGTATGACATGTTCAGGATGCGTTGCAACAGTAGAGAAAACTATAAAGGCTATTGATGGTATAAAAAATGTTTCAGTAAGCTTAATAGACGGACAAGCAGAAATTATTCTGGGAAAAAAGGGAAAAAATATTGCAAAAGAAATTTCTGAAAAAATAAGAGAAAAAGGATACAAAGTTGAAACTAAAAAAGCTATTTTTTTAGGAGATGTAAGTTGGATAATTCCTCAAAAAATAAAGGAGAGTTTAGAGAAAATAAACGGTATTGTTTCAGTAAAACTAAACCAAGCTTCAGAAGAGATAGAAATTGAATTTGTTCCTGATTTCATAGAAATTGATGACATAAAAAATGAACTCAAAAAACAGGGAATAAAAATAAAGGGAGTAATATCAGAGGAAAAGCAAGAAATCCTCCATGATGAGACCAAAACTTTAAAAACAAAATTTATCTTCTCCATACCGCCATCCGCATATTTTATCTTCAAAATGCTCTTCGGATTTCATACTCCCCACATAGTAGATTTTCTTGTTTCAACACCTGTGATATTATTCTTATCCTCATACTTTTCAAAAGGATTTTTGAGGAAACTCATATCTTTTTCTTTTGATATGAATTTTCTCGTATCAATTGGAATATATTTAGGATATTTCGTAAGCACGCTATATGTTTTCTTTCCAAACCTTTTCAGAGAAGAAGTGATGTTCTTTGAAAGTTCAGTTCTCATAACATCCATTATGCTCTTGGGAAAATCAATTGAGCTTTCCGCAAGGAAAGATATACTGCCAGCTTTAAAGAAATTATCAGAACTTGAACCAAAAAAAGTAAAAGTTAAAAGAAATGGTGAAGAAATTGATGTAAAGTTTGAAGATGTAAAAGTAGGAGATGAAATAATCTTGTTTGAAGGAGAAAGAGTATCTCACGATGGAATTCTGATAAAAGGTATTGTAAAAGTTGATGAATCTCACATCACCGGAGAACTTGAACCCAAAACAAAATTAGAAGGAGAAAAAATATTCTCAGGCTCTCTCATTTTAGAAGGAAGTGGAATTTTGAAGGTAGAAAGCGAAGGCGAAAACACCATTTTGAGGAAAATAATTTCATCGGTAAGACAGGCTCAATTTTCAAAAAGCAGCATTGAAAAATTTGGAGATAAAATATCTCAATTTTTTGTACCTTTTATAATAACGATTTCGTTTTTTGTTTTCATATATTGGATATTTTCGGATAGCTTTGTGTTTGCTCTCGAAAGGTGTTTGCTCTTGAAAGGGCTTTATCAACAATAGTTGTGGCTTGCCCTTGCGCTTTGGGACTCGCAACTCCAATCGCTGTTGCATCAGCAATAGGAAAAGCCCTCTCTAAAAAAATACTCATAAGAGATGGTTCAATATTTGAAATTTTGCCTAAAATAAAAGTCGTAGTATTTGATAAAACCGGAACCATAACAGAAGGGAAATTGAAACTAAAAGATATCATCTTGTTTAATTCAGAATATGAAAGAAAAGAAATTTTATTTTTAATTTCTTCTTGTGAGATGAACTCAAATCATCCGATAGCAAAAGCAATTATAAACTTTGCTTTATCTGAAGGTATAAAGCCCAAAAATCCAGATTTCTTTTTCAACTCAAAAGGAAAAGGAGTTTTCGCAAAAATCTATGGGAACGAAATAGCAGTCGGCAAACCCGAATTTCTTGAAGAAGCAGGAGTGAAAATTGAAGATAAAGAAAAAGAAAAAATTGAGAAACTTTTCAAAGAAAACAAAAATACCTCAGTTCTCTTTGGAATAAACGGAAAATTAGTAGGGGCTTTAATTTTCGAAGATAATATAAAAGAAAAATCAAAAGAAGTGGTAAATGAACTGAAAAAAATTGGATTGAAAGTTTTTATTCTGACAGGAGATAAATTTTCAGTTGCAGAAAAGGTAAGTTCTATTTTAGGAGCTGATGGATTTTTTGCCGATGTTCTTCCCGATAAAAAAACAGAAATCATAAAAAGCTTGCGAAAATACGGAAAAGTTCATCAGCTTCTGAAATCTCGAAAGTCACCGCTGATGTAGTGGTAGAAGATATAGAACGGCTTATTCATATATTCAAACTTGGCAAAAAAACATTCTCAATAATAAAGCAAAATTTCTTGTGGGCTTTTTTTTACAATTTAATACTAATACCTATCGCAGCAGGTATGCTATATAAACTTGGAATATCTTTGAAGCCCTTCATGTCAGCAATTGCTATGTCTTTGAGCTCTATTTTTGTTGTTCTGAACTCCCTGAGAATAAGAAATCTTTCTTTATAAGAACCAAGAAAGCGTCATTTTTGAGTACAGGATAAAAATCATCCTTCTTTACAATTTCATAAAGGTCAAAAAAGTGATAGCTTAAAATCAAAACATCATAAAAATCTAAAATTTGAGATATTCTAATCATTCTTCTTTTAAATTCTTGCTCTCCTCCGAAAAGTATATATTTTCCGGCAAGATCACAATCAAAAGATATATAAAAAATGTCCGACTTTGTAATGCATAAAATATTGATGTCCTTATAGCCTCTCTCACCTTCAAGATGGTTTTTTATCTCACTCACAGCATCAATTACTTTTTTGTGTTCTGAGTAGAGCAAAAAAGGCTTGAATAGTTTTTCAGAATTTGAAAAAACATAAAAAGAAAGAACAAAGCAAAGAAAAGAAAATGTAAAAGATAAATAATCTGAAATTTCATAAATTTTCAGTTTTATCTCATCTAATTTCTTGAAAGTTTTGAGTAAAATAATATAGCTTAAAGGTATAAATTGCCAAGGCATAGAGAAAAAAAATGGGACTGCAATTACTGAGAGAACAAAATAAACTCCCAAAAAAGCAAAAAATAATTTATTTTCTTTTATACCAGAAAGAAAAGCTGGAACGAAAAAGAAAATATTGAAAAATGCGGAGAAAAAAGGAAAATATTTCCATTTTAGTGTTATTCCAAGTTCTTTGAGAATATGATATAAATTCCCTGACAAAATGAAATCTCCAATTCTTGTTGCAAAAAGCTGAGGTAAAAATAGTAATTTAGATACAAACTCCAAAAAGAAAGAACTTATAATGTCAAATCCCTCAAAAGCTTCTCTCTCATAAATCTCACCACCTACAAAAGATGGTATCATATATACGAGAAAAGCTAAAATATAAAGAGGAGAGAAAATGAGCAAAGTTCTTAAGAACCCTTTTAACTCTTCATATTTTTTAGCTTGAAAACTCTTATTCTCTTTTTCTCTATCAATAAACTCTAATAAAACAAAAGAGATCACAAATGAAACAACGATAACAAATCCGCGCAGATGAGTAAGACATAAAACAAAAGATAATAGATTGAAAAACGCAAAATTTTTCCTTTCAAGGTAGATAAAACATAAAAAAGTTAAAATGGTCATCAAAAGATAATAGAGCATACCTGCATGTATGAAAAGGGAATTTATCGAAAATGAAATTAAAAAGGGAGCTCCAGAGATTTTTCCGAGCACTTTCGCAAAATAAAATGCAAATGAAAACAAAATAATAATGTTCAAAATCCTTAGACCAACTATCTCTAAACCAAAACTCTTAAATAAATCTCTGAGCTTTCCTGAAATCTCAAACATAATTGATGATATTGGACCTGTATGCCCCCATCCCAACAAATCAAACTCAAGACCGAATATTTTCACACTCAACTTTGGAGGTAAAGGTCTTTTTATAAACTCAAAAAAAAGAAATTTTTTTCTTATTTCCGCTGATCTTTTAACAAGGGATTTTTGATGGTAAAACTCTTCTCCGCCAACATTATCTCCCTCGCCAACCTTCTCTTTCTTTTGATTATTCTCACCCGATAGCGAGTTCAATAATATAACTCCTTTCTCTTTTTCTACCTTTACTATAAACCTTCTCTTTGCAGCTATCCATTCCTCTTCATTGAGTGGAGCAATTTTTTTTGCACCATCAACGAAAACAAAAAGCAAAGAAAAATACAGAACAAAAGAAATGAAAAGTAAAAATATTTTCCTATCCATACTTAAATTTTATTTTTATTGAATATTTATATGAGAATAGTTGAGAAGACATGGGAATCGAAAGTCACAGGTTTGAGGTTCGGAGAAATAAATTTTGACAGCTACGATGAAAATAATATTGATGAGGTATATCCCAGTTTAGAAAACGAGATAAAAAATTTTGATTTCATCGTAGCAAGAATAAAAACAGAATTTTCTAATAACGCTCTTGAATTTCCTGAAACTTATATTGAGAGTATAAAAAAAATGAACCCTAATTTTAAGCCACTTTCAGATTTGGGTTTTAAGTTCCAAGATGTTCAAGTTTTCTTTTCGGTTGAAAAGAGATCAAAATTATTTGCTGAACCCCTTGAAGTCTCAAAATGGTCAGATATAATATTCAAGCAAAAATTAGATGAAAGCGAAATAAACTTTCTTCTTAATTTCTTGCCAAATAAATTCAGATTCTCATGGTATTTTAAAGAAATTCCAGAAATAGCAGAAAAAATATATAGAAAGTGGATAGAAGAGATAATTCTATCAGATGATGGAATTTATGTTTTCGCTTCAAATAAGTATGAAAGCTCAAAATTTGGATTTTTTGGAGCAAAAAATGCCGATCTTTCAGCTCGCTTTCCTCTGATGTTCTCTTATGGGATTCCATCATTTCTGATGTTCTCTTATGGGATTCCATCATTTCTTATTGTAAAAAAATTTGGTCAAATTCTGAGAGAAAATGGATTCAAAGATATAGAAATAAAAATCTCACTTCTGCATAACAAAAAGTTTGCAATTTTATACAAAAATTCTATAACAAATGCAAAATCACACATTGAAATAATAATGAGCAAGAAAAACTTTTAAACTCTGATTTTCTGGATTGAATTTCTTGAAGCTTTTGCACTAAAACATTAAACTCAGTCCGATTCATTCCCACCGAAAATCATCCATATCTTTTTTCTTAATTCCAAAAATTCTTTTGGAGCTTGTGATGGATACCTTCCATAAGAAGGAAAAACTCTATTTGATAAAAAAACACAGAATTCTTTTCTTTTTTGTTCTATCCAAAAACCGCAACCTGTAAAACCAAGATGTCCAAAAAGTATTTTATCTTCCAAAATAAAAGAATCAAAACCTAAAAAAAATCTCTCTCCCTTTTTTACTATTTCCTCACCCTCAGAGAAATCTAA
>Ga0209143_1001658_pt1 | contig 10144 bp, 5 predicted proteins | sample FaiFalFF_MnMetaG_3_FD_184739 | JGI IMG/M metagenome (GOLD analysis project Ga0209143, IMG submission 184739) | Freshwater microbial communities from Yellowstone National Park, Wyoming, USA - Fairy Falls B (FF_Mn_B) MetaG (SPAdes) (version 3) | ecosystem: Environmental > Aquatic > Freshwater >...
CTTTCTCATCAAAAGGTGTTCAAAACAGTGAGAATTTGTTCATAGCAACCGTTGGAGCCCGAGTTATAAAAGTTCTCCCATCAGGAAATCTTCTTATAGAAGGAGAAAAATATATAAGGCATGATTCAGAACTGCAAAAAATATATGTTAGGGGAATAGTGAGACCAGAAGACATAATGCACGATAACTCCGTTCTTTCAACTTCTCTTGTTAATGCGAGAATAGAATATGTTTCAGAAGGCGACTTCGCTCAAAAGAAAAAACAAGGTTGGCTACAAAAAATATTAGATTTCATCTCTCCATTTTAAAAACAAAAAGGGAAAGTATATTATGGGAGGGTATATTATGAGAACCGAAAGAATAGAAATGATAAAAAAATATAACAGGAAGAAAAAAGTGGGATTGATTTTGGGTTTTCTTGTTTTTAGCTTTATTTCAATAGTCCCGGAAAAATCGTATTCAGCGAGAATAAAAGATATAGCGACAGTTGAAGGGCAAAGATCTAATTTCCTTGTTGGATTTGGAATAGTCGTTGGTCTGAGAGGTACAGGTGATATAATCTCTCCTAATCTTACAGTTCAAACAATAATAAACCTTTTACAAAAAATGGGAATAAGACCGGATCCTACTGCACTCAAAAGTTTCGGAATCGTAGCTCCGAGAACTTTGAGACCAAGAGATTCCGCTTTGTGTATGGTAACTGCTGAACTCCCACCTTACGCTAAACCAGGAATGAGAATTGATGTTCAGGTTTCTGCTATGGGGGATGCAAGAAGTTTGAGAGGAGGTGAGCTCATTTTAACCCCTCTTTTTGGTCCAGATGGTAAAATTTGGGCAATAGCACAAGGACAAATAATAACAGGCGGTCGTGAAATTTCTCGTTCACCATCTACTCTTGAAGGTGGATTCCCGACTTCCGGGAGAATCCCAAAAGGAGCAATAGTTGAAAGAGAATTGCATCACTCTTTGAACGAGAAAAAATTTATAAGAATATTTCTTGACACTCCCGATTTTTCTACTGCGAAGTCTGTTGCAGATGCTATAAACTCATTTTCAGGAGTTGATCTTGCGTATGTTCAAGATGCGGGAACTATTTTTGTTGCTATACCTTTGGAATTCACAGGAAGAGTTGCGGAGTTCATATCTATAATAGAGAATGTGGAGGTTAATCCAGATGCTCCCGCTCGTGTTGTGATAAACGAAAGAACGGGAACTGTCGTTATGGGAAGAGAGGTAGGAATTTCCGAGGTAGCGGTGTCACATGGAGACATAGTTGTAAAAATAGGGAAAGAACCTTCACCCCTACCCCCAGAATTTTCCACCGCTACCTCGAAATTTGAAAAAAGAAAGGTTAATATATTGGGACCTGCAACCACCGTTGATGAACTTGTGCGAGAACTCAATAAAATAGGTGCTTCTCCGCAAGATATAATCGCTATTTTGCAGGCGATAAAATCAGCGGGCGCTCTGCATGCTCACATATCTACCCAGTAATATGAAAAAAGAAGAAAAGAAAAAGAATGAAAAAAGAAAAAGTAAAGCAAAAATGTTGAGAGAAAATATAAAGAAGATTCTTCTATGAGACCGAGCGGAATACAGAGTTTCAGTAGATTTGGAGACAATAATATAATAGGAAGTTTCTCATGTATTACTTGTCTTCCAAAGCCTTCTCAAAGGGGAAAAGTTATAGATGAGGTAGCCCGTGAGTTTGAAACTTTCTTTGTAAAAGAGTTTTTAAAAGATGCTCTTGTGATGAGTGGAGAGCTTTCTGAAAAATATGGATATTTTTATAAAGACCTTGTAGTTGAAACTTTGGCGAGGTCTGTGGATTTCGGAGTGTCAGATATTCTCAAAAAAGCAATATCAGATAACTTGGAATTTTTGAACAAAGGTTTCATAAGCTCTGGAAAACAAAAAATCTCTCGTGGAAAGTTTTAGGTTTTGAAATTTGAGCGCATAAATTTTCTTTATTTGTTTGAAAGAATAAGATTCCCGAATAAATTTTCTCTGTAATGGAAATAAAAGGTAAGTTTTTTCTCATAACAGGAGGGGCACGGAGAGTAGGTAAAGAAATTTCTTTATTTCTTGCAGAGCAGGGCGGAAATCTTTTTATACACTACTTTTCATCAGAAAATCAAGCTTTGGAGCTGAAAAAAGAGTGTGAGAACAAAGGAGTAAAAGTTGAGCTAATAAAAGCTGATATGACTCGCATTGAAGGTTTAAATTCTCTTTTAGATTATGCGAAAAGATCAGATGTTATAATATGCAACGCAAGTTCATTTGAGAAAATACCAATTGAAAATCTCTCAGTAGAAGAAATAGAGAAAAGTATGAGGGTAAATTTTTTATTCCATTTTCTACTTATAAAAGCTATGTGGGAGTCTCTGAAAGAAAAAGGGAAAATAGGGAAGGCTATTTTTATTTTAGATGTTGAGAGAGCAAGAAGAAATTTTATACCATATCATCTTGGGAAAGAGTTAGGTAGGTATTTGGTTGAGCATCTTTTTAAATTTTTTGCTCCGGAAGTCCTTATAAATGGAGTTGCTCTCGGACCAATTTTACCGCCTGAGGGTGAAAACGAAGAATATCTGAAAAAAGTTGCTCAAAAAACGGCTACAAAAAAGTATGGAGCAATAGATGAGGTGATTTCTGCTATAAAGTTTCTTTTAGAAAATGATACGGTAGCTGGAAGTATAATTCAGGTTTGTCCTTAGCTAAGCCAAAGAAAATCTAACAGTCTATTGTTAAATTTCAAAGATCTTGTAGTTTCAAGTAATGGAAGTATAATATCTGTTATCTTTACTAACCTCATCCTATCCTATATCATCTCAAGTATCTGATGTGGCATCCTATTTATCAGTCCTATCTATATCCTTATGTATTGAAAAAATGTATAACACAATCCGAACATGTCCTTTCAGACAAAGGGTTTGAAAAAAATTCAAAATTTTAAAGGAAATACTTGAAGAGTAAATTTCATAAAGAATAACTTTCACGGAAGAAGAATAAGCTTTATGATATTGGCTTCTTACTCATTTAATCATTTCTAACTTATTTCATTTTTCCAAAATTTCTGTGCGCTGGTAAATTAAAAAAAACGAACAGCCAGGTATTGATGGTTTCCCTTCTTCGTCTTTTTCATAACAACCACATGGTGGAACAAATGGGCATAATACCCAAGCAGATTCAGAGCACAAACAAGGTTTATAAACGAAAATAAGAGAAGTATTCAAGTACTCTCTTTCCAAGATAATAAAGTCCCAATCTGTGTGAGGGGGAGCAGGAAATTTCTCCTCCCACTTAAAATAATGGTTACGAGACACTCCATAATAAAAAGGTTCAATATGAATATATAACTTCCCATCTTCATAATAAATTTTTCTTACAAAGTCACGATCCTCCCCATAATACCACATTTCATTATACAAGCCTATGGCAAGTATAAACTTTTTTGAAAAATCAACTTTTATCTCACTTCCAGAAAAACATCTTAGCTGATCCTCCGATGTCACTTTGTAATAAAGAATTGTAACTCGGGTCGGATAAATAGTATCTTTGAACTCCGGAGTCTTACATTTTGCGGTTCCTAAGCTTACCTCTATTATCTTCTTCTTCCCGTCAGCAGTATAATATTCTCTTTCTCCATATGTAGAGCATGGGGTTTCGTAAGTATAAATGTATGTGGATGAGAATTGAAAATTGGTTGGTTTGAGACAACGAATAAGAAATTCCCCTCGTTCTTTAGCAATAGAGTTAGTAATAGGCTCAGTAGAGCCAAACTCCCACAAAAATTCAAGCTCATCCCAATCATCAACCCTTCCATCTCCCTCATAAATTCCATCCCCATCAATTTCATCGCATCCAGGAAATGTTAAAGGGCAAACATATTCTACTTGAATTTTCCCCCCATCATCAACTTTGCCATCGCAATCATTATCTATTCCATCCTGTAAATCAAAAACCTCTGGATTTTTTTTAGGATCTTCATCATCACAATCCCCTGAAAGAGTTGTAATACCAGTAGGGAATTTAAATTCGGAAAATTTAAAATAACACATTAAACCTATCTCTGAAGTACCATATCTATCTCCATCGTTGTCCCGATAAACCTTAGGACAACTTAAACAAACTATGTTTGAAGGTTCAGAATCTCCACCTTTACCATAAGCTAAAACACTGTAGCAATGTTCCTTTCCTTCTTTTTCTTCAATCTCAAAAGATGTAACAGAAGAGGGAGCGAGTTCTATTGCAACAAACTTATCTTGAATTTTTCTTAAAATCTTGAAACCAATTCCTTCTTCTTCATTCCCCTGCCATATCATTTTTATTTTGTTGCCATCGAAGATATGAACTTGTAAATAAGGAGAAGGTGGAGGTGATATTTTTTTATTTTCTTTGGGAATTTTAACACAAGCTTCACCCAAAATTAACTCTTGACCGGCTGATTTTGCTTTCACTTCCCAACAATATCTTTTCCCAGGTTCCACACCACCGTCAGGATAGAAAGTAATTGAAGACGGAAACAAAGCGAGGAGTTCCTTTGAGTTATCCATTACTCTTGAGACCTCGTATGAATCTACTTTCTCTTTTCCTTCCCATTTGACAAAAACAAGTTTTGATGATGTAACTTCTAATTCTATTGGGTTCTTGATTGCTTTATCTTCACACAAAAGTAGTAGGAAAGAAAGAGAAAAGATAAAAAAGATTTTTTTTATTCTTGCTTTTTTATTCATCGGCACAGAATCTAAATTTTTCAAATATTTACCTTCACTAAATTCAACCATCCGCTAATTATCTTGTTTTCCTTTAAATATACCTATTACCCCTGGCTTGATTGTTTGACCAGATATAATTTGTTTCTCTTTATCAACCTTGTAATCTATTTTTTCAAATTTTCCGTCATCTCCAAGAAAACCAAAAAATGTATCGTCTCTTATCTCACCTCTTTCATACATAAGTGCAAATGAAATCGGATATCCCTCAGAAAATTCAATTTTGTATGCCCTCAAAGCTCCCGGAACTTTTACTTTCTCTATTTTCACTTTCCCCCTACTCCTTACGAAAACTTCTTTGCTCAAAGCTACATACATCATCTTATCTTCACTTGAAAAAACATAAAAATCAGGATGCTTTATCCCCTTTGGAATATTACCCCTTGTGTCCTCTGCTTTTACAACAAAAGGAATTAAAATAGAAACGGTAAAAAATAAAAGAACAAATACGCTTTTGAATTTTCTAATTTTAAATCTACCTTTTCTCCTCAAAATTATGAGCATAATATAAGACAGAAAGAGAGGAATAAGGTTTTGAAGATAGGAATTAGTTTCCGGAACAACAGCACATCCACAGTTTTCATCTACTTTACCATCGCAGTCATCATCTATTCGATTTCCACAATATTCCCAACACTTTCCGGCATCTGGATCTGAACTTTCATCGGCTCCATCACAATCATCATCAACTCCACCATTGCAAACTTCACATTGTCCGGGATGTATGTATTTTGCATATTGGTCATTAGGATCGTCATTGCAATCCAGACTTGCCGGTGTCGTCCAAACTGTACCTTGAACCGGAGAATTAAGACAGAAACATAAAAGGAAATGGGGGTATCCATATCCATCTCCATCAAGATCAGGACAGTACCACTTTTCAACATTTCCGTCACAGTCATTATCCACAAATTCAGGTTCAGAAAATGAACCACAATACAAAGCTCCTGGATGAATTGATGGGTCAGAGTCGTTGCAATCTAAATTATTTGCAACATATCCCTGAGGTTGTGAGGGTGCAAAGATTTTCTCGTTGGGATTGCCGTAACCATCACCATCTTCATCTTTATAAAATGCAACTCTTAATGTAATCTTCTTTATAGTATAACTTGACAGGCGCCCAGTTGTATCCTTTACTCTATATTTTATTGTATATTCTCCGGGTAAGCTATACCTATGGGATGTTACCCCACATGCAAATTGATCTCCCGATGTTCTTGAACCTTTACTAGTTTTTCCATCTCCAAAATCCCATTCACACTCTTCGAGTATATCTCCGTCTTCATCATAGAAGATTCCTTGAAAACCAATTAATACTCCATCGCTTGGGAATCTTTCAAAATCAATAGTAGTTGGAATTTCGTCGCAAAAACCAAACAGCAAAAGTAAAGAGGACTCACATATATTAAAGTCGGCAATAGGCGGATTATCAGGAACCTGTGCCACATCAAAGAACGGCATTCTTGTTCCCTCAAGTGAAAATGTTCCTTCATTTGTTCTTATTGTATAAAAGAATCTTATCCTTTTTGTATAGTGGTCAATAAACCTCCTAAATCTCCAATTCCTTATATTTATACTTGGTTGTACTATCTCAGCTCTCAAGCTGGTAGCATTGCCGTTCAAATCCCTAAGTTGTGGAGTATTATTTCTTGATAAGATAAACATATCATCTTGGCATAGCTGATCTCCTTGCCATGGGCAACTTGGATTTGGTGAAACTATTAGCTCATAATTTGCAGCTTCACCGGGAAATGCATAAAAAATTGGTCTTATTACATCTGAATATTTTATGTTATTTAAGGACGGAAGAACCATATAGTTTCTATTCATCATAATTGAAATTGGTTTGAGCCTTATTCCTGCAAGATAGGATGAGGCTATTGTTCTAAGTCTTATCTCATTTCTTAAACCCCGAAATGATATTCCAGTAGTACAATCCAGGAAAGACCTGAAGAATCTGTCTATATTATTTAAAGGGTAATTTCTCCCCGTAGCTTCTATGGCACAAACTGCAAGCCTATCAATTATATCGCCGTATCTATTTCTTAAACGCCAAAGGAATGAATACCAAAGACCTCCATCAAAATGGGAATTATATCTATCTGTACCGACTGTAAGGTTAGCTCGCATAAAAGTTCTGTTATTTATAGCATTATCAAAAGTATAATTATTAGGATTTGTTCCTAATATACTAGCCCAATTTCTTATTGAAATTGCATATATTTGCCTTTCATATAAATTGACCATAACATCAGCAAAGTAATCTGCAATACCTTCCTCAAAACCATCGTAAAGCTCTCCCGATGTTCCATCTTGACACCTTACTAAATTACAGTGATGAGCATGTGAATATTCATGGAAAACAACAAAAGGAGTTCTTGAAGCAAGATATCTACAAAGACGTATGTTATAACTCTCCTGAAATCCACGAAGTGGATCAAGAGGAGAAAAAAATGCATTCCTCGGACATTCCGCAGCTCTAATATCCCTCTCTTGCACACATACATCTGTTGAAAATGTTCGTGGAGCTATGTATCTTCTATAGTCTACATAAAGAGTTTCTATAGTTGTTTGACGGGCTCGAGCACCGAATCTTCCAGAATCATTAAAAAATCTACCAGCCATAGTTGCCCAGAAATATCCTGCTGCCATTTCAAATTCATGTGAATTCCGATCATAACAAAAATCTCTATCTTGCTCATTTATTACCGGAGCCGCCGGACAACTTCTCCCTGGACATAACGCTTCACACTGATTACAACACCTGATATTAGTTGGTATATTACACAATAATCCAAACCTAATACTACAATTTTGATTTGCATTACATCCTTCACAATAAATCCTTCCTTCATGAGCAAGATCAGCATCTACTACTTGTCTTACATAGTTTCCAGATAAATTTTGACCTGTAACATCTGGGAACCCAACTCGGCTAATACTATTTGCAGGACAAGCCGTCATATTATCTTGGAGCTGTTGCTCAGCTGTACATATACATCCACACCAATCAGTACATTGGGGAAGTTGCGCTTGCTTGAGGTCTGATGTTGCAACCAAACTTCCATCAAATGCATCAATCCATGCCCAGAACATTCTCCAAGGAGAGAGAATGAGAATTTTGTATGCCAAGTGTAAAATCCCATTTTTATCCCTTATTACTGTTAAGTAATATATTGGGGGAACAAATTGCAGTTCTTCCTGTTGCAGTGAAAATAATGAAAGAACACGAGACAAAACATCTCTTGGGCTTAACTTAGGCATTGTTGGAAAAGTTTCAGGAATAATATAATATTCTCCGTATATCGCTATTGGATCTCCTTCTATATCAGTCATCACAATAAGTTCAGTCTCCACTGGAATTTCCTTGAAGAACTGTTTAAGCCTTATAATTGAAACAAAAGCTGATCCTATTTCATCTGCCTTTAATTCTTCAAGATCTTCTTGCTTTAAATCTCCAAACTTTAAATCTTCAAAATCTTTTATAAATGAAACAAAGTCTGATAATGATGAAATAGCATCTAATTTTGTAATTTTATCTATCTTTAAATCTCCAAGATCTTCCTTGAAGCCATAAACATCTTTAAGCTCACTCAGAAAAGCTACTACTCCCTCTATCGTTTTTATGTCTTCATAAGATACTATTGTAAAATATGAATAGACAACAGCAGGATTACCTGCCTTATCTTCTATCATCACCTGAAGATCATGAGTATTCTCTGTAAGTTGCTCAGAAGGTGTAAAGTAAGCTCTGTTTTCCTCAACCTGAAATTTAGAAGTAATCTCCTCCCTATTCAAAAATATTCGGAAAGATTCTTTAAGAATCCCTGATGTTTCATCCCAGAATTCAATCAAAAAATATGGAGTTTTACTTTGTACCAAAGCTCCATATTGAGGTGATGAAACAACTATAAAAGGAGGCACCGTATCTAATACAACAGATGCTCTTTCTGTTCTCATTTCTCCTACCTTCTTTATCATTGTCCCACCATTTCCTAACTCATCCTCTCTTTCAACAAGAAGGTAGAGAGTGTAATAGTAAGCTCCATCTGGTTGAATTTTACCTTCAAAATCCTTCCCATTCCATATTGTTTTCATGTTTTTTCTTACATAGTGGCAAGCCTTACCTTGCTCAATCGGTTTCAAATCCCAAGTAACGCAATCAAAAGGAGGCAAAATTTCTTCTTTGAATGAGGAAAATTCATTTACTACCTTTCCTTTTTCATCATAGATAGAAAGCGCCCATGTCAGAAAGTATCTTTTTACATCTCCCCCACCTTGTGATTGAAGTGCATCTGTGTGCTTTACAAGAACTATAAAAGAAAACTCAACTTCATCAAGATGTCCATCACCATTTGGAGAGAAATAATCGGTTGATCTATCAAATTTTCTCAAACATACCTTTCCAGTTTCATCACAAACTGGGGATTGAAGAGGAGATGCAGTGATTGTTAGTGGTCTTGAAGGTGTGATTTTTACACCCTCAAAAAAATGATCTGGAATGGGCTTTTTCTTCGTATACTTTCCATCAAATATAGCAATGGGATTCCCAAGAAAGCTATTCCAATCAGCCTTCCAATTACCTCCATTTTTTCTGTTAAATTCCTCAAAAGCTTTCATTTGATTTTTTGTTGGTTCCCCAGTAGTAGAAGCATTATTGGAAATCACTGCAATAGATATCAGCAAAATAGAGAATAATATAGCTCCGTAAAGATTTAGGCTCCACCCCCCCCCCAGCCTTTTTGTTATCTTTTAGCATTTTGCTTTCCCCTTTCATAATTTAAAATATAATCACTTTTTGTGTTGATGTGTTGAAATTTGAAGGGGCAAGAATTTTTTATTTAATTGCAAATCTCTTGCATCTAAAAATTTTTGAAGTCATTCCAACTGAAAATCAAATGAATAAGAAAATACCAGAAATTATATTCCCATTGTTCATTGTTTAAAATCGCAAAATCTCCGAAATTTTGACAATAGACTGCTAAAAAATTTTTGTTCATTTTTTTAAATGTACTGGACAAAATTTTAAATTTTTATCCAGTAAAATTATAAAAGATGGTGATAAGGGAGATAGTTTTGCAGCACAAAGCAGAAAAGGAGCGTTTTGTTTTGCATGCTGAAAAATATGTCTTGCGCGAATCTATACCGTATGCTCAAAAATTTTTAGATGAAAATATTGTAAAGGTTATCAGTGGTCCGAGAAGAGCGGGGAAATCTGTGTTCTGTATTTTACTCTTGAAAAATAAAAATTTTGCCTACTTGAATTTTGACGATGAGAACCTACTGAAAATCAAAAATTATGATGAAATTATCAAAGCTTTGTATGAAGTTTATCCTGATGCCAAATATTTTTTGTTTGACGAGATACAAAA
>Ga0209143_1001663_pt1 | contig 10119 bp, 11 predicted proteins | sample FaiFalFF_MnMetaG_3_FD_184739 | JGI IMG/M metagenome (GOLD analysis project Ga0209143, IMG submission 184739) | Freshwater microbial communities from Yellowstone National Park, Wyoming, USA - Fairy Falls B (FF_Mn_B) MetaG (SPAdes) (version 3) | ecosystem: Environmental > Aquatic > Freshwater >...
GCATACTAGCCAGCCGGATATCGAGGCTTGGGGCCGGCCTACAAGCATTCGTCATGGGCACCTTAATCTTCCCTGACGTGTTCGAGCCACATATTTTCGCCTTTCAAAGAGGTGATATTCATTATTCAAAGAGGTGATATTCATTATTGCGGCAGCGAACCTAATGGGAGGCTACCTATGGACACGAACCTATCTGGCAACGCCAGAGATAGTTAGTCCGAAGTGCCTTAAATGCGGTGGTTTGATGTATTCTCCTAGGTTGGTTTGTACCAACTGCAGATCGGTGTTTGAGGCCGGTGAACAGCCGTGATACCTGGAGGGGCTAATCTGACCTGGCAACAAACCTCATGAACCTCAATCTGGTAGTAGACATCAAGAGGCGGGTTAACACCCAGGGACGGTTGAGGGAGACGGGAAGTGGCCAGTCGAAGAGATACTCAGGGAACACCCGAGCCCAGCTTGTTGCGAGGCCCTCTGACCCCGTGGGTAAGCATCTCCTAATCGAGCTGCCCTGGGTGGGCGATGCTGTGTGGGTATGGGTTGTGGAGACACTCGGCCGTGCCCGCATGTCACATCCCGGTAAAACGGCGTTATACCCCCTCTCAACCGGTGAAACGAGAAGAATCATTATATACTCAGTGAGGCCGGCGCGCACAAAGTTGGCGCAGGCAACCACCCTGGAGCAGAGACTAGCAACCCTAAACCTCATACGCAGGACCCAGTCCATCTGCCCCGAGTGCAACCGCATCCTGCCCGCCTACATATACGAGAAGGACAACAAGGTCTACTACCTCAAGGTCTGCCCCGAGCACGGTGAGACCGAGGACCTCTACTTCGGCGACTACGAGATGTACAGGCGCTTCTCCACCTACTGGACCGAGGGGAAGGGGACCCACGCACCCAACGTGAACATGGAGTTCTGCGCCTGCCCCGCCAACTGCGGCCTCTGCACCAACCACATGAACCACACCGGCCTCGCCAACATCATCGTCACCAACCGCTGCGACCTCACCTGCTGGTACTGCTTCTTCTACGTCAAGAAGGGGCTGGAGGGCGCCTATGTCTACGAGCCCTCCCTCGAGATGATCAGGGCCATGGTCCGCACCCTCAGGGCGGAGCGCCCAGTGCCGGGCAACTCCGTCCAGCTCACCGGCGGCGAGCCCACCCTCAGGGAGGACCTCCCCGAAATCATCCGCATCATCAAGGAGGAGGGGATCGACCACATACAGCTCAACACCAACGGCATCACCATAGCCCTCAGGCCCGAGCTTGCGAAGATCTACCGGGAGGCGGGATGCTCAAACCTCTACCTCTCCTTCGACGGCGTAACCCCCAAGACCAACCCCAAGAACCACTGGGAAGCACCATACACCCTCGACGCCTGCAGAAAGGCCGGCCTCGGAGTAGTACTAGTACCCACCGTCATCAAGACCATCAACGACCACGAGCTCGGCGCCATCATCCGATTCGCCCAGAAAAACATCGACATAGTCAGGGCCGTCAACTTCCAGCCCGTCTCCCTCACAGGAAGACTCACCAAAACCGAGCGCGAAAAGTACCGAATCACCATACCCGACTGCATACACCTCATAGAGGAGCAGACCAACGGAGAGATAACAGCCGACAGCTGGTTCCCCGTCCCCACATGCGCCCCCGTCAGCCACTTCGTAGAAATGCTCACCCGCAAACCCCAGTACGAGCTCTCCATCCACTTCGCCTGCGGAGCCGGCACCTACGTATTCGAAGACGCCGAAACCAGAAGACTCATACCCATAACCCACTTCGTAGACATCAAAGGCCTCATCGAATACCTACAGGACAAGGCAGACCAAATCCAATCAGGAAAACCCAGATACCTCGCAGCCCTCGAACTAGCCACAAAACTATCCAAATTCGTCGACAAACAAAAACAGCCAAAAGGCCTCAACTTCACAAAACTCGTCATCGCAGCCCTCCTAAAACACGACTACACAAGCATAGGACAATTCCACCTAAAATCCATGTTCCTAGGCATGATGCACTTCCAAGACAAATACAATCAGGATGAGGAGCGTTTGCAGCGTTGCGACATTCACTACCTGAGTCCTGACCTGCGGATTGTGCCGTTCTGTTCGTGGAATGTGATTCCGGAGTGGTATCGGGATAGGGTGCAGAAGAAGTTTGGGGTTCCTGTGGAGGAGTGGGAGCGTCGGCATGGGAAGAGGCTGGAGGATGGGTTGTATCGGGGTGTGTTGAGGCGTGGGAAGCATCATGCGGGCTGTGGGTGTGCGCAGATATATTCGGGGAGTGAGCCGGGCCGGGTGGAGTTTCACGGGAGCAGGGCTGGTGCGGGGACCACGTCGAGTGGTCTTCTGAGTATTGGGAAGAAGGTGGGTTAGGCACTAGGGCATTTGCTTTCAATTATCGCTCAACCATTCCGCTGGCTGGTAGCATACTGAGTGCATACCTCAGAGGAATAGAAAAGTTCGTGTGTAGCTTCGCTACGGCTCCCCGGCGTTAAACTTATTAGAAGTCGAAGCCAGGCACCTGTGACACCCACAGCTGGACTGCATCAGGCAGTTACCCCCCGAAGCCCAAGGGGTGTGTGCGGGACCTAATGTGTCCTGAAACCCGAAATGATGGAGCTACTAGAAGCTGTGGGCTACTTTGACAAGCTCACAATCATAGAGGGGGACATGCTTAACAATTTATTGTATCGAGAGTGGGAAATACACTCATTCCTCGTTGCCAACACGTATTAAACAGTACAGAGTCAGGTGCGTAAAGATTTGACTAATTATCAGCTTAATGAGGTTGCGCAGGAATGAGCGACAACAATATGATCCTGGTCTTGGTGATCCTGGTCTTGGTCCCGGAATAGACGCTGGGAAAGTTCAAGTACTTTAAGCTTCAACTTGGAAGCTCTATAAGAAGAGTCTGAGGCGCCAAAGCTGGGGGATTAAATTCAGCACCGACAAAGTTTCGTACACGAATGAAAACCATAAGAGTGCGGAGAAATCACAACAGAAGCTCGGTTCAACTAATAATTATAAACAACAACCAACCACCAGCAACACAATTTATATCCTGATGGCAGCGGCCATGCCATCAATGATTGCAGCATTACTAGGGGGCCTTTATATCCGAACGAAGTAAAGGGTGCAGCGAGCCCCATCCACTTCATCCTTTTCTCAGCAAAAAGCAGGGTCATTTCGGGTCAACTTCGAGAAGACCTGACACTCTTCAGAGCAATGTGTCTGATATTAATTTCTGGGGGAACGTCCGACCTGTTATACACTCTTACAAACTAACTCGGTGGGGTCTTCTTTTTCCACCACATGAGTTTCCTACGGAAAATGGTGAGCAAATAGAAAATCGCAGTGAGAAGTGCCCCTAACTCCCGACCGAAAATAACACTCATTACATAACCGCCGAGTATAAGTGAGGCCATGTGGGTTCGGGTCACATCAAGTGACGCCTTAAGGTATCTCAGTCTATGAGATTCGATAGCGCCGGATACGACCAGCGTTGCAGGGAATGCTGTACCAGCAATTAGCACAATAGTCATAGGGAATATTGGTATTGCAATGTTCGAGAGAAAACCAGAGAGTTTTGCGATTATTAACAAAACGAGAAAAATCACGAAAGTACCTAGGAACCAAGAGAAGAAAATGAACTGTATGGGTTCCGGCTCTCCTTTTCGCAAAGAGAGTCCAAGGTTATAGCCGAACGTTAAGGCTAGTGTAACAGTACTCACCATTACACCAGGCTCGCCAAACGGAGCCATCTCTCGACCAATAGAGCTGAGCCAAAAACCTATGCCTATAATCAAAACACTACATGTGATTCCAGAAAGAGCTAACAATCTACCGCTAATATTCACCTTGTCAGACAATAACTAGCCTCTAGACAGGGGGGAGCAACAATTTAGATTTTTCTATTGATGGCAAAGAGGACATTGATCTCCTTCTCGGTGTCACTTTTCCTGGTTTCAATGCTGCTATTCCACCTTACCCACTGCCTGCCTTGGCACGCATATGCTTTCGTACAATCTCTTTCTCGCTTCATCTTTTCTACCTATCCTCTTCGCGAGATCTTCTACCTGGATCTCTCTCCAGGCGATCCATGGTAAGGCAACGAAAGTCCTGGCAACTTTAAGCTTGGGGGCGACATGATCAAGAGGGGTGGGATTGAGGGTTCGGACTTCGCTGGGGGACAGCATGGAGATAACGCCCTGAGCATTAACTTGCATCGCGTCAGCGTTTAGGGGGCACAGGTAGTTTGATTGTAAAAGAGCTCTTCGCCAAAGAACGGTAGCTTCCGACTTAGCTCTCCACTGGAGGTCTCTCCAGTTGCAGGGTCAAATCGATTTAGTCTCGCCTGGATTGAATGCTCAGCCAATGCTAGGCTTGATGTCCAGGCAGATCTTTACAAGCGCGAGAAAAACGTTTAGCTTAGAACAATAACTCTTTATTTCTCGAGAGTCTTCTCTATTTCTCTAATTATGTGATCTAGTTCCTTAGGAACCCGCCCTAAATTCCTCATTTGATTAGCAATTTCCCGCGCCAATACGTCTCTTTCTATTGAAAATCTGGATGAAAGCTTTCCAAGGATTAATTTGCCGCTAAACTCTCTCAGTGCCCTAGCCGGGTCACGAAGCGTTTCATTAATTTTCTCCGCCTCAGTCCTGACTTTTTCTAGGAACCGTTGAATTCTTGGTTCGAGACTCTCTGTAATGATGGCGTGTTTTAATTTATCGGCATCAATGGAAGCAATGTCTAGGCCTTTGAGGTCATATTCGATATTTATTTTTCCGCCTACTCTTCTTTTTAATTCCTCGGACCTTAGGATCTGGTCGTGAAGCATTTCCTCTATCAATTTCTTTAAGTCTTGTATAGAGTTTATGCCGGCTTCTTTGAGTCGCTGGTAACCCGGCTGTACTTTAAGGGCCTCGTATATTGCCTGTAGGTCATTTAAAAGCAGGTTTTCTATACACGTCGTGGGCAATACATGGACTATTCCTAAGCGGTCCTTAGCTTTAACGTCCTCGCGGTCTCTGTCTAAGATTGCAAACATCTTGAGCCCCTTGTACCAAAGTTCTGGTATTATTTCTCGTAACCCTACTATAAGCTTTTCAATTTCGCGCTTGCCTCTTAAATATCGCAAAGCAAACCGCCTATCAATGTCTGGGAAAAAGATCTTGAGTAAATCGACATCTTGAGGTCCTTCGAGAATCAATAACGGCTTACCTGTGGCAAGTACGCTGAGGTCTCCTAGGAATTCTTTAGTTATCACGAGCTTTTCTTTCTCTTCCGTAACGCGTATCAGCTGGTTACCATTATGGACTTGATCCGGGAAGAGCATTACGTAAAGTTCTTCAGTTTCAGCTTCGTTAACGATTGTTGGTGAGTGCGTAGCAATTATAAATTGAAGCTTCTCCCCTCTCTTATTAGCTTCCTCTATTTCTTGACGAAGATATGCCATGAAGGCTCTCTGTAGGTGTGGATGTAGGTATTCTTCTGGCCCGTCTATAAGAACGATAATATCTTCATTGGGTAAACTCTCACCTGTAGCTCTGGCGAGCTCATTCTCAATTCGTTTTTCGATAAAAGGAAATACCATTGCTAAAGCATCCTGCTCCCCGGAACTCAGTGTGTTATATTCAACTCTGTCTCCTGATCGATTTATGAAATAAATTTTGTAAAAGTCACCTTCGAGTTTTATCTCCGCCAATCTAAGATGCAAAAACCGTTCCACAAAATCTCTTAAAGGTCTATAGACGTCTTTCGGTAAAGCACCCTTCGGTACCTCACCCATTTTATCGTGAAGAGCGCGCAACGCGCGGTTAAATTCAAAATCTATCTCACCAATTCTACGCTTTATATCTGATGGTGCAAAGTCAGGTTGATTCCTAGCCCTAACCACTCCACTGGTAAGATAGGGCGGAAGCCCTCCCCAATAACCCGGTAAACCCGGAAGACTTTCGGATCTTTGTGTGTCTCTAAATTTTCTCGAAACCAATAAGGGGAGTAGTTTGTGAACTTCATGGGATACAAAGATCCTATGGGGAGCTACATACAAAGGCGGACCTGAAGCCGTAGCTTTTATCTGAACATTAGCTTCTCTTATAGAGGGAATATTTCTTTTAAGTGTCTCCAATAATGTGGATTTACCCACACCGTTCGGTCCTGCTATAACCATGAGGGCGGGAACTTTGTCACAGCTCACCCGCTTAATTGGCCCTTTATTTAATATGGCAAATTGTTCTATAGGCATCTGTAAATCGCCGTATTAATGGCAATTAAAACGTTTATCCTATATTGTGGCTTTCTCGGTTAGCCTGGAAGTGACAGGGAAGCCTACAGCCATCCCAAGATTGTCTGGGGAACAGCTGGCAACCCGATACTCAAGGCGTTTCCGCGCATAGTAGCGTGGCATGATGGCGTCGCCGCTATATCGGGGGTTATCCATCGGCGAGGTGAAGCGGAGCGATGAGCGGTTGTCCACGACGTTACCGTTAGCCCCCTCCTGTTCTTCTCCAATTCCTCGCGAAGTTCCCGCCTACTCAAATCAGACGCACCATTCACCAACTCGACCCTTACGAAGCTCCATTGCCATCTATCGCGGTAACGTCAGGAAACTGTCTAAAAAAGGCTGGTCTGAGATGGACTGCCGAGATGTTTGCATTGCTGATTCCTAACTCTTCTTGGGAATATCTTTGCTATGTTTTCAATAGTAACTCGCCAAGTGATAGTCTCACGCCCTCTACTCCCGGCCCAACTAATGTTACTTGGTTTTTTCCCTTGAACCTAAAACCCAATATTCCTGTGTTGAGTAGGTCCTGCAATAGCTCGTCACCCGGTTTGTGATATGTTATATATAACTCCTCCTTAAGGACATCCGGGATCTCTGGAGCCTCACCCCATGCCTGCGGAGTCCAGTACTGTGTTGACGAAACTATATGGATGCCGATACGTTCAACCTTGGGGATTTTACCAGCCTTTTTAAGATCCTCGATGGTCAGATATGCCCTCCCCTTCAGTGTGGAAACCAGAGTTGAAGAAACGTACTTCGCTTCAGAAGCTTTCTGCTCACCTAGGGTAAAAATATGCACGGTATAATAGTCATGTCCCCTTTTACTCGTATGTACTTCCAAGATGAAATCTCTACCTTTTTCCAGAACGTAAGTTCGCGAAAAATGGTTAAGGTATGCTGCGTAACAATCTACTAGGTCTGTTAATGATCTCCACTGAAGTCCCTCAGTTGGATAATAGCTAAAGACCGATAAGGGTAGTTCTGCTTTGTCTTTCACAGCCTCCTCGAATACCACCCTATAATAGCTGTCCCAATAAAACGATGGGAGTAGGGAGAAGTGCGTCCTTCTCAGCTCGTTTAATACATGTTCGTCACAACGATCGTATACGAAAAGCTTTTGTTTGGGGTTGTACCGTATAGCCAAGTCTTCAGGGCTAGCCCAATAGACCTTGTCCCTCACTAGCCTTATCCCAAGGACTCCTGATTTGAGGAGTTCCAACAGTAGCTCATTCGAGGACAAAAGGCGCACTTCAACGCCAAATTTCTCTTTCAGTAACGCCTTCACCTTTTGGAATCTTTCGGAGGCCTCGGTGGTCCATGCATCCTCCATGGATGCAGCAATGAACCATGCCTCAAGTACACCCTTACCGTACTTTTTGGATACCTTGTCGTGTAGCTCTATCGTGTCGCTATAGAACCTCTCAATCTTGCTGCCTGTTATTTCAGCCAGTCCTGTGCATTCACAGTAGATAAAGCCGTTGTATTGCTCCAGCAAAACATCATGCTGTTTTCCTTCGGTCTCCGGTCTTGGGGTTACTCTCAAACCCCTGCTTAGAGCATGGGCTGCGAAGACTTTCTCCAGGAACGCACCTTCAAGGCGTAGCGCCCCCTCCATCTCCACCTGCTGAGACATCCGCAAAATCCCTCAATTTTTCTAGGAAGTTAAACCCTTCTCAGAGATACGAGGGGCGGCGCGTCATTGGTGGTCTTGGTTGCCTTGGTTGCGCACTTAAACCTCTTCAAGTAGGCCTTGGTCCCCTCCAACCTGTCCTCGGACAAGAACCTCTTTAGGAAGCTCACCCGCTCGTCTTCCTAGCCAGTATGGGAAGAGCTTTTTATCATGGGCTTTCGCTGCAGGCCAAATGTCACAGGCTAATCTCTGCCAAAGCCTTTTCTCAGGCATCGCAAATGAACTTAGGGACCTTCGCCTGCAAGGTATCATTGATTATGATTTTGTGAGCCAGTATTCTCTTCAGGAGAAACATCTAAGTCATTCCATTATCTGTGGTGCTATATCAACTGCCTGTAGAAAAGTGGGGTACATCCCCATGTTGGAGCTGGGGTGGTATAGGCCTCCTAGCACTCTTTCCTACCTGAAAACGACACCTCCAATAAAAAGAGGTGGAGAATTCAAACCCGATTTGTCTCTCCTGAATCCTAAGGAAAAAACAGTTGAAGTAATAATCGAATATGAGAGCCTCAATAGCTCTGATGAACGTCAGATTGACACTCTACCTCAGGCGCAGCAGCCGCGCTTCGATAAGAGGCCGCCTGATGAATTCAATCCAAAGATGAAGCATCTGGTCAACTGTGCCCACTACGCGCTAACATCTCCCAGTCATTATCAAGGGGAGCCATACCAAAGAAGGCCTACTTTGCTTATTCTGCTTGTCACACTACCCGATGTTCTTGTGCAAAACCACAAGACAAGTTATTTGGATGCCAACGTCACAAGTCAGAATACTTGGAAAGAAATCTTCTGGTTGAATAAAACTGGCAGGTTTGCAATATACAATTATCGGGATTATTTGAACCAAATCCGTGTGCCGCCACCTTTAGAGATATGTCTTTCAGTCATCGATCAAGCAGTGGTAGAAAGCTGGTTTAAAACGCCCATATCCACAACCGCTTCGCAATTACCCACAGTGAATTGGTGAAATATGTGTTAGATGAGATATGTATAAGAAGGGACTTGTCGAATCGCATGTGGGTGATTGGATATTACCTTTGAGGAATATATTGAGAGGCTTAGCGATCCCATTTTTCTGCTTAAAGGGTGCAATAAGTTCCATGAAGGGGAAGGCTTATATTATCTTGATGAATTAGCTGAAAGCGTATGGCAACAATTTTTAAAAGGTGGGGAAAAACCCTCAAAATATTTAATCCTGGGGGCTGCCGAAGCCATTCTCATACAATGGAATGCTCCTTACCTGTTTAAAGACAAGCCTGAAGAGTTAATTGAGGCGTTAAAAAACGATGAGTTTTCCAAGGATTTAGAATCTGCTTACGAATCAGCGGAACCTCTGCTAGGTATTCTTTATATACTAGAGCTCGGGAGCCCACATTTCACCGATTATTTAAGCATTATAGAACAGGTGTATGATGTGTTTAGAAAGCAGAAGACTATAGGCATGACAGGAGCGGCCAAAGCACTGCATTTTATTCACCCGCGGTTATTTGTCCCTTGGGATACAAGTATAAGAACAGAATACCATAACAAGGATCCCAGTCACCGAAAAGACCATGGGATAGGCGATCCCGAGTGTTATTCAGATTTCATGAAGAGATGCAATGATATCGCGATAAAACTCTTGAGAAAGATATCCTGGGAAGAGCTGGCGAAAGGGCATCCAGATTATCGTGATGGAGAGTCGCGAGCAATCAGAACCATACCAAAAATGCTGGATGAATGCAATTGGTGTTGGATCACAAGCAAAGAACGCTGGGATCCCTAAACTTTCAAGGGCGATTGGAAGCTTCTAGAGAAAAACTTCGTTAATGTTGGACGCGTGGGGTTCGACCCCTATAAGAGCAGAACCGTTAATCGGTCATGGGCCGGATGTCTGGTCCTCGCTTTCGATGCCGAACTGCCTTAGCTTGTTTTCCATAGCCCTGGGTGGTAGCCTGTATATCCTGTCGCCCTTTTTCAGCTCCAGGCCGTGGCCGTACAGGAATTCCCTGAGTATTTTCTTTGCCTCCCTGGTGGTGAGCTTCTTCTCCCTGTCCTCCAGGTAGCCGATGGTCCATCCCCCCGGGTCCTCCCAGTGCTCCACCACCCTCCCCTCCACGTCCACGACGAGGACGTGTTTGCTTTTGACTGCTGGT
>Ga0209143_1001671_pt1 | contig 10106 bp, 7 predicted proteins | sample FaiFalFF_MnMetaG_3_FD_184739 | JGI IMG/M metagenome (GOLD analysis project Ga0209143, IMG submission 184739) | Freshwater microbial communities from Yellowstone National Park, Wyoming, USA - Fairy Falls B (FF_Mn_B) MetaG (SPAdes) (version 3) | ecosystem: Environmental > Aquatic > Freshwater >...
TCTTGTGGCTCGGTCCTACTGGGGCCTGGTAGCCCAGGTAAACCTCATTCTGCTGGTCCATAACCTCCTTCGGAGCCGGGTCTTGCTCAGGATGGCCGGGGTGGAGCTATGAGGTAGCACACGAAGGGATTTAACAGGAGGACGAAAAGGAGGGCCGCGAGAGAGGGGCCTTGCAGGGCCCTATCGATTCTTCTTAGGGTTTCCACCAGGCGGCTATTGATCTTCACCATCGCGCGCATTCTACCAAACGGGGGGTTACCCGCTTCGCCGGGCCTTCTTGTCCTTGTCCCCCCCTCTCCGCCCATGAACAGGGACAAGATTGGAGGCCTCCTATCCCCGCCGCATACCTTTCCACCCCCTGGAGGCTTCTCTCCCCCACCTCTCCTTGCGGGGTTTATGCGGTGATTCCAGGGGATCCACCGCAACTCTATGCGGGCCGGCCCCCGCTCCAGGTCCTTCCGGGGCCTTTCCCTGCGCGAAGGGGCAACTTTCGCGAAGGTGGGGACCTGCACCTTCAGTGGAGGGGGTGTCCGGGAGGTCCCCTCCCCCTAGATGCTGAGCCGCTTTGGGACCCCAGCCCCAAATGAACCGCCAGGGCCAGGGGCAGGATCCCCTGCTGGTCCACAGCCTCATTCGGAGCCGGGTCTCCCTCAGGATGGCCGGGGTGGAGCTAAGTACCCCACCGCGGCTTTTGCCGCGGTGAGGGCCCCAGAAAAGCCCTTCCACAGTCCCGGCTTGGGCATCCCATGTTGCGAAACCAAAGTGCGGGCACTTATGAGGTAGCACACGAAGGTATTAGAGGTCCAGAAGTACGGTCTCCCCTTCCAGCCGGGCGGGGAAGACCTTTAGGGGTTTGGGGGCGGGGAGGGTTTGCCGGCCGGTCCTCAGGTCAAACCGGGCCCCGTGCCGGGGGCAGACGATGGCCCCTTCCTCCACCTCTCCCTCATGCAGGGGGCCGCCGTCGTGGGTGCAGAGGTCCTCGAGGGCGAAGACCTCCTCCCCGGTGTAGAGGAGGAGAATAGGCCTCCTGTGCTCAGGCCGCCGGATCACCAGGCGGCCGTCCTTGAACTCCTTGAGGTTAGCTACCGGGGTCCACATGGGAAAAGCATAAGGGGGAAGCTAAGTACCCCACCGCGGCAAAAGCCGCGGTGGGGGCCCCAGAAAAGCCCTTAGCCCGACTTGGGCACCCCGTGTTGCGAAACCAAAGTGCGGGCACTTAAGGCTTCCCCCTTAGGATCTAGAGGCGGACCTTCTCCTCAATCACCGCCTCAATGTGGGCCCGGAGGGCCTTTAGGGGGATGCGGGTGAGGACGTCGGCCAGGTGGGCCTTCACCAGAAGCTCCTGGGCTAAGGCCCTGGGCAGGCCCCGGGACTGGAGGTAGAAGAGTTGCATCTCGTCCACGGGGGCGGTGGTGGAGCCGTGGGTGCAGCGCACGTCGTTGGCCCCGATCTCCAGCTGGGGGATGGAGTCCACCCGGGCCGTGGGGGAGAGGATGAGGTTGCGGTTGGCCTGGTAGGCGTCCGTCTTCTGGGCTCCCCGCTCCAGGCGGATGAGGCCGGAAAAGACGGCCCGGGCCTCGTCCTTCACCGCTCCCTTATAGAGGAGGTCCGAGCGGGTGTGGTGCTCCACGTGGTGCTGGAGGGTGTAGTGGTCAAACTGCTGCCGCCCGTGGCCGAAGTAAAGGCCCAGCATCTCGCTTTCCGAGCCCGGGCCCAGAAGCTCCGAGGCCACCTCGCTGCGGGCGTAGGCCCCGCCCAGGTTCACCACCAGGTCGTTGAGGCCGGCGTCCCGCTCCAGGAGGGCCCGCTGGCGGTGGAAGTGCCACACGCCGTCGCCGAAGGTCTCCACGTGGGCGTGGCGGAGCCTGGCCCCGGGCCTCAGGACCATCTCCGTGGCCGAGAGGTGAAGGGTAGGGGGGAGGTCCGGGGAGAGGTACTCCTCAATGTAGGCGGCCTTGGCGTTGTCCTCCAGGAAGAGGAGGCTCCGCCCCGCCGAGGCCTTACCCCCTTCCAGGAGCACCTTGAAGACCCCCACGGGCTTTTCCAGCTCCAGCCCGGCGGGCACGTAGAGGAAGGCCCCGTGGGTGAAGAAGGCCGAGTTCTGGGCGGCGAACTTGTCCTCGGTGAAGACCGCCTGGAAGAGGCCGGCCTCCACCTTCTCCGGGTGTAGGCGCATGGCCTCGGCCAGGGAGGTGAGAACGAGGCCCTGGGCCTTGAGCTCCTCCGGGACTTCGGCGTAGACCAGGTCGGGCCCCACGAAGACCAGGAAGGCGGCCACGTCGGTCTTCTCCAACCGCCGCTTTACGGCCTCGGGGAGGGTGTCCCGGGTGAGGGAAAGCCCCTTGGGGGCCTCCACGGGCCGGTCCAGGGGGGCCTCGGAGAGGTCGGTGTAGCGCCAGTTCTCGTCCTTCCTGCTGGGGTAGGGAAGGCGGGCGAAGGCCTCGAGGGCCTCAAGCCTCTTCTTCAGCGCCCAGGCGGGCTCGCCCAGGGCCTGGGAGACGGCCTCCACTTGGGTCTTGTCCAGTACCTGCATCCTGCCTCCTTAGCCCACGGAGCCTTCCATCTCCAGCTCAATGAGGCGGTTCAGCTCCACGGCGTACTCCAGGGGGAGCTCCTTGGCGATGGGCTCAATGAAGCCCCGCACGATGAGGGCGGCCGCCTCGTCCTCCTTGAGGCCTCGGGTCTGGAGGTAGAAGATCTGCTCGTCGTTGATCTTGGAGACCGTGGCCTCGTGGCCCACGTGGGCGGTCTCCTCCTCAATCTCAATGTAGGGGTAGGTGTCGGTGCGGCTTTCCGGGTCAATGAGGAGGGCGTCGCACTCCACGTTGGCCTTGGCGTGGCGCGCCCCCTCCATGACCTTCACCAGGCCCCTATAGCTCGCCCGCCCCTCCCCCTTGGAGATGCTCTTGGAGACGATGGTCCCCGAGGTGTGGGGGGCGGCCATGACGATCTTGCCCCCGGTGTCCTGGTGCTGGCCCGTCTTGGCGAAGGCGATGGAGAGGATCTCCGTGCGGGCCCCGGGCTCCAGGAGGTAGCTGGAGGGGTACTTCATGGTGACCTTGGAGCCCAGGTTGCCGTCCAGCCACTCGTGGTAGGCGTCCCCGTAGACCAGGGCCCGCTGGGTCACCAGGTTGTACATGTTGGTGGACCAGTTCTGGATGGTGGTGTAGCGGCTCTTGGCCCCCCGCTTCACCACGATCTCAATGACCCCGGTGTGGAGGCTTTCCGTGGAGTACATGGGGGCGGTGCACCCCTCAATGTAGTGCACCTCGGCCCCCTCGTCCACGATGATGAGGGTGCGCTCAAACTGGCCGAACTCGGGGGTGTTGACCCGGAAGTAGGCCTGCAGGGGGAGCTCCACCTTGACCCCCGGGGGCACGTAGACGAAGGAGCCCCCGGACCAGGCGGCGGAGTTCAGGGCGGCGAACTTGTTGTCCTCGGGGGGGACCACCTTGGCGAAGTACTCCCGGAAGAGGTCCTCGTACTTCTTCATCCCCTCCTCAATGGCCACGAAGATGACCCCCTGCCGCTCCAGCTCCTCCCGGACCCGGTGGTAGACCATCTCCGAGTCGTACTGGGCCCCCACCCCGGCCAGGACCTTCCGCTCCGCCTCGGGGATGCCCAGGCGCTCGTAGGTCTTCCGGATCGCCTCGGGGACCTCCTCCCAGCTCCTGGCGTCCCGCACCTCGGCGGGCTTCACGTAGTAGACCAGGTCGTCCAGGTCCAGGCCCGAGAGGTCGGGGCCCCAGGTGGGCATGGGCTTCTTCTGGAAGATCTCTAGGGCCCTAAGGCGGAACTTCAGCATCCACTCGGGCTCGCCCTTGTGGTAGCTGATGGCCTCAATGACCCGCCTGGAGAGGCCCCGCTCGGCCACGAAGACCGGCTTGACCTCGTCCACAAAGCCGTATTTGTACTCCTCTCCCAGCGTCCGGAGATCTACCTCGCTCATGCCCCCTCCTTGACCTTCTCCCTAAGCCACTCGTAACCCCTGGCCTCCAGCTCCAGGGCCAGCTCGGGGCCGCCCTCGGCCACCACGCGCCCGTCCATCATCACGTGCACCCGGTCGGGGACGATGTAGTTGAGAAGCCGCTGGTAGTGGGTGATGACCAGGGCGCCGAAGCCCGGTCCCCGCATGGCGTTCACCCCCCGGGCCACCACCTTCAGGGCGTCAATGTCCAGGCCGGAGTCGGTCTCGTCCAGGATGGCGTAGGTGGGCTCCAGGACCAGAAGCTGGAGGATCTCGTTCCGCTTCTTCTCCCCGCCGGAGAAGCCCTCGTTGAGGTAGCGGGAGAGGTAGCCCTCGTCCCAGTCCAGAAGCTCCAGGGCCTTCTTGACCTTGGTCCAGAACTCCGCCACCCCCACCTCCCGGCCCAGGCGGGCCTGCAGCGCCAGGCGGAGGAAGTTGGCCATGGTGACCCCGGGGACCTCCACGGGGTACTGGAAGGCCAGGAAGAGGCCCCTCCTGGCGCGCTCGTCGGGGGAGAGGTCCAGGATGCTCTCCCCGTCCAGGAGGATGTCCCCCTTTTCCACCTGGTACTCCGGGTCCCCGGCCAGGATCTTGCCCAGGGTGCTCTTGCCGGCCCCGTTGGGGCCCATGAGGGCGTGGACCTGGCCCTTGGGCAGGACCAGGTTCACCCCCTTCAGGATCATCTCGCCGTCAATGGAAGCCCAAAGGTCGCGGATTTCCAGCTGGTTCATGCTCCTGCCTCCTGGTGCCGGGCCCTCCTACTGCGACCCGTTCGCAGTTGGAGTATAGCCCACTACCCTTCAAAAGTATAGTGATTTAGTCGGGATTTGCCAGATGGAGCCCCAGGGCCTCGGGGAGGGCCAGGGGGCTTGGGGAAAGGCGCGCTTCCAGCTTGGGGCAGAAGCGGCCCAGGGCCCGGCCCAGCTGGAAGCGGAAGGCGGGGGGGAGGTCCTTGGCCCCTTCCAAAAGCTTCTGCCAGGCGGCCTCCTCCTCCCCCAGGCCCAAAAGGGCCAGGACCTCCACCGCCCGGGCCTGGGCCAGAAGACCGGGGTCCTCGAGGGGGGGCAGGGCCACGACCTGGGCCAGGGCCTCGCCGAAGCCCCCGCCCCGGGCCAGGACCTCGGCGTAGCCCAGGCGGGCCTGGGCCCGGAGGTAGGGGTTCTCCAGGGAGAGGAAAGGCTTTAAGAGGGCCTTCCCCTCCTCCGGGGGAAGGAGAAGGCTCAGGAGGCTCAGGGTGTCCAGCCTGAGGGCGGTGTAGCGGTCCGTGGCCTCCTCGGGAATGGCGGTGAGGAGGTCTTTTAGGAGGCGCTCCGCCTGAGGGGCGGTGAGGCCTCCCAGGAAGGGGGGGCGGTAGGGCTGGCCCGCCTCCAGGAGGAGGTAGGTGGCCCCCAGGCGGAAGAGGGTGCGGAGGTGGCGGTAGCGGGCCTCCTTGGGCCTCTCCTTGGTGGTGCGGAAGTAGCTCTCGGCCCGGGCCAGAAGCTCCAAAGCGGCGAAGGGCCTGCCCCAGGCGGCCTGGAGGATGCCCCCTTCGCTTTCCACCCGGGCCCGGGTGAAGGGGTCCTCGGCCTCGGCCAGGGCCTTTTTCAGGGCCTCCTCCGCCTCTTCGTAGCGGCCCAGACGCCTCAGGAGGGTGGCGTAGCGGGCCCGCACCCGGGCCACCTCGTCCTTGGGGGCGCCGGCCTCTTCCAGGGCCTTTAGGCCCTCGGCCATGCGGGCTTGGGCCTCGAGGCGGCCCAGGCGCATGAGGAGGTCCCCCATCTGGTAGCGGGCCCGGCCCAGGAGGAGGGGGTCGTGCCCCACCTGGGAGAGGGCCTTTAGGGCTTCCTCGTACCGGCCCAGGTCCTTGGCCACCAGGCCCCGCCAGAGCTGGACCCGGTCCTTCAGGAAGGGGGCCACGGGCAGGCCCTCGGCCTCGGCCACGAAGCGGGCCGCCTTCTCGTAGTCCCCCTTCCAGCGCTCCACCGCCGCCATCACCAAAAGCCCCTCCGCCCGGGCGGTCTCGTCCAGGTGCTCCAGGTCCCTCTTGGGGGGAAGGAGCTCCTCGGCCTCCCGGTAAAGGGCGGCGTCCGCCTTGGCCTCCGCCGCCTTGATGCGGGCCCAGGTGCGCAGGGCGGGGTTTTCCGACTGGGAGAGGACCTTTAGGGCCTCCTCGGCCTCGGGGTGGGCGTACTGGCCCAAAACGGCCCGGTAGCGCACCACCACCCCGGCCAGGGCCTCCCGCTCCTCCTTGGGCCAGCCCTCCGCCTCCTCCCAGAGGCCGGGGAGCAGGGCCAGCCGGGCCGGGTCCTCCTCCAAAAGCTCCAGGAGCACCCGGCGCTCCCCCGCCTTGCGGGCGTGGTAGAGCTTGCGGAAGAGGTTTTCCCGGGGGAAGTGGTCCAGGGCCAGGCGGTGGAGGGCACTAGGGGCCTCCTCCGGCAGGAGGCTCCTCAGGGCGGGGCGGACCAGGCCCTCCCCCACCCAGTCCAGAAGGGCCTTTTCCGCCTGGGAGAAGCGCTCTATGGGCTTGCCCAGGGCTTTTTCCAGAAGCTCCAGGGGGAAGGCGGGGTCGGCCTCGGGGCTGAAGGCGGAAAGGGCCTGGAGGAGAGGCCTCAGGGCGGGGTCGTCCTGGAGGGGGGTTTTGGGGTCGTGCTTGGCCGCTTCCAGGAGGACCAGGCGGGAAAGCTCCCCGAAGTTGCGCCCCGCCTGGTTGACCAGGGCCTCGAGGCGCTCCGGGGGCAGATGGGGAAGCCTCTCCCGCACGAAGCGGCGGGCCTCCTCCCGGCTCGGGGGGGAGAGGGGCTGGTAGGGCAGGGTGGGCGGGGGCTCGGAAAGGGCGGCCAGGTAGGGGATGGAAAGGCGCTTCAAAAAGGGCTCCAGCCAGGCGGCGAGCCCCTTGCGGTTCCCGTCAGGCCCCCTTAGGGGGAGGCCTTCCAGGGTCCCCTCAGCCTCGGCCCGCAGGAGGAGGGGGCGGCCCTCCCGGTTCAGGGCCTGGGCCAGGAGGAGGAGGACCTCCTGCTGCAAGGCCCCCTGGAGGCCGTAGGGCTGGGTGGGGGAGAGCTGGGCCAAAAGGGCCCGCACCTCCTCCCCTACCCCCAGGGCCTCGCTCAGGGGGACCAGGGCCTGGGCCAGCTCCCCGCCCAGGTTGAGGAGGACGGGCTCCTTGCCCGGCAGGGCGGAGAGGGCCCGTCCCAGGGCGGAGAGGAGGACCCCCTTTCCCGTGGCGGGCCCCCCCACCACCACCATCTGGGGCCTTTCCCCCGCCTCCAGCTCCTTGAGGAAGCGGCGGAAGATACGGCGCTTGTCCCGGCCCAGGGCCTTGCGGGCCGTCTCCAGGAAGAGCTCCGGGGGCGGGGGTGGGGGGGTGAGGCCCGCCTCCCGGTAGAGGTCAGCCAGGACGCTGTAAAGCCTTTCCTTCTCCTCGGGGCTCCCCAGGTCCTTGTAAAGGATGTTGCGCACCGTCCCCGCCCGCCCGCCCCGTTCCGCCACCAGGGCCTCCAGCCAGCGCAAGGAGCCCTTCTTGCCCCGGTGGTCCCGGCCCCGGAGGTGGGGGCGGAGGTCCTCCAGGTAGCGTAGCCAGATGGTGGGGGCTTCCGTCATGGTGTACACACTATAAAAGAAGGCGCTTCCTTTTTCCACACCAAAAGGGGCCCCGCCTTAAGTGCCCCAGAAAAGCCCTTAGCCCCGGCTTGGGCGCTTCGTGTTGCGAAACCAAAGTGCCCCCACTTAGGGTGGGAAAATCCCCGGGAACCCCGGGGGGCGAGGACGGAGCAACCTCAGTGGGCGGGCTCCTCGGTGAACTGGGCCTCCTCCGTGGAGCCCTTGAGGGCCAGGGTGGAGGCCTCGCCCTGGGTGAGGGCCAGGACCACCTCGTCAAAGTAGCCGGCCCCCACCTCCCGCTGGTGCTTCACGGCGGTGAAGCCCTGGGCCTGGGCCAGGAACTCCTTCTGCTGGAGCTCCACGAAGGCGGGCATGCCCCGGGCCTTGTACCCCTTGGCCAGCTCCCAGATGTAGTAGTTGAGGGTGTGCCAGCCCGCCAGGGTGATGAACTGGAACTTGTAGCCCATCTCCCCCAGCTCCCGGTTGAACTTGGCGATGGTCTCGTCGTCCAGGAACTTCTTCCAGTTGAAGGAAGGGGAGAGGTTGTAGGCGAGGAGCTTGTCGGGGAACTCCCGCTTGACCGCTTCGGCGAACTTTCGGGCCTCCTCGAGGTCGGGCTTGGAGGTCTCCATCCAGAGGACGTCGGCGTAGGGGGCGTAGGCCAGGGCCCGGGCGATCCCCGCCTCAATCCCGTTCCTGAACCGGTAGAAGCCCTCGGGGGTGCGCTCGCCAGGGAGGATAAAGGGCTTATCGCGCTCGTCTATGTCGCTGGTGATGAGGGTGGCGGCCTCGGCGTCGGTGCGGGCGATGATGACCGTGGGCACGCCCATCACGTCCGCCGCGAGCCTGGCCGCCTGCAGGGTGCGGATGTGCTGGGCGGTGGGCACCAGCACCTTCCCGCCCAGGTGGCCGCACTTCTTCTCCGAGGCCAGCTGGTCCTCGTAGTGGATGCCGGCGGCCCCGGCCTCAATCATGGCCTTGGTGAGCTCAAAGACGTTCAGGGCCCCGCCGAAGCCCGCCTCGGCGTCGGCCACGATGGGCACGTACCAGTCCCGGGTCACCTTGCCCTCGGAGCGCTCAATCATGTCGGCCCGCATGAGGGCGTTGTTGATGCGCTTCACGATCTGGGGCACGGAGTTGTAAGGGTAGAGGGACTGGTCGGGGTAGGTCTGCCAGGCCAGGTTGGCGTCGGCGGCCACCTGCCAGCCGGAGAGGTAGATGGCTTCCAGCCCGGCCCGCACCATCTGCACCGCCATGGCCCCGGTGTAGGCCCCGAAAGTGAGCACGTAGGGGCGCTCGTGGAGGAGCCGCCAGAGCTTCTCCGCCCCTCGCTTGGCCAGGGTGTGCTCCACCATGACGCTGGGCCTGAGGCGCACCACGTCCTCGGGCCGGTAGTCCCGCTTCACGCCTTTCCAGCGGGGGTTTTCCGCCCACTCCCGCCTCAGGGCCTCGGCCTCCTGCCGCATCTCGGGGGTCAGCACGCTTAAGGGTTCCATCGGACACCTCCCAGGCCCAGTCTGGGCCCTGGAGGCTTTCCGGTGTAGGGTGTAGCCCCCGAAGCTTCACACGGAAAAGCGGTGTGTTTTGGCCCAAGCTACACCCACTGAGGCCGCTTCCCTGATCTTTGTGGGGCCCCCGCCGCGGCGGGGTATCTTAAGTACCCCACCGCGGCAAAAGCCGCGGTGGGGGCCCCAGAAAAGCCCTTCTAAAGCCCCGATTTGGGCACTCCATGTTGCGAAACCAAAGCGCGAGCGCTTAGCGCACCTGCTGGGCGGCGATGAGGAGGGGGTCCCAGACGGGGCTAAAGGGCGGGGCGTAGGCCAGGTCCAGGGCCAGGAGGTCCTCCACGGTCCCGCCCCTGGAAAGAAGGGCCGCCAGGGCGTCTAGGCGCAGGGCTCCGTGGCCAAAGGCCACCACCGCGCCCCCGAGAAGCCTTTCCGTCCCCTCCTCGTAGACCAGCTCCACAAAGAGAGGCTGGCCCCCCGGGTAGTAGTGGGCGCCGTCCCGGCTCTTGATGGAGACCTTTTTGGCGGCGTAGCCCTCCTTCAGGGTGGCCTCCAGGGAAAGCCCCGTGGTGGCCATCGCCAGCCCAAAGGCCTTGAAGATGGCCGTCCCCGCCACCTCGTGGAAGCGGGCCTCCTTCCCGGCGATGACGGCGCCGGCCGTGCGGCTGTGCTTGTTGGCCACGTCCCCCAGGGGAAGCCAGTAGGGGCGCTTGAGGACCTGGTGGAAGCTCTCGGCCACGTCACAGGCGGCGTAGACCCCTTCCAGGTTGGTGCGCATCCTTTCGTCGGTGGCGAGGGCCCCGGTGGGCCCCAGGGCCACGCCCATGGCCCGGGCCAGCTCCACGTTGGGGCGGATGCCGGTGGCTGTGAGGACCAGGTCCACGGGCACCACGCCTTCCGAGGTCTCCACCGCCTCCACCCAGCCGCTTCTCCTTAGGGCCGTCACCCGGACCCCGGTCCAGACCTCCACCCCGTGGCGCTCCAGCTCCTCCTTCAGAAGGGCCCCCACCTCCGGGTCCTAGTGGGGCAGAGGGCGGTCCTGGGCCTCGAGGAGGGTG
>Ga0209143_1001672_pt1 | contig 10106 bp, 9 predicted proteins | sample FaiFalFF_MnMetaG_3_FD_184739 | JGI IMG/M metagenome (GOLD analysis project Ga0209143, IMG submission 184739) | Freshwater microbial communities from Yellowstone National Park, Wyoming, USA - Fairy Falls B (FF_Mn_B) MetaG (SPAdes) (version 3) | ecosystem: Environmental > Aquatic > Freshwater >...
AGTACCGGCCCGTCGCGTGAATGTGTTCCAACAAAGGGGCGTCGGCCGCCATCCGTTGAAAGACCCGGTGAAGGGCCTGGATCAGGCTCGTGTACTCGGCCGCAAAGGACTCCATCTCGTCGGCCATACGGGAGTCCCGGAGGGCTCGAGCGACGGCCAGGCCGTCCATGCCCATCAGCCACACGCTCTCACAGGCCGGCAGGTCGGTCAGGACTCGGTCCAAATGAACCTGCAAGTTCATCCGTCGTCCTTACTCCCCATAGGCGTATTCTCCTTCATTATACCCGACTGACCCGACGGATTGAACTTCGCGTGGTCCAAGTTCGTAGGCTTCTGCTCGAAGATGTCGAGCGGTACTTTCCCGGCTATCCACAGTAGAAGTGACGAAGTAACGAAGGGACGGAGTGATGAAGTGATGAGTAACGAGTGACGGGTGACGGGTAATAACTTATTGCCGTAGTGCTTTGTTAAGATTTGAAATGGGGGAATGGGGCACGGGTTCCAGGTACCAGGTCCCGGGTACCAGGTAGCCAGAATCCGAACCCTTCCTATCCTGCATCGTGCATCCTGTATCCTGCATCTATAGCTTAACAAAGCAGTACTGCCGTATCGCCGTATTGCCCCGTTGAACCCACGGGGCGAAACCCTACCCCGCGAGGAGACGCCGCACGACGGGCCCATTGGAGGGCAGGACCGGCAGGTCCTCGACTTCGGCCGGAAGGACCCACCGGTGGGGCCAGGGACCCCTCGGGACCTGATCCGGCGGCTCCAGGCGGGCCCAGAAGAAGAGGACCAGCCAGTGACGGCCTTCGTGGACGTAACTGACGTAGTCGAAGACGTCTCCGACCTCGACGACTAAGCCCAGTTCCTCCCGAACCTCTCGCTGGAGGGCCCTTCGGGGGTCTTCCCCCGCCTCGACCTTCCCGCCCGGGAACTCCCAGTAGCCGGCCCACGGCTGGCCGGGCTGACGCTGGATGAGGAGAAGGCGTCCGTCCCGCTGGATGAGGGCGGCGACCACGACGATCGGTCCCACAGGGCGCTTCACCGTGGACTCCATCCCCTACTCCCCTTTCCGGGACGCCGTCTGCAGACGGGCCCAGGACGCCGGGACGGCCGTCGCATGCTCGGGCTTCATCAGAACACTCCGAAGGACCGTCACTTCCGGCTGGTCGATGACCAGGTCGGGAAACCGCCGCTTCAGCCATGCGGCCGTCAAGCGGAGCTTGCTCAGGTATATGGGGCTCGTGGCATCCCGAAGGGCCATCTCGAAGATGCGCTCGGTCGCCGCACTGACCCGCGAGGCCCGGGGGTCGTCGGCCGGAAAGAAGGCCACGATGTCCAGCTCGGGTGCCAGGACAGGCTGGAACGACCCCGACGTCTGGAGCCAGCGATAGGCCTCAAGGGCGGCCGTCCGGCATCGGGAGAGGACCGGCCCGAGGCCCTCGTAGGGTCGAAGCGGGAAACACCGCAGGGTCGCCCACAGGGCGGCGGCGGCCGCTCCTGGCCGGGAACATTCCAGGCTGATCTCGCCGAGGTGGAGTTCGGGGGACGTGAAGTACGTGTAGGGAGAATCGTGCTTGTAAAAGCGGCCGACGGACGGGTCTCGGAATAGGACGGAGCCGCATCCGTAGGGTTGAAGGCCGTGCTTATGGGGGTCGACGACGATGCTGTCGCAGAGGGGTAGGGCTTGGAAGGGAGCCGGCTCGACCTCCGGTGGCGTGCGCTGGGCCAGCAGGCTAAAGAACCCACCGTAGGCCGCGTCGACGTGGATGCGGAAGCCATAGCGGGACTGGAGAGTCCAGATCTCGTGGACCGGGTCGATGGCTCCGAGGCCCGTCGTCCCGACCGTCGCCACGACCGTCCCGATGGGATGGCGTCGCAGGAGGTCCTCCAGGTGATTCAAGTCCATCCGCCCCCGTTCGTCCACGGCGACGACGACGTAGGGCACCCGCAGGAGCTCACAGGCCCGCCGGTGGGTGTAGTGGGCGTGCTCGCTGAAGGCGATCCACCGGTCGGGGTGGACCTCGCGGGCGACCCAGAGGGCCTCCAGGTTGGCGACGGTCCCGCCGCCCGTGAGATGGCCCAGGTGGGTCGTCCAACCCAGCATGGCGGCCAGCTCGGCGACGGCCTCCTTCTCGAGGTAGGACGTGGCCGGTCCACCGTCTAAGGCATGATTATTCGGATTCATGTGAAGGGCCGTGAAATAGGCCAGGATGGCCACGGGATGAGGGGGCTTCAGCATCTGGCCGGCATACAGGGGATGGAAGAAGGGATAGGTGTCCGAGAGCCGTCGAAAGAGGGCGTCTAAGACTTCCGCGAGGCGCTCGACGGGGACGTCGACCGTGGGGTCCGGTTCAAAGGCCGGCCAACGCTGACGCCATCCCTCGAGGAAGTCCAGGCAACGGTCCAGGAGTTCTTGCCACGCTTTCCTTTGCATCGCCCCCCACTCCGCACCGTTCAGATCCATCGGGCCTGAGGGAGGAACCCGTATGGGGCAATCAGGCAGTAAGGCAATAGGGCCGTCCGGATGCAGGACGGAAACCCGATGGGCGCGCCCTTCGGCCGTAGTACCCTTGCCCCTCGTCCAGGCCGAGGGCCCGGAACCCGGTACCGGATTGCCCTACGGCCGCAAAAACCGTCCATCCCCTCCTACGATCGCCGGTCTCGGGACGACCGGCGGCTCACCCCCATCGACCGCCGTGCGCACGTCGACCCCGCCCGGCAGGACCTTCAGCCAGTCCAACGGATTCTGGGCCTGCACATGGAACCGAACCTCAAAGTACAGGGATGGACCCCGGAGCGAAGCCGTGCTTCCCGAGAGGGCGATGACCTGACCCTTCTGAACGATGTCCCCGACCCGGACCCGCAGGACGCTGTTGTGGGCATACAACGTGTAAACGTCGTACCCATGGTCCAGGATGACCAACTTGCCGTAAGCCGTAAACCAGCCGGCGTACCGGACCAGACCCCCGAACACGGCCCGAACGGGCGTGCCCTCCGGGACGGCGATCTCGATGCCCCGACTCAGGATGTAGGTCCCCGTCTCGGGAAGACGCACCCGCCCGAAGGGACGCGTGACGGGCCCGATGACGGGCCAGTCCAGGAGGCCTTGGAACTTCCGGATGTCCAGGAGGGGACGGTAATCGGAGTCTTGCACGTAGTCGTCTAAACGCCGGGAGGCCAGACTGAGTTCCGTCAGGGCCCGGGCGTACATGTGGCCCCGCTTTTGGAGTTCTTCCAGGTAGAGCTCCCGCCGACGTCGGACCTCAGCCAGGCGCTGATGCTTCTGGCGGACCGCCTCGAGGGCCTGCTGGTAGGCGACCTGCAACTGTTGGAGGTCCTGAATCTCCTGGGCCAGGGCCTGAACGGTCTGGAGGTAGCGCTCGACGTAGACCCGGTCCAGCCGGGCGATGGCCCCCGCATAGGCCGAGGCCTGAAGGACTCGACGGGCGTCCTGGAGGCTCAGCAGAAGCTTTAAGGGATACAGGGAGCCCATCCGGTACATGGCGACGATCCGCCGTTCCAGATGGCGCGCGTACTCGGCCCGCTCCTGCTGGAGCCGGTCGACCCGGGCTTGGAGGGCCTGAAGCCGGGTCTGGGTCTCCTGGAGGTTGAGCTCCATCAGCGTGAGCTGTTTGGTCAGCAGGCGCTCCTCGACCCGAAGACGCTCCAGGTCGTTCATGACGGCCGACTGGAGCCGCTGGATCTCTTCGTATTCCTTGGTCAGGGCCTCAATTTCGGCCGTCAGACTCTGCCGCAAGTCGTCCGGCACTTGGGCCCGTCCCAAGGCCATCAGGCTCCCCAAGACGGCCAAGACCCACCGTCCGGCCCGCTTCATCCCGACGGCTCCGAAGCTGGCGACTTCCGCCGCAATATTTTATCCGCAGGAGTTACGAGTCGAAACGGAGTCGCAGATGCCAGGGGCATGTTTTACCGTGGAGAAACCCGGAACGTTTTCAAAACGAATGTCAATAAACGGGACACTATGGGCCGGTATACCAAATCATATCGGAGTATGGAAATGATTTACAGAAAGGCCGAATCGGGGATTTTGCATACCTCGTGTGCGGGTTTTTCGAAACATGAGACGGGCATTCCGCCCGGTGCCCGGTACCGGGTACCAGGTATCGGGTACCGGGCTATCTGGCACCTGGAACCTGGTACCCGGCACCGGAGCCAGTCCGACGCCGAGGGCCAAACCCCGAGTACCGAAGACCAAGTCTGGCCATCGGAAAACGCGCACACCGGGTTTGCATAGATGGACGTGGCGGAGGCAGGAGGGAATCGAACCCACCGCCCGCCGGCCTCCCGACGGGCCACCGGATTTGAAGTCCGGGCAGGCCACCAGGCCCGGGCTGCCTCCCCAGTTCGGAGTTGCCTACACATTCCCCCTTGTGGCTTCGGGCGCCTCGACAGGAGTTAGAGGCCCGAAGACGGGTACCGACCCCTGTCTCGGGCTGTAGGCCACCGAGGCGGGACAGCCGACCGGTCGTCCCTACTTCCCCCGTGGGGACACGCCTCTGACCGCGTCGGCCGCTTACCGGCACGCCCATTCTCATTGTAACGGAAGAGGAGCGCCCGGTCCACTGTGTGACTCCGTTGACGGGGCTATCGGGTACCTGGGACCCGATGCCCGATCGGGTCCGACCCGAGGACCGGCCGACCAATGTACGTGGGGGTGTTTGCGTTTTTCGGGGGGACGGTGTAAATTGTATGAGCGAAAGGGTCAGCCAAGACGTCGCAGGCTGTCTTGGCCCGGGTCCTCTCGGAGCCCCCCGGGCGGGACCGGACGTCCAGACCCCAGTCGTCGGGTTACCCTGGAAGGGGGCTTTTGCGTCGGCCCCGTCGTCAGGGATGTCCTTAATAGGTCCATACGGTGATAGGGACTCGTAGAAGCGTTGAATGAACCCATCATCCATGATTGGACTTGCGTGGCCAAAGGTCGGAGGGGTTTGCTCCAAGATGTCGGGCGGCATCTCACGGGCCACCCATAAATAGAAGTGACGGAGTGACGGTGAGGGAGTCTGGATTCGAGGGGTTTGTGTTCTACGAACTTTTTCAAAGCGAAGGTCAATAGGACTTGAGCATTGCCCCTTTACCTACCCAATGCGTGTTTTTCGAAGCATGCGCCCGGCGTTCCGCCTGGGTCCCAGCCTTCAATCCAGGTAGCTGGTACCAGCTACCTGGCACCTGGGACCCGATACCCGGTACCTGATTAGCACCGAGGACCGAGTCGAAAACGCGCCCATCGGGCTTGCACCCTGGGCCCGTTCCCTGGGAGGTTGGACCGTGCCGATCACGCGTCAGGACAAAGCACCCGTCATCGAGCAATTTCGGCGTCATGAGACAGATACGGGTTCGACGGAAATCGTCATTGCCCTGTTGACCCAACGGATTCAGCATTTGTCGGAACACCTCCGGCGGCATCCGAAGGACTTTTCCTCCAAGCGGGGTCTGCTCCGCCTGGTCGGTCGTCGCCGTCGGCTCCTGGCGTATCTGCGGCGGAAGGACTTCGAGCGGTATCAGCAGGTCATTCAGGCCTTAGGTCTACGGAAGTAGGGCGGGGACTGTCTGGAGTCCTCGGGGGACGCCGGCCTTCGGGCGCCTGACGGCCCAGGGGGACCGAACATCTTGCGTATGAGAAGGGAAGCCTATCATGAACATCGTCGCTCCGCGCATTCACCAAAGGATTGAAATCCCCATCGGCGCTCATCCCCTGGTCGTGACCGTGGGAGACGTCGCCCGCCAGGCCCACGGGGCGGCCATGGTCCAGCATGAGGACACGGTCGTCATCGCTACGGCCTGTATGAATGTCGACTCCGAACGGGGGGAGGACTTTATTCCTCTGCTGTGCGACTATCGGGAGAATACGTATGCCGCCGGTAAATTCCCCGGCGGGTTTATCAAGCGGGAGGGAAAACCCTCCGAGAAGGAGATCCTGACGAGCCGACTGATCGACCGGTCCGTGCGACCCCTCTTTCCGAAGGGGTACCGATGGGATACCCAGGTCATCGTGTCCGTCTATTCGGCTTCCCCCGTCTATGACCCCGACGTGGCGGCTCTGAATGCGGCGGCGATGGCCTTACTCTTTTCGCCGATCCCCTTCTCCGAGGCCGTCGTCGGCGTCCGGGTCGCCGAGGTCGACGGCCAGTTCGTCATCAATCCGACGTTGGAGGTCCTCCACAAGAGCCCTCTGTCCCTGTTCGTGTCTGGGACCGTCCATGGGATCGTCATGGTCGAGGCGGGGGCCAGCGAGTATCCCGAGGACCGGATGGCCGAGGCTCTGCTGTTGGCCCAGCGGGTCATCCAAGAGCAGGCCGAGCGCATCCTGGAGGTCTACCGGCAGACGGGTCTGGAGGCGGACAAGCCGAAGGTCGAGCCCCCCGTCGTGCCCGAGGAACTGATGGCCGAGGTGCGGGCCCGATTTGGGGAACGCATGCGGGCCGCCCTCCAGACGCCGGGCAAGCAGGCCTCCCATCGGGCTGTGGAAGCTCTCTTGGAGGAGGCCTTGGCGGAGGTTCCCGAAGAGGATGAGGAACGTCAGCAGGCCGTGAAGCGGGCCCTTGACCAACTCAAGCGAGACATCGTACGGCGCATGATCCTCGAGGAGGGCCTTCGCCCCGACGGACGGGGGATGACCGAGATCCGGCCGATCCGCATCGAGGTCGGCCTCTTGCCCCGGACCCACGGGTCGGCCCTGTTTACCCGGGGGGAGACCCAGGCGCTCGTCACGTGCACGCTGGGGACGGCCGAGGACGCTCAGAAGATCGAGGAGCTGACGGGGGAGTCCTTCAAGCGGTTCATGCTCCACTATAACTTCCCGCCCTTCTCGGTTGGAGAAGTCTCGCCCCTGCGGGCCCCGAGCCGCCGGGAGATCGGTCACGGGGCCTTGGCCGAACGGGCGCTTCTGCCGGTCATTCCTCCGGAGGAGCAGTTCCCCTATACGATCCGGGTCGTCTCGGAAATCCTGGAATCCAACGGGTCGTCGTCGATGGCGACCGTCTGCGGTGGGAGCTTGGCCCTCATGGACGCCGGCGTCCCCATCCGGACGCCGGTCGCCGGGATCGCCATGGGCCTCTTCACGGACCAGGGCCGGTACCGCATCCTGACCGACATCGCCGGCGAGGAGGACCACACGGGCGACATGGACTTTAAGGTTGCCGGGACCCGGACGGGCATCACGGCCCTGCAGATGGACATCAAAGTCCCGGCCCTCTCGGCGGACGTCCTCCGGGAGGCCCTCTATCAGGCTCGGGAGGCACGGCTGTTCATCCTGGACCGGATGGCCGAAGTCCTGCCCGCGCCCCGGCCGGACATCTCCCCCCGGGCACCCCGGTTGGTCGTGACCTATATCCCGACCGATAAGATCGCTACCCTTATCGGTCCCGGTGGGAAGATGGTCAAGTCCATCATCGAGAAAACGGGCGTCAAGATCGACATCCGGGACGACGGACGGGTGTTCATCGCCGGGGACACGGCCGAGGCCTGTGAGGCGGCCCTCAAGATGGTCCGGGACGTGACGGCCGACGTCGAAAAGGGCCGGACCTACCTCGGAAAGGTCACCCGGATCACCGACTTCGGGGCCTTCGTCGAGATCCTGCCGGGTATCGTCGGCCTTCTCCACAAGTCCGAGATGGCCCCCTACCCGGTCCGGGACGTCCGGGAGATCATCCAGGGCGAGGGTCAGGAGATCCTCGTCAAGGTCCTGGACGTCGAGGACAACCGCATCCGCCTCTCCCATCGGGACTTCGCCCCGCCGCGTCCGGCTCGTCCGGAACGACCCCGGCCCGGCGGTCCGTCCCGGGAACGTCCCGAGCAACGTCGCCGTCGGCCTCCCTACACACGGCCCCATCGGACGTAACCGGCCCGCCCATGTCGGAGGTCCCACCCGCCGTGAGTCTCGAGTTCTGGCCCCGCCCCGGGAGGGACCCGATGAAAGACTTCTGGCTGATCTTGGGCCTGGTCGGACAGGCTATGTTCTCGGCCCGATTCGTCATCCAGTGGCTGGCCAGCGAGCGGGCCCACCGGAGCGTCGTACCGACGCTGTTTTGGGTCTTCAGTATCCTGGGTTCGAGCATCCTGCTGATCTACGCCGTCCACCGCCGGGACCCCGTCTTCATCCTGGGCCAGTCGCTGGGCCTCTTCATCTACGGTCGCAACCTCTACCTCATCTGGCGAGAGAAGGGGACCCTCCCGCTCAGCCTGTAGAGGCCGGGCTCAGGGCGTCACGGCGATGAGGTAGTACTCACCCTCGAATTCCCGACCCTCGGCCAGACGCCGATGGCGGGGAAAATCCTTCAAGTGCGGCCGTTCCAGGATGACCCAGTCGCCGGGCCGGGCCTGGGCCGGCGTCGGCAGGTCCGGGATGCACCGTCGGGTGTAGTAGACGATGGCCGACTCTTCGGTCTTGTAGAAGTAGACGTGAGGGGGATTCGCCGACCGGAGGAGGGCGACGGCGACGGGGACGAACCGACGTCGTTCGTATCGGTCCGCTCCGACCAGGAGGGCCGTCAGGAGGAGGACGGCGACGGCCATCGCCACCCGACGGTACCGGTCGGACGTGGCGTGGGCCCACAGGATGGCCAGGGGCGGGTACAGGAACAGGATGTAGTGGTGGAGCTTGCTCCGGCTCAGGCTGAAGAAGAGGAAGACGAAGAGGAACCATGCGAGGAGGGGCCGCATGGGGGGTCGGAGGATTCGGACGAGGCGGGGCAGGGCGGGCAGGTAGAGGAGGGAGCTGACGAGGACGACGGGGACGTAGTAGTAGAAGGGGTAGAGGTGGACCCGATAGGTTCCCGTATACCGAAATATGTTTTCATAAATAAAAAATTTGTAAAAATATGACCATCCGAAGCGGAGGACCATCCAGCCGTACCACGGCAGGCTCACGGCGGCAAAGGCCGCCCAGCCCCGGGCGTTCAGCCACCGGAAGTCCCGCCGCCACAGAAGGTACACCCCGACGGGCAGGACGACGCCGACGGGACCCTTCGCCAAAAAGGCCAGACCCAGGGCCAGTCCCCCCAGGACCCATCGGCCCCGCAGGAAGGCGTACAGCCCCCAGGTCATCCAGGCCGTCATCAGGAGTTCCGGAACGGCCGCCCGGGCCTCGACCCAGAGGTGGGGAAAGGTCATCAGGACGAGGGCGCTCGCCAGCGCCCGGCCCGGGTCCCAGAAGTCCCGGGCGATCCGGTACGTCGCCCAGCTTAAGGCGATGGCCGAAAGGCCTGACACGAGCCGGCCGCTGAAGGTGCCCGGCCCGAGCAGGAAGAACCAGAAGGCCGTCGTCCAGTACAGCAGGGGCGGCTTCTCAAAGCGCAGGCGGCAATTGTAGTAGGGCACCAGGAAATCGCCCGTCTCGAGCATCCGCCGCGTGGCGTCCAGATTACGGCCCTCGTCCGGGGACGTGATCGAAAGGACCCCGTTCCCCAGGACGAAAAAGACGAGGCCGAACGCGATGATGATCAAGAGGTCCCGACGTTCGTTCCGCATGGCGGGTTGGCCGAGGGGTCCGAGACCCGGACGCCGTTTATTTTGCCAGGTCGGGTCCCTCAGGGAAATGGGGCGGGTGAGCGGGCCGGGGCCTGTGACATTCCGTCCCCGTCGGCCCTATAGCCCGTCGGCATCCGAACGCCTATAATGGAACCGCATGCTCCCCTCGCGGAGTCCCGAGATGTCCGACGTCCTGGTCCTGGAGGGACCCTCAACCCTATGCGGTGAGATCCCCATCGCCGGTGCCAAGAACGCGGTTCTGCCCTGCATGGCGGCCGCCCTGCTCACGGCGGAACCCCTGGTCTTGGAGAATGTCCCCCCTGTCCAGGACGTCTTCACCCTGCGGGAACTCCTGACTCGCCTGGGCGTGGACGTGCAGGTCGACGGGGACCAGTGGACGCTTCGGGCCGAACGGGTCGTCTCGACGGTCGTCCCGTCGGACCTGACGCGGCGTATGCGGGCGTCCTTCCTGACGTTAGGCCCCCTGGGCGTCCGATTCGGCTCGGCCGAGGTCGCCTATCCCGGCGGGTGCGCCATCGGAGAACGGCCTGTGGACCTCCATCTGGCGGGTTTGGAGGCTCTGGGCTTTGAGGTCGACCCGACGGGGGGCCGGGTCC
>Ga0209143_1001676_pt1 | contig 10077 bp, 11 predicted proteins | sample FaiFalFF_MnMetaG_3_FD_184739 | JGI IMG/M metagenome (GOLD analysis project Ga0209143, IMG submission 184739) | Freshwater microbial communities from Yellowstone National Park, Wyoming, USA - Fairy Falls B (FF_Mn_B) MetaG (SPAdes) (version 3) | ecosystem: Environmental > Aquatic > Freshwater >...
TTCGTCTCCCCACCAAGGTCCTCGAGCAGAAACCGGTGGGACCGCTGACGCGGACTCCCTTTCACTGTCGCATCACCGGGGGTTTGAGCTGCTTCCATCCAGGAATTAGGGACGGCCTCCTACCGGAAGCGAGACCAACCGCCTATGTTACAGTCTGGGAGGGTGTTTGAGGAAAGTAGGGGCAGGCCCCCGTGCCTGCCCCAATGTTGGGCAACCACGAGGGTTGCCCCTACGGGGTTATCCCCCGCCCCCATCCTTATCAAACACCCTCCGCCCGCCTTGACAACGCCCCTTGCGGGGCCTAAGGTAGCCACCAAAGGAGGGGAGACGCCCATGAGCGTGATCCGCCGCCTGTTGCAGGGGGCCATAGACATCCACGTCCACTTCGCCCCCGACCCCCGGGTGGAGCGCCGCTCCGACGCCATCGAGGTGGCCCAGGCCGCCAAGGCCCAGGGGATGCGGGGGCTGGTCCTGAAGAGCCACGAGTACCCCACCACCCCCCTGGCCTACACCGTCGCCCAGGTGGTCCCGGGGCTGGAGCTCTACGGCGGCCTGGCCCTCAACGAGGAGGTCGGGGGCCTCAACCCCGCCGCCGTGGAGGCGTCGGCCCGCATGGGGGCCAAGGTGGTCTGGTTCCCCACCTTCTCCGCCCGGGCGTGGCGGGAGCCGGAGGGCCAACCCGGGGGGATAACCGTGCTGGACGGGGAGGGACGCCTCCTCCCCCAGGTGGAGCAGGTGTTGGAGGTGGTCCGTGCGTACGGCATGGTGCTGGCCACCGGCCACCTGGGCGTCGCCGAAACGTATGCCCTGGTCGGGCGGGCGCGGGAGATGGGCATCACCAGGGTCGTCATCACCCACGCCTCCTCCATGACCCCCCGCACGGGGCTCACCCTGGAGGACCAGAAGCGCCTGGCCCAGATGGGGGCCTTCATCGAGCACTGTGTCCACGCCATGATGCCCACCACCCTCCGCATCCCTCCCCAGGAGATCGCCCGCCAGATCCACGCCGTAGGGGAAGAGCACTGCATCCTGAGCACCGATTTCGGCCAGGCCTTCCACCCCATCGCCCCGGAAGGGCTGCGGATGGGGATCGCCTGGCTCCTCCAGGCGGGGCTCACCGTGGAGGCGGTGGAGCAGCTGGTGAAGTACAACCCGGCCCGCCTCCTGGGGCTGGGGGGGTAGATGCCCCTAGTCCCGGAGGGGGATCTGGCCCCAGGTGACCTTCTGGGGGTCGGGGAAGAGGCCCTTCTCCGCCACCAGCCGGCGGATGGTGGTCAGGGGGGCGTTGACCTCCTCCGTCACCAGCACCCAGTCGGGCGGCTCAGGCCACCAGTAGGGGGAGGTGATACGGACCACCTTCCCGTCCTTCACGTTGAGGTAGATGCCAAACCGGCGGGCCCCCTGCTGGGCCATATGTCTACCCCCTGCGGCGCGGTCTCCCGCTTAGGATAGCGGCGCGGCCCCCCTCACGCCAGGGGCGGGGTGGGCGTAGAACCCCTGGTAGGAGGGGGGCAGGAGGGCGGCGACCCGTGCCATGGCCATGTCGGTGAGGGCCTGGAGCTGCTCCCGGGACACCTTCCCCTCCAGGAGGGGCAGGGTAAAAGGCTCGCCGATCCGCACCCGGATGCGCCCGGTGGGGAAGGCCAGCCGCCAGAGGGGCCCCAGATGCTCCGTCCCCGTCACTCCCACCGGCAACAGGGGGGCCCGGGACCGGAGGGCCAGGAGGGCCAGCCCCGGCTGGCCCCGCCGCATCCCCCCCCTGGGGTTGCGGCGCCCCTCGGGGAAGACCACAAGGGCCCCATCCCGTCGGAGCAGGTCCAGCCCCCACAGGAGGGCCGGGGCATCGCCGCCATCCCTGTCTACAGGGTAGGCGCCATAGGCCCGCAGGAAAGCCCCTACCCCCCAACGGAAGAGGGTACGCTTGGCGACGAAGTGAAGGCGTCGGGGGATGGACACCGCCAGCAAGGGGGGGTCCAGGTTGCTCAGGTGGTTGGCCACCACGATGAGGGGGCCGAAGGGGGGCACGTTCTCCCACCCCTCCACCTGCCAGTCGGCGAACCAGGTGAGCACCTGCCGGAAGGCCCTGTTGGACAGACGGTAGGCCAGGTCCGCCACCCCCTACCTCCACCGCTCGGCCGCTAGGGCGAGGATCCGCTCCGCCACCTCGTCTATAGTATACGGGTCGGTGTCGATGACCACGGCGTCGGGGGCGGGTTGGAGGGGGGAGATGGGGCGGGTGGAGTCCAGGCGGTCCCGCTCCTCCAGGGCCCGGCGCACCTCCTCCAGGGAGGGGGGGGAGGGGGAGGTGGCCAGGAGCTCCAGCCACCGGCGGCGGGCCCGCGTCTCCACCGAGGCGAGGAGGAACACCTTCACGGGGGCGTCGGGCAGCACCACCGTCCCGATGTCCCGCCCTGCCACGACGATGTCCCCCCCCTGGGCCCACGCCCTCTGCCGCTCCACCAGGGCCCTCCGCACCCCCGGGACGGCCGCCACCCGGGAGACGACGGCCTCCACCTGGGGGGAACGGAGGAGAGGGGTCACATCCCTGCCGTCTACCAGCCAGCGGGGGTCCGGCCCATCCCTCATCTCCAAGGGCAGGCGCTCCGCCAGGGCCGTGAGGGCGTTGTCGTCGTCGAGGGGGATGCCCTTCTCCAGGGCGGCCCAGGCCACGGCCCGGTACATGACCCCCGTGTCCAGAAAGCGCCAGTCCAGGCGTCGGGCCAAGGCCTTGCCCACCGCCGTCTTCCCGGCGGCCACCGGCCCATCCAGGGCGATCACCCGTCGCACGGCTCCGGGGGCCATGCTAGCACAGGACAGGGACCCCTCTGACCCGTGCCTTCCTGGCGGGATGGGGGTCTACACCCCTTCACGCGGGGGCGGGCTCCGGGATGCCGAGGACGCGGCGCAGAAAGCGGCCCGTCAGGCTGTGGGGGTTGCGGGCCACCTCCTCCGGGGTGCCCTGGGCCACCACCCAGCCCCCCCTCTCCCCCGCCCCCGGCCCCAGGTCGATGATCCAGTCGGCGTTCTTCACCATGTCCAGGTGGTGTTCGATGAGGATGACGGTGTTGCCCATGTCCACCAGACGGTGGAGCACCCGGATGAGGTAGGAGCAGTCCTCCAGGGAGAGGCCGGTGGTGGGCTCGTCCAGGATGTACAGGGTACGGCCGGTGGCGCGGCGGGAGAGCTCGGCGGCCAGTTTCACCCGCTGGGCTTCCCCCCCCGAAAGGGTGGTGGCGGGCTGGCCCAGGCGGATGTAGCCCAGCCCCACGTCCCGCATCGTCTCCAGTTTGGAACGGATGCGGGGGATGTCCCGGAAGACCTCCAGGGCCTGCTCCACGGTCAGGTCCAGCACGTCGGCGATGGAGAGCCCCTTGAACTTCACCTCCAGGGCCTCCCGCGTGTAGCGGCGGCCCCGGCACACCTCGCAGGGGACCGTGACGTCGGGGAGGAAGTGCATGGAGATCTGGATGTACCCTTCCCCCTGGCATGCCTCGCACCGGCCGCCCCGCACGTTGAAGGAGAAGTGGCCGGGGGTGTAGCCGCGCACCTTGGCCTCGGGCAGCTGGGCGAACAGCTCCCGGATGGGGGTAAAGACCCCCACGTACGTGGCGGGGTTGGAGCGGGGGGTGCGCCCGATAGGGGACTGGTCCACGTTCACCACCTTGTCCAGGTGCTCCATCCCCAGGATGGCCGTGTGGGGGCCCGGCTTCTCCTTTGCCCGGTAGAAGTGGTGGGCCAGACGCTTGTAGAGGACCTCGTACACCAGGGTGCTTTTCCCAGACCCCGAGACGCCGGTGACGCAGGTGAGGGTGCCGAGGGGGAAGCGGACGGTGATGTCCTTCAAGTTGTTGGCCCGGGCCCCCTGCACCTCCAGGAAGAGGCCGTTGCCGGGCCGCCGCTTTGGGGGGACGGGGATGGAGCGACGCCCCGCGAGGTACGCCCCCGTGATGGACTCGGGACAGGCCATGACCTCCTCCACTGTCCCCTGGGCGACGACCCTCCCCCCATGCTCCCCCGCCCCGGGGCCCAGGTCGATGATCCAGTCGGCGGCGCGGATAATGGCCTCGTCGTGTTCCACCACGATGATGGTGTTGCCCAGGTCCCGCAGGCGTCTCAGGGTCTGGATGAGGCGGTGGCCGTCGACGGGGTGGAGGCCCACCGAGGGCTCGTCGCAGACATACAGCACCCCCGTGAGGCCCGAGCCGATCTGGGTGGCCAGGCGGATGCGCTGCGCCTCCCCCCCGGAGAGGGTGCTGGCCATCCTGTCCAGGGTGAGGTAGTCCAGGCCGATGTCCAGGAGGAATTGGAGGCGGGTGGCGATCTCCCGGAGGACCTGGGCGGCGATGAGGCGCTGCCGGGGGGGGAGGGCCTCCCCCCTCGCCTCCCGCTCGGGGTCCCCCTGCTGGATCCCCTGAACCCAGCGGGCGGCCTCCTCCACCGTCAGGGCACAGACCTCGGTGATGTTCTTCCCGCACACCCTGACCGCCAGGGCCTCGGGTTTCAGGCGCTTGCCCTGACAGCGGGGGCAGGGGCGCTGGGCCATGTAGCGCTCGATCTCGGCGCGGATGTGGTCGGACTCCGTCTCCTGATAGCGGCGCATCAGGTTGGGGATGACGCCCTCAAAGGTGGTCTCCCAGGAGTACACGCGGCCCTCCTGGGTCCGGTGGCGCATGGTGAAGGTCCGTTGCTGGGGGTCCCCGTACAGGATCAGGGCCTGAATCCCGGGGGGCAGGTCTTTCCAGGGGGTGTGGAGGGAGAAGCGGTAGGCCCGGGCCAGGGACTCCAGGAGGCTGCGGTACCAGGGGCTGGAAGCCCCCAGGCGTGTCCAGGGGAGGATGGCCCCCTCCGCCAGGGAGAGGTCGGGGTTGGGGACGATATACTCGGGGTCCAGCTCCAGCTTAAACCCCAGGCCGGTGCACTCCGGACAGGCCCCGTGGGGGCTGTTAAAGGAGAAGGTGCGGGGCTCCGGTTCGGGCATGCTGACACCACAGTAGGGACAGGCGAACTGTTCGGCGAAGAGGAGGTCTTCCTTCCTGTCCACCAGGGCGATGCCCACCACCCCTTCCGCCAGGCGGAGGGCCGTCTCCACCGAGTTGTGGACCCGTCCCCGCTCCAGCCCCTCCCCCACCACCAGCCGGTCCACCACCACCTCCACCGTATGACGCCTGTCCTTGTCCATCTCGATGCGCTCCGACAGGTCGTAGAGGATGCCGTCCACCCGCACCCGCTGGAAGCCCTTCCTGCGGGCCGCCTCCAGGACATCCTTGTGCTCCCCCTTCCGGTCCCGCACCACCGGGGCGAGGACCATCAGGCGGGTGGTGGGGGGCAGGGCGAAGATGGCGTCCACGATCTGCTCCACCGTCTGCTTCTGGACGGGGCGGCCGCACCGGGGGCAGTGGGGGACGCCGACACGGGCGAAGAGGAGGCGCAGGTAGTCGTAGACCTCGGTGATGGTCCCCACGGTGGAGCGGGGGTTGGGGGAGACCCCCTTCTGGTCGATGGAGATAGCGGGGGAGAGGCCGTGGATCTCGTCCACATCGGGCTTCTCCAGCCGGCCCAGGAACTGCCGGGCATAGGCGGAGAGGGACTCCACATACCGCCGCTGCCCTTCGGCGTAGAGGGTGTCAAAGGCCAGGGAGCTCTTCCCCGACCCCGAGACCCCGGTGATGACCACCATCTTGTGGCGCGGGATAACGACGTCGATCCCCTTGAGGTTGTGCTCCCGCGCCCCCCGGATCACAATGGCGTCGACGCTCATCTTCCCCGCCCGCAGCCTTTCACCATGGTAAGCCGCAAAGGGGTCCCCTGCCCAGGGCTTTAGGGGCCAGGGACTGCCCCATGTACAGTTGGCGGCTTTCGGGAGGGAGACCAACCGCCTGCGTTACAGTCTGCCCATGGCCTTGCACCACAGGGTGGCAGGGTCTAGACTGGAGCGGGAAGAAGGCATGACACCCCAGGAGGTGGGCCGCTATCTGGCCGCCTCGCGCCGCCCGGTGGCTAAGGCATGGGCTGTCTGTGGCCGTCCCTTCACCGGGGTGGCCCAGAGGGTGTATGCAGCCACGTCTGTAACCAGGAGCCTCCTACCGCGCGAGATTGAAGCGACATGCTGTTGGCTATCGTCCGTTGGGGCGGAACAGGGGGTTTTTACGGCATACCTTTGCAGGCGCAAACGGATGTTTTTAAAGCCCTTGGCAAGGAGAGGTATTTGAGGCTACCCAAACGAGGAACTAACCCACGCGGCGTGGAAATCTCTCCAGAGGCTGTGGAGGCGTTACTTGACCATCCGCTCGCCAAAGCTTTGACGATAGAATGGCGGCGCCCTGTTGGTTTAGGGGACAAGGAGATGAAGTTGGCCCCATATGTGCGATGGCTTCAAATATTGGCAGTCGGATTAACCGGAGAGGGTGCAGTAAATAGCTCGGCGTGGTTCACGCACCAGCGCCTTTGGAAGCCCTGCCCGGATCGCCCACGACGCCACGCCTTTCTACAGCCGTCGGCTTTATGAGGGGCTGCCGAAAGAGGAGCCGGTGGCTTACCGCGAGATACCCCTGCCGCCAGAGTGCGTCAACCGGATTTTCTGCAAGAGTTCCGAACGGATGGAAGAGTTGCCCGATTGCTCCGTCCACTTAATGGTCACCTCGCCACCCTACAATGTGGGCAAGGAATACGATGATAACCTGACGCTGGACGAATACCGAGCCTTCTTGAGGCGGGTCATGGCAGAGGTCTATCAGGTGCTGGTGCCGGGAGGGCGGGCTTGCATCAACTTTGGCAAATTTGGGGCGCCGCCCCTATTTGCCCCTCCACACCTTCGTCATCCAAGACATGCTGGCAGTGGGCTTTTTGATGCGGGGCGAAATCATCTGGGACAAGGCGTCCAGCGCCAGCCCATCAACAGCCTGGGGTAGCTGGTGCTCGCCTCAAAATCCTACTCTGCGGGACACCCTTGAATACATTCTCGTCTTTTGCAAGCAGACTTTCTCTCGTCCCAACCCTCTCGGTCGCAAACCCACCATAAACCGCGATGAATTTCTTGAGTTCACCAAAAGCGTGGGGCGATTCCCCGCTGAACCAGCCACGAAAGTCGGTCATCCTGCACCCTTTCCCGTAGAATTGCCGTATCGGCTCATTCAACTTTACACTTTTGAAGGTGAGGTAGTCCTTGACCCGTTCATCGGCAGCGGAACAACAGCGATAGCGGCACTGAAGACGGGGCGTGTTTTTGTGGGCTATGATATCAACCCTGACTATGTTGCCCTGGCGAACCAACGCATTGAACCTCTTCTGGCCCAAAAACCACTGTTCTGGGTTTCGTGGCGGGAGACGTGAGGTACCCTATCCCTTGACGGAACCTCTCTCCGACAACAGGCGAAGTCCTAATCTTTGACCACACGGCGAAGTGAAGGTGATGACAGGAAGAAATTTTGAGGCTCAAGCGGTTCGGGAATGGCTTGAAGGGCAAAAGGAGGCCGAAAAGGTCATCCGCAGGGAACGGGTGAAGTTTCTGCTTTCCCTTACACCCGGAAAATCCCTTGTCATCTACCTTTCCTTCAGCCGTTTAGGCTACGAAGAGCGCCGCGAACCTTCCTTTGTCATGTTAAAGATGCGTCAATGCTTGGAAAGGTGGAGAGAAAAGGAGGGCAACATCGGTGGAAGTCCTTGAAGCAGCAGTCCAAGTTGCCGAGTGGTTAGAAGAACAGGGCATCCGTCATTTCTTCATTGGCGGGATTGCCCTTCAGTATTGGGGTGAGCCAAGGTTGACGAGAGATGTGGATGTGACCGTTTTGGTAGCACCAGATGACTTTGACACATTTTTGGACAGGGCAATTAAAGCCTTCAAACCACGCATTCCTGATGCTTTGGAATTTGCTCGCAAGCACCGAGTGCTCCTTCTTGAAACCGAGAGCGGCGTTCCCGTTGACATCTCACTCGGTATCCCCGGCTATGAAGAAGAGGCGTGGGTACACAGTAAGGAGGTGGAGTTCCATCCTTTGGGGAAGTTGCGGTTGATTTCTGCAGAAGACCTAATCATCTACAAGTGTGTTGCCGGTAGACCAAGGGATGTGGAGGATGTGGAGAAAGTTCTCATAAAGCAGCGACTCCAGGTTGATGTGGAGCGCATAAAGTCTTTGCTGCGATCTTTCCGCGAAATCGTTGAAGAGCATGACCCTTTAGAACTCTTTAAGGACGCTTTGAGACAGGCTCAAACCTTACTGAGGGAAAGTGGAGGGTAATGAAGCAAGTCGCTTGGACGGGTTATCTCTTCAGGGAGCTAAGCGACGGGCAGGGGCGGTTCCTCCGGCCTTTGCTGCTCCCCAAGGCCTCCACCGGCCCCCCCAGGGCCGACGAGAGGGAGACGCTCAACGGCATCCTCTCCGTCCTGGTGACGGGTTGCCGATGGATGGACATGCCCAGGGAGGACGGCTCCTCTAAGACGGCCTGGCGCCGTCTCCAGGAGTGGCAGCAAAGGGGGGTGTGGCAGCGTCTCCTGGACACGGGCTACCCGGCAGGGCGGCTGGAGGGGAGGGCGGTAGCGGCCGATGCCACCACCATCGAGGCCAGGAAAGGGGGGAGGCGATAGGGGTAGACGGCTTCCGGCGGCGTAAGGGGGGCAAGGCGCGCGCCCTGGTGGCGCCGCCGGGCCTGCCCCTGGCCGTGGCCCTGGGGCTGGCGAACAGTAACGATGCCACCGTCTTCCTCCCCCTGCTGGCGGGCCTGCAGGTACGGGGCAGAAGGGGCAGGCCCCGGCGGAGGCCGGAGGAGGTGTGCGCCGATGGCGCCTACGACACGACGACACGAGGGAGATGCGGGGCCACCTGCGCCGGCGGGGCATCCGGGCGGGCATCCCCCGGAACCCCCCGGAAGAGGAGGCAGCCCCGGCGTGGCAGGCCTCATCCCTTCTGCCGGCCCACCTCCAGGGTGGTCAGAGGGGCGGCGGAGCGCTTCTCCGCCTGGCTCAAGGGGGGGTTCCGGAGGCGGGCCGTGCGCTACGAGCGCCTGCTCACCACCTTCACCGCCCTGGTCTCCTTGGCCTGCTTCCTCATCGCCTGGAGGCTTTTGAGATGAGTTCAGGGTATACCATAGTCCTGGTTTGGGGGGCCGATGCGGGTGGTCTTCATGGGCACCCCCGCCTTTGTCCTCCCGGTGGTGGAGGCGCTGGTGGGGGCGGGGTACCACGTCGTCGGGGTCTTCACCCAGCCGGACAAGCCCACCGGCCGGGGTCTGGCTATGGAGCCGCCCCCAGTGAAGGTGTGGGCCCAGGGAAGGGGGGTCCCCGTCTTCCAGCCCCCTTCCCTCCGGCGGCCTGAGGCCCAGGAGGTCCTCCGCCGTCTGGAGCCCCAGGTCATCGTGGCGGCGGCCTATGGTAAGGTCCTCCCCCCCTCGGTGCTCTCCCTGCCGCCCCTGGGGTGTGTGAACGTACACCCCTCCCTTCTCCCCCGCTACCGGGGGCCATCGCCGGTGCAGGCGGCCATCCTCAACGGGGATGCCGTCACGGGGGTCACGGTGATGCTGATGGACGAGGGGCTGGACACGGGCCCCATCCTGGCCCAGCGGCAAGAGCCGGTCCGGGACGACGACACCGCCCGCACCCTCACGGAGCGCCTCTTCCGCCTGGGGGCCGCCCTCCTGGTGGAGACGCTGGAGCGGTGGGCGCGCCGGGAGCTCTCCCCCATCCCCCAAGACCCCACCCAGGCGGTGACCACGCGTCTGCTGACCAAGGAGGACGGCTGGCTGGACTTCCACCGGCCGGCGGTGTTCCTGTGGCGGATGGTCCGGGCCTATGACCCCTGGCCCGGCGCCTTCACCCGGTGGCGGGGGCGACGGCTGAAGCTGCTGGAGGTCTCCCCCCTCCCGGAGACCACCCCCCATCCCCCTGGCACTGTGGTCCCCCTACCACACCACGCCTCCACCCCCGCCGGGGTACAGACGGGGGAGGGCATCCTGGCCCTGCGGCGCCTGCAGCTGGAAGGCAAACGCCCTATGGAGTGCCGGGAGTTCCTCCACGGGCACAGGGACTTCCTGGGCGCCCGCCTTCCTGCGTAGGGCGCCGGCCCCTATGGTATGGTAGGATAAGGG
>Ga0209143_1001678_pt1 | contig 10071 bp, 10 predicted proteins | sample FaiFalFF_MnMetaG_3_FD_184739 | JGI IMG/M metagenome (GOLD analysis project Ga0209143, IMG submission 184739) | Freshwater microbial communities from Yellowstone National Park, Wyoming, USA - Fairy Falls B (FF_Mn_B) MetaG (SPAdes) (version 3) | ecosystem: Environmental > Aquatic > Freshwater >...
AAGACCCGCACTTGGAAGGCCCGCTCGCCCAGATACTCTAAGAGCGCCGGGTCTTTGGTCCTGCGCACGATCTCTTCGTAAATCTGTCGCGCCTCGGTAGCACTCATCAGCTTGCCTTCGTGGCATTGGCCGTCGCCGCAGAGCGTCAAGTTCGAGATCACTGTGCCCTTGGGCACCGGGAAGATATATGTCTCTTCTTGAACGAAATCGCTCGAATTGGAGAAAGTGAGTTCGAGCGTTACCTGCGCCACTTGATTGTCTATCTCGATCTTCACGCGGTAGTCCTTCAGCACGACGGAGTCCTGGCTGGGCGTGGGTATCCACGGGGGCTCAAACGGCTGCGCCCCGACGATCCCAAAGCCACCCAGCAAACCCGCTATACCCAAAAGGGCCGCCCTATAGCACTTGCGAACTGTTGACATTGCTCCTCCTTTCTCTGATCAACACTGATAGAGACAATAAAACTTCCACCACTGAAAGCCCTTCCGAGCGATCTTGTAGACAACGGCTTTGCCGTTGTCCGTCCGCTCGCCGACGAAGATCTCGCCACGCTCGTTGACCGTCAGATAGACCGGCCCAGCGACTAGATCTTGCAGCACAAACCCTAACCCTGATTTCAGAGTTTCCTCGGGCTTCTCTGTGCTCCTCTCTTCCCGGGGGAGCTGTACGACGGCGAGAACCGAGACGGGGCTCCCCGGCTTGAGCTCGCCATCTACGGCTTCCACTCGCAGAATCCGGCCCGTGCCGCCCTCAAACACCAAGAGATTCCCCTCGGGATCGAGCGCAAGACTCCTTGGCCGATCCAGCCCGCTGACGATCACAGATTCCTCCCCTGTTGGGGCTCGCTTGACGATCTCCGACTCTTCGATCCGAAACCAATTGCCCTTGCTCGTAACGCCCAGGGTAGGGCCCTCATCCAAGCGAATTGCGTTTAGTCCCGGCTCCACGAACTTCAGCTCTTCAAAAGCCGGACGCCCGGCGAGCTGCCGGGTCACAACCGCGGGATCGCCCGGCCCTCTGAACACAAGCTGCGGGCGATCGAAACGCTCGTCTAGCACAACAAGGCCCGCCGCGCTGCGATCACTTCGGCTGAGATCGTACAGCCACGCGCTTACGAAGACCGCCGCAAGGCCAGCGAGCGCCAGCGCGATCTTGACCCTCAGCCCTTTCGTTGAAGGGGAAAGAGCTGAAGGCACGCGCCAGAGACGGCTCAACTTCCTGTCAAGCTCGCGCTCCAGAGCCTCGATCCGCCGCTCAGATACTTTCAGTAACATTCTTTCGAGATCATTGTGCTCGCTCATAGCATCTCCTCAAGCATGGCTCTTATCTGTGCTTTCGCGCGATTGATGCGCGTCCCCACCGTCGTCTCGGTGATGGGCTCGCCCTCAAGATCGCTGAGAACCTGCGCGATCTGGGCGTAGTCCAAGCCCGCGTAAAACCGCAAGACTAATGCGCGACGGTACTTCTCGTCGAGCTGATTCAGAGCCCTCTGGACGGCCTCACACTGAAAGTCTTGTTGGACTTGGGCCTCCACGGGATTGCGCCGAAAGAGCTGAGCGCCCTTCCATCGGCGCAGCCAGGCGAGTCTGCTGCGCTCGCGCCGCAGCCTGTCCTTGCAGACGTTGGCCGCGATCTTGAGCAGCCAGCTGCGCGCATTGCCGTTGGGGTTCAGCTTGGCACAGTGCGAAAAGACCTTGAGAAAAGTCTCTTCAGCAGCGTCGAGGGCCTCGTGCTCATTGTGTAAGATCGCCACGCACACGGCGATCACCTCGCGCTTGAACGTCTCGTAGAATTGCGCCCATGCGGCACGATCGCCTTGAGAGACCCGCTGCAGCAGCTCCGTCATGGCTCTTATATCCATACGCGCGACCCCTCTGAAAACTTCCCGCCCCTGGGATGGGGAGAGTAACTTGATTATAATAGCGTTTGTATGGGTTCTGACAGAGCTTATCCCGCGCACCCGATGGTGGGCGTGAGCGTCTTGGTCTTCAACGATGGAAAGGTTCTGCTGGTGCGTCGCGGGCACGAGCCCCGCAAGGGCCGCTGGAGCCTCCCCGGCGGGGTCGTCGAGCTCGGCGAGACCGTGCGCGACGCTGCAAGAAGAGAGATCCGCGAAGAGTGCCACATCGAGATCGAGATCGAACGCACCCTCGATGTCTTAGACCGAATTTTTAAAGACCCTGACGGCCGCGTGCAGTATCACTATGTCTTAATAGTATTGCTCGCACGCTACAAGTCGGGCGAGCTGCGCGCCGACTCGGACATCGAAGCTGCCGAGTGGGCCGACGTGCACGATCTTGCTCGCTATGACCTGCCCGATGAGCAGCAAAGGCTCATCCTTGTAGCGCAGAGCTGATCAGCGGCGCCGCAGCTTAGGGCCTTGCGGCGTGTCAATCACGTCATAGCCCAGATGGGCGATCTTCGCTCGCAGGGCGTCGGCTTCTTGGAAGTTCTTGGCTTTGCGCGCGGCCTCACGCTGCGCCACCAGCTCGCGCACCTCCGCGGGAACCTCCACGGGCTCCTCAGGGCGCACTTCGCTCAGCTTCAGCCCAAAGACGCGGTCGAAGTCGAAGAGCACCGCGAGCTTATCAGATGGGTTCTGATGCGAACGCACAAACTCCCACGTCACTCCGAGCGCTTGCGGGATGTTCAGATCGTCATTGATCGCTTCGAGAAATGCTTGGTGCACCGCGGGAGGGATCTTCCCCTGGGCGGGGTCGCCCCCGAGCTCGCGGGCGTTGCGCACGTGCTCGCGCAGCCTTTCGAGCGCTGTCTGTGCCCCTTCCAGGGCTTGCCAGGTGAAGTTGAGCGGCGAGCGATAGTGCGTATTGAGACAGAGATAGCGAAACGCCAGGGGATCGTACCCGCGCTTGATCAGATCTTCTAGCAGATACGCGTTCCCTTCGGACTTGCCCATGCGCCGTCCCTCGACGGTCATGAACTCCCCGTGGATCCAAAAGTTGGCCATCTTGACGCCCTCGGCCGCTTCGCTCTGGGCGATCTCGTTGGGGTGATGCGTATAGATGTGATCGACGCCGCCGCAGTGGATGTCGAAGGGTTGGCCCAAGTATTTGGTGCTCATGGCGCTGCACTCGATGTGCCAGCCGGGGAAGCCCACGCCCCAGGGGCTGTCCCACTCCATCTGGCGCTTCTTGTCTTTCGGGGAGAACTTCCAGAGCGCAAAATCCGCGGGGTTGCGCTTCTCGGGGTTGACTTCGACCCGCGCCCCGGCCTTCTTCTCCTCGAGGCTTTGCCCGGCAAGCTCCCCGTAGCGGGGAAACTTCGAGACGTCAAAGTAGATCCCATCAGACGTTCTGTATGTGTAGCCCTTCTCCTCGAGCTTCTTGATCAGCGCGATCTGGTCAGCAATGTGCTCGGTCGCCCGGGGGACGATATGGGGCCTCAAGATGTTGAGGCGCTCCGTATCTTTGAAGAACGCTTGGGTATAGAACTCCGCGATCTCCCAGGCGCTCTTGCCGGCGCGGCGTGCCCCAAGCTCTATCTTATCTTCGCCCTCGTCAGCGTCGCTTGTGAGGTGCCCCACGTCAGTGATGTTCATGACGTGCTTGACTTTGTAGCCGTTGTATTCGAGCACCCTTCTGAGGACGTCCTCAAAGATATATGTTCTGAGATTCCCGATGTGGGCGTAGTCGTAGACCGTCGGCCCGCAGGTGTAGAGCCCAACTTCCATATCTCTGATGGGCACGAACTCTTCCTTGCGCCGACCAAGCGTGTTGAAGAGCTTCAGGGTCGCCATAGTATAGAGAATTTACTCCAAGAGAGAGCATTGCGCAACTGAGCTTACTCCCAACAGCTCTTCCCTGCACAGCTCTTCAGCCTTGCCAAACGCTGGGACAACTCTTGCAACAGCGCCGGATCGGCGGTGCTGTGCATGCTCTCAAGCTGATACGGATCAGCGTTGAGATCGTACAGCTCGCGCTCGCCCGTCACATACTCAACATAGAGATAGTCTTTCGTGCGAACGGCAGCAAATTGCGGGATCGCCAACTGTTGCTGCGTGTGCTCGCGCTCCATAGGGTCGGGCGACTCCCAAACGCCCTCGGTCTTGAAGCTCTCCTGGCGCTGTTGGGTCCAGTGCTCGATGAGAAAGCCCTGGCGCCATGAGTCTAGTGGGGGCGGCGTGCTGCTCAACAGTGGCACAAGCGAGCGCCCGTCCACAAAATCGGGGATCGCTGCCCTGCCCAGCTCGGCGAATGTCGGCGCAAGATCTATATTCCCCGTCAGATGCTCCAACACCCGCCCCGCAGGCACCCCCGGCCCGCGCACGATCAGCAAGACTCGGATATCTTCTTCGTAAGCGGTCTGCTTGCCCGAGTTGAGGCGATGTTCTCCCATGTGGAAGCCATTGTCGGATGTAAAGAAGATATACGTGTGCTCAAGCTGTCCGGTGGCTTGCAGCGTCGCGATGAGGCTGGCGAGCATCTCATCTACGGCTTGCAGCGACTGCAATCTCTTGCGATAGAGGTCCTGCATCTGCGCGATCTGGCGCTCTGTCAGGAGGGGTCGGTTGCGAATGAAGCTGGGTTTGTCGCTGACGTCAGGTTCGTTAAATGACGGCGGTCTGGGCAGTTGGGCATCTGGGAAGAGCTGGGCATGGCGCGGCGCGGGCGTCGCCGGCGAGTGCGGCACATAGAGAGCTACGTGTATGAAGAACGGCTGACCCTCGGCTGCCGCGCGCTTGATAAAGTCTATAGATTTGCGCGCCACGACATCAGTGAGGTAGTCGTCGGCGCGGCTGCCGTAGCGGACGAGCTTGCCGTTCTCGTTCATCACGTAATTGAAGTTGGAGTAGGGATTGCCCGCAACGGGGCTGTACCATTCGGTCCAGCCTGGCGGAACGTGGGTCAGCGAGACGCTTGCGGGATAGCCGTTGAGGTACTTTCCCAGATAACACGTCCGATAGCCTGCAGCTTGCAGCCACGTGGCTACCGTCGAGCTTTCATGGCCCAGCGCGTAAAATTTCTCAAAGCCCCCCGTGGGCATGAGGTTCGTCAAGATCTGGGTGTTGTGCGCGTACTGCCCGCGCAGAATATTTGCTCGCGATGGGCAGCAGAGCGAGACGTTGACGAAGAAGTTCTTCAGCGTCGTGCCCTGCGCGACGAGTTGTTGCTTTAAGTTCGGCATAAACTCAATGAGATCAGCATTGAGGTCGTCCGTGAGGATAAAGATAATATTGGGCGTTGCCGGCTGTGCCGTGCCCAGGCGCATTCCCCCAAGGGCCAGCAGAGAGACAGCCACCATGAGCGCAATCTGAATGCTTCTCATGGTCATGACTCCTTTCTTCTAGGATCGTTGTGTAGACCAAGTGACAGTCTACCATAAAAAGTCCGGGTTGACCAAGCCCAAGCCTCCTCAGTAGGATAGCTGTGTATGGCTCTCGACGAGGTGTTACGGCGATTGCAGAAGGTCTTGCAGCTTGAGAAACGAACTCAATATCAAGACGCTGCGGTCCTTGGGGGCTTAGAGGGCTTTATCGAGAAGTGCGCCCAGGAGCTCTCCGGAGTATCTCTCGCGGAGCGTCTGCAGAGAGTCGTGCGCGGCTATGCCCTCAAACCCCCGGAGGCCCGACGCGCGGTCGTGCGCGAACTGGAAGATTGCTTGCGGGCTTTAGAGTGCCCCCAGCCCCTCTCCCGTGGTTCACCCACGGGAGAGGGGTCAGGGGTGAGGGCCCCGGTGCGCTTCGCCAAAGGGGTGGGCCCTCAGCGCGAAAGGCTCCTCCAAAAGCTTGGCATCCACACGATCGAGGATCTTCTGACGTACTTCCCCAAGCGCATTGAGGATCGCCGAGAGACCAAAAAGATTATACAACTGCGCCACGGCGACAGGGTCACGGTGAAAGGGCGCGTGCGCGCTATAGATATCATCAAACCCAGAGAGAACCTCGAGATCATCAAGGCGGCTATCCAAGACAACACGGGGATTCTCTACGCGGTCTGGTTCAACCAACCGTGGCTCAAGAATCAGCTCATCCAAGGGGAGATGATCTCGCTCTACGGGACGGTGGAGAACACATACGGGCAGCTGCAGATGAGCAATCCCGTCTGGGAGCCAGCGACGAAAAATTTCCTCACGGGGCGGCTCGTGCCGATCTATCCCGCCACAGAGGGGCTGAAGCCCTCTCTGCTCTATAGACTGATTCAGAACAATCTGGCGCTCTATCGCCCAGCTCTCACTGATTTGATCCCCGAGGAGATCCGGCGCCGCCACGGGTTGTTGCCGCGCGCGGAGGCGTTCGAGAAGATTCATTTTCCCCAAAGCCTCGAAGACTACCAACGAGCCCACGACACGCTCGCGTTCGAGGAGCTCTTGCTCTTTCAGATTGGGGTCGCTTTGGAGAAGCAGAGGATCGGGGAGCGCCCTGGGCGGAGCCTGACGATCTCTGATGAGCGCTTAGAAGAGTTTTTCGGAGTTCTGCCGTTCAAGTTGACGCGCGCTCAAGAGCGCGCCATCGCCGAGATTCGTGCGGATTTAGCGGCCCCACGGCCCATGAACCGGCTCTTGCAAGGGGATGTGGGCTCCGGCAAGACGGTGGTCGCGACCGCGGCGTGTCTCATTGCGGTCGAGTCTGGGTACCAGGCGGCGTTCATGGCCCCAACGGAGATTTTAGCCCAGCAGCACTTCCGAAAAATTACAGAGTTGCTCTCGCGGCTGAGCAAGCCCCCCAGGGTCGCTCTGCTCATCGGCAGTCTGCCTGAGCGCGAAAAAGAGTTCTTGCGCGCGGCGATCCGAAGGGGAGATATAGACGTAGTCATCGGCACCCACGCGCTCATCCAAGACGAAGTACGCTTCAAACACTTGGGGCTGGCCGTGATTGATGAACAGCACAGATTCGGGGTGATCCAGCGGGCGCAGCTTGAGCAGAAGGGCGAAAATTTAGATATCTTAGTCATGAGCGCCACGCCCATCCCCCGCACGATCACCCTGACGCTCTACGGGCAGTTTGAGATCTCTCTTTTGGATGAGCTGCCCTTCCCCAAAAATATCCAGACGTTCTGGGTCTCCGAAGACAAACGAGACCAAGTCTACGAGTTTGTCGCTCAAGAACTGAAGAAGGGTGCACAGGCGTACATCGTCTTCCCGCTCATCGAAGAGTCTGAGGAGCTTGACTTGAAGGCTGCCACGCAAGCGAAAGAAGAGCTTGAGCAGACGTTCTTTCAGGGCTTTCGCGTGGGGCTGTTGCACGGGCGCATGAGCGACGACGACAAGCAAGCCGTCATGAAGAGATTCGTTCAGAGAGAGCTCGATGTGCTTGTGAGCACGACGATCATCGAAGTGGGGATTGACGTGCCCACTGCTACGGTGATGGTCATTGAGCATGCCGACAGATTTGGGCTGGCGCAGCTCCATCAACTGCGGGGGCGGATCGGACGGGCCGGGGATAAGTCCTACTGTTTTGCGATCGCCACGCCGCGCAGCGAGGATGGACAACGACGATTACAGGTCTTCCAGAGCACTCTGGACGGCTTTCAGATCGCCGAAGAAGACTTAAAGATTCGCGGGCCAGGGGACATGCTCGGCGTGGCGCAGCACGGGCTGGACAGCACGTTCAAAGTTGCTGATCTCATTGCGGATCTAGACTTGATGAAAGCCGCGCGCGCGGAGGCGTTTCGCTTGGTTGCGCAAGACCCGAATCACCCGTTGATTGCGGAGTTCCGGCGACGCTTCGGGGACAAATTCGCATTGGCGCGAGTGTGATCGGCCATGTCCAGACGGCGCACCTCTCTCATTGAGCCGATCAGCGAGCTCAATAAGATAAAAATCCGTGACAACGGCGAGCCGCTGGTCGAGCTGAACGGGCTCGATCCTCGCATTGTCATCTTGCCCAACTGGCACACCGGCGAGCCCCAACGGCTCTTCGCTCGCAAAACTGTCACTAAGATGCTCCAGAAAGCCGCCCGGCTCCTGCCTGAGGGCTATAAATTGGGCGTCTTCAGTGCCTATCGCTCCCTCGAAGAACAGAAAAAGATCTATCAGAGAGTCTATCGCCGCATGAAGCGGCGCTACCCCAACGCACCAAAGAATATCTTGAGACGGCTGACGAACAGATTCGTCCATCCCCCGGATATTAAGACCCCGCCGGGGCACTCCACCGGCGGAGCTATTGATCTGACTATCCTTGGCCCCGACGGCAAAGAATTAGACATGACCGCGCCGTTCAAGTGGCGCACGCCCAAGGCCCGCGCCGTCGCCGCCACGTATGCTGAGGGCATCTCTGAGGAAGCTCGCAAGAACCGCGAGCTGCTCATCAGAGTTATGACCAAAGCCGGATTCACCAACTACGCCGGGGAGTGGTGGCACTGGTCGTATGGAGATAGCTGCTGGGCGTGGCGGCTGGGGCGTAAGACGGCCATCTACGGGGTCGCTCCCGATCCCCTCAAATAATCGCGCAAGAGCACCACGCCCCATAGCAAGAACGGCACGATCCAGTCCCCCACAGCGATGACGCTATAGAGCAGCGTATAGAGCCCTGCGGCGCGTTGCGCTTCCACAGCGTGCGCGAACGCGATCAGCCCCCACAGCCCAAGCACGTGCCAGATAAAGAGAATAATCAATCCCAGGGCTGTCCAGAGTACTCGTCTCTTCCACGAAAATCCCGGCACCATGAGCCATAACGCTAGCGTCAACCCTAAGCCGCCAAAGCTGAGAAACTCCCGACGGGCCTGAAGTTTTTCGTTCTGATAGACCGCGATGCCCGCAGCGTCTACGCGCAGCTCAGCACTGATCAAGGGTTTTATGCAGAAGACCTGAAGCTGAGCATACGCCGGCGCAACGAGCGGCCAGACAAACGCAAAGACCATCAGAACCACCGTGCAGCCGACAAGAAAGAGCGCGATCCGGGACGGGTTCATAATAGACTTGCGCGTCGGCGCTCGACCCACAGTAGCCATAACGCCAGAGCGAAGAGAATCGTCAACGGCTGCCAGACCAACAAGTGCACCGTTTCAAACGCTTTTGGGGCGAGATGCCCAATGTAGACCAAGCTGACAAGCCTCACGAGATTGAAGAGCACGATCGCGGGAAAGCCCCAGAGTAATGCCCAGAGCTTGGCGCGCTTCGGTGACGGTGTGGCAGCGACAGCAGCGAGAAAGAGCACGAGGGGCAGGATCGCCGTGCACTCAAAGATTATTTCGAGCGAGAAGATCTCGGAGCGCACCAGGGTCCCTTGGGCGGAGCTTGGCGTGCCAAGGAGCGAGAGCGCAAAAGCCAAGAGCTGCGCTGTTATTTCGTTAGCCCAGCGCACGACGCCAAACGCAATCAGCGCGGGCTGGAGCACAAGAAACGCCCCGACAGTGCCCACTAACGTCAGCCATGCCCGCACAAGGGCTTTGCGATCGTTCACCGTGAAGCCGAGAGCGCAACAAGACGACGCCGGATCACCCAGAAGACGGCTCCTACTATGAAGACCGCCACGAGCAAGCTGGGGAGAGCCATCCCCGGAGCGATGGCGCGTGCCGAGATCCGCCCTTGGGACTTGCCCAAAACGTTGCCCTCTGCATCGAGCAAGAGCACTTCGTAGCGATGCTCCCCAGCAACGGTGATCTCGCGGCTGATGAGCGGGACGCTCTCCGGCAGGGGCGAGGGCAGCTCCGGCACGATCAGCTCTTTGTCAGCCGGGGTCTCGCCGAAGGGGCTTGTCTGGGCGAACCGAACCTCGACGCGATGGACGGTCTGCGGACAGTTGGCGGTCTGCAGTTCCCATTGTACAGTGCGTCCCGTCGCCCGCAAGATGAGCGAGTCAACTTGAGCTGGCTCCAGAGCGATGGCGCCACCCTCACGACAGGAGATCTTCACAACCAAGGGCTCTTGGGCAAGAGCCGGCACAGCAACGAGTACGAGCACAGCGAGAACTCTGAGCATAGTCTTCATAGCGCAATTATATCAATACATCGTCTGCATATCTATGAGGCCCTTCTCCTTAGCGCGGCGCTCGCACCACCGATAAAAACTGAGTGAAATCGCCCCAACGAAGAGCGTTGAGCTTATTAAGATGAGTAAGATCGTCTCGTTGGAGAAGGGCGCAAGCAACGGGCTGGCGCTCGTGCCCAGCAT
>Ga0209143_1001681_pt1 | contig 10063 bp, 10 predicted proteins | sample FaiFalFF_MnMetaG_3_FD_184739 | JGI IMG/M metagenome (GOLD analysis project Ga0209143, IMG submission 184739) | Freshwater microbial communities from Yellowstone National Park, Wyoming, USA - Fairy Falls B (FF_Mn_B) MetaG (SPAdes) (version 3) | ecosystem: Environmental > Aquatic > Freshwater >...
ACCCTTGTACCTGAGTGTATACTTGCAAGAGAGATGGAGATATGCTACATTAACATAGCAACAGTAACAGATTATGATGTATGGGCTGATAAACCTGTTAGCACGCAAGAGGTTATAGATACTCTTAAAAAGAACTCAGATAATGTTAAGAGGCTTATAAAGGCAATCATACCTAAGATACCTGATGAAAGGAGATGCATATGCAAGGATGCATTAAGGGATGCAAAGATATAATCTAACCTAATATAGCATAGTTCCAATCAGATATACTTTTAGAGCTTAGCATGTATTGATGGAAACGCTGTAAGGGTTCTGTTGGTTTAGTGAAGCATGTATAGTATATTAGAGTCGAAGTTAAGAGTTTTAGTAATATAGAGTAGAGATTAGTTTATAAGGATAATCTTCAATCAGTTTATAAAATGATATTATATAGATGTCTTTGTTATCATCTTCTTTATCAGTAATATCTTCGAATGTTATAAAGATCATTTTAATTTTATCAATGCCTTTTTCTCTTAATTTATCTAATAATGTTCGTGATCCCTCTAACTTCTTCGAGTAATACTTTCTAGTGGTAACTTCTATTAACCTTATTCCTGATCCATCACTACTAGGTTCATCGACTAATGCAACTAAATCGATTTCATATTCATTATATTTTATGTTTAATAAAGAAGGAAATCCTGCTTTTGTAATTAATCTAAATGTTAGGATTTCTAGTATTCTTTGTTGAACAAATAACTGTTGGGTAATATTATCTACATCACGATGAGATATTTTATGTCTTTCATGTAATTCTTTCAAGAAATCTAGATATTTAGAGATTATATTATGCAGATACTTATTATCTTTATTACGATTTTTACGATAAAAGGCTTCAATAAGCTTATTTTTAGATTCTTCATCACCTCTAGTTAAGAATCTCTCGAGTTCATCAGCTAATTTATCATTATTAAAATAAATAAATTTTAATGAACAGAAATGCACCAAATCTTTATTAATGAAATCTGTGTTTATTATATTAATACTTATATCTAGTTTTCCTGTGATCTGATTAAATTTATCATCAAATTCTTTTGCTAAATCATCTAAATTATAACCTGTCCATAAGTTACGATAATCTTTCTTAATGTTATGTTCTTCGTTAAATAGATCTTTTAATTTACTTTCAGCATATTCAAAATATATTTTATAATAATATCTATCTACTAATTCTAATATCTGGTTCATTATTTCCTTTGTTATTATACCTATATTTATATTTGTTTTAATATCTATGTTTAAGGAGTGCTTTTTTAATTCACCTAATAAATATGGATATTTAAGTTTGTCTTTTTGATCTACACTATATTTTTCTAATTCTTCTATTATAGTCTTAAGGATATCTTTATAAAAATAATGAATATTATATTCGTAGCTCATTTATGTATTCTTTAACAGTCATATCTCTAAAATAACCTTCCTTTAAAGCTAATGCGTTTATATTGTAGATTATATCATCATCCTTACTCCTATCTTTAATCTCTTTAAAATCCACTATCTTTACTCTTGAATTCTCATCTAGCTTTATCAAACCATAGCCTCTACTCTTTAAACCACCTATCTCTATTCCTAATTTAATCATATAATCTAGAATTACAGCAAGCAATCTTCCTTCCTTATCCTTCTCTATGTTATTTGCTATTATTGTCAACATAAGATTATCTGATGCTACATATTCCACAGTAAATAGACTATCTCCTTTAACTATCCTTCTATTTCTGTCTATTGCAGTTGAGGTATAATTATATACATCGCCATTTATTATCATATCATTGATGATTAACTTGCCAGTAACCATGTTACTACCAAATAATCTGCATACGTAACACCTATTTAAAGCCAAGTAGATATCTTTCTTTATATCTTCATCTAGTTCTTTTAATTGGTCTTCAGAATATATCTTTTTAAGATATTCATCTACATTAGAATTTATATTAGCATTATGTTTACCTTTATTACAATCAAATCCATTCTCCATGTTTTTGAATATCTTCCTAGCAATGCTTCTTAACACACCTTTTATTGACTCTGATGGTATAAATGGTATAAACTTACCATCTCTCGTATAACCAACTATCTTTCTTATATTGCCCTCATTATACATACTAACACTTATAGGCTCTAATGCATTAAATCTAAGCTCTAATATTGCTCTATTTTTTAAACATTCAATATGGTGAATCATAGTCTAAGACCTCCACAATATTAAATCCTGAACAAGCAAATGATCCAATTCCATTTAGCAATATATCTACTATATCATCCTCGCTAATATTATTTGTAATTAGTAATGATCCTTCCTTTAATGCAGTAATCTTAACCTTCTCCGTATTTGAAACAATACTAAAGCCAGATACATCTATAGAACCATTTGACCATATTTTGCATTTAGATGATTTGATTTTAAATTCATAGTTTGTTACTAATCCATTATCAATAATATTAATGTTAAATATAGGTGATAAAGCTTTTAGAACTATCTTATCGTTTAATCTGTTATATTTCTTTATTATATCATTCTTGCTCTTTTCTTTAATTCTAACTCTTAAACAACCAAAACCTCTGTTAATACCTTTGCCAACAAATATTACTTCGTTATCCAAGAGTTTCTCTAAATCAAATTTGCATGAATCGTTAGTAACTATTAATCCTTTATACTTTGCATTAATAAGAGCAATATATGTGTAAAGAAGGTTAACATCACTACTAGCAGTTACTCTATTTATACCTACAGAATCAAATATAGCATATTTAGGCTCATATTTTTCTACCTCTTTTTTACCATCTTTACCATCTTTAACGGCTATCAATTCACCACCTATAGACTTCAGTGCAAATGGATGGTTATTAACACATTTAAAGGGTATCTTAAAATTATCTAAATCCACCTCATATGGGTTTAATGGTTTATATGCATTACATAATTTGCACTTATATAGCAATACTTGTGCAGGTTTAAATACAAGATCATCTTTTACAGGAAATGCTGGATGAAATAACATGCTAGGTTTAACCATCTCTTCCTTAATATCATGATTATTCCTTTTAAGATATGTTAGTATAGCACCCCTTATAGTTGAGCCTGGAAGATACTTATATGAATTATGGAATACATTAGTTACGCTAGGTTTAGATAGAATTATTGGTGTTTCTGCATTATACTCAACCTCATATATTCTCATGTCTATCACCTATTAGATTATCTAGAATAGTGCTTATTACTTTATCGTTATTGAATATTCCTATTATTTCCTTTCTACCTGGTTCTATTTTAGAGATCTCTAAAGATAGTAATCCTCCTTTTCCTATTCTAGCATTCCTCATCTCCATTATTGCAGCAAGGAGAAGCCTCATCTCATCATTATTAACATCGCATGCCTCTATTCTTGAGTCAAAAGTTACACCCATTGGAATATACTCTATAGTAAACAATCCGCCTTCTTCTGCTATGCGTTTCTCATCATTTATCTTTACATGAGATAGTTTGAGTGTTTCGTTATAATCAAGTATTGCATTATATACCCTAACTCTACCCATCTCATTTGGTTTACCCATTAGTCTAGTCACATCATCATCTACAATCTTATCAGGATGTACATATGGATAGGCTGTATAACCTAGTAATCCAGCAACCTTTATCATACACGTCCTTAATACACCTTTTATTGTTGATGCAGGTATTATTAGTTTATCATTTAACCTTAAGAAATTTATATCCGCTATAGTCTTTAATGGTAAACCACCTGCCCCTATACACAGTTTCTTTCTCGTCTCTAACTTAAGATGAATATGTAGATTACTGATCTTCATATTGCTAGTCATATCCAACACCAAGAGCTTTTAGCAATATATAAAGGTCGTATAGGGCAAATCTGTATTTGTTATTCTCTACAAATAAAAGATTCCCTACTATATCATTAATTAAATTATTGCTTACATTTTCCTTAATAGAATATATTATCTTTAATTTTAAATCTCTGCTAGCTCCTATGTTAACTTGTATGTTCTTTAAACATATACTTCTAATACCCTTTAACTTATTTTTAATATCATTATTCAATGTTAGATCATTATTAATTGTAGAGAGTAATAGATTTATACTATCTTCTATATTCTCTAAGTCTTTCTTTTCGGTTATTACTTTAAGTAATCTATTGATAGATCGATCATGTTTGGTTACTAGATATGGTTGAATAGTTAGTCCTTCTTCACTAAGTTTATTAAATATAAACTCTAATGATTCTTCACTTATTTTACCTCCATCTGCAACATAGAATGCTAAAGCTCCTTTGAACTCATCTTTATTAACATATCTATATATATCATATGAGTATTGTCTAGCATTACCTTTAGCTTTGTTAAGTAAATATTCTACACCATCCTTAAGCAATTGAATAGGATGCTTTGGTTTAGCAATAGCTATACCAACGCTTAAAGTAGATCTCTTGCCCATATTCAAGTAGTACTCATTTATCATATGAAGAGCAAAAGGTACAGATATTGTAGATGGTACTATTATTAATCCATCATCGCCACCAATATATTGAAGACCCATTATTATTCTCTTTGCATACTCAGTAAGCCCTTTACAAATTAATTTATCAAGGAATGATAAAAAGGCTTGCTTTATACTATAATCTATTCTTATACTCCTTTCAAAAGCATCTGTTAATGATATACTTGAAGCCATTAATTGACCCATTAAATTACCATCAAACTTTATAAGAGCCATATCTTTATATTCTTGAATACCAGATTTGATCTCATCAATATTATGACCAGCTATATACTCAAGTATATTCTTTAAAAGTTTATCTTTATCATCATCGTTATTATTATTAACTGATTCAAGCATATTTATCTTATAACTGAAGTGATAACTAACTCCTTCTCTCAATTTCTTTTGGCACTCCTTGCACATCTCTTTCTCTTCTTCATAATAATTACTTGATACCTTTACTATAGCCTTATTGCCACATGATTTACATAATTCGTATAAGTTATAGTCTATCCCTTTCCCTTCTTCACATACTTTTAATTTATCACAAGTTAATATATCATCTATCTCTTTATTTGTCTTAATAAATGATTTATACAGATAAGAACCTGCATACCTTATATTACCCCTTACAGGCCATGGTGCATCTTTATCAATAAAGTCTTTAAGCTCTTTTTCTTTATTAGCAGGTATTACTATTGTTATATTACCTCCACCATTATAAAGTATATTCTCAGGGTATAAGCCTATTCTATTTCTATAGCATAGTATAAATGGCAATATAGTAAATATTGCAAGATCAACTAACCTGCTTGCACCATTCATGACCTTTAGATTGTTGCTCTTTATAAAAGATTGTATACTCTTAAAGTCTAATCTTGCTATATATATCTCATTATTGAATATCTCGTTGCTTAGTTCATGAGTATGTTCTAATAATTCAATTATCTTCTCTATATTTGATACATTCTTACAGAACTCTTCTGTTAGTTCTTTTTTCTGATCTGATGTAAATCGGTTCCAGAACTCCCAATCATCAAATCTTTTATAAATATCTTCATTTAGTCTACCATCTAGTAATTGAGAACCTTTTAATACTTGAGAGACTATGAAAGGCATTCTATCTGATGCGCTTGCAACCTTATCTGCACTCTTAAATATTTTATATAATTCGTCATCCTCTTTTTCTTTTATTAATTTAACAGCTTTCTCTATTACCTCTTTAGCTTCCCCTTCTGTTTTATCTTTAAATATCTCTGATAGAAACTTAGCAGATTCGCTCTTATGATAGTACCAATCCTTTATCTTACCTATATCATGGAATAATGCTACTAATCTTAATATCTGTATATCTTCTTCATCTCTTACATTAGCATTTCTATACATATATATTGATATTGCTATTGCTGATACAGTAAGCATATGCAAAATAAGGGAGGAAGTATTTGAACCTGGCCTAGTATCTGCTGGGAAATATAGTATGCTAGGATCTTCCAATAGTTTACTTGCTAAATTATCTAATTTAGATAACTGCTGAATGCATACTGTTTTAGAAATAATATTTTCAAACTCTTCAATATTATTAATTTTTTGATCTAAATAACTTCTAAATTTATTTATAATCAAATATTTTAATAGAGCAGTTGGTGATGGTATATAATATGTTGTCTCCTTACCAATAATCTTCTCTATTATGTACTTTGGTATAGGGTCTATTATTAGTATGGATCTTAAATAAAATATTAATGCATCTAGTAAATAACGTATGTCATTAACATCTTTGATCTTTTCCTTACCATTTATAGTAATATATGTCTGAATAAATTCTTTTAGAAACTTTTTATATTTATCATATAATTTATCCCTCTTATCTCTAGTAAATTCTAAAGCATAAATAGGTTCATCATTTTTACCTCGCTTTGGTATTATAAATCCTTTACATATGTATTCTTCTCCTTTACTCATCTTTTAACACCTCCTTTAGGCTCAACTTACTATACTCTTTTCTATCTTTAATTAGAGTATAATGTAATATTATATCAGTATTGTCATCATCTTCCTCTTCATTCTCAACTACTAAATATGTTGAAGAACCTTTAAGCCACTCAAGTCTTCTAATTTTATTATTCTCATATTTGTATGCTATACCAAATAGTCCAAGATACTCTAGCTTATCTAACTCATCAGAGTTAATCTTTTTATTTTTTGTATATATTAATTTTGTCATATCCTCTAATGTTATAATAGCCATATTATAATTATTCTTTATCTCCTTTAACAATTGTTCATGTGTTACTTCTCCTCTTCTCATCAGCAGATAACACCTCTATCCCATTCTATATATTGATTAATGTCATTATTACCTTCTAATTCTCTCTTACACTCGTCTATTATTTTATTAGCATCAAATATGTTACCTTTATGATCTTTAATCCCTTTGAGCTCAAACCTAAGTAAGCCAATATTATACTTATTTTTATAGAGATTACCGAGTTTTTTATTATATCTATACTTTAGCATACCAAGTATGATTGGACTCTTGCTATAAAGTTCTAAGCCTAAGAAGAGTAAACCTAGCATAATTTTATTAAAATTAAAGCATGTTATCTTTAGGTTAAATCTAGATCCTGGTCTTACTGCTTCATACCCTAGATCATTTAACTTCTCTACACCTCCATTTACTAGATAAGCATCAGAGAAGCTTACTAATGATGATAATGAAGGCGAACCAAAGATATCACATACCCTGCATACCATATTATTATAGTTTATATTACATGTAGGTCTAGAGATTACCACATCATTACCCCAGAATTTTATATGTCTAATAGCATATTGAGGATAAAAATTATCTTCAACTATATAGCATGAGAGACTCTTATTATTCTTTGGTGCAAGTTTATATTCTATTCTAGACCTTACTGCACCCTTTAGTGTAGAACCTGGTATAATATATTTATCATTTATTCTCGGGAAGATATTTCTTTCTCTATTCTTCTTGATATCTTCTATTCTTCTTACCTGTTTCAAGAGTTGATCATAAAATTCATTAGAATTACGCCATGATTTCTTGTCTAGTTCTTTAACTATATTATTTATCTCATCACTTATATTAGGTAACTCGCTTGGCATGGATGCAGTTATTAAGTAACTATCATCAGGTACTATGCAATCCAATGTAAGAATATAGATATTCCTATCAGGTAATAACCTATCCCTTGGCGTATAATCTATCCTATCTATTTGAACTGGCATACTCATCAAAGATCACCTTTGCTTGATCCAATATTCCTAATATATTGTTCTTATCAATAACAATATCCTTATCATTATTATCCAATTTAGTTAATTTATCAATCTCGCTTAAGTCCTTAATACTTCCATCTATGTTTACTCTACCGCTTATACTATTAATCTTGCACTCTACCTCACCAAATCCTCTACTCTTAAATCCTCCTATCTTAACTATGCCTGAATTAATATAATCTATAGCTTTTGCTATTAAACCAATAGCATAGTTTGGCAAGTTATTCAATATTATTTTACCATTAAATGATGCTCCAGGATTAACATACTCAACCTCATATAACGCACGTGTCTTTACACTACCACTTCTTCTGTTAATAGCTATCCCAGTCTTAACCCCCAATGTAAAGTTATTATTTACATAAGCGTCACTAAATATTATATGCGATGCGTAACTGCTAGATCCAAATATTTTACAACAAAGGCATAATTTATGTAGTATCTCTTTAATTCTTTCTATATCGTTATTCTTTGTAGCATTATTCAATTCTTCCTGCAACCCTTCTTGACCTCCATAACATATATTGCTTATGTTATAGGATCTTGCTATATTCTCTGCAGTACTCCTAAATACACCTTTTAATGAACTCCCAGGTATATAAGGTAGTTCTTTGCCACTTATATTAATTCTTAATACTGCTAGATCTACTAAAGATGTTAAAGATCTTCCTTTACTAGCTCCTATTCTTAATGGAGATTTATTAACATAATTAACATCAAGCGTTATGCTTCTATACAATTTATTATGTAATATCCAATCTGCATTCATATTACATCTTTAGCAGTTTATCCTTTATAGATTCTGTTACATCATCCTCTTTTATTTTTCCATCTTTTAATAGTTCGTACCTCTTAGCACACCATTCCTTAACCTCTAATCTTCCATAGCCTATACTTCTTCTTCCTCCAACTTCTATTCCTTTTGTAGTTATAATCTTTAATAGATAATATATAATCTCTAATATCTTTTTCTCACGCTCATCAGATGGGTTTCCTAATAACTCGATATTCTCAAATCTTAATGACCAACTAAACTCCTGAGCTGGAGATAGATATTCAACATCATACAATTTCCCACTAGCAGCGGCACCAGTTAACCTATTTATTGATACCTTTGTTATAGTACTTACTGATTTATCATCATAATTTGTAATGAAAGCATTCCCTACTTTTATTCTAGATGCAATTGTTTGTCCTCCAAATATACTGCATATTAAACAAGGTTTATAACAATCTTTATTTTCTTCTTCTCTTTGCTTCTCACTATCTTTTGCACTTGCAGCCTTAAAGATGTCACATACATTATCTGGAGTATCGCCATATATTGTTCTTACAAATCTCTCTGCCTCTGTTCTTAGCACTCCCTTTAATGAACTCCCAGGTATATATGGTTCTTCTTTAGAAATACCATTTCTAATCCTTTTCATTCTTACTATCGGATTATCTATTATTCCAAAAGGTTTCTTACCAGAACCTATAGATAATGGCATACTATTAAATAATTTAAAATCGAATATGTATTCACAAGCAAATATATCAAAATCATGAATTATTTTGGATGCTGTAACTGTACTCATCTTACTCTACCTCTACCTATAAAATTGTTAATAAATTTGTGGAAATCTTGATTCTGATCACTTATTCCTGACTCGAAGACCCATTTAAATAACACAAGATACTTTCTTATAGCTTCTTCTAATTCTGTCTTATTATTTTTGAAGCTATTAAATATTTGGTAGATATCACTAACCAATTGTTGAGCAACATTCCTAGGTATTTCATTTCTAGCTGATTGTCTTGCTATATAAAGCGTTAATACCATAGTTGCTTCTTCAGGATCCCCCTTAAATATTTCTAATAAATTATTTATTTGTGTTTTATCAATCTTATTAACTGCTAAACCACCAACTCTACAAGCCATGTCGTAAACTCCCTTACTAATAAATTCATTATAGTCAGATATATTTATCATAAATCTGATTTTGTGGGCAATTATATATATTTAACGCTTTTAACGCTTAGAAATTCATTAATAATTTTTACTATTATATACTATTTATTTTTCTTAATATAATAATTCTTTAACCCATTCTCTAATCTCTAACTTATTTTGCAACTCTCCCTTCCTATTAACTAATCCCATAAACTCTAATTCCTCTATCATAGATGTATCTATACCCATTGCTAAAAGTTCATCTATAGATATACTCCATCTTC
>Ga0209143_1001694_pt1 | contig 10023 bp, 10 predicted proteins | sample FaiFalFF_MnMetaG_3_FD_184739 | JGI IMG/M metagenome (GOLD analysis project Ga0209143, IMG submission 184739) | Freshwater microbial communities from Yellowstone National Park, Wyoming, USA - Fairy Falls B (FF_Mn_B) MetaG (SPAdes) (version 3) | ecosystem: Environmental > Aquatic > Freshwater >...
TAGGTGTGCGTATGGTTTACCGTGGGAGAATCTTTCAAGGAATAGAGCTCCGTAGATAGCTCCACCAACCCTCTGGCCAGCGTTAGCTATATCACCAACCATAGCCCCCTTAGTTAACCACTGTTTATAATCATCCTCCATCGGCATAGGCCAGAGCTTCTCTCCGGTCCTCCTAGAGGCTTCTAGGAGCTCCTCCCTAAGCCTCTCATCTCTCGTGAAAAGCCCTGCTATTAGGGGGCCCAACGCTACCACTATAGCTCCTGTTAGCGTAGCTAGATCCACTATCTCCCTTGCATTCAGAGCTTTAGCAGCGTAGGCTATAGCATCACCTATTATAAGCCTCCCCTCTGCATCAGTGTTTGTAACCTCCACCACCGTTCCATCCCACATTCTTATTATATCACTTGGCAGGTATGATTCCCCGCTAGGCACGTTTATAACTGCTGGGATTAAGCCTACAATGTTAGCCTTTAGGTTAAGCTTGGAGATGGCCCAGATGGCTCCTAGGACGGCTGCACCTCCAGCTTTATCAGACCTCATATAGACTATGGACTCCCCTGTCTTAATATTTATACCCCCCGTGTCGAACACAACTGTTTTACCTACTAGTGCCAGCGGAGGCTCGCTAGAACCCCTGTAATGCAGCATTATCATGGCGGGTTTCTCGCTAGAACCCTTCCCCACGCTAACGATACCTCCAAACCCCTCTTTAACAAGCCTATCGAAGTCGAACACCTCAACTACAACATTTGGGTGCTTTGAGAAGAGCTCCTTAACCATATCAGCCAGCCTCCTAGGCGGGAGCTCGTGTGGAGGAGCGTTAGCCATATCACGGGCGAGATACACTCCTTCAACCACGGCAAGCACATAACCTAGATCGATATCACCTCTATCAACGAGAACCTTCTCAATCAACCTCCTCCTCTCACTAGTAAAAGCCTCAAGTCTATAAGAGGCTAGGAGCGCTGCTATAAGCGCTTCACGTGCAACATCCGGGTTAAGCCTTGATAGCACTAGGAGGGAGCACCTAGCGGACTCTACAACCTGTTTAACACCACCAGCTATACCCCTCCTAGCATTCTCAAGCAACCTAAACCACTCATCATCAAACCTGCCTAGCCCGACGTAGATAACGAGCTTGCCATCCACATACACCTTGAAAACCTCGCCAACCCCAGCCTTGAAGAAGCCGAGATCAGAAGCCCCTTTAAGCTGGCCACCGCGATCGAGATCCCTAACGGCATCGACCACCGGTTTACCATCGGGGCTCTGGAACACTGGGACTATGAGGCTCTCGCACGGTGAGGTAAAGAGGTCTCCTTGGTAGACTTCAACGGTGGGAGGTCTAGTGTAGAGAACCATAACCATACACCATAGAGTCTAGAGTGCTCAAATCCTTTAAAGCTATAGCTAGAACACTATCACCAAGACAAGTAGCACATGTCAAGAAAGCACTATTAAAAGGAGACATAGCAATAGCACACCCAGGCTACAAGGGTAAAACCATAATAGTTAAACCTCAGACCATCAAAAGCACATAAAAACATTACCGGAAGCACCGAACACACTAACATCAATAAAACCAAAAGAGGAAACATCAAGCCCACCAACATAAGCAACCAAACACCTAACAACAAGCCTAACAGTGGAAACAGTTAAAACCATCACCATAACCAGTAGAGAGAAGTAAACCTCCTAACAGCAGAAGACTAGGTAAAGCCTAGGAGTGAAAACAAACAACCTACCCATAGAGTTAAATAACAAGCACACCGAAGGAAGCTCAAAACCACACATGAACCAAAGCTTATATACGTTACCCTCGGATACCCTACCCATAAACATGCGTCCTACAGTATACAATGGAAACTCCCATCCACAACAAGGGAAAACGATGAGGGATGAAAGCGAAAAGCTTAAATACCAGATCCCACACCGCATGCATGGAGCCCCCAACTGGGGGCTTAATGGAATAGAATCCATACAATGGAGATGAGAGAAATTTCCACAGTGAACGTGAAGCGTGATGGTGCAGAATCCATATAATGGAATTGAAAGTACATGGAATGTGATGATGCGGGAATCCATTCAATGGAATTGAAAGAATAGGAGTTAGGGGTTTATGGGGGGTAACGGTTTAACCTTACCACCTTCAAGAGTGAGTATTGGTAGTATTTCTATGTACTCTCCTATCAACGACCTCCTTATCTTAGGTAATAGTACTTGTTCTAATTGGAAGTAGCCTGCGTGGCTGTTCATTGTAATTTTTATCCTTACCGGTCTAACCCCGCCCTGCTCTATCTCAACCTTGCTTATGCTTAGTGCTGAGAGTGCGTGCATATCCATTTTACCCTTACTATAAGGTATTCTAGCCCTACCCTCAGCCATATCAGTCCCGTCAGCCACTTTAACTATGCTAGCCTCTATGGTTAGAGCGTCCACATCCATAGCGGTACTGTATATAACATTCATAACCTCACTTCTAACCCTATACATAAGCCTAACATCGTCCACAGGTAGTATCTCAGGTAGCATCCTGGATAGTATACTGTACGCTATGAGAGCCCCCGTATACTCATGACCATGCCTGTGAACAGAGTTACCTATATCGTGTAGATACGCTCCGAGCAACACTATAAGCTTGGAGTACTCAACATCCCCAACAATGCCTTGAGCCACACTAGAAGGAACAATCCCAGCCTCAAGGAGTAGATCGAGTATTTCAAGAGAAGCACCGGATACTATTGTAGCGTGAACAGGGCCGTGATCGTTATAGAGAAGCCTCATAACAGCATTAACATTACTCATCCTAAGCAACTCCTGAACTTCAACATCCTTAACCATGTAATCCCAAGCCCTGGAGAGAAGCTTACTAGACCTAATATGAGCCTCCACAAGCTGAGGGCTAACTAATACCATAAACCCACCAGGTGACTTAGATGGTATAACGAGATCTTAAAAACGTAGATGGACTCGTAGCCTAAGCTACTCTTCAAGAGAGGTAGTAGGAGTTCAGACCTCATATCACCCTATATAGGGGTGCACGGGTATTAAGTTTTAAGGTGCCCCTGGATGATGGATTTGCCTGGAGGATCTAAGGGCTCTATTGACCGTGATATTATAGTGGGCTATGGTGGTTTCAAGTTCAGAATACTATTCTATAAATACGGCTACACCCCCCACTATGCTGAGCATATAGTGGATCCCGTTGATGGGAGGGAGAAGCTTGTTCTAGCCGTACCTCACACCACACCTGCTAGGGGTAGGATTCTAATCTTCGATCCCGAGGAGGGGAGGGTCGAGTGGGAGGTTTCCGTGCCCGGGAGCTCCGTCCCCAACCCCCACATGGCCCATGTAGTATCCGAGATCAACCCCCTCACGGGGTCCTGGGTTGAAGTCGCTAACTCTATGGGGTTAGAGCTCGGCGACATCATAGCACCTTCGGGGGATAACAGTTGGGTTGTCATCGATAGGAGGACTGGGGCTGTCAAACGTATGGTGAAACCCGGTTTTAACGCTAGATGGGTTCATGATATAATCCCATCTGTTAACGCTGATGGGTTCATAGTCTCAGATTACGGTGTTGGCTTCTACAAGGTGCGCTTCGACGGCTCACCACTCTGGGGCCCCCTGCTCGGTGATGGTGCTGCTAAGATCTCATTCGTAGAGCTCGCAACCCCCAAGTGGCATAGCCCATCCTTTGGTGGCAGGTACATCCTAGTGAGGAACCGTGACGTGGAGGGGGTCTACGAAGTCGACGATGATGGTGGTATTGCATGGAGTTGTGCTAGCAAACCCGGGGGGGTCAACGTGTTCTGGCCTTTCACACCACACTCAGCCTTCAGGATAGGGGTTGCGGAGCTAGGGGGGCAGCTGACCATTGTCGGCTTCGAGGCCGGCGGGGGCATGGTAGCCCTTGATAGGGATTGTAGGCCACGATGGGGTGTTATGAAGGGCTTCTCCGTAGCACCATCAGCGGCATACAGGCCTACAAGCTTCGGGCTTATGGAGACAACACACGTGTTCCCAACACTTAGAGGGACTATAGGCTTCATAGACTGGAGTGGGAGGTACGGGTCCATAGTAGGGGAGATACTGGAGATACCATACAACCAAACACTATGGTTCATACTAGCACAGGACCACGACCCAGGAGACGCATGGTACGAGTACAACCCACCTGTAGAGACAGTGGAGTGGAGGGAGGTGAGGATAACAATGATAGCAAACCCAGGAGGCCCCCTAGAGTACGCTGTATACGGGACGAACATGCCGTACCTGAGTGGCGTGACATCAAAATGGAAGCTGGTATCAAGAGGGATGCTGAGCCCAGAGGATTACATGGAGGTAGATGCAAGCGGCTACACGTTCATCAAGGTAACAGGGAGGAGAGCGGCAACGGGGACACCCTCAAGCTGGAAAGTCATAGTGACGTTGAGGAGGTAGGAAGCGTTAAGTAGTGGATGCAAGCCCACAACACCTACAGTGACGATCAACATCGCTAACAGCAACCTCTCCTACCTCCAAACCCCCGTTAATGAGCTCCTCTAAAGCACCACTAGCTCTAAACACCTTCAACCCAAGCTCTCTAGCCATCTCCAACCCCTTAAGTCCTATCCTGGATACAACCAGTCCATCCAAATCCAACCCCATCAACTTAACTCTGCTAACAGCTTTAGCAATCTTGGAAACGCCATAATCCTCGGCCCTCACTCTAATAGGGCCTATCACAACAACCCCTCTACTAAGATCCACTACAACATATTCATCAGCATCAGCAGGCGACGAGATTAAGCCATTACATGTGAATACAATTAAATTCAACCAACGTTCACCGTTAACCTTTTCGCCTTCTAGGTTTTAAAGTAATGTATATATACTATGCTTGTAGAAGGGGTGGATAGTAATGATGGCATATGGATATGCCTTAATAGTTGTTGGATTTAAGGTTTTAAATGTGGGTTTTAGAGTTTATAGGAGGGTTTTCGGGTGCCCGAGGATCTAGGCTTTTATAGGGCTAGGGCTGTTATACAGGATTCGGTTCATGGCGTTATTCCTGTTAATGAGGCTGAATACTATCTCCTTCAAACTCCCTTCTTTAGAAGACTTCATGATATTAAGCAGCTTGGCTTAAGCTATCTTGTCTTCCCATCTGCTACTCATTCCAGGTTCGAGCATTCTCTTGGCGTTATGCACCTTGCTTCTAGGGTTGCTCAGAAGGTTGTTGAGGCTTCCCGTAGGAGCTCCAGGGTTTGCTCTAATCTCTTTCACGAGTGTGGTGATAGGGTTTACCGGGCGTTTGTGCAGGTGGCTAGGCTTGCAGGTCTTCTCCACGATATAGGTCATCCTCCCTTCAGTCATATGCTTGAGGATACAGTTTCGGATCTCATATTCAATCCTGGGGATAGAGGTATTGTGGATGCTGGCGTGCTGAAGGGGTTGGAGGATGCTAGGGCTAGGATTACAGAGATAGGGGTTTACGGTAAAGTTCATGAAGCTTACACTATTTACTTTACGGAGAAGCTTATTAACATGGTTAAAGACTCTGAGTACGGGGATCTAGGCTTATTCCTAAACCTAGCTCTCGGCTCCCTAAACCCTAACATGGTTAGGGTTGAAGACTGGATGCTAGAGGAGCTCGGTATCAGGGTTGAAGCTTGTAGGCTCGTAAATAACATTATATCGAGCGGGCTCGTCGATGTTGATAGGCTAGATTACCTTGTAAGAGATGCCAGGTATACTGGCGTGATATATGGTTACATAGATATAGACAGGGTTTTAGAGAGTTTGGAGGTTAAAGTTGAGGGTGACACCGTTGTGATAAGAGTTCCACCCAAGGGGTTCCAGCCTGTAGAGGATGTTTTCGATGCTAGGTTTAAGATGTACAAGACGGTCTACTACCACCATAAGTTCGTAGGGGTCCAGATAGCCCTAGGTAACGCTTTCACCCAAGCACTAATAGAGTGGGAGGACCTCCAGCCTAAACCTCACTCAGAGCTCCTAGACAATGCAGGGGATCTACTAAACCCTGCTAAGCTATCAAATCTCATAGCAGATGGCTTCATATACTTCGACGACGTAGAGGTATTGAATATCTTCAAGCTAATGGCCTTTAAAGGGGGTAACGTTGGAAGGAGATGGGCTAAATCAGTACTCCACGAAAGACACCTACTACCAGTATCTCTAATAAAGAGAGTGGACGAGGTTATAGCTGAGATATCGAGGGTGGCTAAAAGTCAAGTGAGCAACATAGCCCGCGAACTGGAAATAGTAACTAGTGATAGAGAAGCATTCGAAGGGGTGGTTGAGAGAAGTATAGCTAGGAAGGTCAGAGAGCTAGGCCTAGACCCAAGTGAGGTAAAGGTGGAGAAATCGCCGAGGAAAGTTGTAAAGAGCGTAGATGGAACACCAGTAGGGGTTGCAGAAGCATCACTATATATTAGAATGCTAGCAGAGATAGCATCAACACCCATAATCTTGGTGCACACGTACTCAGATAACGAAGACATACACATAAAACTACATAGGGAGAGGAGCAGGATTAGAAAAGCCTTCATAGAAGAGCTGGTAAGAGAGGTAGTAGAGAGACTTAAAACCTAGAGTATAAAGGATATAACTAGGTTCACACAACAACACACCATTAATGAATTAACAACCTCAGAGGATACCCGAAGACCTATATGCTTCCACATACATTAACGTGCCAACGCTAGTCTAAATAGCTCACAACTTTAAACACTACCTTCCCTAGAGGAGGCTAGATTAAAAGGTGGAGCTCCGTAGTTAGACTTGGTGATAGAGCTGTCTAGAGTTCTCAGGCTACTTCGATCTACACTAACCCTACTAACAGTGCTACTGATAACCCTCATAATAGTTAGACTCTCTGTATTCTCACTAAGATTAGCGTTAGCGGTGCTGGTCTTCGTTGTGATGCTTACCGTAATAATGGCTGTTAGTGCTTTGCTCAAGTGGTTTAGAGCGAGGAGGCGATTCTCTTAATTCACATTGTTTGCCTCTCATGAGATAGGCTTATGGGTGGTTATTATCTGCTCATTTTCGCGAGGCCTGGATTTGTATTATGTCGAGGAGTTTGGGTTTGCTTTTAATTATCTTCATATTGTAGGCTACAAGTGCTCCTTGGATTCCGGGTAGTGATAGTATCCGGTCGACATGCTCGGCCATTTCCTCCTGGTTTCTCGCTACCAGCTTTAATAGCATGTTGTACTCTCCTGCGAACACCTCATATGCCTCTACTACGTGGTCCTCTTTCTCAACTAGCCTCCTCAAGGTTTCCAGAGTGTCTCCTCTAACCTTTAGAAGTATGTATGTTGTAGATGTTAGTCCTAGCTTGGCTAAGTTGATTTTCACGGTGAAGCCCTCCAGTACGCCCATCTCGGTGAGCTTCTTAACCCTTAGGTATACTGTTGTCTCGCTTACACCTAACTTCCTGGCTATACGGCTCCAAGGCGTTCTAGAATCCTCCTCTAGAATTCTTATCAAGTTAAGATCCATAGCGTCAACCATCCTCTCCTTGCTCAAGACTGCCACCCTTGGTTATCACAGCTTTAGCTAGGGTTCTCCAAGAAGCTAGCCATGCTAAAAGCGTTATCACAGCTAGCAGCGTTACCATGGCACTCTCCACTCTAGGGAGGGGGTTTCTAGCGGGGATCGAGAATATATAGGCTACAGCAATTACACCAGCCCAACCTAGTACTATGATAAGAGACGCTACTCTGAAAGCGTTCAAGACAACCCTAAACCTTAAAGGCGGCCTACTCATAGCAGAGAGCCTCATCACATTTTAAGGCAGGGAAGGGTTATAAACCTGTAAACCATCCCATTTACAGCTATAATCCTCGCCTTCAAGGCGGGGATGGAAAGAGATTTGAGGCTTAAAAGTATGAGGTCGAGGTGGAGAGGAGCCAGTGTGGGAAGGGAGTCCGATGGCCCCCTGGTCCTAGAATGTGATTCTTTAAGAGATGAGGGCCTGTTGGTAAGATGAGGAGTGCGATTCCAAGCGGAGATCTAGCAAGCTCGGGGAGGCCTGCTTGAAAGCCAGGTCTTAGGGGGTGCATGAGTCTCGCTCTCTGAAAGGGGAAGGGGAGGAGGTCGCACGTCTCACCCCGGGTCTCTGTGGCTGTGAGGTGTAATCCTGCGATGCCCGGGATCCTAAGAAGAAATGGTTGCTGGTAGGATCTTGGTGAGTATGCTTAAAGCTATTCTAGGTTTTAATAGCATGCTCCTAGCAAGCTTTGAGATTCTAAGGGTTCCAAGGGCTATTTCAGCGTGCTCTTCAGGGCTTAAGCTTAATAGGAGTTTCCTCCTATCTCCGGTAGGCATGCTCTTAGCCCACTCTAGAAGTCGTCTTTGAATTCTAACAGCTCTACTGATCCACGATGATTTGAGGGCCTTTATGGGATCTCTACCCTCAATTAAAGCTTTCGCTGCTATATAGCCTGAGATAAATGAGGGTCTTATACCTTCACCTGTTAGAGGTAGCACGTAGCCCGAGGCCTCTCCAACCTTTACTAAACCGTTAATATAACCCAGCCTTAAACCCCCTACCGAGACTACGGCAGCCTCTCTCCTAGCAATCCTAAACCCCCTGAACCTATCATCTGATTCGAGGAACTTATCGAGTAAACCCCATAGAGTGTTATGGTTGGAGAACCCTCCAACGCCCACCTCTACACTATCACCTTGGGGGAAGACGTAGTAGTAGCCTAGAAGGCTTGTATCAAACCTAATCTCTATAGCCTCTAAATCCACATCTTTAACCTTCTCAACAACATATTGAACAACGGGAATCCTCTCACCCTCATAATATGGGAAACCTCCTGCAAACACCCCGGATTTAACCTCCACAGTACTCCCACCAACTCTAGCGTAACTCCCCCTAATGTTATACTTAGACCTATAGAGAACCTCAGCTCCGGCACTTGCAAATAGATGCTCTAGGAAGGCGCTCTTATCAACTATAACCCCCTCAACCCAACCTCCAGCCTTAAAAGCTCTAACACCGTCGACGTAGAGGTCAACATAGCTAATCCTATTCAAAACAACCTCCCGGGGTATGCTAAACGGGAAATCCCCAATAACAGGGATACCCCTACCACAAGGCTTAACAGCGAGACTATCGTGAGCCTCGAAAACCACAACCCTATAGCCAAGTCTACTACCTGCATAGGCAGCACCTAAACCTCCAGGACCGCCTCCAACAACGTAGAGTACACTGCTCAAACCGGGAAACCCAGCTAAGCAAAATCCTAGCGTTTAAACGTTATAAATACTGTATTAAAACTCTTCTAAGACCAGAGATTCCCTAGCTATTTTTGCCGAGAAGCTGGCTCGGTGTTTGGAGCTTGGATTATTACGTGGTATTTGTATCCTTCTAGGGCTTTTGCTATCCTCTCATGCTTAACTCCAGGTTTTGATAGAACTACTATGTAACCTTCATCTAATATCCTCTCCCACCCCCACTTCGATATTAGTGCTAGTAGCTTCTCCACCCTCCTTATTTTAGCGTTTAAAGCTGTGTTTGATAGACTCCTATAGACCTGTGCTAGTTCCCCAGGATCCCAGGGGTCGTCGTAGAATATTGTGATTCCCTGCTGGCCCCCTATGGCACTCACTAGATTCCATATTATATATGCTACTTTCTCATAGCATTTACTCCTACACTTAATCATCCTCGGTGTCTCCAGAGTCTCCGGCAGTCTACGCTGTCTTCTCTCAAGGTATCCTAGTATGCTACCTCCTATAACCTCGTTAACTGCTCCTAACCCTCTATCCTTGGCTGCTAAAGCTTTCTCCACGAGCTCTACCAGGTTTTCGAGGCTCTCCTCCTCTACAACCCACGATCTTATGTGGTCTAGGAAAAGTTGAGGTTCTAGGATCCTGCTGAACTTAAGCTCTCCAGTAACCTCTATGGCTAGGATCTCTTTATCGCTAACTCTAACCCACTTCTCTAGGCATTTGCCGGTTTGAAGCACAATCCTCCCACCAGCTTTAAATAGGACTGGGTCG
>Ga0209143_1001699_pt1 | contig 10009 bp, 7 predicted proteins | sample FaiFalFF_MnMetaG_3_FD_184739 | JGI IMG/M metagenome (GOLD analysis project Ga0209143, IMG submission 184739) | Freshwater microbial communities from Yellowstone National Park, Wyoming, USA - Fairy Falls B (FF_Mn_B) MetaG (SPAdes) (version 3) | ecosystem: Environmental > Aquatic > Freshwater >...
TAAAGATAAAGACAAATCCAAAAGCTATCCAAAATAATTTTCTTCTTTGTCTCCTTTTTTCTACCACAAATAAAAAATATAACCTGATTTGCCAACTATTTGAAAAATCTATTTAAGGTTTTATAACACGAATTGGCATACTACTATATGGTACCCAACCAGCTCCAAGCTGTCCCCATCCATTCCAACCCCAGCACCAAAGAGAACCATCATTTTTTATCACACAAGTATGTCCAAAACCCGCTGAAACTAACGCTACGCCTGATGGTATTATCTGAACCAGAGTAAATTTGGTTTCATAAGTCCCATCTCCAAGCTGACCGAATTCGTTCCACCCACCACACCAAAGAGAACTATCTGTTTTTATTGTGCAAATGTGACCTCCGCCCACAGAAACAGATATTACACCTGATGGTTCAATTTGAACTGGTATATTATAGATACCACCTCCCCAACACCATAAAGATCCATCTACCTTCACTGCGCAAGTGAAATTACCAGCGGAAGAAACGGTAGAAACTGGAACTACGCCTGATGGTATTATCTGGACAGGAGTATCTCTATTTATATTTGTTCCATCTCCAAGTTGTCCCTGCGAGTTTTCTCCCCAGCACCAAAGAGAGCCATCTTGCTTTATTGCACAAGTATGCCCAGCTCCTACAGAGACGGATACTACTCCCGATGACATTATCTGAACTGGCGTATTAGAGCTACCCGCACCCCAGCACCATAAAGACCCATCTGTTTTTATCGCACAGGTGTAAGAAATACCTGCAGAAACATAAGCTAACCACGATGGCATTATCTGAACCGGCGTATTCTTATCTATATTTGTTCCATCTCCGAGCTGACCTGCCCAGTTACTCCCCCAACACCATAATGATCCATCTTCCTTTATTACGCAGGTATGACCATTTCTAAAAATGTAATCATCTCCCGCGGAAACATGCACCACTCCCGACGATAATATTTGAACGGGGATATTCTTAGATACGTTTGTCCCATCTCCAAGTTGTCCGTGCGAGTTTTCTCCCCAACACCATAAAGACTTATCTTGTTTTATAGCACATGTATGCCAACCCCCTCCATCAACATAAACTACCCCTGATGACATTATCTGAACAGGAGTATCCTTAGATGTATTTGTTCCATCTCCAAGCTGACCATGTGCGTTCCATCCCCAGCACCAAAGAGAGCTGTCCTGTTTTATGGCACAGTTGTACTCATACCCTGAAAAAACAAAAATTACTTCTCCGAAAAAACCAGCAGCAGAAATAATATTTACTATTGCCTCTCCTTTGAATACCAAGTTATATCCTTCTTTCTTTGCTGTTGCTGAAATTATCGCTCTCCCTTCACCTGCCCCTTGAACTAAACCATTTTGATTTACTATCACCACACTTTGGTCAGATGAAATCCATTCAAATGCCACACAACTTATTTCATTACCAAAAATATCTTTTGCTACTGCTGTAAGTTGAGCTGTTTCTCCTACATTTATCGTAACCTCCGATGGAAAAACCTCTATTCTGTCAAGACCTAAACCTTTGTCAAAATGGACTGCCCCCTGACCTTCTCCTTTGAACTCCCTTGAAATTACCCCTCCAAAAATCTGTCCTCTTCCTTTTATTTCCACCTTATTTCCTACTATACCCCCGTAAATTACTCCTTGCCCTTCTATTTTGAATTCTCCCGTTGAGATTATTCTCAGGAAAACCGGATTTGTCTTTATTTGTCCTTGCCCCTCTACACTTACCTCTCCCTCTACCAGAACTGTTGCAGGTCCGGAAAACTCCAAAACCGCTCTGCCTGATATTTTTATCTCTTTGAAATAATAAACACCAGATGGTAAAGTGAGTTTATCGTTATTTTCAAGTTTGAGTTTCCCATCTCTTATGAACTGCGGAGGAATAACAGAGTTATTGTTGCTTTGTCTTACTCTATCAATAATTTGAGATACATCAATATCACAGCTTTGAACTTGAACAACCTGACCCGTAATATTAACATTTCTTCCGTTTATTTTTATATCATTTACATAAGCTACGCTACCTGTTGATATGTTTTGGTTTTGGTTGTACTCACCGCAAAAAGAGTTGTATCCATCAACTAAAAAATTCCCTCCGAGTTTTACAAAACAAGATTGAACAGCATATCCGAACTTTATATGATCGTGAGAAGACTTAAAAAATAGCCTACGATTATGGTCTGTGGTGGTGATACTGCTTTGATCTTCTACCAAAGATGATTGGGTTTGGTCTTGAGGAGTTTGTCCGCATCCGGAAATAAGAAGAGATGAGATAAACAAAACTGCCGCTAAAAAAATAAATGCTTTTCCTTTATTTTTAAAGTTAAACTCTGTCATTTTCGTCACCTCCTTTTTTGATTTTTTACGATTTGAATTTAAGTTGCACAAAAAAAAAACGAATTTTCAGAAAGTTTTGAAATTCTTAAATTTATTTATTACTAAAAGCCAAAATGTGGGGCAATATTTTAACTACTGCGAGGAATTTCTTATTCATAGGTTTATTTTCAACGATTGGGAGCTTTTTAGTTTATAAATCTATTTGGACTTATGGACCTTTGGTGAGTCCAGATAGCGCAGTCTACTTGCAAACAGCTGAGAATTTTAGAAATGGTTATGGAATTTCCGTTAGAGATGCGGATGGCTTCAAGGCTATGACTCATTGGGCACCATTATACCCGATTATTTTGAGCTTCTTTGATGATTTTAGAATATTGAATGTTCTATTAGCATTTATCACAAGCTTTACTCTTGGAGCAATTATTTTAGACGCTACTCGCTCTATATATGCTTCTATTCTTTCTGTAATTTTGCTTTCAATTTCTCCCACTTATGTTTTGATATTTTCATATTTGTGGTCCGAAACTTTATCTTTACCTTTCGTTTTATTAACTCTTTCTCTTATCAAAAAATATTTAGATCGGCAATCCTTCTATCTACTTTTTATTTTTTCAATTTTCGTTAGTATTTCAACCCTTATAAGATATGCGAATTTATTTTTTATCTTGGTTATAGTTGCAATTTTCTTCGTTTATCGCTTGCCAATCCGCCATCTCTTATTAAGCCTTGCAATTTCCTCATCTCTATTCGTTCTATGGCAACTGAGAAATATTTCAGCACCAAATCCACAATTTACCACAAGAGAACTTTCTTTACATTTACCTTCAATCCACCATTTTTATACTCTATTTTCAACCTTAATAGGATACATACTCCCTGAAAAAGATACATTACTAAGTATATATATACTCCCTGAAAAAGGCTTTACACTTTCTAAGTATTTTCAGAACTGGTCTTTTATAGTGGTATTTTCTTTTATTTTGGGAATAGTAGTAGTATTCTTATCAAAAAAGGAAGGGAAATTAGAGATTTCAAATTGGGAAAAATTACTTCTTATTTGTAGCGTATGTTATATTGTTTTCATATTTACAAGTATTTCTATATACGACTATACCACCCCGCCTGACACAAGAATTCTTTCTCCCCTCTTTCTTTTCCTTGTCATCTTTTCATTTGTTTTTATTTATAAAATTCTTAACTTCAAGCTAAGAGGAGCTTTAATATACTTAGTACTTACGATATCGTATCTTAACTACGAACTAAGCTATTTTCAGAATATAAAAGAAAATCCTCGTCTTCATTTTCTAAACAAAACTTTCCTCTTAAATCTTGAAATTGTAAAAGAGATAAAAGATTTGCCCAAAGATGCTTATATCTATACTAATGACCCCTTCTTAGTGTATTTTGGTGCAAAAAGATTCTCCTCTATGATGCCTCTCAAGTTTAATCCAGTAGCTAATAAACCAGATAAAAGTTTTCAAGATAAAATAAAAGATATGTATATGAAACTGAAGCAAAAAGACGGATTTCTAGTTATTTTCTATCCGTTTCTTCCACCTTATATTCCTACAAGAGAGGAGTTAGAAACTCTATTACCGCTGAAAGTATATAAAGAGACAAAGAGCGGAATTATATATAAAGTTAGAGAATGATGAATTTAGAGCGATGGATTAAAAAACAGGTGGATGGTTTTTTATGTCAAAGGTAAAAATTATAACTTTATTTTTTGCTTTGATTCTTTATCTTGTACTTATTTTGGAATACATGCTTATAGCAAATACAATAGCCCCCATACTTTTTGAGGAACAGACGGTAGCTAAAAGGAAAGTAATAATAGGCATAAAAGATAAAACTGTCTTTTTCTATTCGTATAAAGACATTCCAGAACACGAAATACAAAACGATAATGGTAAAGAGAATGGTTTTCAAAAGGTAATTGTAAGGGCAGAAAAGAAATTTTGGTTCTTTTCCATAATCAAAAAACCATTTGCACCGAAGATTACTCTCAAAATATTTGATTTAGAAATACCCATATTGGGGTGGGGGTTCATAGGTCCTGGTCCGCATATTATATTCAAATTGTACGAAAAACTGAGAGATTTTTTTGGTAAATTTGATCTTCATCTTTTAGGTTTAAGGATAGCAGGTCTGATTTTCCTTTTTGCATTTTCACTTTTATTCGCAAAATATACAAAATCAATCTTGGCACTTCCTTTTTTCCTCGCATTCCCGGTGAATCTAATTTATATGCATATAGAATCGTTTTACTACCTTATTATGACATCGGTCACATTTTTGAACTACTTTATGCTACAAAAGAAGAAATTTCACATTTTTCATTTTCTATCAGCAATTCAGTGTTTTGTTCACATGAGAGGGTATGTTATAACTCTTGCTTTTATTTTGACATTCATAACATTAAAACTTGCAGAAAAGGGAGAAAGAAGTAGAGAAGAAAGTTTTAGAGAAATAAAGCAATTTATTTTCTCAATGGTTTTATTTTCCCCACTTTATATGCTTCCACTCTTTATTTTTTCACTTCCTCACCTTATAGAAATTCAAGATGAACAAGAATATGAACAATATATATTAGCTTTGCCAAATCTATCTGAAATTATGAGAAATTACATATTAGGGTTCATTTCGAAGATACCGTTTTTGCCCATGCTTTTACTTTCAAAAGTGAGAGACTTTCTTATGACCGGAAATTTTCAGATTTTCTTTACAAACTATGGAGTATTAATAAAAGGAACTTTTGCCACATTATATTCAGCACTAATGAACATTTTCTTTTATTTGCCAGCATTTCTTATTAACTTCAAACAAAATATGCTACTATTTATATTTTTAGGAGTTTATCTTATACTTTCCATGTTAGCTGTTCCTTTTTTTTATACAGATCCCCAACAATTTCTTCCATTGAGTTTTCTCATATTATATCATTCTTACAAAAAACTAGAAGAGTTAAAAATAAAAACAACGGCAAAACAAGGAGAGATAAAGGGAGGAGAGTTGAAGATAGGAGAGTTTTTGATTTTTTGTTTTTGTGTTATTGCGGTTTTAGGGAATATGGCTATGATAGTATCTCCCCAAAAATACCTTCAACCTTCATTTTTATATTCAGAGCACAAAAAAGTAATGGTGAAATTAGAAGAGATTGAGAAAAGAATAAAAAATCAGGAAGGCAAATCAAAAGTTAGTATGCTATGCATAACAAAAGGAGATATTTTTTATGTGAAATTTGATTGCGATGTTGGAAGACTATTTATAAGTTCGGAAAAAATAGCTAAGAAGGGTATGATGAAGTTAGCACAAATATCAGATTTATATGATGTGATAGTAGTAAGTGAGGATTACTTTGATTTTTACGAGTATGTCAGAGATAAATTTTCAGTTGAAGTCAAAACAGATGGGTTTATTATACTTAGCAAAAAAAGCAAAAATTATATGAGTATTATGGAATAAGATTTCGTCTTTTCATTTTTCTTGATTTTTGAGATATTGTCCGAGATATTTAAGATTAAAATTACGAAAATGCAATAAGTAACTACAAACTAAATATTATATTCAACTTGCCATCAACCTCTTTTAAATATACCTCTTCAAGTTCTACTATTTTACCTATAATCAAGTCTTCACTGATCAAATCAGTAAAAGGGAACGGAAGCAAAACTATTTCTCACTTCTTAAATTTCATTTGCTTTGCTCTTTTATATCGCCAAGGCTATAAATATCTGGTTCATTTTCAAGAAAATCTCTTAAACTTTCCTGACTTAAAACTTCGGCTGATTTTGCCAAAATAAAATCATCCAACGAATAAATATTCAAGAATCCCACAAAGTCGTAAAACTCTCTTAATTTTTTGTCCGAAAAAGAATTCAGATACTTTATTATCTCATCTATCAAAATTTCTTTTTGGCTCGTTTCATATATTCTAATGCCTTTCTTGATTTTTAAGATATTGTCTGAAAGCTTCAAGGCGAGGTAATTCTTCTTTATCGCGTTTTCTACCGGAGGCTTTTTTGCTTGCAATTATATCATCAATAGAAGCACAAGGAAACTTACCATCTATAAGCTTGCTACGCTTTTTCGCTTCATCATAAGATTCTATACCATCAGGTGCAAATATTATATCAAGCGGAAAAGGACCTCCTCTTATTTGTATAAAATCTTTTCCAGAAAGAATTGCCTTTTCAAGTTCATCATTGATTTCAAACCCCAGCTCCTTTAATGCATTAATTATTTTTCTGCAATTCTCCTCTGACTTTTTAGGAAAAATATCTATATCTTGTGTTGTCCCTGGATATCCATAAAGGATTGCCGCACCTTTACCTATAAAAATATACTCTACGCCATATTTGCTAAAAACTTCCGCTAATTTTGAGATTTTCTCAATCATCTTTGATTTTTTTATATCCTAACCATTCGGGTAAATTTTTGTCAGCCCAATCCTGATACTCTTGCATCGTATTAAATATACGGTAAGGTTCATCATCAATAACCGGCAATTTCATAGGTATAAATCCCAATTTTATGCGTTCTTCAACCGACCTTGAAAGACCATCCATGAAATTCAACTCAATTTCTTCATCCTCACTCAATCTACCTATTTTATAAATTACCTTACTCACCTAAAAATTAATATAACTTGAAGAAAAATTTTTTTAGGAAATTTGATTTGTTATCACCGCCCAAAACTTTTTCTTTTATCTTCTCTGCTGAGAACTCTTCCCCTTTTAAGAAAAATTTATCTTCTTTTCCGCCTATATCAAAGAAAAAACCATAGGATTTCATTATATCTCTTATCGTCTCTTTTTTCCTTCTGTACATATCAATTAAGACATCGCCGAAAGCAAGTTCATCTGCTCTATACTCATCGCTTCCGCCAAAATTTGCAAACAAACTCAAACCATTTGCATGAGCCATACCAAGACACCTTACCTTGCAATCAAACTTATCACTATCTTTCTCACCATAATCTAAAAATACACCAAGACCTATGTCATGTCCGTGTCCCATCCCCTGAAAATCACAAGTGTATTTATCAGAACCTGAAAGGTCAAAAAATAGTCCAACTCCAAAATGAGCTGAACTTCCTTGACAATACCAATAACCTGTATATTTATCATCTCCTGATGCGTCAAAAAGCACTCCAATACCATACCAGTATCCACATCCCTGAGAGAACACAACGGCAGAATACTCATCATTTCCTTCAAGGTCGTATAGTAACCCTACACCTCCTGGTAAAGACCTTACTCCGTCTATGTAATCGGCTCTCAGACCACTGCCACAACCTTGCCCCATACTCAAATTTCTTCTGCTATCTTGGTACGATGGGTTCTCATTTCCATCTTTGAGAATGTATTTGTCATCCCCTTGTTTATCTAATAACAAACCTCCTCCGAGCGAACCAACCCCTTGCGACAAAGTTATAGATATATATGTATCTGAACCTTTTTTATCTAAAAGTAATCCCGTTCCTAAAATTCCAGCTCCCTGAGATATTCCTTTTGCCTCGTAAATATCGTCTCCTTCAAGGTCATATAGAGCTTCTGCTCCTAAAAGTCCGCCCCCAGAACAACCAAAAGAACACTTGTAATAATCATTCCCAGAAAAATCATATATTACTGAAAGATAAAGAGAACGAGGACGAGAAAAAATGTATCTATCGTTTCCCCCGGCATCAACTATCAACATCAAAGTAGGCTGATCGGTTTCTCCTCCCAGAATATATAAGTTATCTTTTCCGTAAGGGTCAACTATTATAGAGGGGGAAGGAGGGATTACAACAGTAGGTTCAGTAGTTGATATAAGCATAAACTCACCGAAATCAGCAGTAAAATTTCCTATTTTCCTTATATCTGATTTCAGGAATTCTTGCAGACAAAGCAAGATGAAGTATTCCGCCGTGTTTAGAACTTCAAGGAAATCATAAATTTTACTTTCACCCATCCGAAATGCAAGAGCTGAAAGTTTATCAAGGTCTTTGAAATCGTAAATTTTTTGAGGTTTCAAACCTTGTGCTTCAACATAGCTTTTGAACCTATAATATGGCTCGCTCACACATCTTGCAAAATTCAAAACGGCTTCATCTTCAATTTTTCCCTTAATAATTCTGACACCCTGCAGATTTATCTCCTGTTTCTTATCAGAAAAATATTTTGAAGCTGGATTTGAAACAAGGTCTATTCTTTTTATTTTTGATGAATATTTCGCTATTGCAAAAAAATAAAAAGATATATTTTCTTCTTTTGAGAACAAATCAGCTGTCTTTGAAAACCAAAAAATAGATTTCTTCATATCACGCAACGATATGGCAGAAAGAGGATGTATCCAGAAGTTATCTGAAAAATATCTTGCATCATCTAAATCTATACCTATATCTAAGTTAGTTATTGAACTCAAATAATCTAAAATACCCGAGACTTTCTCAGTAAGATTTGATGTTTTTTCCTCCGAGTTCACAGTGAAAAATGGGAAAACCAAGAAAAATGAAAAGGAAAACAAAAAGAAAGGGAAGATAACAAAAGGCGCTGTAATTTTACACTTCATATTCTAACCTAAAAACAAAATTTCAAGATTTACTAACTTTTTAAAGAAAAAGCAAAAACTTTGGAGCAACAATCAAAATAAAAAATATGAAAAATCAAAGATTAAATTTTAAAATACCCATATACATTTCTGCCGATGTGATAGAAAAGATAGATCTGAAATCTCTGAGAAAATTAATGGATGACAATAAATCAGATTTTTATATATCTTGCTTTTCGGCTGACAGACTTTACGAAAAATATAAGAAAAAACTAAACGATCTGATAAATAAAGGGAAAATCAAGCTGATAAATCCGCCAGCAGAGTATATTACTTTTGAACTGAAAAAAAACGAAAAACCAGAAGTCGCAGCAGAGAAATTCTTCAAACTAAGATGTGAAGACGGAATAATAATAAACGAAGAAAAAATTAACAAAAGAAAAGAAAAGGGAAATAGCAAAAAGAAAAAAGAACTGAAAGAGAAAAAGAGAAAAAAAGAAAATATAGGTACAGTTTTGAAAGAAATTTTATCAGAGAGCGTAAAAGAATTTCAAGAAAGGATAGAAGCAAAAAAAGTTGAAATGCTCAACTTGAAGAGATTTCACAACTTGATATATGATGAGTTTGAACTTGAAATAAAAAAGTGGTTATGTGATACAAATTACATTTTAGGTCAAAGAGTTGAAGATTTTGAAAGAGAGCTTTCAAATTATCTTGGAGTAAAACACTGCGTAGGTGTTGCATCTGGAACCGACGCGCTGGTTTTAGCTTTGAGAGCTATGGCTATAAAAATGGGCAAAGAATTTTTCTCCCGTGAAGATAAAATAATAACCACACCCTTGACATTTACCGCAACTGCAATAGCAATAATAAGATCAGGAGCAACCCCTGTTTTTGTTGATATTGACCCAAAAACATTCAACATATCACCAGAAAAAATAGAAGAGTATTTGCAGAAAGATTCAAAAGGAGTTGTCGGAATAATTCCTGTTCATATATATGGATTGCCCTGCGATATGAATAGTATAGTGGAAATCGCAAAAAAATATAATCTTTTTGTTATTGAAGACACAGCACAAGCACTCGGAGCCGAAATTGAAGGGAAAAAAG
>Ga0209143_1001705_pt1 | contig 9990 bp, 7 predicted proteins | sample FaiFalFF_MnMetaG_3_FD_184739 | JGI IMG/M metagenome (GOLD analysis project Ga0209143, IMG submission 184739) | Freshwater microbial communities from Yellowstone National Park, Wyoming, USA - Fairy Falls B (FF_Mn_B) MetaG (SPAdes) (version 3) | ecosystem: Environmental > Aquatic > Freshwater >...
ATAACGTTGGAGTTGTTCAGAGGTCTTCTCCCGGTCGAGGTTCGTGCCGGGGGCTTTGGCTTCGATATAGCCGATGACCTTCTGGGAGCCGTCCCAGACACGGAAATCGGGACTACCGGCTTCGGTCGGCTTGGGCAGGACGGTGACCTGGACGGTGCGTCCCTGGGCCCGGGCGAGGGCCTCCAGCAGGTCTTTCAGGGCAGGGTAGTAACTTTCCTCACGGGCGTCGCCGCGCCGGGTAAGGTCGGCAATGGAATCCAGATAGGACTTCAGGATTTTATCCACACCCCGCGTCTCCCGAAGCCACTACTCGGCCGCAGGGATTTCATACCATATCCCCATCCCGCACGCCAGTGCGGGGTGACGAGCCATTCCGGCGCTCCCGGGGGTCGGCGGAGGCCCCGAGGGCCGGGACAGGCCGGCCCGGCACTACCCATGCTGTGGGAAAGGACGGTCACCGTCTTTTCCGAGACCGCCGGGAGGGTGGGGAGCCGCGGAAGTCGTTCGGAAATCGATGGCCCGGATCACACTGACATTGCAGGGCCTTCCGGAGTTTCTGAAGGAGAGAAGTCGGGTCTTGAATGGAAGCGTAGGTTCCCAGGCACTCAGCCGCCCAGGTCATATTCTTAACCTTTTGACCCCCGGGCCGTTGGTCCAGCTTCGCCCTATCGCTCGGATTCAGCATCCGCCGAACCCACCCGTGCATGTGGGGTACGATGAAAAGGACACAGATCGGGACCCCGGGCAGGTCCGTTGACTGAAGGGTGCGGGCCTTCTGGGCGACTTTATCCCTCTGATTATCGTCAAATACGAGGATCACCTTAGTCCAGCCCTCCCGGTTTCGAGCCCCGCCGACAAATTCAATAAATTTATTATCACTCCAAATTTCGTCCCCTCTAAACTCTCTGAGACGCAGATCCAAGTTGGGCAGACTCGGATCTACCCGTCGGAGCCAATTGCACAAAACTTTGAGGATGACCTTATGTTCTTTCCCCTCGCACCCCAGTAGGACCTTCATAGGCGGAATTCTCCGGTCAGCATGTCCATCATCCAGGCATCCAGCAAGCGCAGGCGCTCCTCCTGAATGTCCTCGGCCAGACCCTCGGGGACGGGCCGGATGACGCCCTGCTCGATGAGGCGGATATTCCGGATCGGCCACTGACAGGCGAACAGGGGGGAATGCGTCGTGATCATAATTTGACGGGGCCATGTTTCCACTGCGGCCCGGATGGCTTCGACCAGGAGGTCCATCATGCGGGGGTCCAGGTGAAGTTCCGGTTCTTCGAGGACCAGCAGGGTAACCTCCGGGGCGCAAACGGCCGTCAAGACCATCAGCCACTGCCGCAGGCCGTCCGGTCCATAGGCCAGGTCAAAACCCTGCTCATGGGACTCCCCTTTCCGCCATATCCATGGCAGGACCAACGTCTTGCTCCCCAGGGGCCGATGCCAGAGGTCCCATTCCAGGTCGAGACCCAGGACCCGAAGGAGTGTGTGCGTGTAGTCGTGGACGAACTCCCACCGGTCCTTGTATTCCGGACTGTTTTTCCAATTGAACAGGACGGCGGCGTAATTCTCGCCCCGATGGCCGATTACGGTCTGCTGAGCCGGGTCGAGGGACTCGAGGCTTCGGCCGGCATCTAAAGGTTCGGGCCGCACTTCCTTCCAGCCGCTCATCCACCGGGTGAAAAGAGAGACCCTTTGTAAAACCTTGGGAGCGACATAGGAGGGGAATGTGCCCCGCAGGAACATGTAGTTGAGTACGAAGGGGTAGACCTCCGCGTGACCCGGTGCTGCAGTCATCAGGATTTTCTCTCCAGCGACCCAGCCACTCTGGTCGGGGTCCCAGTGGAGCTGAAGGTCTCCGTCAACCCGGAACTCTTCCTCTGCGACGGTGGGGTCGCCTATCGGATTCGACCGGAGGGCGAGGCGGTACTCCACGCGTTCTTTTGCCGGGCCGTTCTCTGCAACGGCCGTGACGGTCCAGGCCATCCACCGGGTCGAATCCCGCCAGGGGAGGCAACCGATAAATCCCTCTCGAGATCGAGTCGGAAAGAGTATCTTCAGCCACCGGGTGTCGCTCCCCTGGGTCATCTCCCCAAGCAGGCGAATCGCCTCAGCCAGAGAAGTCTTGCCGGCGCCGTTGATCCCAATGACCAGCGTCACGTCGGGCTCCGGTATGAGCTCGGCCCGCTCGATACCCTTATAGTTTTCGATGATCAGCTTTTCCAATCGCATAGGAACTCCCAAATCCAGGGTCTGCTCATTATATGCGGATTCCTGGTTGGATGCACGTTCGGCGGCATCCGAACCGAAGGAAGCGGCGGCCCTGGTCGGAAGTCTTGGAGTGCTCCCCTCGGCAAGTCTGGGCCGGCGCCGTCGGGACGGCACGGGCCGGGGCCTCGGTGATGAAGGGGTGAAGTGACGGAGTGATGAAGTGACGGAGTGACGAGGAATAAAGGCCCTATTGCCCTACTGCCTTATTGCCTTATTGCCCTACTGCCTTATTGCCCTATTGCCCTACTGCCCTACTGCCTTGCCCTCGCGTGCGGGGCGGGGATGAAGCCCCGTCACCCGTCCCTCCCCTTTCATGGAGGGAGGACCTGCAGGCGGGCCCGGTCGGAACGACCCGTCGAGTCGACGGCGACGACGGTGGCGGGCCCCGGCGGGAGGCGGACTATCCAGACGGTGCCCGAGGCGGTCGACCCGACGAACCGGTCGTTGATGAACCAGAACACGCGGCCGTCCGGGGCGGGCGTCACGGCCCGGAGGGGAACGCCACCGCCTCCCCGAACGTCGGCGCTCGGCAAGTAGGTGGCCCCGTCTAAAGGGCTGAGGATCCGGAGCTCCGGTGCCGCCTCCGGCGTGCCGCACGCCTCCGAGGGGGGCGGTTCGGTCGAGGCCGGCCGGCCGAGGAATTCAGCCGCCAGGGGCGGCAGGACGGTGAAGACCCGGACCGTGACTTCTTCAGGGGCATAGGACTTCCAGGGACATATCCGACGGCCGGAGTCCCGCTCGACGAGCAGACGGCGGTGATACGGGCAGGGTCGAAGCGGGGCGGCGTCCCGCACGGCGAGGACCCATCGGACGCCGGGGCAGGCGTCGGTCGGCCGCTCCCCGGAGAAGGGACATACGGGGACCCGGGTCAGGTCGGCCTCCGGCGAGGGTCGCAGTTCCGGGGTCGGTGCTGGCAAGGCATTCAGGATGTCGAACATGAGGGGTGCCGCCAGTTCTCCGCCGACGATGCCCTCGGCACCCTCACCCGAGAAGTTGCCGACCCAGACGCCGACGGTGTAGCCCGTGTGGAATCCTACACTCCAGGCGTCCCGCCGTCCCCAGGAGGTGCCCGTCTTCCAGTAGACGGTCGCTCGCGGAAGGGTGACCGAGCGGAGATGAGGGGCGTCGGGTCGGTCCCGGAGGGCCAGGGCCCGCCGGGTCAAGGCGACGGCACCGGGATGGAGGAGTCGCCTTTCGGCCTGGGGGCGGGGAGGGTCTTCGATGAGGACCGGCGGGCCGTGCCAGCCGTCCCGGGCCAGGGTCACGTACAGGTTCGTCAGGTCCAGGAGGCGCACCTCCAGGGCACCCGTGATGACCGAGAGGCCATAGTCTGTACCGGGCCGAAGGTCGATCCCGCCCCGTTGGAGGAGGCGCAGGAAGTCCTGCAAGCCCGTCCGGCGGAGGAGATGGACGAAGGGGACGTTTAGGGAGTAAGCCAGGGCTTCTTCGGCCCGGACGAGGCCCCGGAAGGTGCCGCTGAAGTTGACGGGCTGGTAGCCCCGGAGGTTGGTCGGATAGTCCTCCAGGAGGGTTTCTGTCGTGATGACTCCCTTCTGGAGCGCCAGGGCGTAGAGAAAGGGCTTGAGGGCCGAGCCCGGCGAACGGGGGGCCAGAAAGCCGGGAACCTGGCCGTCGTGAGCCTCATCCCAGTAGTCCAGGGAACCGACCAGGGCCCGGACCTTCCGGGTGGAGTTTTCGATGACGACGACGCTCACGTTCGTGGCTCCGTTCCGGTAGACCACGGGCCGATAGGCCTGGACGAGGCTTTCGACCGTCCGCTGGATGCGGGCGTCCAGGGTCGACCGGATACGGGAAGCTTGTGGGAAGAGAGCGTGCAGGTAATCCGTGGCGTGGAGCGCCTGAGCCGGCATAGGCCGCAGGCCCGTCGGGACGCTCTCCCGCAGGGCCGAGCGGTAAGCGGCCTCGGACAGGAGCCCGCAGGCCCGTAGGCGGGCCAGGACGCGATTCCGGGCCTGCGTCACTTCGAACGGCGAGGCCCGCAGGAGGGAACGGGACACGGGCGCTTGGGGTAAGCTCACCAGGAAGGCGACCTCGGCCGGCGTGAGGTGCCGGGGCGGACGGCCGAAGTAGGCCAGAGACGCCGCCGTCACGCCCTCCAGGTTGCCCCCGTAAGGCGCCCGGTTGAGATAGAGTTCGAGGATACGCCGCTTCCCCAGGCGAAGCTCGTACTGGAAGGCTCGAAAAGCCTCGAGCAGTTTCGTCCGCAGGGTGCGGGGACGGGGTTCTACGATACGGGCGAGTTGCATCGAGAGGGTCGAGCCGCCCGAGACGACGCGGCCGGCCCGGACGTTTTGCCAGGCCGCCCGCAGGACGGCCAGGGGGTTCACGCCGGGATGAAACCAGAAGAAGCGGTCCTCAAAGCAGACCGTCGCCCGGACGAGGAGGGGGTCGATTTCGTCCAGACGGGTCTCGATGCGCCACTTCTCGTCGGGTGTCAGGAATATCCGCAGGACTTCCCCGTGGCGGTCGAGAACGACCTGGGAATAGGAGACGGTCGTTAGAGCCGGGAGCGGCCCCAGGATGAGGCCGATGAATCCGACCCCGACGAATCCCATAAAAAGGACCGGCCCCCACCGACGGGCAAGTCGAAGGCGACCGGACGAGCCCTCACGGCAAGCCGGACCACCGACGGAGACGCTCGAGCTGGTCATAGGCACGTCCGCTGGTCAGGGCTTCCTCAGCCCGGGCCAGACCCTCTTCGATGGTGGCGACCTGACCGGCGACCCAGAGGGCCAGGGCCGAGTTCACGAGCAGGGTGTCCCGTCGGGGTCCCCGGTCCTGATTCCGCAGGAGGTCTCCGATGATCTGGGCGTTCTCCTCGGGCGAACCCCCCTGCAGGTCCTCGACGGAGCCGAAACCGAAGCCCCAGGCACGGGGGTCCAGGCAATCCTCCTGAAACGTGACGTCCGTCCCCCGCCGCTCGACCCGGACGACGTATGTCTGGCCAAAAGAAGCGGCCTCGTCCATGCCGGTTTCGTGGTGGACCAGCAGGACCCGCTCGTGGCCCAGGTGGGCGAACACGGGAGCCAGGCGCTCCAGGAGGTCCCGTCGGAAGACGCCGATGACTTGATACCGCACGAAGGCCGGGTTTGTGAGGGGTCCCAGGACGTTGAAGATGGTCCGGATACCCAAATTCCGCCGGACCGGAGCGACAGCCTTCATAGCCGGATGGAAATAGGGAGCAAAGAGAAAGGTGAAGTGCGTGTCCTGAAGGAGCTGGGCGGCCTTCTCCGGCGTGTCCGGCCATACGATCCCCAGGGCCTGCAGGACGTCAGCGCTCCCGCATCGGGAGGAGACGGCCCGATTGCCGTGCTTGACGACTGGGACCCCGAGTGAGGACACGACGAAGGCCGCCGCCGTCGAGACGTTCCACGTATGGAAGCCGTCGCCGCCCGTGCCGCACGTGTCTACGGCCTTCTGCGTCAGGGGATGCTCCACCCGTCGAGCCTGCGACCGCATGGCGTCCGCCAGGCCGGCGATCTCCGGGGGTGCTTCTCCCCGCATGGCCAGGGCCGTCAGGATGGCCCCGACCAGCTCGGGCGGGAGCTCGCCGGAGGCGATGTCCTCACCGAGCTGACGGGCCGTCGGGACATCTAGGATTCCCCCTTGCATGACGGTCTTCAGGGCTTGCTGGGTTCGTCCGACACGGTCGGTCATCCCTACACCTCCTTGTGAGGCTTCCAGCCGACCCGCTTCAGGGTCTCGACGCTCAGACGAGCCCAAGGCGTATAGGCCGCCGGGTGGGCTTCGACGTCTCGAACGAAATCCCCCCAGGCCATCCAGCGGTACTCATAGACGTCCTCGACGTCCGGTCGGACGGGACCGTCGTAAGAGCCGACCAGGACGGCGCAGTATTCATTCTCACAGGCGTCCCCCTCGGGATGACGCACGAAGTAGTTGAAACCGGTTACCTTTCGAACTCGGACGCCGACGATGCCCATCTCTTTCCGGAGGGCCCGGGCCGCGGCCTGAGCGTAAGTCTCTCGCCGTCCATCCCGGTAGAGGACATGGCTGACGGCCGTCAGGTCCCACAGTCCGTCCCACAGCCAGTGACGCCGGCGCTGGAGGAGGACCCGTCCCGCTCGGTCGAAGAGCACGCACACGAAGGCCCGATGGTGGAGACCGTCGCCCCGATGCGCCTCGGTTCGAGAAGCGTACCGGCCCGTGAAGCGGTCCCTCTCATCGACCAAAAGGACGATTTCGTCCTGGGCGCGACGTTCCTTGTCCATGGTACAAAAGACCCCCACGGCCCTCCGGCCTATAATATTAGTGAACTTCGGGCTGTCAAAGTAGTGTTCTGTTAAGCTATGGATGCAGGATACAGGATGCATACCCGGTGTGCGCGTTTTCCAGTGGCCGGGCTCGGTCTTCGGTGCTCGGTGTTCGGTCCTCGGCGTCGATTCGGCTCCGGTGCCGGGTACCAGGTCCCAGGTGCCAGATAGCCGGTACCCGATACCTGGTACCTGTCTTCGAAAAACCCGCACACCGAGTTTGCATCCTGCATCTTGTATCCTGCATCCATAGCTTAACAGAGCAGTAGTGCCTTTACGACCCCTTCTGGAGATGCCGTCATGATGGACCGACCTCGCGGTTTTGCCCAAGCCGTCCGATGGCTCGATACGCCCGACGGACGCCTGCGGATTTACAGCCTTCGTCATCTGGACGAGGCGGGCCTGGCCGACACGCAACGTCTGCCCTACGCCATCCGCATTTTGCTGGAGAACCTCTTGCGTTACTACGACGGCGACGTCGTCCGGTGGGACGATATCGTCGCCCTGGCCCGGTGGAGTCCTCAGACCGTCCCGTCTGTCGAGATCCCCTTCCGGCCCGAGCGGGTCCTCCTTCAGGACTTTGCAGGCGTCCCCTGTGTCGCCGACCTGGCGGCGATGCGGGCGGCCGTGAAGCGTCTGGGCGGAGACCCCCGGCGGGTCAACCCCGTCGTCCCCGTCGACCTCGTCATCGACCACTCGGTCCAGGTCGACTTCTTCGGGACGGTCGACGCCTTTGAGCAGAACGTGGCGATGGAGTATGAGCGGAATCGGGAGCGGTACGCCTTTCTCCGGTGGGCCCAGCGGGCGTTCCGCAACTTCCGGGTCGTCCCGCCCGGGACGGGCATTGTCCATCAGGTCAACCTCGAGTACTTGGCATCGGTCGTTCAGGTCCGGCCGGCCCCGGACGGTGTCCTCGAGGCTTTTCCCGACACGCTCGTCGGGACGGACTCCCATACGACGATGATCAACGGTCTCGGCGTCCTCGGCTGGGGCGTCGGGGGCATCGAGGCCGAGGCCGTCATGCTGGGCCAGCCGATCTACATGCTCGTCCCGGAAGTCATCGGTGTCCGTCTGACCGGCGAGCTCCCCGAGGGGACGACGGCGACGGACCTCGTCCTGACGGTCACGTACCTGCTTCGCCGGAAGGGCGTCGTCGGCAAGTTCGTCGAATTCTTCGGCCCCGGCGTCCGAAACCTCCGGGTCGAGGACCGGGCGACCCTGGCCAACATGGCCCCCGAGTGCGGCTCGACGGTCAATCTCTTCCCCGTAGACGACCTAACCCTGGAGTACCTCCGGGGGACGGGACGGGACCCCCGGCATGTCGAGCGGGTCGAGTGCTATATGAAGGCGCAGGGCCTCTTTTGGACGCCGGACGCTCCCGAACCCCTGTATACCGACGTCATTGAGCTGGACCTCTCGACCGTTGAGCCGACCCTGGCCGGCCCCCGCCGACCCCATGACCGAGTCCCTCTCTCGAGAGCCCGCCAGGCTTTTCGAGAGGCCCTGCGAACCCTTCTGCCGGCCGACGGGGCTGTCGCCGACGTGGACGAACTCGTCCGCCGCCGGGTCGAGGTCCCACTGGACGGCCTCAAGGCGAGCCTCGGGCACGGAAGCGTCGTCATCGCCGCCATCACGAGTTGTACGAACACCTCGAATCCCTCCGTCATGGTCGGGGCCGGTCTCCTGGCCAAGAAGGCCGTCGAGCGGGGCCTGACCGTGCCGCCCCACGTCAAGACGAGCTTGGCACCGGGCTCTCGGGTTGTGACGGACTATCTGGCCGACTCAGGTCTCCTGCCCTACCTGGAGGCCCTTCGGTTCCACCTCGTCGGTTATGGCTGTACGACGTGTATCGGCAACAGTGGTCCCCTGCCCGAGCCGGTCGCGCAGGCCATCGTGGAAAACGGCCTTGTCGCCGTCGCCGTCTTAAGCGGCAACCGCAACTTCGAGGGCCGCATCAACCCCCACGTCCGGGCCAGCTACCTGATGTCACCGCCCCTGGTCGTCGCTTATGCCCTGGCCGGGACGATAGACATCGACATCCTGCATGAACCGATCGGCCGGGACCCCAACGGCCGGCCCGTTTACCTACGGGACCTCTGGCCCACTCACGAGGAAGTCCGGACCCTCCTGCGACGAGTCCTGAATCCGAGGGTTTTCCGGCGGCGGTATGCCCGGGTCTTCCGGGGGGATGCCCGGTGGCGGACCCTGCCCGTCCCTCGGGGTGAGCTCTACCGGTGGGACCCTGACTCGACGTACATCCAGGAGCCGCCCTTCTTCCGGGACCTGCCCCTGGAACCGCCGCCTCTGCAGGACATCTGCGGCGCCCGCGTGCTGGTCCTCCTCGGCGATTCGGTCACGACGGACCACATCTCGCCCGCCGGGGCCATCCCCGAGAAGAGCCCTGCCGGCCAGTACCTGATCGCCCGTGGCGTTTCGCCCTCGGAGTTCAACACCTACGGGGCCCGCCGGGGCAATCACGAGGTTATGGTCCGAGGGACTTTCGCCAACATTCGGCTCCGGAACTTACTTCGAGTCCCCGGTGACCCCCCTGGGTCTCTCCCCGAGGGCGGGTGGACGGTGTACTTTCCGACCGGTGAGGTCATGACCGTGTATGATGCCGCCATGCGCTACCGGTCTGACGGAACGCCCCTTATCGTCATCGCCGGCAAGGAGTACGGCTCGGGGAGTTCCCGGGACTGGGCCGCCAAGGGGACTTTCCTGCTGGGCGTCCGGGCCGTCCTGGCGGAGAGCTTTGAGCGGATCCACCGGAGCAACCTCGTCGGGATGGGCGTCCTGCCCCTGGAGTTCGAGCCGGGCCAGAACCGGGAGACGCTCGGCCTGACGGGCGACGAGGTTTATGACATCGAGGGGATCGCCGAGGGTCTGCACCCCCGGGCCCGGGTCCGAATCCGGGCCGTCCGGCCAGACGGGACGGCGGTGACGTTCTCGGCCATCGCCCGGCTCGACACGCCCGTCGAGGTTACCTACTACCGTCATGGGGGAATCTTGCCCTATGTACTGCGGCAAATGGTGGGAAATCATGGAGGGACGGAGTGATGAGGGAGAGCCTGGGTAGCCCAGTTCTTCGGGAAAACGGTGCGTCATGGGCCGCTGAAGCAGGGTCGTAGACCCTCACCGAATGAGCGGAGTTGAGACGCCCGAAGAGGGACGTCATGGCCATCGTCCTTCCGAAACGCCGGTTCACCGTGTTCGAGTACCACAAGATGGTTGAGGCCGGGATCTTGTCGGGACTCGTAGGGCTCCTGATACAGGATGCAGGATAGGGCGAATGGGGAGGGCAGAGTTCCTCCCCCATCCTAAGGGGGCGAAACCGATGAGCGGTCTTTCCCTATTTTCCCTTCTTCACTCCGTCACCTCGTCCCTTCGTCACTCCGTCACTTTCTTCATGACCTATGCCCGTCCG
>Ga0209143_1001719_pt1 | contig 9914 bp, 8 predicted proteins | sample FaiFalFF_MnMetaG_3_FD_184739 | JGI IMG/M metagenome (GOLD analysis project Ga0209143, IMG submission 184739) | Freshwater microbial communities from Yellowstone National Park, Wyoming, USA - Fairy Falls B (FF_Mn_B) MetaG (SPAdes) (version 3) | ecosystem: Environmental > Aquatic > Freshwater >...
TCAATGACAATGGGCTTGCGCAGGTCCAAATCGCGCAGCAACACGGTACAGGCAAGCGCATTGCGCCCGTTGATCTTCATGGCATCGGAGCCACACATCCCATGCGCGCACGAGCGCCGGAACGTCAAGCTCCCGTCCTGCTCCTCTTTGATCCGATGCAGGATGTCCAGCACGCGGTCGGTCGGATGTACATCCTCGAGGGTGAAGATCTCGTAGTGCGGGCGCTCATCCCGTTCGGGATTGTACCGCAGAATCTTAACCTGGATGCGCATGAGCTTTCCTACATTGCTGATGCAACGCCGACACAAACTTACGAGCTTGCCCTCTTAGAGCTGCACAATCCCCCTCATGGTGCAATCCAGGCACCCCAGGCTCGTATTCAGCGCCGGAGCTTGAGGTCGCAAGCATGCTCGCCCGCATTGTGCTGATTGGACCGGCTTACCCCTTGCGTCGCGGGGGAATTGCCACCTACACCGAATCGCTTGCCGCAGCCTATATCCGAGCCGGACGGGAGGCGCTCATCTACACCTTCCGCTACCAGTACCCTCCGTGGCTCTTCCCCGGGCGCACCCAGTGGAGCGAGGAGCCCCCGCCGGAGGGACTCCCTATCGTAGCGCGGCTGCATTCGCTGCTGCCGTGGAACTGGTACCGCACAGCGCTCGAGCTTGCCGCGCACGCTCCCGATGCGCTGCTCATCAACGTGTGGCTGCCCTTCTTTGCCCCGTGCCTGGGCAGCGTTGCACGGATTGTTCGCCGGCGGAGCCCGCAGACCCTGTTGCTGGGCATCGTGCACAATGTATCGCCCCACGAACGCTTCCCTCTGGCGCGCCTTCTGACGCGCTTTCTGCTGGATGGGCTGGAGGGCTTCCTTGTGCTCTCCCATGCCGTCGCGCACGAGCTGGAGCCGTTCCGCAGGCGGAAGCCGTACCGCGTGCATCCCCATCCGCCCTTCGATTACGGTCCCGCCCCAGAGCGTGCGCTTGCTCGCAAGCGGTTGGGAATTCCGGAATCCGAGCCTGTGCTGCTCTTCTTCGGGCTGGTCCGCCCGTACAAAGGCATTGACCTGCTTGCCGAAGCGCTGGCACTGTTGCCCAATCCCCCGTTGACGCTCATCGTGGGCGAGTGGTACATGCCCACGGATGCGTTCGAGCAACGCCTCCGACAGCTGGGCTTGTCTGAGCGGGTGTGGGTTGTGAATCGCTTCATTCCGCAGCAGGAGATCCCGCTCTACTTTGCCGCAGCCGATCTGGTCGTCCAGCCCTACCGGAGCGCCACTCAGAGCGGCATTACTCCGCTGGCGCTGCGCTACGAGCGACCGGTTGTGGTGACCAATGTTGGCGGGCTCCCTGAGTACGTCCGTCCAGGGCAGACCGGCTACATCGTCGAACCGCGCGCAGAGGCGCTCGCAGAAGCCATAGCGGATTTCTTCGGCAACGGGCGGGCACGGGAGTTTGCCCCATTCCTGCATGCCGCTGCACGGGAATGGAGCTGGGAAGCCATAGTGGGGACGCTCGACCTGCTTGCCGAAGACGTCCTCCAGGCGCGCTCGCGGCAGTAGCTTGCCAAGTCTACGGCGAAGCTGCTTTCCGGACCTCCGAAGGCTTGCGCCGCGAGAGCATCCCCCAGGTGAAGAGCCCCACCATCACGCCCCAGAAGAGCAGCTTGTACCAGGTCTGCTGCGGGATGTCCTCGGGGATCAGCCCCAGCTCAGGATGGCTCAGCGTGACGACCAGCAGCTTGAGCCCAATCCACCCCACGATGAGGTAGGCAGCGCGCTCCAACTGCGGATGCTCCTCCAGCAGGCGCACGAAGAAGCGCGCCACCAGCCGCATCGCTGCCACGCCGATAAATCCTCCCAGAATCACCACTGCAAAGCGTCCACCATCGAGTCCTCCAACGTGCGGCAGATCCGTCGGTGGCAAGCTCTTCACCAGTGCCACCGCCGCCAGGATGGAATCCACCGCAAAGGCAATATCCATGAGCTCCACCCGCAGGACCGTTCCCCAGAAGCTGGGCGGGGCTTTGAGCTGGCGTTGCTGCTGGGCTCTGGGCTTGAGCAGGTGGCGCAGCGCAACGTAGAACAGATATGCTGCCCCGAACGCCTGGAACTGCCACACCTGGAGGAGAATCGTGGCAAAGAAGATCGCCGCAAACCGGAACACATATGCGCCCACCAGCCCGTAGGTCAACGCGCGCAAGCGCTTGCGCGGAGGCAAGTCCTTGACCAACAGTGCCAGCACCAGCGCATTATCCGCCGAGAGCAGCCCCTCCAAGAACACCAGCACAACAATGGTCCACGCGTACTCCAGCCACATCGTCTGTGCCCCCTACGACAACATCTCCCGAATCCGTGCCGAAAGGTAATCCATCACCCACACGACCGCGGCAATCAGCAGCACGATCATGCCCACCTCCTGCCAGCGGGCAAGCCCTTGGTACTGCATCAGCAGCGTGCCGATACCACCGCCGCCGACCAATCCGATGACCGTTGCCATGCGCACGTTGGTATCCCAGCGGTAGATGGTGAACGCCAGAAATGGCAGCAACACCTGCGGCACAACGCCGTAGAAGACCACCTGGATCGGGTGCGCCCCAGTGGACTCCACCGCCTCGACCAAGCCTGGGTCAATCGATTCCACCTGCTCCGAATACAGCTTCGCCAGCGCCGCTACCGTATGCAGCAGCATCGCCAGCATGCCAGCAAACGGACCGATGCCCACCCACACGGAGAAGATCACCGCCCAGATGAGCGGTTCGACCGAGCGCACGAAGTTGATCCACACCCGCAGCACGGCGTAGAGCGCAAAGGTCACAGGATGCGCACGCATGAGGTTGCGCGCAGCGAGAAAGCCCAGCAGCAGCGCCGGAGGCAGTCCCAACAGCGTCGCCATCAGCGCGATGTAGATGGTCTGCAGCATCGCCAGCAATGCCGCGTCCAGAATCGAGAGTTCCGGACGCAAGAGTGCCCCGAAGAGCCGGGCAGCGCTCTCCAACCCTTTGGCAGAGAAGAACTCCACGGGCGAAACCCGTGCAACGCTCCAGCCGGTCCAGATCGTCAGCACCACCGTTGCCCAGACAACGTGTTGCGCCACCGTGCGCTGCCAGGGTCGCATGCTCTCCCGCCACAGCAGCCACGCCCCCGGAGTACACCGCGCCAACTGCCCAACAAGGGCGAATCCTCCCGCGCAGCCTGCATATCCCAGCCATTCCGCCAGCATGACCGATTCCGGCGGGCTGCCTCCGAGGATCTGCCCCCAGACGATCCGATACACCACCGCCCCGATGTACGCCCCCAGGAGGGCATCTGCAAGCAGTGCACGAATGCGCAGCGCCAGGCTCATCGCAGCTCGACCTCCTCGGCTTCCTCGCCGTAGATGTGGCGGAACCGCTCAGGGGTAATCTCCTCGGCTGCCCCCTCGAAGACCAGCTCTCCGGCGCGGAGAGCAACAACCCGGCTGGCGTAGCGGCGCACCAAGCTCAGGAAGTGCAAACTGCACACAATGGTCAACCCGTGTTCGCGGTTGAGCTGCTCCAGGTAGCGCAACACTGAGTGCGCCGTTGCCGGGTCCAGGCTTGCCACCGGCTCATCTGCCAGCAGCACCTGTGGACGCTGCATGAGCGCGCGCGCAATGGCAACACGCTGCTTCTGCCCGCCCGAGAGCGCCCGAACCGGCTCAGCCGCCTTCTCCGCCAAGCCCACAATCTCCAGATTGTGGAGCGCCTCTTGCACGAGCTCGGCGCTGAAGTTCCCCAGTAGTGACCGCCACACCGGAACCCGTCCCAGGGCGCCCACCAGCACGTTCTCTAGCACACTCCGCCGCTCGATGAGGTTGAACTGCTGAAACACCATCCCAATCCGCTGCCGATGCCGCCGGAGCGCCTCCCCCCGCAGGTGCGTCACATCCTCCCCCTCGAAGTAGACCCGCCCCTCGCTCGGCTCCACCAGCCGATTGATGCAGCGCAGGAGCGTGGACTTCCCCGAACCGCTCAGCCCAATGACCGCAAGGAACTCCCCACGGTAGACGCGCACGGTCACGTTGCGCAGCGCCTCGACCCCGTTGGGATAGCGCTTCGTCACGCCCAAGAGCTCAATCTGTGCCCTCATTGGCGCAGCAACCTCTCCACATCCCCGACGTACTGCCGCAGAAGGCGGCGCAATCCATCGTAGTCACGGTCGTGCACCGGAGCAAAGCCCTCAACGCTGTAGATCTCGTAGAGCGCCCTCTTGCCCTGGGGCGTTGCCGCAAACTCCAGCAGTGCCTGGATCAGGCGCTCAAGGACCGGCTCGGGCAAATCCGCCCGCACGATGATGGGGTCGTTCGGGATGGAATCCGTCAGCGCCACGATCTGCACCTTCTCCAGCACGTCGGGGAACTGGTGGAGCACCCGAGCGCGCGCATCACGGATCTCGCCCGTGTGCGGATCGGGTGGGGAGTAGTAGGTTGCCCCGGCGTCCACCTGGCGTTGATAGACCATCGTGACCACATTGTCGTGGCGCATGGCGAAGACCTCCTCCGCCGGTCGAATCCCCTCGCGCTCCAACAGGGCTTTGGGCAGGATGTAGCCCGATGTGGAGGCTGGGTCAACGTAGGCAATCCGCCGTCCGTGCAGTTGCCGCAGCGTCGTAATGCCGCTGGCAACATGCGCAATGATCTGCCCGCGATAGCTCAGCTCCCCGCCCCGCCGTACCACGCGCAGGACAGCTCGGGCTCCATAGCGCTCATGTGCCAGCAGATAGCTGAAGGCATTGACGGCGGCAATATCGGCGCGACCGGCTCCGAAGGCTTCCACTACGGTGATATAACTGGTCGGCACCGATGCCTCCACGACGTATCCCGTGCGCTCCTGCAGGAAGCGGACCAATTCAGCAGCGCTCTGCGTGACCTTCTGCGCATCTACCGACGGCACAAGGAAGAGCCGAATGGGGCGCCCCGCAGTGCCCAGCTCCTGCTCCCGAAGGAGCGGCGCCACCGAAAGCCGCACAACCCCAGCAAGCGCAATGATACCGTAGAGCAGCGCCAAGCGCAGAAGCCGCTGCCGGCGTCTGTACGGCTGGAATTCCATAGCTTTGCACCCGTCTTGCGCGGCAGTTCGTACACCAAATTACGGCAAACCATGCGACTCCTTCCGCTCCTGGCACTGGTCCTGGTTCTCAGTTGTGCTCCTTCGCGCCAGCAATCCGAGCCGGCAGCGCAACCCGAAGAGCTGCGCCTGGATACCCCAAGCGTTGCTCCTACACCCGCGACACCCACCGACACCACGGCAGCACGCACTGACACCGCCGCCCAAAGCAAGCAGCAGAACGCTGCTGCCAAGCCGAAGCGCTTGCCCAAGCCAGAGACCCAAACCGCTGCACCGGCATCCGAGGGTGGGGTCGAAGTCCGCACAACTAAGAAGCCGCGCGAGGGCGTTGCTGCTCCGCAGCAATCCCAACCCACTCAGCCTGAGGAGGGCGGCGTCGAGGTCCGCACCGAGAAGAAGAAGCGTACACCGTAACGCTGCATCGGGCACGATGAATCTCCACGAGTTCCAAGCCAAAGAGCTGCTCAGCCGCTTCGGCGTCCCGATTCCTAAGGGACGCGTCGTCAGTTCAGCCGAAGAAGCCGGTCGGGTAACGTACGAGGAGTTCGTCCTCAGCGGTATCCCCGCAGTGCTGCTCAAAGCACAGCTCCACGCCGGGGGACGCGGCAAGGGGCACTTCGTGCATGCCGATACGGGCGAACCGCTCCTCTTCAACGGAACCCCCGTGCGTGGTGTGATGCTGGTGCGCGAAGGCAATATCGCCGACAAAGCCTACCGGCTGGCGCTGCTGATGCTGGGCAACCGATTGGTGACGGCTCAGACCGGCGCTGAAGGACGCCGCGTCCGCCACCTGCTCATCGAGCAAGCCGTTCCGATCGCCCGCGAATTCTACCTTGCCATCACGCTCGACCGCAGCCGGAACCGTCCTCTGGTGCTGCTCTCCACCGAGGGCGGCGTGGAGATCGAAACCGTTGCCGCCGAGCGCCCCGAGGCGATCGTGCGCGAGCACATCCATCCGTTCTGGGGACTGCAGCCCTTCCAGGCGCGCCGAATCGGCTTCCGCTTGGGGCTGGAGGGCACGCAGCTGAACGCGTTTGTGGAGCTGCTCGCCAAGCTCGCCCGCGCCTATGAGGAGTTGGAGTGCTCGCTGCTTGAGCTCAATCCTCTGGCGCTGACCGCCGACGGGCGCTTCCTGGCGCTGGATGCCAAGGTCGTGCTCGATGACAACGCTCTCTTCCGCCATCCCGATCTGGCAGCACTACGCGACATTGCCGAAGAGGACCCGCTGGAGGTGGAAGCCGCACGGCACCAGCTCAACTACATCAAGCTCGACGGCAACGTCGGCTGCATGGTCAATGGCGCCGGACTGGCCATGGCAACGATGGACATGATCCAGCTTGCCGGCGGGCGCCCGGCAAACTTCCTCGATGTGGGCGGGGCTGCCAACGTGGAGCGCATCGCCCATGCCTTCCGCATCATGCTCTCCGACCCCAACGTCCGCGTTGCTCTGGTGAACATCTTCGGCGGCATTGTGCGCTGCGACCGAGTCGCCAATGGTATCGTCCAAGCCCTGCAGCATGTGGAGGTCCGCGTGCCCATTGTCATCCGGCTGGAGGGGACCAATGCCGAGGAGGCAGCTCAGATTCTGCAGCGCTCTGGGCTGCAGTTCCACGTTGCCCGAAGCCTGGATGACGCTGCGCAGCTGATTCGCCAATTGCTTGCCCAATTGGAAACGGCTCCCTCGAATGTGCCATCATAGGCTGCTGCCCACACCATGGCAGTGCGTGTTGCTATCAACGGATTCGGACGCATCGGTCGGCTCCTGCTGCGCGCTGCGCTCCAGCGCCGTGCAGCCCTGGAGTGGGTCGGCATCAACGATTTGACCGATGCCTCAACGCTGGCGCACCTCTTCAAGTACGACTCCGTGCACGGGCGCTTCTCCGGTGAAGTGCATGCCGAAGGCGACCAGCTCCTCATCGACGGGCATGCCATCCCCGTCAGTGCCAGCCCGACGCTGGAGGGCATCCCGTGGAAGGACGTGGATATCGTGGTCGAAGCCACAGGGAAGTTCACCCGGCGTGCCGATGCGGAACAGCACCTGCGCTACGCCCGCAAAGTCGTGCTCACTGCCCCGCCCAAGGATAGCGCCGATGCAATCGTAGTGCTCGGCGTCAACGAGCACACGCTCACGGGCACCGAGCGCATTATCTCCAATGCATCGTGCACGACCAACTGCGTTGCCCCGATGGTCAAGGTCCTCCACGATGCCTTTGGGGTCGAACGCGCCTTCATGGTTACCGTGCACGCGTACACGAACGACCAGCGCATTCTGGACCTGCCGCACAAGGACCTGCGCCGGGCTCGGGCAGCAGCGACGAACATCATCCCCACCACGACCGGGGCAGCGCGAGCCGTCGGCAGCGTCATCCCCGAGCTCAAAGGGCGCATCGATGGCTATGCCCTGCGCGTCCCCGTGCCCGATGGTTCGATCACCGACCTGACGGCTGTGCTGCGCCGCCCCGCCACCGTTGAAGAGATCAACGACGCCTTCCGCCAGGCTGCCGAGGGTCCTCTCCAGGGCATCCTGGAGTACACCGAGGAGCCCATCGTCTCCAGCGATATCGTGGGCAATCCGCACTCGTGCATCTTCGATGCGCTCTCCACGATGGCGCAGGGCACGCTGGTGAAGGTCGTCGGCTGGTACGACAACGAATGGGGCTACGTCAACCGCATCGTAGACCTACTGCTGCGCTTGGCTGATTGAGGGTTGGACCATTCGGGCAAGGACCGTGCCGCTGCGCTCGCTTCGCGAACTGCCGATTGCTTCCGCACGGGTCCTGGTGCGCCTGGACCTCAACGTCCCCTTGCGGGATGGCGCCGTTGCCGATGACAGCCGCATCCGTGCAGCGCTGCCGACGTTGGAAGCGCTCCTGAACGCTGGGGCTCTCCCCATTGTACTCTCGCACCTGGGGCGTCCCAAGGGGCAGGTGCGTCCGGAGTACTCCCTGGCGCCGGTTGCGCAGCGGCTGGCAGTGCTGTTGGACCGCCCCGTGCTCTTCGTCCCCGATTGCATTGGGGAAGCGGTCTCCACAGCGCTGCAGCGGGCGCATCCGGGCAGGGAGGTTGTCGTGCTGGAGAATGTACGCTTCTACCCCGGCGAGGAAGCCAACGACAAGGAGTTTGCAGCCCAGCTACGGCACGACGCCCAGGTGTACATCAACGATGCTTTCGGGACGCTGCACCGCGCGCACGCCAGCGTTGCTGCTATCGCTGACCTCTTCGAATGGAAGGGTATGGGGCTACTGGTTGAACGCGAACTCGCTGCGCTGGAGCGCTTGCGTTCTGCCCCGGAGCGTCCGTACGTAGCGGTCATCGGCGGTGCCAAGGTCTCCGATAAGCTCGACCTGCTCTCGGCGCTGTTGGAGCGCTGCGACGCCCTGCTCCTGGGTGGGGCAATGGCGTTCACCTTCCTCAAGGCACAGGGGCATGCCATTGGCTCCTCAGTGTACGAACCCGAACTGGAATCCGCCGCACAAGCGATACTGCAGCGCGCCCAGGCGCTGGGGAAGCAGCTCCTGTTACCCATCGACGTGCTCATCACAACCAATGGGGATACCCGCGTGTGCACTGTGGAGGAGGGCATCCCCGAGGGCTGGATCGGGTACGATATCGGACCAGAGACGGAGCGCCGCTTCGCCGAGCTGCTGCGAACGGCGCGCACGATCTTCTGGAACGGTCCCATGGGCAAGTACGAGGAGGAGCGCTTCCGTTCCGGCACCGCTGCTGTGGCGCGCGCAGTGGCACAGGCAACACAGCGTGGGGCGTTCACCGTTGTCGGTGGAGGGGATTCCATTGCCGCCCTGCAGGCGCTGGGAGCCGATACCGCCGTGAGCCACTGCTCCACCGGCGGAGGTGCAACCCTGGCATACCTGGCAGGCAAGCCGTTGCCAGGGCTGCGTGCGCTGGAGCAATCCTAAGCGCTACCTGACGTCTATCGCGCTGGCATCTGTCAACACGCTCGCATGCAATGACACTGTACGGGCGAAGATTTCTGGGCGACACACCAGTGCTGCGCACCTTCATCCTGCTCAACATCGCCGTCTTCCTGGTGCAGCATCTCTTCCTGGGGCTGTTCCGCTACCACGGTGTGCCGGTCGGCGAATACATTGTGCGCTACTTCGCGCTGCAGCCGCTGCTCAGCGGGGATTTCTACCCCTGGCAGTTGCTCACCTACCAGTTCATGCACGCTGGGCTGGACAACATCTGGCACATCCTGTTCAACCTCTTCGTGCTGTGGATGTTCGGCACCGAGCTGGAGTTGCTGTGGGGAAGCCGACGCTTTGCAACGTACTACCTGCTGTGCGGAATCGGTGCCGGCATTGTGCACCTGCTGGTACAGCTCTTCTGGACCTATCCGGCGCCAACCGTGGGCGCCTCCGGAGCCATCTACGGCATCCTCCTTGCCTTTGGACTGACCTTCCCGGACCGCCCCGTGCTGATGTTCCCCTTCTTCATCCCCATCCCCGCGCGCATCCTGGTGCTGCTGATGGCGGGGATTGAGTTCATCTCCGGCATCACCAGCGCGGGCTCCACAATTGCGCACTTTGCGCATCTGGGCGGCGCTGCAACGGGATTCCTGCTGCTGCGCTTCGGGGACCGCTGGGGAGTATTCGCCGCCGGTGACCGCTTCTGGAATTGGCTGCGCGGACTTCCCCACCGTCGTCCCTCCCCTCAGCGGCGTCGGGGGCTGATGCTCGTCCGCCCCGCACCCCCAGCGGAGGAGGTGCTCTTCTACTTCCAAGGCGCCCCGATCACGCAGTCCGATATCGACGCCATCCTGGACAAGATCGTCACGCACGGCTACGATAGCCTCAGCGAGCACGAACGCCAAA
>Ga0209143_1001725_pt1 | contig 9887 bp, 10 predicted proteins | sample FaiFalFF_MnMetaG_3_FD_184739 | JGI IMG/M metagenome (GOLD analysis project Ga0209143, IMG submission 184739) | Freshwater microbial communities from Yellowstone National Park, Wyoming, USA - Fairy Falls B (FF_Mn_B) MetaG (SPAdes) (version 3) | ecosystem: Environmental > Aquatic > Freshwater >...
GGAAACTACATTTGAGAAAATTCGGCTTTCTTTTTCACGAGTCTTCCTGATTGATAATCTTCAATTGCCTGTATAATTTCTTCTTTTGTGTTCATAACAAAAGGTCCCCACCTTGCTATCGGTTCTCTTATTGGAGGCGCACTTGCAAATATAATATGTGATTTCTCTTGAGCAAAAATCCACAAATAATTTCCTTCAATTACAGCCAATTTTTCCTGTGGAATTATAACTTTTTCCGGAAGAATTCTTATTTTTCCCTCTGAAACAACAATAAAAGAGTTATAGTTTTTTGGAATCTCCAGTTTGAATTCGCTTCCTTTTTCCATCTCAATATGCTTATATATTAGATCAAAAAATGAGTTTTCTCTCATAGGCTTACCAACAAGATCTATAACCTTAATACCTTCCCTTTCTTCTTCAACCTGAGAATAAAAATTAAAGTAGAAAGGGTCAGACATTTTATATTTTCTTGGTAGGTTGATCCATAACTGAAACCCCCAAAGAAATCCTTTCTCCATAGCTGGCATCTCAGAATGAATTACTCCACTCCCTGCATTCATCCACTGCAACCCCGATGATGAAAGAGTACTGTGAGAACCTGTGCTATCTTTGTGCTCAAATTTACCGGATATCATATATGTCAGAGTCTGGAATCCCCTATGAGGATGAGATGGGAAACCTGCTATCCAATCTTTTTCATCTGAACTTTTAAATTCGTCAAGCAGCAGAAACGGATCAACAACATTAACATATTGGTTCCCGATATATCTTTTCAATTTTACTCCTGCTCCATCAATAACCTCAACAGCTGGGAAAATAGCTTTTATCTTTGCAAATTTTAAAACCATTCAAAGAATAAAAATAGCAATTCCAAATCTATTCATATGTGATATATCTCACACTCGTAAAAAAAGGAAATATAAAAAATTTTAGTTTCAAACCTTTTTTGCAAAACAATTATTAAATTTAAAGCTATGCAGACACAAGAAACCTTGGAAAGAATAGCAGATATATTTACTCCTTTAACTGAAAAAGATGAACAAGAGGAAAAAAAGAGGACATATCCTGTCTTTATTTTTTTCATCCTACTGTGGGCAGTATTTGTATACATAAGTTCAAAAGTTCAGGTTGAAATAAGAGATGATGTAGTAGAAGTGGAGAAGCTCCCGGAAAGGTTTGCAAAAGTTGTTGTTCCAAAACTTGTTGAAGAGAAAAAAGAGCTTGCGCAGAAAAAAGAAGAAAAGAAAGTAGAGAAAAAAGAAGAAGAGAAAAAAGCAGAAGAACAAAAACCAAAAGAGGAAACTGCTCAGGTCACAAAGGAACAGAAAAAAGAGATAATAAGAGAGAAAGTAAGGCAAGTTGGAGTACTCGCACTTCTTACAGCTAAGGGTGAGGGTGAGGCGAGTCCATTAGCAGAAGTTCTTGGAGGCGGAGTGGTCAAAAATTTAGATGAGGTACTTGGGGGTATAAGTGGGGTTAAAGTAGCAGAAAAAGGAGAAGAGTTGAAACCACTTGAACTCGCTGGTGGCATACAGAGAAGAGAAACAGATGTTGGATCACTTGAAGCAAAAGGAGGGAAAGAAGTAAAGCTTGAAGAGAAAAAAGTCGCAGCTGTAACTTCAAAAATAACAACTGAAAGCCCAGAAATTGAAGGAGGACAATTAGATGAAGAAGTTGTAAGAAAAATAGCCCAAAAGAACCAAGCTTCCCTAAAATACTGCTTCCAAAAGGCACAAATGAGGAATCCAAACCTACAAGGCAAAATAGTTGTTGAAATAGTCATAGACGCAGATGGTAAAGTTACAAATGTTTCAGTAAAAGATTCAACAATAGATGATCAGGAAATGGTTGGTTGCGTTTTGAGAATGATAAGAAGATGGCAATTTCCTGCAACAGGCGGTGAAGTCACAATAACATTTCCTCTCGTATTCATATCGATATCTTAAAAAAAGCACTTTGACTTCGTCCCGTTCTCTAATTCCTTAAAGTCGGGGATCTGTTCAAAGCAGATTTTTTGAGCTATTGGACATCTTCTCGAAAATCTGCATCCCTGATAGTTTATATCAAGGGGAGAACCAGGAATAGGCTTTGGTCTGTTCTTATATGGCATAGCTTCAAGAAGTGCTTTCGTATAAGGATGAGAGGGGTTTTTCAATATATCTTGCTTTTTGCCAATTTCAACAATCCAACCACCGTACATAACGGCTATCTTATCTGCTATCCAGCCCACCTGAGAAATATCATGTGAAATAAATATCATTGAGCTTCTCTGCTCATCAATTATTCCTCTTAGTAATTTGAGGATCTGACTCTCAACAGTTGGATCAAGGGCGGTGGTTGGTTCATCAGCTATTATCAGCTTTGCTCTCATAAGAATTGAAATAGATATTACGGCTCTCTGCTTCATACCCCCGGAGAGCTCATGGGGATATGCTTTAAGTCTTAAATCAGGTTCAGAAATCCCTACTTGTCTGAAAACATCTTTCGCGAGTTCAAAAGCCTTCTTTCTCTCTAATCCAAGATGAACAAGCAGAGGTTCTATTACCTGATACCCAACTTTAAAGACAGGGTTAAAAGCAGAGTGTGGATTCTGCAATATGAGGGAAATATCTTTACCCCTTATCTTATTCATTTCCCTTTCGCTTAATTTAAGAATATCTCTACCATCAAATATTATTTCACCCTCAACATTTGCGCCGGGAGGAGTTAGATGTAATATTGAAAGAGCTGTTAAAGTCTTACCTGATCCAGATTCTCCTACTATTCCTAATACTTCGCCCCTATCAACAGAAAATGAAACAGAATCTACTACCTTTTTTCCTTGAAATGATATGGAAAGATTTTTTACCTCAAGTAAAGCCACTCTTTCTATTTAATTCAATAAACCCTTTGTTTGACAAACCTTTTCTATAAAAAGCTTCTTATTCAGATAAAAAACCATATTTTTTCAGCATATTTTTCAAAACATCGAGATTCTTTTGAGAAATAGGAGCAAGGGGTAAACGAAGCTCCGGAGATCTTATTATACCCATAAGGTAAAGAGCAGTTTTAACCGGTATTGGATTTGTTTCCACAAAAAGAGTATTAAAAGCTTCAAGAAGGAACATATGAATTTTTCTTGCTTGATGAAAATCTCCTTCAAGGCAGTATTTGACAAGATTTGTCATCTCAGAAGGAAATATATTTGCTGTTGATGATATAACTCCTCTACCCCCAAGTGATAAGATGGGTAAAGTCATAATATCGTCTCCGGAAATTACCGAAAAATTTTCAGGAGCATCTCTTATTATTTCTGATATTTGCTTTATATTTCCGGAAGCTTCTTTTATTCCCACGATATTTTTACATTCATGCGCAAGCTTCAATACCGTTTCTGCCTCTATATTAACTGCCGTCCTTGAAGGAATGTTGTACAAGACTTGCTTAACTTCACATTCAGAAGATATTCTTTTGTAGTGTTCAAATAAACCTAACTGAGTAGGTCTTATATAATATGGAGCTATAAGAAGAACAGAATCAACTCCGAGCTTTTCAGCTTTTTTTGTCAGTTCTATTGCTTCCTGAGTTGAATTTGAACCCGTTCCAGCCATTACCTTAACTCTACCTGCAGAAAACTCCAAAGCAAGCTCTATAACTCTTATATGCTCATCAAAATCAAGTGTTGCTGCTTCACCAGTCGTACCACAAGGCACAATACCATCACAGCCCTTTTCTATGACAAAATCTATAAGCCTTTTAAAAGATTTCTCATCTACCTTGCCATCATAAAAAGGAGTAACGAGAGCAACATAATTCCCTTGTATCACACTATCTTTGACTTGATTACTTCCTTTGTTTTCTAAATTTTTATCTTTCTCGGTCATTCCCATTTTCTAAAAAATTTCCTTTGAACCTAAAGATTTTTGATTTTTCAAGTTAAATTTCTTTTTTATTCTCTATTTGTATTTAGACAATTGATCAACACTTTAAGTTTATTCTATATTGATAGGTATTCGTATTATCTTACCTGTTGATTCATTAATAAAGATAAGAGCTTTCTCACTGATAATTGGAAGTTGCTCATTTGCATTTAATAGTTCAATACCATAGATTTTTCCATCCGGAGAGATGTCTATATTTACTTCATCACTTATGCGCATAGTTTCCACTTCCGATGCCTTTTCTCTGAACTGTATATACGCAATATTATACCGAGGATCATAGCTTATTTTCATTATTTTTCCCACCTCCCTAAAAATATTTTACAATAACAGTGATTACGACAAAATCATCGTTTTCCTTTACTGCGTATACTTCTACTTGTTTTGTGTTATACTTCTTCCCTCTCCACATTCCTTCAAAGTTAAAATTACGCCTGAATCCAATATTCTACCAAATTTTGCAGGAAATTCTTCCGCTGTTTCAATAGTCTCTATAACTTCATCTTCAGATGCTCAGCTCCTGCATTCTGGCTCTGGCATGTGGATGAATTCTAATAACCATACTGTAATGCGATGTTCAATATTCAGACTATTCTATTTTAGCATCCTCTCACAACCAAAATCCCTAATATGAGCATTACAACTCCAAGAAGAAAATTTACTCTCCCTACAATTCCCGAAAGTTTTCTGAATTTTTCGGGATTAGCTCCACTTTTCATCAATTCCACTGCTTTTGGACCAAATTTGAAATCATGCAAAGCACTCAAAATAATAATCAAAAAGAATAAGTGAAGTTTTATCAATGCAATCTTACCAGGATCATACTTTGACCACTCAAAAGGATTTATTTCCCCCGTTCTAAAATATGAATTGAAAAAACCTGAAACAAATAAAACAGGGAATATGAAAAACCAAGTAATTTTACTGAATTTTCTTGCCAATACATCTATAATTTCAGGATAATCTCGCCTTCTCATAATAGAAGGTCTAAGAATAAGTGAGATAAATATCATGCCACCAAACCATATTGAGAAAGCAAAGATATGCAAGAAAACCGACAACCTATAAATTTCATATTTCATATCTTATTTAGAGTATGATGTTGATCATAAGTTTGTTTTTTATTGGTTTCTTTTTCTTCTTTCTATTCCTTTCTTATCTATCTTTTTATCTTATCTATCTTTTTACAAAAGAAGGATGAAACGATTTTATTTGAAGAAAAAAGCATGAAAAATTTGTGTAAAGTAGAATATAAACTTCATAAGCATACCCACAAAAAATAGGACGACCTCTTTTCGAATAACTATTTAGTGGAGTCTTGAAACAACTCCCTTTATGTTATTGAGAATCTCTTGAAGGGCTTGCTTTGCATCTGCAAACAACATCAACGAATTTTCCTTTATAAATAGAGGATTCGAGACACCAGCAAAACCTGGAGCAAGACTTCTTTTTATCACAACAACCGTTCTCGCTTTATCTACATCTAATATTGGCATTCCAGCTATTGGGCTTGCTTTATCTTCTCTCGCAAGCGGATTAACAACATCGTTTGCTCCCACAACTATTGCAACATCTGCTTCTGGGAAAAGTGCATTTGACGGTTCAAGTTCAAGCAAATCCTCGTATGGGACACCTGCCTCCGCAAGCAAAACATTCATATGTCCTGGCATTCTACCAGCTACCGGATGTATCGCAAACTTGACATCTATTCCTTTTGATTTGAGGACTTTCGCCAATTCACCAAGAACAAATTGCGCTTGAGAGACGGCAAGACCGTATCCTGGGGCGACCATAACAAGTCTTGCATTTTCAAGCAAATATGCAACCTCTTCCGGAGTAGTTGACTTTACTTTCCCGGCGTAAAATTCTTCTTGCTTTTTTAGGCTCTCTTCTGTGACCGCACCAAAAGCTCCGAACAGAACATTTGCAAAAGACCTGTTCATAGCTCTACTCATAAGTATTGCCAGAATGAAACCTGCCCCACCGTCTAACGCACCAGCTACTATGAGAATGTAGTTTTCAAGAACAAATCCAGTTGCTGCCGCAGCAAGTCCTGCGTATGAATTAAGAAGGCAAATAACAACAGGCATATCAGCTCCCCCTATGGGTAAAACTATAAGTATTCCTATGAGAAAAGCCAGACCAACCATAATATAGAAAAAGTGAGAAGTAGCAGGGTTAAAAATAAGATATATCCACAAAGCAATAGTCGCCATGAATATAAGGATATTGCTCTGATTCTGGAATTTATATGTTATTGGGGGAGAAGGTAAGATTTCAGCAAGCTTTCCAAAAGCCATCATACTTCCGGTAAAAGTCATACTACCAAAAAGGACTTCAAAGCCTATTGCAGCCATTTTAGCTGAGCCCATCTCAGCTCCGAGCTCATAGTACTTTGCTATACCAACCAAAGACGCAGCAAGACCTCCAAAAGCGTGAGAAAGTGCAATTCGCTCAGGCAACCTTGTTAAAGGAATAAATATAGCTATTAGGGCTCCTATTATCCCACCAATTATGAATCCTAGAGCTATCCACTCATAGCTTACTATTTCTTTTTTGAGCAAAGTTCCAATAACCGCAACAAGCATACCCACTGCGGCTATGATGTTTCCCAATCGCGCAGTTTTTGGATCTGTCATTCCCTTTATCCCTAAAATGAAGCATAAAGCACCAATAAAATAAAGGAAGTTTATGAATTGTGGACTCATTTCTTACCACCCCCTCTTCCCCTGAACATTCTCAAAGTTCTTTCTGTTATTATGTAACCACCTACCACATTTATTGAAGCTGCAAGAACTGCTATCGTTCCTAAAATCGTTGTGACCAAATCGTGCTTCATACCAGCTATAACCATAGCTCCAACAATAGATATAGCTGAAATAGCATTAGTCAAAGACATAAGAGGAGTATGTAAAAGTGGAGGAACTCTTGTTATAAGGTGGTACCCCAAAAAAGCCGCCAAGAAAAAAATATAAATACCAATCAGAATACCACCCATCTGAACCTGCTCTGCTGATTGAGGTATAAACTGCGACAGAATCTTTTCCATAATCCAAAATCCTCCTTCCTTCTATAAATGACAGAATAAATAATCAAAAACTTACTTTGAAAATTTCCAGCAACTTTTATTGATGAAACTTGCTACATTTTGCTAATTATTTTCAGATAAAAGCTCCTTGTGATTAATAAACTCTAAACCTCTATACAAGACATGTCCTTACAAACTTCCATATAAACTCATCTTTTTAATTTTAAGATAAAATTAGCGAGATCCTTAACAGATAATATTGAAACTATATCTTCTCCTAAGCGAGAAAAATTCCCCTTTATCTTACCCGTAATTATTTTATCCGGCTTTATCCTACGAATCTCTGAAACTCTCTTTTCCAAAAATGTAGGAGATCTGATCTCACCGAGCAATCCAACTTCACCAATAGCAGATACCTTTCCCAGAGGGATCTCAAAGTATGAACTCATAATAGCTGATGCAACAGCAAGATCACAGGAAACATCATAAACTCTCATTCCACCAACTATATTTAAGAAAACATCTTTATCCCAAAAAGAAATACCAGCGAACCTTTCAAGAACAGCAAGAAGAGTACTAAGACGCATAACATCATATCCTTGCGAAGATCGTCTCGGTACAGAAAAATAAGTTTTTGATACAAGAGCTTGAACTTCTAAAATATACACCCTTGTTCCCTCCAAAATTGCAGAAAGACAAACTCCCGGAAGATTTAAAATATCCTCATCTAAAAAGGCAGTAGAAGGATCTCTTATCTCTTCAAGCCCTCTTTCTGTCATCTCAAATATTCCCAGTTCTCCCGTTGATCCAAAACGATTTTTTGTAGCTCTTATAAATCTCAAAAAACCTTCTGATTCAAGGTAAATCACAACATCTACAATATGTTCAAGAGCTTTCGGACCTGCAACAATTCCCTCTTTTGTCACATGACCTATCAGCATAACCGGTATTCCTGTCTCCCTTGCGAATTCAACAGATTTGAACGCAATTTCTCTTACTTGTGATACAGTACCAGCAGATGACTCAATATTATCTGAAAAGAAACTTTGAACAGCATCAAGAATAAGTATGCCTTTCCTATTCTCAGATGACCTGAAAATTTTTTTTGCATAACCAAAAGCATTTTCAAGATTATTCTCAAAAAGCAAGAAAAGATTTTTATTTTTAAACTTATTTTCACCAACTTGTCCAATAATTCTCTTTATCCTACTGGCAATTTGAATATGAGATTCTTCCGATGAGACATAAAGAACCATATTCTTTTCAGATATGTTGATAGCAGATTGCAACAGAAGAGTAGATTTTCCAACCCCCGGCTCACCACCAAATAATATAACAGAACCCCTTACTATACCCCCTCCAAGAACTCTATCAAGTTCAGAAATTCCCGTCTGTATTCTTTCCTCGTAATCTTGCTTTATTTCGTCTATTCTCTGTGGATGCTTTATATCTGGAATTACAATTGAATCTGCCCCAACCTCATCTCTTGCTCTCTTTCCCTTCTTCCTACTCTCTTCATATATTAGAGTATTCCAGCTTTCACAATTTGGACACTTACCGAACCATTTTGGAGTTGAAAATCCACAATTTTGGCAAACATACATAAACTACACTTCCCCGATATCATAATCAATCTACTTAAATTTCTCTTTTACCTTATTCCTAAGAGCTTCTTCTGGATTTATCTTAAAATTTAGAGCAATCATAACAAGGTTGAATAAGATCTCCGAAATTATATCTGCCACGAGATCATGCTCTAATTCCTTACCTTTCAATTGAACCTCATCAAACAGCCTTGAAAAAAGTTCAAGGGTTTTATTTTTAAGTTCAAATATATCTATCTTCAAATCTCCCGTATTAACTTTCTTTTCACAAAGCCTATAAGCAAGATACAAGGATGGAAAAATCTTCGCAGTTTCGGCAGAATTATTATTCTGCTCCTTATTTTTCATCTTTTCCCAGTTTTGAAGAACATCTTCCGGGGTTTTAAGCTCCTTTTTCCCAAAAACATGAGGATGTCTCTCAACAAGCTTTCTTATAAGAGAAGAAAAAACAAGTTTTATATCAAATTTCCCTTCGTCCTCCATTATTTTTGTGATAAACAAAGAAACCAAAATCACATCGCCAAGCTCTTTCGCAAGTTCAACGAAATTTCCCTTATCAAGAGCTTCTATCGCCTCATATGATTCTTCAACAAGCTTAAATTTTATACTCTGAGCAGTTTGAGTTCTATCCCATGGACACTCCCTCCTCAATATATTTATAATTGACCATAATTCATCAAAATCACCTTTTATATCAGAATTCAAGAAGTATTCCTTTTCATAAACCATAATTAACATTCTATTGTTAAAATTGCATAGACTTTGTAATTTCAAATAAAAAGAGAGAATTTTCTGGGATTGCCCATGCAAAATCTGGTAATTCAAAAGCAAAACAAATCAAAAAAATTTTAGAGATAAAACAAATGATATAAGCACCTCAAACAAAAAAGTAAAATTAACTAATAAGCGAGATACTTTATTCCGCAATAAGTGAAATGCAAAAAAATTTTGGAATGAAGAAGAATAAAAGAAAACATCAAAGGGAAAAAAGAGAATATAAGCAGAAAAGGGAATATAAGCGCAAAAAAGAACTCAAAAGGTTTGACCTGATTTTAAAAGAAATCTTCTCAAGGGCAGTAGGAAAAATTATCTCAATAGCAACCGGTGAGAAAATAGAGGAAAAACTTGAAGATATAAATCAGGAGTTAAAGCTCCTCAAATCTCTCAGACCTGATATGCTTTTTAAAGCCGGTGATAAAATTTTTCATATTGAAATCCAAGCTCAACAAGATAAGACCTTACCTAAAAGAATGTTGTTGTATTCTGTTGGGATTGAAGAGAAATTTGGTAAAGAACCTGTGCAGATTGTTTTATTCGTAGGAAAAGGAAATCCTC
>Ga0209143_1001727_pt1 | contig 9867 bp, 10 predicted proteins | sample FaiFalFF_MnMetaG_3_FD_184739 | JGI IMG/M metagenome (GOLD analysis project Ga0209143, IMG submission 184739) | Freshwater microbial communities from Yellowstone National Park, Wyoming, USA - Fairy Falls B (FF_Mn_B) MetaG (SPAdes) (version 3) | ecosystem: Environmental > Aquatic > Freshwater >...
GGTGCTAACCATCTCGATCGGAATGAGGGTTAGTCCCGAGCCTGGGGCTATAGAGCTCCTCAGGAGATACAATGTAGCTCTCAACTATGCTATAAACAAGATCCTGAGCCTTGGTTTGAAGAGCATTGGGAGGGTTCACAACGCTCTATACAGAGAACTGAGGGAATGGTTTGGACTCTCATCTAGGATAGCCCTTGACTGCCATAGAGATACACTTTCTCCTACAGGGCTTAAGCTTTAGCTTCTGACCTCCTCTCCCGCCCTCAGGTTGTCATTTCTTGATCGTCATCCCCCATCTATTCGGGTTTACATCTGTCATCTGGAAGGAGTGGAGGGTGGTCAGAACTCCCCCAGGAGGATTTATCCTTAGCTTTTTCAATGCTCTCTTTCTTATGTTTAGCTTTCCGATGACATCCCTATCCTCTTCAAATCCACATCTTGAGCATCTAAGCCTTCTATAATCAACCTCTTTTAATCCCTTGGAATCGCATTTAGGACACTTAGACGATGTCCCATTTGGATTTACAATGGCTAGCGGAACCCCCTGTTTCTTAGCATTCCGATCAATCCACTTCCCCAGTCTTTTATAGCCCATTATTATGAGCTTTGTTCTGTGATCCTTGTTCTTTATCTTCCTCAGAGAATTTATCAGCCCCGTGAGATCTTCTCTAGCTACTGCGTATCCAAGCTTCTTAGCAAATCTCACTATCTCAAGAGATGTTTTTCTAGCCCAGTCCTCAAGGATATTCCTAGCCTTCCTATGATAGGATCTTATTCTATTTAGATAGCTTTTCTCCTCCTCCATGCAGGGTATCTCGGAGAGGAGTATCTCTTCTGGAGGCTTTCAGCAAGAAGTTTCCATCTATGGGCTCTATCAATGCTTGTGTCTATCTCTTTGTTTATCTTATCATCTCCATATACCATCTTCTTTTCATTGATATCTACGGCTATAGCATCTCTAGGCTGGTAGGGCTGTGGCTTGGGTATTTTCTTTGATATCCACAGCATCATCTTATCGCCTCTATAGACTAGCCTTGCCTCCCCATTCTCATAGCTATTATACCTCCTATCCCAGCCAATGATCCTAAGCTTTATCCCTCCTATGATCTCCACGTAGCCTTCTTTAACCCTGTATCCCGAGCCTTGGTGTAATAGCATGCTCAGCTTCTTAACCCTTGGTCTCCTTCCTTTCTTAGGATTGTTCCTCCAGGCATTGGCATTTGCAAGTGCATCTCTATAGCAGTCAATGGCAACCCTTGATGGGAGGTCGAACCATTCTCTCAGCTCTCTGTATAGAGCGTTGTGAACCTCCCCGATTTTCTTTAGATTCAGTCTCAGAATCTTATTTATTACATAGTTCAGGGCTGTGTTGTATCTCCTGAGGAGCTCTATAGCCCCAGGCTCGGGACTAACCCTTATATCAATCGAGATGGTTAGCAACCCCTCACCGCCAGAGGCCATAGAGCCCCTTCAAAATAATCAAATACGAAAGCTAATAAGCTTTTTCTAATTATCCCTGCCCTGAAGGGAGAGTTTTCAGTTGTAAAGTTAACCGGCTCTCAAAATTAAGGAGGAGGATGCATTTTGATGTTTAAAAAGTTTTTATATTTAGAATATTTTTATGCCGAAAGTGGATAAGACGAGGGCTAGTGCGAAGAATACACATATAATCCATAATATGACTGTAGCTGCATACTGCCATTTCGGTGGTCTCAGCTCTCTCGGCAGTTTCTTTAGAAGGGCCCAGAGGGCTGGGACTGACCATATTGCTACGAAGTTAGCCATGTTAGCACCTATCTGGATCAAGACTAGTGGGAGGGCGAACCATATTATTGTCATAGCGAAGATCACATATGCTATGAGTATTGGGTAGTAGATCAGCCTTATATCGCCTCTCGCCCATCTCCTAGCAGTCTCACTAGTGCTCCAGACTCCATCTGTTATATTCCTCACAAGGGTATCTATAGCCTCTATCTGGGTTGTGAAGAGTATGAAGAAGCCCACAAAGGCTACGAAGTAGAATCCTATTATCCCTATCTTGGCAGCTACCTCGTTGGCTACATGGGCAGCTACTCCCCATGTAGGTAGCGTAGTCCCTACGGGCACTAGGGATCCTACTATTAGTGTGGGTAACATCATACCGTATAGTGATCCTAGGAAGAATATGATCCATTGATCGGCATAGAGGATCCTCACCCACCTTCTCCAAGTGGCTAGGTTCTCATTGTTTATCTCGAAGATCTTACCCCCGGGGGATACATAAACCTTCGTCCCCCCTATAAGGGTTGGTATGAAACCAACAACGCTACCCATACCATAGCCCCTATCCCTGTAATAGTTAATCATTTTCCAGTTGAGCCCTGTGGCATATGCAATATACCCCCAGAAAGCTCCTAAGAGGAGAACATCGCCTCCAGGTGGTAGGTAGCCAACAGATATAAAGCCTCTCCCCATCTCTGCTAAAGCTGTTGGTGTTACTGTTAAGAAGGCTATAATTATCAAGCCTATAAATACTATACCCACCCCAATCTTCTGAATCCACTCCAGAGTGCTCTCTATCTTTACCCCAAAGAGCACTACGGCTATACACACAGCTAGTATGATCATAGCAAGGATCCTGACTAGCGTTGCCTCAGCAGCACCAGGGATCCTACCAAGCACCAAGGCGCCGAGGGCCGTTGCAGATGTTAAAGCCCAACCGGGCCAGAACCCCCATATGATTAGGTTAAGTGGCACAAACCATGCCCAGAACCTAGCACCCGGCCAGATCCTGTTGAAGAGAACAATCGGGGGCTCTCCAGTTGCTAGTGTGAGTCTTCCATACATTATATTAAATACCGTTTGAAGGAATGACCCGATCCAGACTAACCACATAACCCCGAAGCCATATAGTGCCACTGATTGGGGTCCAAGCAACCACTCCCCAGATCCTATAGCGGCTCCCAGAGGGATGAAGGCAGGCCCCAAGACCTTGGTCAGGAGTGCTCTCGTAGTTATTCTGGGAATCTTCATAACCTCTTCAGGAGTTGGCAGCCTGCTGACAACTTCTATAGGTCTTGTACCCATCAACTGAACCTTGGCCTGTATCTCAGGATCATCTCGCGCTGCATTTGCTTCACCCATCATAATACCCCAGGTTTTTTTTAACTAGGGGGGTATTTATATTTTTATTAATAAACATAGCTTATGTATATTTCCCTAACTTAATGATAATCCATAAATAACTAAGCTGGGTAAAATTTATATATTAGGAAGATATATTAAATCTCTGGAGATGATACAGAGATGGAAGAGAAGACACAGGAGGCACCAATATTGGATAAAGCAGCTTTTGCAGGGGCTATAGTCATGATCCTATTCATAATAGCTCTTGCAATAGGCATAATCACATAAGGGTTTAGAACTGTTAGATATTACAAATGTAACCATAAACTAACCCCTTACATCTGTCATCTGAGGGGCAGTCGGGGTGACCAGAGCCTCCCCCATCTAAAAACAACATAACTAAAAAGCTGATAAGCATTAAAAAGCGAGGCTTTCAGTTGCCACCCCCACTGCCCCTCAGATGACAGATGTAAGCCCGAATAGATGGGGGAACAGGGAACAATGAACCGCCCGAAAGGGATGACGATCAAGATAGCGACCTGAAGGCGGGAGAGGAGGTCAGATAACGACCTCTATTCAGCTATAATATCTATCGGTTTCAATTCTTTTTATAGTCTCGTGATGGATCGTCTTTATATGGGGCCTTACCTTTAGAGCCCTAATCATCATTGCGTTTAGAACACACGTATATCAATAGGGGTTCGGGATTTAAGGCTTGGTATTAAAAACTCCACCTCTAACATCCTAGATCTCCGGTCGACTTTTCATCATAGCCCCACTATACCCTTGATCTCCACCCATTCAGATACCCCAGACCACAGCTCCACTTTAATATGTTTCCATAGACTCATATCGCCAGAGATTGAGGAGTACGTGAAGAAGATAAAGATCGAGGTTGATGAGGATGCCTCGGAAAAGGGCTGAGCCCCACATAGCCTGTGACAACAGGGCAAGCCTCGCCCTTCAGGGTGGTGTTTTTAAGGCTTCTATGCTTTATAGTGCATAGGGGTTGGGTCTCAGTAGGCAAATATGCTAGTAGAATGTCCGACGGGGGGATCCCGAGGCGTGCCCACTGAAGACCCCCTGGAAGCATTCAAAAAGCAGATAGAGAAGAGGAAAAGGAGTAGGCGGAGAACCAATAGAGTAACTCTATTCCCGAATAGATATGAGGAAGAGGTTTTATTCGATATTGGCTTGGCATGTGCTAGTCTGTGGAACGAGCTTAGCTATGAGAAGAGGCAGGCATTCTTCAACAGAGAGCTATCGCCTAGGAAGAGGGATGAGATTAATAGGTATAGGGAGATGCTTGGTGTTAATGCTGGTCAGGTTATTAATTAGAATGATGAGGCTTGGAACGCTTTCTACGAGCTCCTAAAGCTTAAGAAGCGAGGTGAACTACCACCTCACACTAGGAAGGTTTCTCCACCAGGCTATTGGAAGGATAGAGATACAGGGAAGAGGAGAGTACACGTACCGATCAGATAATGATAGATATTATCTTGAGCCTACCAATGGTGGTGGGGCTATCTAGTCCTCGAGGACTTCAACCTAAGAGTAATAAAATATGTTGGTAGGATTAGGTGGGATGGTAAGCAGGAGAGGCTTGAGATCATATATGAGGCTGGTAGGTGGCAAGCACACATACCAATAGAGGTTGGTGTTAAGCCACCTAAATCAAATCCAAAGGGCTATGTAAAACCCAACTACAAGGATAAAAAGGGTAGGGTTATAAACTCTAGATCTATCAAGCAGAGGGATCCCATAGGGGATAAGGAGGCATTCATTGATATGGGTCTTAATAATCTATTCGCTGTCTACTCGCTGTAGTAATCTCGGACGGATCAGCTTTGCTCGTCAAAGGCGGAAAGATCAAATCTGAGTACTACTGGTGGAAGAGGGAGATAGCTACATATCAATCTATAAGGGATGTGCTGAGGAGATTGGGAGATAGTAGATATATTGACACGGATCTACTACCACGAGAAATACTTAGATGCTATTTATAAGAGAGATGAGAGGTTTAGGCATCTATACATAACAGCTACAGGTTTTTAGCAGATGAGCTGTATAGAAGAGGTGTTAGGAAGTTATACATAGGCTATCCAATAATGCTATCACAGGATAATGGCAATGAGTATAACACGAACATTAGGAAGATAGTTCTTTGGATCGTGGATATATTCATGGAGTATGGTATAGACGTGGAGATAGTCCCTGAGGATTACACAAGCAAAGAATGCTCAATATGTGGAGTAAAACACAAGAAGGGAAGGGTATATAGAGGGCTATATATCTGTATAAGACTGGGAAGAAGATAAACGCAGATATTAATGCAGCGCTAAACATAGCGAGAAGGCTGGGACACAGGATAACAGTAACAAGGAAGGAAGATTGAGAGCTATTTGGTAACGTATAACGGTGTAAAGCCATTAATCCCTCTCCAGTGGGCTAGCACCCGAGACTCCAGCATAGAAACCTTGTCCATTAGGGCGGGGAGTGTCATAGATACTATAGGAAGCAACAAAAGGAACTACGATCTCTAGCTCTTTTTAGCTAGTGTCTCTACTAGCCTTGCTATGATCAGATCTCTCAGACTATCCATGCTTGCCCTCATCTGCTTCACATCAGCTTCTAGGCTCTCGACCCTCCTCTCGAGAGTCTCTATCCTCTTCTCAACATACTCCATCCTCTTCTCTATAGATGACATTCTCTCTGATAGGCTCTTCTCTAATGCATCCACCCTTGTTTTTAGGCTCTCCTCAAGGCTTGCCATTCTCTTCTCGATAGCATCCATCCTAGCCTCTATAGTCCTTCTAATAGCCTCCATCAATAGAAACCCCACCTCCCAGTCGCTCAGCCTCTCACCCCTAACAGCCTTATCAACGATCTTCCTAGCATACTCTGCAAGGATAGATGCTATAACATCCACACCTATAGAGGCCATATGCTCAGCCACGAATCATCAAGAAATAATAGCTAGAGAGGGTTAAAAGTATACTTGTGTATGAGGTTTGACTCTTCTTAATTCATTATACTTGCTCTATTGTGGGGAGATATTCCTTATAATATCTATGAGGTTTTTGAAATTCTCTTGGGCTGGATCCTTCTCATCCTCCACTCTCGCTAGTATCTCTTTACCCATGTTGCTCATCACTCTCCAGAGTTCCGAGTGCTTCTCTTCGACCCTTTCGAGGGTTTCTCTGGCTCTTTTACATGGCTCTAATGGTTTTCCACATATGTTTTCGAATTTCTTCTCATCCACTACTCTGAACTCCTGTTCTGTGATTGCAGCATCTATTTCAAGATCTAGATAGCAGATCTTTAGCGTTGTGTCGTATACTATTACTGGCTTGGTATTTATGTTAACATATATTCCTTTCAACCTTGCATCATGGCTATAATATCCGTGGATCACTAGCCATGTATCCTCCCCAACTACCGTGAATGCCTTGTCATCCCTCTCCTTCAGGATTCCTAGGCCATCGTATACGCCTGATCCAGCTATGCTTCTCACAATCCCCATATATATTTTTCCACCATCCTCCAGATAGATCCTCAGCCTCCCCTTTCCAAGCACCAGGGGTTTTTCAAAGGGCTTTCCATGTAGTATGGAGACCTCCGCACCTCTATATAGATTATCCAATACATATCTCCTAAAGCCGTTTCTAATGGCAACAGGATCTGCTCCACTAGCCACGATCCCGTCGAGGAGATCCACGACCCAGGGGTTCTCCGAATAGGCCTTCAATATATGGTGCATAGGCGCTGTGGGCGCCACAGAAGATCTTATTCTATCGAGCTCCTCCATATCATCTGGAGAGAGCTGTATAAAGGCTATACCCTCACCAGTATATAGAGGCTCCAGCCTGGGACTGGACCTTGCCTTCTCAGATATTGATAGAAGTGTCTTTCTAAGCTCCTCAACCTCTCCCAGAAGCTCTGTTATAGATGCCCTCGCAGCCGAGCTCCTCCAAGACACCCCAAGACCTTGCCTCAGAATCATGTCCGAGACGCCTTTAAGCTCCAATATAACATCTGGATCCCTTATATGCTCTGAGATCTTCTGCACAGGCTTGTCCAAAAGGATCATGTGCCTTCCAACAACATATATACCTCTATCCACTATTGGGGCGCCATCATCTCTATAGCCTATGATTGTTGCAACCATCTCCTCACCCTTATAACATGTTCTATCCCTTAGAAACCCATTAACACCTATCGGCGTCTCAACATAGCACCCGCTAGCCTCTTGAGAGACTGTAGAGGTTCTGAAGACCATATACAGAGGTAGTGGACCCCTATAGAGAGATCTCTTCAAAACGCTTAACAAGGCGTTGAAGGCCTCCTCAACAGCTCCTGGCACACCGACTATGATTAAAAGGGTTTTATCGTCATCGCTATTCTTCACAGTAACATCTACATAGCCCTCGCCCTCAGCACCTAATCTCCTAGAGAGCTTCTCAGATATATCACTAGGCCTTAGCCCTCTATCCATGAGGATCTTCGCTATAGCTGTTGCATAGATACCCCTAACCCTGAAGCCATAGCTGTTTCTCAATTCTATAGCTGATCACCCGTTGACATGGAATGGCTAGTCCTTAACAGTCTCGAGCCTAGTTGCGATCTGCCATAGGAGATTCCTAGCATGGGTAGGCATGTTGGGGTCCTGGCTAACCTCATCCAGAATGCTGACAGCATTAGCAGCCCTAACGCCAGGAGTTAAACTCGCCTCCTGGAGAATCTTTATAGCCTGTATAGCTGCCCTCCTAATATTTCTGGGAACCTGGGAATCGTTCACAATACCCATGAGGAGCATGAGGGCCTCCTTAATCTTAGCCTCATTCTGAGCCCTCTTCTGAGCCTCAACACCGCTCAAACTATCCACCCCCAGATCCTATTCCAAATACCAATACGCAATAGGAGTTTTATTTTTATCCATAATGATGGGGGATGTCAGGGGCCGGATTTCGTTGGGCTTGATTTTACGCCTTCTTCTCTTGGCTCCATCGCATTGGGCAGGGCTTTTACTGCCCCGCCACATCTATGGGATCATTCAGGAAGATCCCAAGACGATCTAGATCAAAAGGTTTTAAGCTATATAAGCATTGCAGCCATTAGCTTCAAAGGATCGAAAACCAGATCTTAGCTTAAACACACCCTAAACATAAAGTTATAATTAAAGCAGAGCTGATCTACTATAGAACTGAAGGTGTTGGATCTTTCCCTCTGGCTATATCTCTCAATATCTCTTTTATCTTTTCCGCTAGCTCCTCAAGATCTTTTGTCGATATGTTGCCCATCGTACCTATCCTTATGAGTCTCTCACCGTTCTCACCTATCCCCCTCGCTATTATCATTCCCTGCCCTGCCAGCTTTTCTACTATCTCGCTAGCCCTGATCGAGGCATCCGTTATTTTGAAGACTGCAACTGTGTTAGCCCTATGGCTTTTATCTCTTATCAGAGGGGTTAGTAAGGGTGTGTCTATGGATTTATATATTACTTCTGCTCTCTCCCTATGCATTTCTATGTTCTTCTCAACCCCTATTCTTAGGATCCTGTCTAGAGCTCCCTCTAGCGAGTGTAGGAGGTTTATCGCTGGTGTGAATGGTGTAGACCCCTTTTCGATTTCCTCCATATATAAGGTTAGATCCATATACCTTGGGGGAGGAGCATATCTCGAGACCCTCTTAGCCCTTTCAACTAGGTAGTCACTTACAAGCACGAAGGAAACCCCTGGGGGTGCTCCCAAAGCTTTCTGGGAGCAGGAGGCTACAGCCCCTAATCCCCAGCCTGAGATGTCTAGCTCCTCTCCAGCGAATGATGATACCGCGTCGAGGAGAAGAGGGGATCCTAACGAGTTGGCTAGCTTTGATAGCTCTCTGAGCTCTGAAACTCTATGGCCATAGCTTGTCTCGACATGGGTTGTGATTATCCATGAGATCTTGTTTCTCCTCACGAGATCCTCTATATAGCCTAGATCAAGAGGCGATCCTGGATCAACCCTGTGTATATGCACCTTAGCACCCCTTCTAAATGAGCTCTCAGCAAGTCTCTCGCCGAAGACGCCATAGCTTATCACTAGAACCCCCTCCCCAGACGATACTAGGCCATAGATCATTGCCTCAGTTGCCAGGGTTCCACTTCCGGCGAAAATCGCGACGCCACCTTTATGCCTTGAAACCATTGATAGCTTCTCAGCAACACCCAAGATAACCTCTTTAAAGCCGGGGGATCGATGGCTCAGCACAGGCTTTAAAAGCCCCTCGAGGGCCTCTCTATAGGGTTCCACAGGCCCTGGTGTGAAGAGCCTAGGCATTGCGGGCAAACCTCTCCAATATCTTGTTAAGAGCTAATATAGCCCCCCTCTCCTGTGCCTCAGCTGTTTGGAACCCTATGTGCGGGGTTGGTATGACTCTTGGGTGGTTTATAAGGGCCTCCTCCACGCTCCCCCTTTCCGGAGGTTCCTTCTCGAAGACATCTAGGGCTGCGCACCAAATCCTCCCCGCTTCCAGGGCTTCTAATAGCGCCCCTGGATCTATAATGCCGCCTCGAGAGGTGTTTATAAATATACAGCCTGGCTTTAGCATTGAGAACTCCCTCCTAGAGAACATACCCTTAGTACCCTCGTTGAGGGGTATGTGGAGGGATATGTAGTCGCATTCGGGCAGCATGCTATGCAGATCCATTCTAAACTCTATCCCAAGCCTCTCAGCCCTCTCAGAGAGATCTAGTATATCGTGTGCAACCACCCTCATGCCAAG
>Ga0209143_1001731_pt1 | contig 9849 bp, 9 predicted proteins | sample FaiFalFF_MnMetaG_3_FD_184739 | JGI IMG/M metagenome (GOLD analysis project Ga0209143, IMG submission 184739) | Freshwater microbial communities from Yellowstone National Park, Wyoming, USA - Fairy Falls B (FF_Mn_B) MetaG (SPAdes) (version 3) | ecosystem: Environmental > Aquatic > Freshwater >...
TGCAGATAAAACATATGGAACTTCAGTTGAATGGATGATCTACTATAGAATTGAAAGTATAAAGGCTCATTTCACTCAATTATATACACCTCAAGATGATCTACTATAGAATTGAAAGTTAGACGCTAGCTTTCTTAGTCTTTCAAGGGCTGCCTCTGATGATCTACTATAGAATTGAAAGATACTCTCAAGTTGATCAGAGAATGCTGTGCTATCGTGATGATCTACTATAGAATTGAAAGTAAGAACATCAGCGAGATCGCGATTATCGCCAACACGGGGATGATCTACTATAGAATTGAAAGTATAGAGATCACAGCTCTACCCCTCACAGGTATCCACCTGGAGATGATCTACTATAGAATTGAAAGGCCTCTTTGCAGAGGTCTCTTGCCACTATCCACGCTGCTTTGATGATCTACTATAGAATTGAAAGTTTTCCCCGGGGGCTTGTATGAATCAGCTTAGATTTATTAAATCGATGATGATCTACTATAGAATTGAAAGGAGAAGGCTGCTGCAAGGAAATACGCGGATATAGCTGTGGATGATCTACTATAGAATTGAAAGACTTCGTCTAATTCTTTGAGGAGAATATCGATTTTTTCTTTTTGATGATCTACTATAGAATTGAAAGGAATGCTTAGCACCTCTGCAGTAGCTTGATGCCCTATAGCCGAGATGATCTACTATAGAATTGAAAGTCTACTCTCTTCGCTAATTTTTCTATAGTTGTTGATATAGCTTCTTGATGATCTACTATAGAATTGAAAGATACGGAGAAGAAATAGTACAGATAGACATAGGAGAGTGCGATGATCTACTATAGAATTGAAAGTTTCTTGCTAGACTGGCGGGATGTCTATGTCTTCGATGTGGATGATCTACTATAGAATTGAAAGTCAAATAGAATGCCTATAATTAGTTCCTATTAACTGTGGTGATGATCTACTATAGAATTGAAAGTTGATCACCATATATGCTCTATCATAATGAAATGCTATTTCCCAGATGATCTACTATAGAATTGAAAGATTTAAAGTATAAGGTATCAACATTCACGACAAAAGAGATACGATGATCTACTATAGAATTGAAAGTTTATCTCTTTATCGTATTTATCTATTAACAGCAATTCGATCTCGATGATCTACTATAGAATTGAAAGAAAAGACTGTAAAATAGCGAGAACATCTATGGAGGCTATTGATGATCTACTATAGAATTGAAAGTGGTTCTTCTGGTACTGTGCTGCAGTCTATTGTTTCGTCTACTGATGATCTACTATAGAATTGAAAGATACCGCCTGCACCGGCTATGGCGACGAAGTCATTTGTCTCCAGGATGATCTACTATAGAATTGAAAGACTGTTGATATGTAGAAGCTCATGTTATCACCTCACGGAATACCGATGATCTACTATAGAATTGAAAGAATAGATACTCAACATCGCTATCGATATTGTGCTCTCTGATGATCTACTATAGAATTGAAAGCACTGGGCACTCAAGCTTCTCACATTCTTTCAATGCTCTCTGATGATCTACTATAGAATTGAAAGACACTCTCTGAGAAAATGCTAAACTATAAGCTATCGCTAATGGATGATCTACTATAGAATTGAAAGATGTCGAGGGGATACTTGTTAGCTATGCTGCAAAATGCGGTGATGATCTACTATAGAATTGAAAGATCTAAGAGAATCCTAACCTTGGAATACGAAAAATGAGCTAGTGATGATCTACTATAGAATTGAAAGGCTTGGATTGCTCACAAGTAGATCGTTGATATCGCTCACATATGATGATCTACTATAGAATTGAAAGGGCAATTGTAGCTTCGTCTATTAATCTTGCCATCCTCGATGTGCAATTCTATTATAGGATGATCTACTATAGAATTGAAAGTAGGAGCTAGATCCCCGCTAGCCCCTAGCGAGCCGTATCTAGGGACTATAGGCACTATATCTCTATTCAATATCTCCACGAGGAGAGATATAACATCTGGGGAAACTCCAGAATAGCCGTTTAGCAGCTGTCTCGCGAGAATCGCCATAGCACCTCTAACTGCTGTTCTTTCTAGGGGGTTGCCTAAACCAGCTGCATGCTCCCTCAGAAAATCCCTGGACTTTCTAGCCATCTCGCCGGGATCTATCTCTATATTCTTCATCCCTCCAACTTCGGTAGTGACTCCTTAACATCTCCCACCCCTCTCGATGAGTTTAAGAAACTCGTCCCACCTTTCCTTGAGCATCTTGAACGCCAGAGGATTGATCACGGCCTTTGCCTTTCCTAAAGAGATTTTCCATATATCTCTATAGTTGACATCCCTCGAAAGATCTATAACATCTGACATTACAGCTCCCGCAGCCTATCCTTCTTTATGCATAATATTATAAACACTATTCTACATTCTATGTTCTATGATACTATAACAATAATATAACTATTATGGAGAGCGAGCCCGCACCTTTAAAATGGAAGAGTCTTAGCCTCCTTTAAGACCTTGTGCTTCATACTAAAAGCCTTCTAAATCGACAACAGGGCAAGCCTCGCCCTTTAGAGCGGGGATGAATAGAAAAAGCTTATTGCTTTTTAATCATAATGTTTTTGGAGCCTGATGATGATAGGCTCCTGGGGGGATCTCTGACCACCCCCACTGCCCCCCTAGATGACAGATGTAAACCCGAATAGATGGGGGGAACCGATGAACCGCCCTGAAGGGCGAAGAGAAGGTCAGATAGGCTGTTCCTAAAGCCCTTATCATCTACCGCTTGTCCATCTCATTGAGAGGACGCTAAGGGCTAAAGTGCCTACGTATGGGATTATTTTGAAGGCAGCTGCAGGATTGCCAATAAATTTATTTAAATATCTCTGGTTATCTATGAATACACGGTGTAGCATGGAGAGGGAATATGGGCTTAAGCATATAAGCATCTAATCCCTAGCCATATTTGATGAGGTGACATCTCTATGTACTTAAAATATATAGCTATTCTCGAGAAACGATGATGCCTGAGCTCTCCTCAGATGGGAGCCCCATGGCGTTGGGCTCGACGGGCACCCATGAGGCTCGGGTGAAGCTAATGAACCCACACCGAGGTGCAACCCCGCTAGCGGAGATACAAGTATTCACAAATACCATCAAATATCGTTAGCGGGGAAACGTTGGGGCTATAGATTCTAAGCATCTCAGTACTTGCTCAACTATGAGATCTGCTAGATCCTTGTCCCTAATTCCCTCAGTAGAGATTGTCGCAAATACCTCTACATTGCTTCCCTTGAATCCTTCGATGATCACTACGTCTGCAATCTTGAAGAACATCTCTAAGATCTTATCTAACTCCGTGTTGGGGATGAAGATCGCAACTTCCTCCCCAAGACCCCTGATAATAGCTGCGGCAATTGCTCCACCTTCGTTAATAAATCTCCAGCTATCCTTCCCCTTGATATCGATCTGGTGGTGTGTATGTTTTACAACGGCTACTTTGAGCCCTTTCTCTTTAAGAACCCTTGATGCCTTGACTATCGAGTTGGTTTTCCCGCTATCCCTTGGGCCTACAATCTGGATTATGCATCTCTGAGGCTTCCTACTCGGTTGATCCAAGGATTTTAGCCTCCTACCTAGATTTTTGTTATGGCCTAGCATAATATTTGCTGGACCATGCATGTATTATGTGCTTATGCTATGGAATTATTGATTTAAGGAATCGATGCTACCTGCTCCACGGGTATGGGAGTAGTCTCTGAAGATAGATCTTTTCCCCTTTCCTATATAACATACCCCTTTTCAGGATACCCATGGCATTGGCCTTAGTGAGGTCGTAGCATCTCCCAGGTCCCCATCTAAGAGGATATGCAACTCCAGAGAAGCTTGTGAAGAGGTAGAGACTATCCATGTTATGATCTACCCGGATTTCTTGCCCTAGCACTGCCTCTTCATATATCCTTAGCTCTCCTTCAACCATACGCGATATAACGTGGAGTAGGTGTTCATGGAAGCATGCTACCGATGCTACACAGCTGCCTGGGAGAAGAGCTATAGGCTTACCCCCGATTACAGCGATCGAACATCTCTTGATCACATTAACGGTAACACCTTCGAAAAGCAGCTCCCCAATCCTAGCAACAGCTTTTTTTACGAGATCTTTCTCTCCCACCGAGGTTCCTCCTGAGGTGACAACGAGATCTGCCTTAGAGATCGAATCCTCAATAGCCCTTACAATCTCATCTAGATCGTCACCTATAACCCCTACATACTCGCTCTCTGCAAAGCTGAGAAGACCCATAATCATGGGGCTCACGCTATCCCTAATACCTCCATCTCCCGGATCGTCGAATCTTGACAGCTCATCCCCAACAGCCATTACCAAGGCTCTTAACCTATATACGGGGATCTCTAGAATACCAGCTTTGATCAGGAGGCCAAGGTCATAGGGGGTTATAGGAGTACCCTTCTTCACAATAATATCCCCTTTCCTCGCAACTTCACCTATATCTACTATATCTTTCCCCTCCCATAATCTCTCGACAACATATAGACGATCATTTCTAACTCTGGCAGCCTCGAGCCTCACAATCGCATTGGCTCCCAAAGGGACCGGCGCCCCTGTGGATACATAGACCGCCTCACCCTTTCCCAACTCCATCTCCCGATCTCCGGGGAATAGCCTGCCAGAGATTCTTAGGCTATCGAAACTCTCAAGATCCTCTAGCCTTACTGCGTAACCATCCATCGCAGCAACCCTTATAGGAGGTATATCCCTCGGAGCCCTCAGATCCTCAGCAGCAATCATGTTAATGGCTCTCCACACTTTAACAGAGATTTTTCTGGGCTTCATGAAATCAGCTAGATCTATTATTCTTCTGGCCTCCTCAAGAGGAATTAGCGGCATCCAGCTTACCGCCTATCTTAAGAGATCTCTGGACCTTAATAAAAGATAATCTAGGATCTCCAGAAGTTCTGAGGCCTTGGAATAACCTATCCTTTCCTTGAATGATGCGATCCATACGGAGAGATGATCTATAATCATGATGTGTGCAGCCTTTAAACTCTCTATACATCCATTATCATCGTTCATGATGCTCGATATAAAGATCTTCACAAATAGTAGTGAGAGGAATTCAAGCTCCACCGAGATATGATCCGCCATCTCCCCCTTCTCAATAACGCCAAAGGATCTGTATAGGCTGGAGAGCCGGGCTTTAAGCAGCACTGGATCTGATGATATGTAAGAGCTTTCATATAGATGGCGACTCCTTATAAATCTCTCCAGATCTCCGATGATCTCCTGGGGATCTCCAAGCTCATTACCAATGATCCTCGATGCCCTTTTAAACCCGTCTAAACATGCATCCCGATCCTCGAGCATCTCCGAGAAACACTTAGCAAGTCTGTTAATAGCCACCGCTATCTCTATGATCTTCTCGAGATGCTTATTCTCTATACAAGGCATGGTATATACCTCATGCCTCTAAACCAGCCAAGATCAGATCCGATATAGCCTTTCTACCACCCCTCTCACCAGAGCCCCCCTCCCATACTGCGAAAGCCACGTAGAAAAGGGCTCCCGGCGCCATGGTTAACTCCCCGAGCGCTTCATCGGAGGCCTTCAGCCTCTTAGCAAGCACTACTCTCCACATACCATTTCTCCACACACCCTTTCCAAGGGCATCCTGTGTCTTGAGAGGCGTTATTGTTCCCGGACCCTTAGCTATTAGCTTAGCCACAGAGGATCTCCTCTCAGGCTCCGAGAATATATTGCCAGCGCTAAGCCCTGCAAGCCATTTCCTAGCCTCGGGCGGCATCTCAGAGATCCTGGTAGGCTTAGCAAGATCCTTTATAGTTGCTGTTCCGCCATAGGGTGTGTAGCCATCTATTGCAATGTTTGGATAGAGATCCTCGACTTCTCTGAAGCCCTTATCTATATCCTCCTGCCAGTCAGCCCTCCAATTAAGAATAGTTGCAGGCCACTCAGGGGTCCCCATCTGCCACGCCGCCGCAAGTAGATCCTGCGGGATTCTGGGCGGGAGTAGAAGCACAGCACATTGATCCGCAAATCTATTGATGTCGAGAACATCTACATGAGGTTTGGGGTCGCTCCACTCAAGTCTAAAGCCTAGTAGCTCACCATCATGGGCAGCTCTCACCCTGAGACTTTTCACAGCTGGGCTGGTATGTGTGGGATAGGCCATTGCTTGAGGTCCTAGCTCTATGGAGAGTTCATCCACACAACTCCACATAGGGTCTTCAGGATCTATAGGTACCCTGGGGATCTTCTTAGCAATTATCCTAGCCCCTGGGATAGGGGTTCTCGCAGGTGTCTCAACAGGCTTAGGGGTTGTTATAGGGGTTGGGGTTAGCTGTGTGGGCTGCGTGATCCTCCTAATCCCTATTAATCCGGCGAAGATGCCCCCTGCTATGGCTGCTATAGCCGCTATATAGCCAATCACCCTCCTCCTCTTAACCACGGCTATCACCTCTATGGCGTGTTAGTTAGATATAGATTTCTCCCAGAGTCATATCGGAATCTCACATAGACAGGTTCCTTTAGAGGTACTCTAACCACTTCATGCCCCTTTTCATCGTATCCCACTACCTGATCGCCCCCAACCACCTTGAACCTCGTATATATCTTCTCACTTGAGTTAGCGAGGATCAGGGCTCCCAGCACCTCAACATCCTGTTTTCTAATAGCTTCCAGATAGTTATCCACAGCCTCCACACCCATGGGACCGAATAGCATCTGAATAAATCTTCTATCAACGTGGACTGGGGGGACATAATATATGTTCGGCTCTAGTCCGAGTTGAGGTAGCAGTGGGGATGCCACCTTCTTGATATGGACTAAAAAGTCTATCGGGTTCTCCGGATCCGCCTTCTCCGGCAGATTTATATAGCCAAATGTCCTGATCTTCCCTATACAGTTCCTAAAGCACCTCGGGATCTCTCCCCTCTCAATCGCTGGATAGCAGAATACACATTTCTCCGAAATCCTTGTCTCTGGGTTATAGAAGACCTTCTTATATGGACATGCTCTAACACACTCTCTATAGCCCCTGCACCTGAGCTGATCTATCAGAACAACCCCATCCTCACTCCTCTTATATATGGCCATTCTGGGGCATGCAGCTAAACATGCTGGGAAAGTGCAGTGATTGCAGATCCTTGGAAGATAGAAGAACCACGTCACGTGGGGAATCCCCCTGATATACCTACTCCTATCCCCATCCCTCCCTAAGGGGATGCTCACCATATCTTCACCTATATTGGGGTTCGCATAGTCCTCAGGATCTGGTATATAGCCTAGACCCCTCTCCCCCCTAGCAGCCTCAAATATAGTGCTCCCCTTATATACCCAGGTACCCCCTTCTTTCTTCCACTTCTGTGTTCCTAGAGCGCTCAGAATCTTTAGATCCCAGCCTAAAGGATAGGATCCCCATGGCTTGGTCTCCACATTGTTCCACAGCATATACTCCTGACCCTTAGAGCTTGTCCAAGCAGTCTTACACGCTATCGTGCATGTCTGACAACCTATACACTTATTGAGATTAAAGACCCCAGCAGCCTGCTTCTTAGGCCTGGCGCTCGGGTATGGGTACCACATCTCCCTACCTATCTGCCAGTTATATACCTGGGGCATCTTAATCCACCTCCACAAAATCCCCCCTTAAATACTTGACAAAAGGCTCACCCTCACTACCAGGGCTTATACCAAGCCTCACAGGTCTCCAAGGCCCGCCATCAGGGGCTCCAGGCTCAAGCCTCGTGATCTTGACAAAGCTCTCTCTAGGAGCACCTACGGGGCTGTGCTCGTCAAGGGCAAAGCCTTTTCCAAGGATCTGGAGGAAGGGAGTTTTCCTTACAAGGCTATCAGTCATGAGGGTTGGCTTCAGCCACGCCCTCGTTACGGATTGGTGCCCGCCATATCTGTAGGAGCTTATATAACCAGTTATCTCATTAATTGCCAGCCTATCAGGCCTCTTCTCATGACCCTCTACAGTGCCGTGGCTAGCCATGTAGAAGTTGAACCAGACCTTCCCATAGCCGGGAGGTAAGGAGGGGTTGAACCTCACCCTAGTAACCCACCTAGCTACTTTACAATCTTCGGGCTTGTCCATGCATCCCCTTATGGGTTGGTATCTCGGATCGCCTTCCACGATCACGTAATCCCCGTTGTTTAATCCCAGAAGGGCTCCATCGATAGGGCTTATCTCTATATATCCTTCGGAGACCCATGGCATCCTGGGATCCCTTCTATATGGATCGGCGAAGGGGGTGAAGATCATGGTGTCTATATCGACTCCTGAAGCATATGTATGGATAAGCCCTCTATGCTTTGGGCTTGGCAGCACGTGGGTGTATCCTTTAACGGCTAGGGGATGCCTAGATCTCTTGATCTCCTCCCAGCTTTTCGCGATATGCCTAGCCTGCCTAGCCTCCTGATCCTCGAGGGATTTCGCAGCATCTAGACCCAGGCTTTCAGGGCTAAGCGTTCTTATCGCTGGATGTGGTTTAGCCACGATAACCCCCGGCTCGTATGGTGTTCCATCTATAGGTTCTCTATATACCGGCAGATTCTCACCAGAGCCTATGAACTCGTCTTCTTCTCTATAGAACTCGAGCCTCCCAGTCTTTGTGTAGAGGGGTATCGACTCACTAATCTGATCGTATCCCCCTACTAAAGGTGTCGTTCTGCTATGGTAGATATATGGGATCCCCTCCCTAGACTTCGCATCCAGCTCCTCGAACGAGAGGCCTCTAGTGGTTGAACTATGCTGAAGAACCCTGTTTATATACACCTCAACCCTGCCTTCGTGAACGAATCTCCAGTAGTCCTCGAACCTCTTATCACCAGTAATCTCTGCGAACCTCTTCGCTATACCAGCCCAGATCTCCATGTCATCCCTGGTATCGAAGATCCTTTTGAGAGGGGTTCTAACCCACGAAGCTATGAAAGGAGTCGTAACGCTCATTGCGATATCTGGCAACTTCCTCTCGAGCCAGCTATCAACCCCGAGCACTATGTCGGAGTACTCACATGTTAGTGTCCAGAACCATTCTAGTGTTACCCACATCTCAACCTTCTGGAGAGTGTTTAGGATTGTGTCGTAAGCCCATTTAGCATTTCCAAGGATCGAGTTAGAATTAACCACGATCACAGCCTTAGTTGGTGTAGGCATGTGGGTAGCCCCTGTCAACACCTTATCCTTAAGCATAAGTGGTCTATCTCCATAGTTAAAGTAGTGCGCAGATTCCCCCTCCCAATAAGCCCTCACTCTAGCCGGTTTAGCGGGATCGAGCTCTATGTTGAAAGGATCCTCAGCTATGTACTGGCTAATTCCATTGAGCATATCCAGCTTGAAGTTCCCTGCATAGCTTCCCACAGAACCGCTGATCTTGCCTACACACCCTATGAGGGAGGCTAGGAGGAAGATCGCTCTATCCTTGAGATCTCTGTGGAAGAACTGATTAATCCCCATTCCAGTGGCAAATAAAACCCTACCCTTGTTCTGGGCTAGAAGCCTCGCTATCTCTATTACAGCTTCTCTTGGAACGCCCGTGATCTCTGACACGATATCGGGGCTGAAGTTTTCTAGTATATATCTCCTCACTAGATCGAATACCGGGGCAACTCTAATCCTCTTACCCTCTATATCGATAACATCGAACTCCCCCTCGAGAGCTGGATCTATTCCCAGCTCTTCGAAGCGCGAACCCACATGATCTCTTGAAATGATTTTTGTCGAGGAAGTTCTGAGATCCCAAACTACGAAGTCGCCTATCTCCTCTCTGAGCTTTGGTGGTATGTGAACCTTGCTCTGCATATATGGCGGTGGCAGGGGCTC